>Ga0209208_10002539_pt1 | contig 26208 bp, 19 predicted proteins | sample S1TSphfallax_3_FD_187694 | JGI IMG/M metagenome (GOLD analysis project Ga0209208, IMG submission 187694) | Host-associated microbial communities from peat moss isolated from Minnesota, USA - S1T2_Fd - Sphagnum fallax MG (SPAdes) (version 2) | ecosystem: Host-associated > Plants > Peat moss >...
CCCCCCGCACACACACACGTTTGTGAAAAGCCTGTGCGACCGAGGACCCTGCTCAGTGCCGTCGGGATGTGAAGACGAAAGTAGACGGAGAACTAACGGTGCTTTGTTCGTTGTGTGTCTCGAGGCGCGCGCATCGGAGCTTTTCAGCAGAGTGCGATTTGCGAGCCGCGAACAAGTGATATAGAACGAGCTCCAAGTAGTAAGCACCATCATGATGTGGCCTCGTCTCGCAGCGTCTGCAGCCGTTCGTGCCGCCGCTAGGGCAGCGCGTCGACCTTCTCTTACCTCAGGTACTTGTTATAATCCACAGGTCTGCTTATCCATTCCTGTTTTTCCATTTCACTCGCCGAAAATCGAGAGGAGAACAGCAGCTTCATTTTGAAGTCTCCTTTCCACCACCTACTTCTCTTCTGTTTTTTGTTGTTGTTTTCCCTGATTTCTGTTGTTATCAATGTTGCCGAACGGTTGTTTCTGATTCTTTTCTCATGCAGTCGTAGTACATTCAGGAATCTGTTCTGGCATTTTTGCTCAGTTGATCCGGCGGTGATGCACCATACATGATGATGGTGTTGATGTCAGATCTGTGTGCTGCGTAGCTTGAAATTTTTCAGGGCAGTAAGTGGTGCTTGCTTTTTGTTGAGCTATTTTTCTGCTGCCTCATCGGTCCCGTTTAGTTCAATGCGGGCGCTGTGGCTTGTCGGTGACTTTGGTCCAGTCATGGTGTAATTTCTGTGTCGTGAGTTAGCTTGCCAGGAAGTAGCAGCATATGCGTCTCTGCGTATTGGTGATTTCAAGGAGTTTGTGAGGTGATTTTGTGCTGTTCGTGACCTAGATCTTGATAGACATGACTGATAACGAATGCGGACAAGGCATGGATTCGGTTCTGGATGATTTATTATTTCTCAGGGGCCTTCTTGTCTGGACAATGTATTTTGATGCTCACCTCACTCGCAGCAAGGTGATGCCTCTGCTGTCTGGATAAGGATCTGTACAGAGTTTGTGTGATGGTGGTGGAAGCTTTGCCTGGGATCTGAATGGAGTCAGATTCGCCTGATCCATTTCCCCCTTCTACACTGTTGGTCAATTCTCCTTTTCAATGGCCAGCATTCTGAACGCAGTTGGGATCTGGTGTTTATAAGTGATATTGGTTGACAGATTCTCTGAGGTTGTTAAGTGCTTGTTTTCAAGTTCTTTGATATTTGCGTCTACTGAAGGATTGTATTGTACATAGATTTTCTTGTATCCAAAAATATGATCCCTTTGTTTCTGAGTTCAGTAGTTGTTTCACATCTTGAAATTGGTTAATAGCTCCTCTTTGACCCTTTTAAACTGCCTGGGGCAGGTTTTATGCGAGTTCATGTCATGCTCTTCCCAAGGACTGCACATAGTTGCAAATGTGATTCCTTTGCTTGTGTCTTGAGCTTCTCTTGATTTATATTGGTGGTCAATAGATTGTAAGCTCCTCTCCAGGTTTACTAAAGCAGTAAAGCAGAAGTAGACTGGTTCAAGAAGAAGGGTTGATTCCAGTACATCCATAAATGTTTAAAGGTCAGATGGTAGGATGGAGATAATTGAGTTCTCTACTTTGACATCAGATGGCTTCCACAAAGAATAAGAAACCTTCTTGTGACTGAAAATTGGAACATGGATTTGAGAAGGTAAAAACCTAATAGCTTCAATTGGAAGGATCAAGATTGTGCACGGGTTGAAGTTTTGCAAAAGTGTAGCTTGCTTGGTTTTTTCGAGCCACAAACTGTACACTTGGCTTGAAAGCCATAGTTTTTGTGTAGAGAATAGAGAATACTGCTATGTGTAATGTGTACCAGACCTCTGAACTTACAGTTAAATGGATGCAGAAGGAAGAACTTTACTGGCAGCAGCTGTATGCAAAGGTAGCCCTGCAAATGCTGGAAGCATTGTGCGGGCATTGGCAGACACCAACACAGGCTACAGCAGATGGTTTCCTGCTGCAATCTTCCTACCTGCTGCTGGTTAGTGTTATATGCCATCTCTGTTATGAATTTGTGGGGCCCAAATGCAGTCTTCTGCAGTCAATACACCATGAACACTCTTGATGTCTAGCGTGGCTGGAAAGAGATATAAGTTTGGAGGTTTTGGTCACTATGCAAAGTTGATGTTTGGAATGCCTAACTCTCACTGTCTAATTTCTAGTTTCAAGGAGCTGGTTGCAAATGAGGGGAAATGAAGAATTCTCTTTGGTTCTGTCTCCAAGAGGATGCTACTATTTTAGTAACTAGAATCAGCACTCCATAACTCACAATGGTTAGAAAGAGTTTGCAGGAAATCCTGGACCATGATGGATATCAAATTGCTGAACACAGATATTCTAACATCAATACTGTGGGTTGGATCTGCAGTATTTATGGTTCAAGATCCAACATTGAATGCTGCAGAGGTAAATTGTATTGTAATTCTTTTGGCGTATTGCTTCCCTGATTAGCATGCTAAAAGAACTACAATATTTTGCCCGATAACTGGTGCAGGGGGAATGTGATGAGATTCTCTGGACTGACCATGTAAAGTGCAATATCTTTGTGGTTTCTGATAGCTGGAGCGCACTTTCATTGCAATCAAACCAGATGGTGTTCAGCGTGGCCTGGTAGGTTGTTAGCTAGCCTCACTATTTAGTTACATTATTTGACAAATTGCAGAGTTTGGGCATCACCACTGTCAATTTAAATATGTGTGGATATCACATTATTTTAAACTAGCTGTCAGTCAATTGACAACTGTTTGCCTTTGTTACCTCTTACAGATCTCAGAAATCATTGGTAGATTTGAGCGCAAGGGATACAAGCTGGTGGCAATCAAGCTTGTGATTCCTACAAAGGAATTTGCTGCTCAGCATTATGATGACCTGAAAGCGCGTCCCTTCTTCAATAGCTTATGCGACTTCCTAAGCTCTGGTCCTGTGGTTGCCATGGTGAGTGTTCCTGGTCCTCACCTTTTTGGGACGCAAATATCTTAATCAGCCAGGAGGGTGGAGTTTGCATTCTTGAGGTTCTTAAAGTTGAAAACTGTCCAAACAGGTTATATGGAAGATAATCAAAATAACTGAAATGTCCCAACCCCTTGAAACCTTGAGTATTGAGAAGAGATGTCACCATCTGATTCTTTGTTTCCATAAACAGGTCCTTCCATTCTGAACCTTCCCAGTGTCTTTGATGGTTCCATTGGCTCTGTAGAAGGATTTTTCCATCTGTCTTTTTAGCTTGAGATTTGTTCGGGGATATTTCAATGAACCAGGGAATTGTTCAATGAAGTGAGATTGGTCTTTGGATTTTGAGCAGTTGGAATCTTCAAATTGATTCCTTCAGGGGCTTTTTTATTCTAAGTGGGGAGTTTTTTGAGTCATTTGATGGTAAATCAACTCCAATTTCTTCTCTTTTCTTGTTCTTTTCCCTTTTTGGTCTTTTGTCTCTTTAGTGTTTTCCTTGGTTCTCCTTCATCTCTTCTTTTCTGGTTGTTGTTGCCTCTGTGTGCTCACCAGTTTGATGGCTGAGGTTTCCCAATATTTGCGGATTTGTTACATGCATTTATTACAGGTTGCTCAAATGCAAAGTATGTAGGGCTGTTGGTATGTATTGGATGTATATGTGTAAGAGGTATCTTTGAAACTGGACACTCTTGATATACTCAATGAGAAATCAGTATCAGAAATCCAAACTGTTGAAACAAGGCTAAGGAACTACTGTCAACTAGCACTGGGCAAGAAGGCTGGGTCTCTTATCTCATTTTGAAACTGGCCAAGCTTTCAGTCATATTGTGTTCTTTCAATGCCAACTGTCAAACACTGAATGAGAAGTTGATTATTGTTGTGCAGGTATGGGAAGGCCAAGGAGTGATTAAGTATGGGCGAAAGTTGATTGGTGCCACAAGCCCTCAAGCCTCAGAGCCTGGTACAATCCGAGGAGACCTTTGTGTGCAAGTTTCCAGGTTGGTCCCTTTCAAATTCAGATTACTTTTTACCAGTTTGCAATTGTAACAAATTGGATGTCCTCAAGCTACCACAGCACTGAAACTGCTCTTACATCTGAATGATGAAATCTGAATAAGACAGTATTCCCTGGATTACAAAACCACCGGGTTACATTCTTGGAAAAGGAAAGGCATCCATAACAATTCACTGGGCAGCATGACAGCTCCCCATTCATCTGTACTGAAGCAAAAGTAGTATGCCATTGCACTGCACTAAGAAATAGGTCAACCAGCATGGGTCTGGGGCTTTTATGGTTTCAAGCTGCATCAATTAGACTCAAATCCAACATGCTTGGAGTGAAGTTGGGTGCTTGGAGCCAGCATCTTGTTGGAGGCAGGTGCTTGGTTTCGGAGTTTGAGACTAAAAAAGATCTTAAGTGCCTCTTAGAAGTGACATGGTTACTAAGGAAGCAAGGGTGTATAACTCTACCTCCTCATTTGGCACCAATGTCATCCGGGAGAGGAGGTTGGGCAGGGATTCAAAGACCTGTATTTTTCAAAGCATACAGGTGCAGAGCCAAGAAGGGTTCAGAATGACAGGGATAAAGCCATCTCCTTGCCAGCATGGTTTCAGGAAATTTCCTCCTGCTGAATCGTTTAGGGTAATCAGCCTGATATTCTGTGTAGTTTCTGTCTCTTACTATATGATGTCTGCATGGCATTTGGGCTGGGACAACAGGAACATCATCCATGGCAGTGATGGGCCAGAGACTGCTGTAGCAGAAATAGGGTTGTGGTTCAAACCCGAAGAGCTCGTTAATTACACCCACAATGCTGAGAAGTGGCTGTATGAATGAGATGCGGTATCTTGCATATTTCCCAGGTTTGCCGCCATAAACAGGCTAATTATAGTAACTCTTCTAGCTTCAAGATGTGCATAAATCAGCATGTTTGTGAGACTGACATGACTTCACATGAGCTAATAAAGTACATTCAGTTATAAAAGAATTCCTTACCTAGTGTAACTCCCAATATTGAGACGATCAGACCATTATAAGAGAAATAGCATGGTGGCCCCAAGCTGTGTTTAATGGCTTTCAGGGGCTTTTATCTGAGCATGCAGACTCCACCCTCAAGACCTGATATGGACATTTGCAACTGCCGTATTAGTCTATTTAAATTTGTTGGAATGTAGTACTGAGCTGAGATATGGACACCCAAAAGAACCCAAAGAAGATGGAATTGGGAAGAAGCAAAGGGTCTCTTTTCCATGCACATTCTTGTTGTGAATTTGCTGGTACTCACTGTTCAGTATTTGTGGTCAAGTTGTTCAATGTTGTTTGCACTTGGTCATATCCTTACAAACAATGATTGAGTGAAAACATCATCAAAACAATGACCTCTATGCATCTGCTGTGGACTAGAGAAATGCATTTGATTCAATTCTTCAGTGAAAAGTTTTGGGAAAGATTTGAACTTTCAATGATGTCAATAACAATTTCCAGTCATGTGTGTTGAACATGGTTGAGATTGGAATTGAGACAATCCATGTGCAATTTGTATGTGTCACGGCATTTTACTGTGATTGCACAAGTGAACAAATATTTCTATTTACAAGCTAACAATTATTTCAATGCTGCATGTCACTTTGCAGAAATGTAGTAGAAAAGAATGAGAACATGAAGTGGCCCCAAAGGCCCCATCATAAGGTATGAAGGTAACTTTCCAATATGACTTGTTATGGAAAACTTGGAAGCTTTGGGTGCATTCCCTAGTTCTTTGTAGTGGGATAAGCTGGCCTTGTTAGACCTCCATGATAAGACCATTGTGTTTTAGTGTTGTTTGGTTATTAAGTTTAAAACCTAACCTATGTATATGGATAAGACATCTTCCTTATTTTGAGTCCAAGAAAGGAACCCTAAACCCTTAAAAAATTTCAATTTATTATAAAGGCTGGTTACACATTCAACTTTTTTTTCTTCCTTTGGCAATACAAGAAGGCTGGTTTTCAATTTTTGAAACATGAAGGATATGCATAAAAAATTCCAATTTTGGTTCATTGACAAAAAAATTTGCGAGAGTACAATATAGCCTATAAGAACAAAAGCACTAGGAACAAAATCTAAAATAAAATAATTTATGGGGAATTGAACCTCAATTCTTTGGAGAACTCTACCCAATTGCAAAACAAGTTACATACTTCAACTATGTGCCCATGAACCCATCCTAGCCCCACATAGTTGACCACTATCAACATGCAATTATTCAATAGTTAGCTTTTTTTATGAGTTGTAGTTTTTCTCCATCAAAGAATGTTCCATTGTTATGTAATCTTTCAAATTTGAATTCAACTTACAATTCAATTGCAAGTCAATCATCACAAACTTCCAATATCATGAAATTTGAATAGGGTCAGTTTGAAAATTGTAAAACAATGTCTTTGTAAAATTTATGGGTTTCAAAATGTAAAAATGACACAAAAACAAATTTGTGACTTTAAATCGATATATATTATATGAATGATGTATCTTTTAAACTTGTTTTGATGTGAAATATGTACGATTTACATTATAATTAAATTTGTGCAATTATTGTAATGTAATTTTGCATTAAATAATATGATTTAAGTGTATTAAATGTGAACATTCGTGTATGTCATTCGAAAAATTATTATTATTTATTTGAATATTTAAAATACTAAATATGTATAAATATTGTTCATATTACCATAACACAAATTTCACGTGAAATTTGTATAAACTTATGAAGCTTGGTAAGTTTGTGATGTTGAAGCAATTCTTAATTAATCATAATGATAATTCAATGCATGTTATTCACATATAAGTGATAGTCACTTAAATTTGTCAACACTCCAAGAAGAAACACCCATTCATTTCATATTTGTGAACTCAAGATTCCAAAAAATTGTTTGGCAAAGAAGTCCACATTTGAAAATCAGCCATCATGGATTTGTTACCTAGCAAGTGGATATGCACATATAGATGGGAAAACATGTAACCTCTTAAAGAGAGATAATTCTATAGTAGCAAATGCAAGCTTGGAAACTTCTATCTATGAAGGAAGGTAGTTTGTTTTGTTTTTTTTTGTAGTTATGAGATCCACTGAACTAGGATGGTTCAAATCATGATCTCAGTGTCTTGGGAAAGCTCTCAACAAGGAGGGGTGTATGGGCTTGGTTCCATGACTTGCATTGCAAAAGTTATTGAATATTGAATCATTTTTTCATTGAAATTAAATTAATTCATATCTGAAAGATTGGAAGAATTGGAATGTGCCTTTGGTGTTGTTGGAAAGATCTTGATGAGCAAGATTTAATAGAATTTGTTTGGTAAAATTTGGATAGAGAATGTGAATGATATTGATTTCTATGTGATTTTTGCCATGAAAATTCAAATAAATTTTTAAAAAACGAAGTTTTGAAAGGAAAAATCAGTTGAAGATGTAGTAACACTTGGGCCAATGGCACACGCCACACTAATTTCAAATGAAACAGCAACACCAAACTAATTTTCCTCAAGATCCCCACCTAGGACAAATTGATGTTGCAGATGCATTGATAGTAGGGTTTAGTTGATCAAAACATGCCATCATAAGACACATTGCCAAGTTGCAAATGCATGTTATCAATGTTTGAGATTGAGGCTCTAAAGGCATCTAAGTGGGGGTAATTGATACATCTTTATTAATCATGCCAACACTTTCGATAACATAAAATTCTTTATTTTTTAGCCATTGAAGATACAAACACCTTGTCACAAAAGACCAACAATGTAGATAAGTTAAGACCACATTGACATTCAAACTTCCCTAAAGGAATTTTTTTTAATGGAAGTTGAGAATTTTGAAACTCACCTTTCATGTGAAAATGCAAGTGATGAACTCAAAGCCTTTTCAATTTGCAAAGTGACAAACTCCATGTTCACTTGAGCATGGCTTGCAAGAAACCAAAAAAATTGACATATGATGTGAAGTAGACTCATAGTAGATGCCAATGTAAAACAAAGCAACAAAAACATGAAAACCTTTGCATTACACATTAAAGTTGAATTGCATCACACATTTAAAACAAAACAAAAATTTCAAGTACTCACATGCTTCAAAGTGTGAAGGAGCAAACAACAAGAATGATCCTAAAAGTTAGAATGCAACAAACACACACAAAAATGCGGCACTTGGTTGTAAAGGTGCTTGAGTTGGAGCAAAGATTAAAAAGCTTTGAGCAAAAAACAAAGAGCTTCAAATGTTTTTGACTCATAATTGGAGTTGAAGAGTCAAAGTTCAAATCAAAGAGCTTGAGTTGAATAGTTGGAACTTGGAGAAAAATCAAAGAGCAAAGTTCAAGAGCTTGGAAAAGGCCAATAGCTAGTAGGTTACCATGAAAAAAATAAAAGTGAAATGATGGTTCTAGGTTTTGGGTTCTTCCTAAACATTAACCAAATGCATATCCACATTTTTGAAAATCATAATGGGTAGATATCAATTTTGAACCAACCCCCTTCGGATGGATACAATTAAACATAACATGTAGGATGGAATTTGCAAATATGTATCATGATGGATATGTAGAAATACAAAATAAAATTTATGTATTGTTTTATCTATATTTAGCCATTATGCATATTGATATCTAATTTTTTGGAAGTTTGATCCACATTTGATAAGACTAGGATGGAGCAAAGCTCTTCACAAATATCTTTTGATCACATCAATTACACAAACTTAATAAAAAAGGTAGTTAGTGGAGTTAAAGCTAGAATTGGGACATGGACTTGCCACAAATTCACATTATATTCATCACAACCTAGACCTATAAGAAAGACCATTCACCTCTTTATAGTATACTAGTGGGCGCCCGTGACCTTCGGCCACTGTGAAGTCCCCCGGTTTCTTTAAACTTGGTTCATGTTTTAGTCTTTTTAAAAAACTTTTAACTTTTTTATTTTTTAGAAACTGATTTTGGTGCAAGCTCATGGCTCCAGCTGAACTTGGTATGATCCATAATCAGATCTCGCTCGCAAAAAATCTGAAGGAACTCGTCGGATCCGTTGAGTTTTGTAGGCTATTACGACCGTGGGAGGAGAGAGAGCGAGAAAGCGCACGAGCGAGAGAGGGAGAAGAGACATAAGCGGGAGAGGAGAGCAAGAAGAAAACGTTTGCACTGTAAGAAGACCACCCAGACGGTTGTTGCGGGCCGCCAGCAGGTACAGTGGGCAGGTGTCTGTCCTGGCCACCCTGCCCTGCCCTGTTTGTCACCACAGACAGACAGACAGACAAACACCACTGTTGCTTTTATATAATAACTAGTGGGTGCCCGTGACCTTCGAACATTGTGAAGTTGCTTGGTTCCCCATCCATGTCCTGAAAATCATGTGCCAAAAAAATTCAAGGTCTTGGATCATGTGAAGCCCCCTATGTGAAATCCAGGTCCCAAAATTGAGATCCCACATCCTGAAAATCACATCCTAAAAGTTTTTAGGTTTCGATCTTGGAAACCGCAAGTGTGAAAATCCAGGCCCCAATGTTGAGATCCCAAGTCCTGAAAACCATGTCCTGAAAACCATATCTTAAAATTTCCCAAGTCTTTTTGGGTCTTGGAAACCGGGAGTGCAAACTCCAGGTCTCCAAAAACTGAGGATCCCACGTCCTGAAAATCATGTCCAAAAAATTTCTAGGTTTGGGTCTTGGAAACCCACACCGTGTACGTCCCAAAACTGAAATCTCAGGTCCTGAAAATCATGTTTTAAAAAATTCCTATGTCTAGGTTTTGGTGAACCCCCCAGTGCAAGCAAACTCCAGGTGGCCAAAAACTGAGACAGTTAAGAACGCCCTGTTCAGTGTGTTCAAATGAGTTATTTTTGGGGAACGGGCAGTGACTGGAAGAATCTTCCAGGCACTGCTTACACAGACATACAGACATTGTTGCTTTAAAGCTTCCCCAAAATCCGTCACGTCATCAAACCGGACGGACATTTCATCCATCCCCTTAATTGGGACGGATAGTAGCTAAAAGAAAAAAAAGGTAGTCTTGGTTAATACAAAAAAAAAAAAATTTGATTCTGGGCTGTCCAAGGCCTAAATATTTTTTTTCTTGTCTTCCCTTAAATCCGTCCCGTCATCAAGCCGGATGGACATTTCATCCATCCCCTTAATCGGGACGGACAGTAGCTAAAAGAAAAAAAAGGTAGTATTGGTTAATACAAAAAATAAAATAAAATGATTCTGGGCTGCCCAAGGCCTAAATTTTTTTTTTCTGGTCTACCAAATCTTTTGCCTCAAAAAATCAGATTGCCCCTGATTTCTTTTTTCTCTGAAGTCATTACATCTGGGGAAGCTCCACAGGGAACGGGCAGTGACTGGAAGAATCTGCCAGGCACTGCCCACACAAACAGACAGACACCACTGTTGCTTTTATATATAAGATAACTAGTGGGTGCCTGTGACCTTCGGCCACTGTGAAGTCCCCCGGTTTTTTTAAACTTGGTTTCATCCATCCCCTTAATCGGGACGGACAATAGCTAAAAGAAAAAAAACTTCCCCAAAATCCGTCCTGTCATCAAGTCGGACGGACATTTCATCCATCCCCTTAATTGGGACGGATAGTAGCTAAAAGAAGAAAAAGGTAGTCTTGGTCAATATAAAATTAAAAAAAAAAAAAATTGATTCTGGGTTGTCGATAAATTTTTTTTTTCTGGTCTTCCCCTAAATCCATCTCGTCATCAAGCCGGACGGACATTTCATCCATCCCCTTAATCGGGACGGACAGTAGCTAAAAGAAAAAAAAGGTAATCTTGGTCAATACAAAAAAAATAAAAATGATTCTGGGTTGTCCAAGGCCTAAATATTTTTTTTTTGGTCTACCAAATCTTTTGCCTCAAAAAATCAAACTGCCCTAATTTCTTTTTTCTCTGGAGTCAGTTACATCTGGGGAAGCTCCACAGGGAACAGGCAGTGACTGGAAGAATCTTCCATGCACTGCCCACACAGACAGACAGACACCACTGTTGCTTTTATATATAAGATAATAGATTCTATAGGTCATTTCAACACCTACATCAAAGTGATAAAATTCTTGAGACTTTTGGGTTTCATTTGTAAATTTTAGACAAATGATGTTTCAAAATTTCAAATGTCCATGTAATTTTGTCATAACACAACTAAATGGGACAATGATCACATTTACTTATAATGCTTGAAAATATGTATATTTCAATGTTGTATCAAGCTTGCAATTTGGACATGACTTGTTTTTTTAAAGGGTGAAAACATAGTTAGGGGGACTATTTGGACTATCACAATTACATTTTTTATGGATTGTAAATGAACTTAAAATCTAAAGCCATATTCAACTTTAATATTATCATTTAAAAAAATATCCAAGTTGCAATAGATTTTAATGATAATCATATTTTAAAATATGGTTGAATTTAAAGAAAATTGTGGATTCATAATGAACTTTCGAAATGATGACATTGCATTTGTCACACAAACAAAATGAAAAATGTAAACTCAAAAAATGTCATAGTAATGTCAAAATTAAAAAAATAGAACACCATTAAATGAAAATTTTAAAATTAATATTCACTAAAACTTTTTGAATATAACAAAATTATGATTCTTTAGAAATTTAAAATGCCATGAATTGGATCATTCGTTTATGCAAGCTACAATATATGGGATCTCAATTGAATATTCAAGCTTTCACATGAATTTTTGGATCAATCACATCTTTAATGATATCTATAGGGTGACCTACCAATATTTTTGACTAAAAACATAGGAGATACTTATAAGATTTGCAATTTAATAATCATTATAATTATAAGAATATTAACTAGTGTAAGATGTGGACTTTTCAAAATGTCAAAATCAAGTCATTTAACTATGCTTTTACCCTAAACAACCTTTAAACATGTGGGACACTTTACAAACGATTGGAAACATTTGAAACAATTTTGTTTTGATTCTTCAAATGGCCATAATTTTAACTGTTATGTCTATTTGGCATTGAGATCCCATATATTGTAGCTTGCATTGATATCTTTGTAGAAAGTTTAAAAGTTGGAAAAGATTTGATTTTCAATTCATTTTATGAACATTCAAAACTCCTTGAAAATCCCAACTCCCAACTCTCAAAATTGGAGTTCAAATTTGGAGTCTTAAGAATGCCTCCTAATTTTCACTTAATGTGGGAATGTGTTTGCATTCTTTTGAATTGACCCCAAATCTTGGCCCCATTTACTTGCCCAATCCCAACTTGAAAGTCTTTGGTTTATTTCATTTTGAGAGAGACACTTATTGTCCATTTCTCTGGTTGGTTACACACCCAAGTAAAGGCCACAACACAATGGATAATTGAACACATGCTATCATGGTTTGAAAATACAATGAATGAACAATAATTAATAACTTGACTTAAAAACTGAACTTTTCAATGAATCAATATCATCACCATCAACCCATTGCTATATAAATTTGGACAATGGTTGATGATTTTCCAACAAATTATCAAATGTTTGGGACCATTTCAAAAAGATTATTGATGGAACATTTTGAGGTTAAATTTGATTATATATTATAACTTATTGAATTTGGGTAATTTTCAATGGATCGTGTGGAATTCTTGAAGAAAAATCTCACCATGATCATGAAAATTTGCTAGAAGGATAGAAATAATCAGATTTCAATGTTTTAAGAGGTGAATTGCTAAAAAGACATTGCCATGATTCAATGTTTAATGAACTATCATTGGTGCATGAAAGAGTAAACATTCATTTTCATGAAATTGAGATGAGGTTACCTTGATAAGAAAGAAATTGGTCAACCATAGGTTTAATGGTTAATATCTTATAAACTTGATAACAATTTGTTGAATGTGAACAGAACATATTCGACTAATAGATATTTATCACTATATGTTCACCCATTATATTTTTGATTGAGAAAGAGTGATGGGAAATCATTGAGCAAAGAGGATTAATGTGCAAGTTTTTGTAGTTATGATAAGAAATAGTTTGAGAGGATTATTTATTTTTGAAAACAAAAACAATCCTACTATTTACTACCAAGTGCCGAATCCACATATCTTTTTATTAACTTTTTTTTGTTACTCCTTTGGTTGTTTGTGAAAAAATTGATTGATTATTGAATGTTTTTTATAGGTTTGGAAAAACTCTCCAATAGTTCAACATGTATTTATGATAAACCACCAATAGGTTTAAATCACATGTTGAGATTGAAATGTCATGCAACTTAAATATTTCTACCAAATGAATTGATTATATATGTTGGAACTAGGGTTGGGTAGGTATTGGCTTTTAAACGTACAAGCTAAGTATTGGATCTTTTCAAATAATTTCATACTTGCATGGCAATATTATTAGAATTTCTATAAAAAATCATACCAATCTATTAGTTGTATGTAAACTTCTTTAAATGTTTCATACTAGCTTGATCTTGGTATTAAGACCCAAGGCTGATTTTTGGTTGGTATGTAGTAGCTAAATACTTGACATTTAGATTGAAATAACCTTGGTATTAAATTGGTATTATCTCAAGTCCCTACAAAACATGTATTGGTACAATTGCCTCTTAGGTCATACCAATTTGGTAATTGGTTCTTTGATATTAGGACGAGTGAATGTCTATTTACCATGGTTCCAACTGGGTACCTGCCCAACACGGGTTGAAAGTTGAAACCAAGAACATCAAAGTAATTCCCTAAAGGATTGGCATTCATTTGTACCAAAGCATTGTAAATGGTCATGGGTTCAATTCTCCATCAAGCCATGTTACCTTTGAACTCATCACCAAAGAATTATGCACATATAACACCTAGGCATCAAAGCCTTGGAGGAGATTAAGCACATGCATTGTCTTCATAATTATGATCATAAGATGACCTTGCACAATATAATTTTTTTTGATAGACCTAGAGTGTGGCAAGCATCCTTAGGCAAATTTTGACTATTAATAACAAGTTTCCAAAGAAATTTTAAATATTGTAGCCAACAAATATGAATGTGGTGACACTTTCCCCCAAAAAACTGTTTTTCATCACAATTTTAAATTAAAAAATTCTGAAAAAAAAAGAATTTGAAACAAAATATTCTCTTAAAAAAACCATGTCATCTTTAGACATCTTTAGATGATTTTTTGCCCAAAAAAAAAGAAATGACTGCTTCAGATGATGGATTGTGGCCTATTAGTTTAATGATAAAAAAAAATGGGTGGAAAACATTTTGGGAAGATGATGATAGGATGTGCAATGTTGTGTCATTAAGAAGGGTTAAGAATATTCAAATGCTTAAAGTTAGTTATTGATAAGCATATTCTGAATTTCATATGTGCTCCAAAACATATGAAACAACTTGTGGGAGGTGTATTTTTCAATTATTTACTAGTCTTTGCTGATGGGTATGTCAAAAGCCCCTTTGATTCATGTTAAGGATTGTCCTAGAGCTTAGAGTTGCAATCATAGGGCAGCCTAGTTTAATATGGCTGACTTTGCAATCCCCACTTTTCATTCCGTCGTGCAAAATCCTTTGTTGCACATGTTTTTAAGTTTCCCATTGCACTTTGCAAATTGATGGTTGCAAGTCACATCTGAATGTCTTGTGCCCTCTCCCAACTAATGAGTTGTTGCACATCCTTTTGATCATTTCACAGATACAACCAGCTTAGCCATGCTCTTATTATCATCCCACTCTTTCTTGCTACTTGTGACCTCACAACCACAATGTCCTAGAAAGTGGATCACTGGGGCATATCATGCCTGGAGGTCAGCCCCTTACTACCTAGCATTAAGGTATAGAGGGACCTTCTCTGCACATACAAAAATTTCATAATCTGATATCTCATCAAATTGAATGTAAGTGCATAATCTACCACCGTAGGCAGAGTCTGCCAGCTGAATAAGCACAAGCACATTCGTCCATATAAAAAAGTGTTGAAATTGTGCAGAATCGACACCCTCAGATATTTGCAGATTTGTAAACAAAAGTTATGTTAGATATGTGTAGCATGAAATTCCTATGCAGCTTGTGAGATCAACACACTTGCATTTCAGAAGGTAATGGTGATGTGCCCATGTTCAAGCAAAATAAGGGTCCAGAAGTATGGTCCTATATCTCAGGTATGATTAGGATCCACTTAAAAAGTTGATGGCAATCTTGCCAAGATTAGCTTGGAAGCCATATAGGTGTAGGCCAAAGCTGCAACATATCCTCTCCCTCATAATAAGTTAGGCCCTTACCACTCTTAAGAAGTAATGGCATGTAGGGTTCCTGCTCTTTTCTAAGAAGGATGTTCATAGAAGGTAACAGTTGGTACCCCTCCAAAAACACAAGGAAATTTCTCCTAATGTTTTCTAATTCAGGTAGGGTTTAGGGTTCATGATCAGACAACACTTGAACCCAGATTCCCATGGCACAGCTTTCACCAATGTTGAATACACAAAACAACCAACTTAAATGCTGAAATACTTCAGTTTTCAAAATAGTTATGCAGCCGAAAATGAAACTGAAAATCAGTGCTTTTTTACACAGATTCTAGCCATTTGGATTGTTTCTGTCCTAGGTCAAGCAATAACTGGGTCAGAACAAGTCTACCAAGTACTAATCAAACTAAAACATGTCTACCCACTTATTGGCTCTGCCCTTCAAGGTAGAGACATTGTGATGCACCCAGGAATGGGCCAAAGTTTGGTATCCCTGCATTCTTGGGTCATGTGGAGTTCCACTATAGAAACATTTTTCAGCATAACTGGAGGATCCACACTTTGGGGCTTCATCATGCTGAACACCATGTGTTTCCAATTCAATATGTTGAAAATTTGTCATCCTTATGATGCCATTGAAAAGAGTTGAGCCACTATGTGATGAGCCGCTTGTTTGTACAGCTTTCCAAAAATTTGTCCAAAAACTCTACAGCAGGAGATCATAATGTTGATATTTTGTTAGTAGGATCCATAAGGGCGATAATCCTCATAGTCTTCATAGTAGGGTCGTTCATACACCTCTGGAATGTATGAAGAGCCATAGCTGTGAGGTGGGCTAAAGGGCTCTCTGTAAGATGGCCTATACGTGCCAGAGTTATATGCACTGCTGCCAAAAGAGGAGCTGCTGCTATAATGTGGGCCAAAGCTTTGGTGGCCATAAGAAGGACTGAAAGGGCTGTTGGGGGAAGTGAAGCCCAACAGCTTTGATCTCCTCTTCACGTGCTTTAGCTTCTTCAGCAACCGATGGAAGGGTACGATGCCTGAAACTGTGACTGTCTGGCTTGGAAGGTCGCATATCACTCCATGAACACCTGAACAGGTACCATATGTATAAGATATAAGCATATGAGTGAAATACATTCCGAGCACATTGCACAGGACCCTCTTAAGGCTGAGAATAGGAAACAAGAAGTGAAACAAGATTAAGGAAGTGTGGTGCATCATGTAAGGAGGCAAGCCAAAGCTCACTGATTAGCTATGGACTAGGTAAATGGCAAAAACTGCTGGATTACCACATATAATCAAGCCACGATATTACATATGACCCAGTTACCCGACATAACTGGTTGTGGTTGGGTGCCAAGCAGTCAGTTGCTCCCCTTTCACCAGAAGTAGTAGACATGGGTTATGAGAACATGGGCCAATTGTGCACCCTCCCCACAGAGTTGATGTGGGTTATGAGTGGCATTCACAATATGGCATGGTGCACATAAGTTATCACTAATAACTTTGGTGTAGCTAGTCAATTGTGTCATGAGGGGCCCCCCAATGACCTGTTATGGACTAGGGTAATTTGCAAGAGGACAGTAACAAACTACTGGATGTAGTTGAGGCACAGGAGTGTTGAGACTATATCCAGTAGTTGGTGCTCTTGAGCCAGTTATGGGACATAATAAAATTGAAGGCAAATCAAGCTGACCTATAATTGAGCACTATTTCTCATAACCAGCCCTGATCGGCACACACAAAAAGAGCTCTTTATGGATTCAAAAAGTAGATTATTTCATCTACACTCATGAAGGCTGTAGGTAAGGTTATGAGAAATAGGGACCCGAGGAAGGAGCTGAGGCCATAGTCCCAAATTTCCATAAAGCTCCCATCCAATTCCATGGATAAACATGGTGTAAAATTCAGGCACCACTTGCTTTTTATTTCTTATGTTTTTTGCTATGATGCCTGTCAGGTACCCACCAGGTATCACAGGAAAAAAACATAACAAATGATTGTGTGGACTTCACTAAAATGGAAAGCCCACCTCTGTTTCTGTAAAGCCCAGCAACCATAAAATAAGATTTGTAAGAGTATCTCCAGATATACTATGAAAATGTGGCCAGGATTTTATATACTTAATACTAGTAGAGACAGTTTAGGTCTGCACCTTCGATCTCCAAGGCGTCTTTCACTTTCTCAACATCCTTCCTGCTCTCCATTGGTACTCGAAATTGCACGTCCTGCAGCAGACCAACAAATTACGTATATATATCAAGACCATCACATGAAATGACATGAAGAAAACTCTGCTGGAAAGGAAATTACAGGCATATTATATTATAGAATCATATATTCCAGAGCTGGTCTTCAAGAAGCTGCAGGATGTAAAAGCGAACTCCCAGCTCCCAGATCAATGCTTGAAGCCGATTACTAGAAAGCTTTTTTAAAATACACATAAAATTCGGAGTACATATCATATTCATACCGGCAACAATGGACCAGTTGCACCATGTGGCATCACAGTTTGAGGATAGTAGTGGGATCCCGGGTAGAAAGGCTCCACAGGTCTTCCGTAGAACACCTGTACAATATTCAATGCCAGCAGCAAAAAAAAAATCCATGAGCTCGAGTATGGACAAACAGGTCTTCCGTAGAACAACTGTACACAATATATACTATGCCAGCAGCAGCCAAAAAAACCATGAGCTCGAGTCTGGACAAAATGAGCATCAAAATAATATTACTACCCAAAAATGCAACAACAAATGCTTACAACATCCCGACACGAAACTAGATACACTGCAACTACTACTCTAGTACAGCACTAGAAGTGCAGGAAGTGCAGGAAGTGAAAATGTATACCTCACTCATCACCCTCGACATCTTGACAAGCAGCAGCAGCAGCTCCCCTCAGTTCTAGATAACGAATTCAGAGGACCACCAAACTCTTGATTTTGTAATTAAAAAAAAGAAAAAACACCCGCCAGTCTCAAGCTGCTCCGCAGTCCGTGTCGTGCCACTAGAGATGATAAGTTGGAGATTGCGAGAGAGAGAGAGAGAGAGAGAGAGTGTGGGTGGGTCTGGGGCCTGCAGAGATTGAGACGAAGATTATTTTATCGCTCGTGAATCTCGCAACAGCCAAATCCCGAGAAGACGAGGGATTGCAGGTGTCGTGCGCGCAGAGCATCGAGGGGGTGGTGTCGGAGGCGGCGTGGCGCAGATCCGGAAGCTCTGTGGGACCTGACGACCAGGGGAAGACCGATGCGCTGGCGCCTGTTTGTTTTACTACCTACTTACTTACCTACCTACCTACCTACGACCTATCTACCTACCTACTTATTACCCTAGTAGGCTGTCAGGTTTGGTATTACGTGAGAACGACAATTTAGGACTTTTGGGAAATTCTTTACGGTGGTAACTTACTACTTAATAGTTTATTTTATTTTATTATATTTTATTATTTTGATTGTTTAATTTTTTGATTTTGCTCAAGTGATGATCATCCATATGAATATTTAAACGAATGCGAAAATATTCAAAATATGAAAGTAGGAAAATCTTAAGCATACTTTCATGTTATGGGTAGCATTTTATTTTTCTTTGGTGAAATTTTCATTTTGTGAAGGAAAAAAGGGCCCAATTAGGACATGGTCAAAGGATTTTTTTAAAAAAATAAAATTTATTTTATTTTAATTCCAATTTTTTTGCCAGATTTCTAGGAAAAGAAAGCTATGGAATCATTAAAAACATTAGAAGATTTTGAGGACAGATTTCTAGTTTTCTTCCTAGAAAATTGACAAATTTAGACAATAAGTTCTAAGTAGGTCACCAAATATAGCAGGATTCCTAATTTTTCTATTTCTCTTGTAACCAAATTTAGATAAATCTTATTGTGGCTGATTGCCAATTGTGGAGATTTTTGACAAATAGTTTTTGGTTTTCTGAAAAAAAAATTAATTAAAAAAAGGCATTTTGGGACCATTTTTATTTTAAAAATTAATTAAAAAAGGAAATTTGTGACCATTTTTATTTTAAAAAATTTAATTAAAAAATATAAAAAGTGGAAAATTTCGTCAAAAAACATAAAAACTACTTAACAATGTAAGAAATACAATTTAATAATTTCAATGGTTTTTGTTATGCCAAAAAATCTTAGGAGAAAATATATTAAAATATTCGACATCAAATTGCCAAACCTAAGCTAAGCTACTACAGTACTACACTTTATTCTAACCATGGGTGTACCCAACTGGTGCAGCCAAAGTAAAGATCTAACTAGGTGTGGTCTAGTGTACTTGTTTGGAACCCAAGGTGGGGCACCTCTGATCTCCAGAGGATCAAATTAACTTCACCCTAAGGCCCACTTTAGACGAGGGGTCCAGGGTCCAATTTCCTAGGGACCTATTCGGACTGATGTACAGCAAATTGAGTCCTTGAGTGGGACTCTACCTTGGTCCCTAGCCTGATTCTTTTGGCTCTCCAAATCAAGAGCTCTCCAAATCAAGAGCTCTCCTTTTAGGACTGTTTTTTGGGGGTCCCAACCAATTGATTTTCCCCTCCAAAATAGGTGCCATGTAGGTTTAGCCTCAATTTGCCACTTTTTGGTCTTGGACCCTCATTTAAAGGCCTTGGGACCAATTTAAAGCTTTCAACCAATAAGATTGCTTGAATTCATTGAACCCTGGACCTTGGACCCTTGTCTAAAGTCGTCCTAAGTATACTTGAGAAGGTCCTTTCCCATGTAAGACTGCGCAAATTTATTACTGTATTTGGATGGGATGATCTGAAGCTGGATTTGACCTCCTAGAAATGCCACAGCCTTCCATTTTCAAGAAGGGCTCTTCCTTTGTAGGGAAGTATACCATAGTATCTTGGCGGCCCAATGCATTCACACCTCCAACTTAACATAGAGTGAGATTCTCAAATGGGTTAAATTTTAAATCCTGCTCATCTCGCTCTTTGATTTATAATCAAGGGCAAAAGCAAACATAGCTTGTGATGATTAGGGTATTGATCTAATCTAAAAACCACCCATGAACACATTTTAAGACAAATGCAAGTTTTAGTCTTCAATTTACATGTAATGCTTTTGATTTTAGGGTGTAAAATATTCCCTACTTTTCCTTCAAATCATGGATTCTTCCAGTGTGACTACACCACAAAAGTGGGGGAGGTGGGGGAAAAAAAAAAAAAAAAAACCTGCATTTATTCCCATGCCCTAAACCCTAAAAGGTCACCATGTTCACACTAAACCTCTAAAGCTTTGGAAAGAATGCTTTCTTTAACTGCCATTCAGATTGGAAGATGCACTGGGTTATTTCCTTTCAGGTTTTGAAAGACAATTTTTACTTATATAAATGATTAGACCAGTGTATAGGGTGCAACCTGGGTATATAATAACTGAATGAATATTACCAGTTGGCTATGACCTAAGATGAGACAATACCAGCCTCTGAGAGCATCTCCAGTTGGTGCTCAGTATGCAACCCTGCAAAAAATAATTTTTCACCATCCAAGTTTCGTTATGTACTCTTTACAAACCCCCACCCATAAAACTGAAACTGCGACAGCCAATTGGTAGTGAACTACTTACTAATAGCCAACCACCGGGGACCAATCATCATGATAGACAAATCAGAAATACTGAGCAGCAGTCAGATCATATTTTATTACACTCTTTTTGTACATGTTCACATCAACCTCGTTGCTGCGCATTTTAACAGCAGCCGCAAACCATTTCCCTGAGCCAAACCCGACATGTTTTCACTTTTCTTCATCCAATTTTACTGTGCAGATCACATACTGAACACTGTTGGAGATGCTCTTATATACCATTACCAGCAGACTGGTACCAGACTTGACATAATTTATACCTATTCTATTTTGTGCTTTTGAGAATATTGTTCATAACTAGGGGGGTTATAAAAAAAAATGTCCTTTTTTGAGCTTTTGAGAATATTGTTCAGAACTAGGGGGGTTATAAAAAAAATGTTCTTTTTTGAGCTTTTGAGAATATTGTTCGTAACCAAGGGGTTATGTAAAAATATTTTTCAATGGCACAAATAGCTTGTTATAGAAAATAATTTAAATAGCCTCAAATATCCGACCCTTGGCCTTGTGAACATTCTAATGACCAAGGTCCAAAGAGGCTAAGAAGGGGTCTTTCAAAAGTTCTTGTGTGAAAGGATATGGAGCTAGGGCTTTTTGGGAATATTTCTTCATAACGCCGGAGGCGCCTAGACTCTTGGCAATGAAAAATATTCTCAAAATGTTTGAGCTTCTTATACCTGGACAATAGGAATATTCATGATTTTTGGGTCCATAATGACATGGCCAATAACTGCACAGATTTAAAATTAGCAGTAAAAAGTCGATCACAATTTTTGGATTTTGGGAAATTAGAGCTACCCATTCATATATTTCAGACAATTTAGCTTTTAAATTTAGATTTTAAAGAAAGTAGCACCAACATTTTTCTTGGTGGCAAATTTGGTTGTCAAAAAACTAAAATTATGTTGAATATTTCCTTTTTTTAATTTAAAAAACCAAAATCAATTTATTTTTTCCCCCAAAAATTGCCATTTTTCTACCAGTGTTGGTGTTGTATATAGGGGTTAGATGGTATCAATGTTGGTATGAACCAATGTTGGGTGGATGTCATTTTTTTATATCTGTCAATTCTAATCTTTTAAATGTTTGTTAAAAATCAGGTTGGGTCTTGAATTTATTTATTTTTCAATTGTAATATCAATCAAAGATATCATTTTTTTAAAAAATCAAAATCCTAATCTCACATTTCTAGATAACTTAAACACTAATATCTATCAATATTTCAAATGGTTATCACAACCGAAATAGCAACCTTCAACAATTATATTACAAATTACATTTCCACCAATTCACCTTGCTCAAATTCACCTTCATGTTATTTCAGCTTTTCTTCCAAGAAGGAATCAACTTATCAACTTTATTAAGTTAAAGGGTGAAGAACAACCCACTTTAAGACCATTTGGCTAGTTTTTCCTTATAAATATTAACTTATCTAAATTATATGTATGCAATCTATATATCTTCAAATTCATCAATATCTTAGCCAAGAAAAAAACCTCTTAGTTTCAATTTGAAATCTCACAATCCTAAGGATATGATGGGCATACAATATATTAGTTGATAATAATAAAGATTCATATTTTCCCCACGACTCCAAAGGACACTTAATGATACCTCCAACACATTTGCAATTTTTTATTCATCGACTCCTTGGTTAGCTCATTGGTTTCAACAATCATTTCAAAAACCATGGTAACAAACATTTGTTTATCATAATTTTCCACCATAGAAACAACTTGTTCTTGATTAATAAAAGAAAAAACCAACCTCAAACTTTTAAATCTTGCATCCAACATTAGAGATAGCATGTTATGAGCTTTCTTTTCTTCACATTTCGTTAGGAATGAAAGAAACTCATCTAAAATATCTCATACTTGCTTTCTAATGCTAGAAGTAAGCATAGATAACTTCAAAACAACAACTACATCCTCTTCCATCAAATCAGCCATAAAGGGTGTCATTCCAAATTTTTCTTTTAGTTTCAAGGCCATTGTATTTACTACATGCAAGGCATCAAAAAGTAACCAATGCCCATAAGATTAGTTAAGCACACAAACATTCACAATTGGAGAAAAAATATTAACAATGATTTAAGAAACATTCAAGTTGAAAGTAAGGGCAAACAACTAATAATCTTCACTAATGTTTGGTGATTGAAATATAAAAAAATTGTTGCCCTAAATTGCAATGCTTCATGGAACAATATGATCTTATTTGCAAACTCGTGGGAATAGATGAATTATCAGCACAACAACCTATAAATTTTGCAAATAGAAAAAATTACACAAACAAAAATGAAAAACACAATGTTTGAAAACAAAACTAACTTAGTTTTCATTAGAATTTTCAATTTCTTTGGCCTCAAGTCAATTTTAATGCAATCCTTATTTCATTCCTACCAATCTTTATCCAATTTCTTTGGACAAGTGATGCATTTTTCTAAATATACTTGGGTAAACTTGATGGAAACGTATTTAAGGCCTTTATAAACTTTTTCATCACTAGTGGCATATTGACAAGCTTTGGAAAAAACATGCCCAAATCATGTTCCTTGAAAGCTCTCCTCCAAACTTAAGGTTCACATTTGACAACAAACTTGAAAGCACTTTTCATTGTGTTCAAATTTGAACCCTCATATTTAACATATGCTATAATTTTATTTTTCAAACCATATTCATCCAAAAGATCAGTCAATTTTTTTGCTAATGCATGTCTTCTTGTTTCAAAAACCTCAAATAAACCAAGAATAACATGCTTTGGCTTTCAATCAAATCCTTAAAAAGTTATGACCAAGGTAAGCACATCATGAGCACCTAGACATTCATAGATCAAAACTAGTGGCGGTAGAATGACACTCTTCAAACAAAAGCAAAACATATGTTTATTTGATTTTTTCCACTAAGCTAAGGAAAACATCATGGGAAAAAAACTTTTGTGAAAAGAACTAGATTTAAGGACATAAATGAAAGATTAACTACTTTAACCACACACTTTGAAAAATGTAAGATTCTTCAAAAACTTTTGTTCCTCCACATCATCCTTTTGGAAAGGCTCAAGTTGGAGGGAAAAAAATCAGAAATGAATGAATTAGATATATTTGCTCTATTTCTAATAGATTGCTACTCCAAAATTATTTTCCAAATGTTTATAAAGTTTTCTAAATGGTTTGCATGCACATGTTTTGTTACACATGTTATTCCATTTGTCTTTTGATAGAATATTATACCTTTTTTTAATTTTGTTTTTGGGTTAAAAGAAAACTCAAGATTAGAATAATACCACATACAATGCATGATTTGCAATGCGTTAATTGTCATTTTTCCATAGTCATTCACAAAAGAAAAAAAAAGACCAACATAAAACTTTCCTCTTAAGTGACCTCCATTTTTTCCTTTAGGAATGAAATAGTTCCAACCTTTTCTTCATTTGTTTTTTCATCATTACTTTCTTTAATTCAGAAACTTGAGTCCTCCTGAGTTTTTTCCATTACCCATGGAGTTAAAAGTGAAAACTTTCATCACATATAAATGATTGGAATCAACAATTCACCCATAATCACAGACTCTATTAGCTTTGCAAGCCAACAAGTATCACCAAATGAGAAATCAACTATGTTGAGTAGAAGCTTAACACATTTCATTACTGGTTTAGCCTTTTATGCCATCTAGGAATTTTTACCCTTCACTTAACATCACCCCTCCCATAAGATGTTAAGAAAAGTTGCATGAGTATCCAAGCCTAGAAAGTTAATAGTTTAAGGTTGATTGTAACTAAGCTTAACTATACCATTATATCTATCTATTCATGTCCATTTCTTCAAAACCTTCTTAAAATCAAGCATTCTTATCATTTAGTAAATCCAAATATCCATGCCCTCTTTTGCATTCATAATTTTGCAAAGCTCCATATATGTGAGGCTATGTAGATGCCCTCTTTCATGGAAGATGGAAGACTCTTTAATTTTGGTTTGAAAATGATTTTATATACTATGTTTGTATGATGATGTGATATTATGTATGAGACTACTAGGTACATTATAAATTTGTTCATACATTTGTCGTTTATTTACAATTGCACTTTGATATGGAGTTATTTTTTTACAGTCTTCTTCCTTTTTACATTTTTCTGCATCTTCTCTTCAACATCTATGTTAGAAATTAAAACTATTTACACTCCCAAAGGAATTAATGTGTTCAAAACTTTTTTTTTCAATCTTTTTCAACTTGAAAACCAAATTATCAACAAATATTATGGCACTAAAAAGAAATATGCATTTAACATACCTATTATATGGGTTTGATTCACCTTCACCTTATAAACTAATAGCAAAGTGTTGAAACATTCATATGACATTTTAGTGATATGGTTCAAATGTACATATGAGAAGTTTGATATGTTTTGTTTCCATGATTTAAGTGGACATAACCCTCAGCTTGTGCCATGTAGATCCAAGGTTGCTGCTACTAAAAGAGTTATTAATATGAATGTTACTAATGTATACACATGTTGTGACTGTAGTTGGAGATGGCATGAAATCATAGTATATTCTGTTTTATGGAGTTAGCTTAGCACCTGATATTACAGCAAGATGTGATCTTTCTGCTTTTTGAAAGTATAATCTTCCATTTTTTCACAAATTTCAACAGCTTTTGATACATGTGGTTATAAGGTCTCAATTGAGGGCAATACCAGAAGTAGATCCATACTTGGCGACCACCTTGTATGGCCCCTTCTTCTGGTAAAATACCCTCTTCAGGCTTTAAACTTGCAGCCAAAATGCCACATAATTTGGTAGATCAAACTGACTTTTTGAGGACTAGATTGACATACCCCAAACAAAACAGATGTAAATCAATCATAGACGCCAACTATGATTCTATTGAAGCTGTGCACCAAAACTCACCATTCTCCTGTATAAAAGATTTTATCAACTCTCTCTCCACAGTGACATTACATTTGAGTTCCTTAACTCAAGCTTTTTTATGTCACATGTCAAAGGTTTGTTTTATTCAGATTCTGTCCACATAGCTGCAGAACAACCAACAACTAGTACTGTACTACAACGCTTATGTACCAACGATAAGAACATTATGCAGTAGACGATGATGCACTTGGAAAAGTTGCATTCTATCTGCTAAGCTCGCTAGCTAGCTACTGGGATTTTTGTAGTAGCTGGCTATACCCATTTACATGTTGCCATGTTGCAACAAGCAGCAGTTAGCTGCAAGTCTCTAAAAGAAGCTATGCTTCTTCTCCCCAGTAGCCTCTTCACCTTTCTTCTTCTCATGATGCTTGTAACCCTATAACATCCCATCCAGATCATTCCCATCCCCAACAACCCAAACAAAGATTAGACTTTTGGTGAAAAAATTTGAAATCTACTTGTACACTAACCAAATTAAGGATGATTAGATTTTGGAGGGTTGGGGGCC
>Ga0209208_10002540_pt1 | contig 26207 bp, 24 predicted proteins | sample S1TSphfallax_3_FD_187694 | JGI IMG/M metagenome (GOLD analysis project Ga0209208, IMG submission 187694) | Host-associated microbial communities from peat moss isolated from Minnesota, USA - S1T2_Fd - Sphagnum fallax MG (SPAdes) (version 2) | ecosystem: Host-associated > Plants > Peat moss >...
TTATAATGTTGACACTAAGGCTTAATGTCTTCCAAATTGGTTTGGTTTTCCTTACATGTTTTTTGGAAATGGAAAGTCATTGTAAACTTAACATTTCATGATTTAGTAATTGAAATTGTGCAAAATTTGTTCAATCATAATTCATACATTTCACGCACTAATATTGTGTATTGAAAACACATTTGATGCACAAATTTATTAAAACAAGCAAAATCCGTGTGACATTCGTTCATTCATAGGTTCGTACTTCATTCGTCAACACATTTATCAATGTGTCAAATGTGTTTTCAATGTATCATATTTGTGCGTAAAATGTACAAACCTATGAATGAACGAACTTCACACAATTTTCATTATTAATTTGTCACATGCTAAATTTGTAATGGTTATCCTTTAATTTGTTCAATAAGTTGAAATGGAGGTTTCTATTTTTTAGTATCATGGTAAAGTAAAATGATGGCTAAGAGTTGAAGGAGGACTAGAAGAACTTTCCTCTTTAAAATCTTCTAAAACATGGGATGAGACAATAAGAAAGGAATTTGAAGAAGGTGCCATATTATCAAATGGTGGGATTAATTAAGTGGGGGGAATAAATAGATGTGGGAATAGCTCATTTAGGGGTGGAAGAATTAATGGCATGTGGGAGTACTTGGATAGTTGGTGGAAGGGGATTTATGAAAGGATTAATGATTTGAGGCATTTAAAGTATTAGTGATTGTATAGACCAGGCACGGGGATTAAGAGATTGCTTGAAAAATGTTAATGTTAATGAAAGGTCAACATTGGAGGGGTAAATGTGATACTTCAAGATGATTCAATAAAATACCATTTTGTTAATACTTCATCTACCACAATTAAAATGTAATTTTTTTTCTATTAAACAATTGACATTGCTCGGAGGAGAATTTTGATTACATGGTATTCAAACATATCTATATAATATAAAATATGAATTGATTACAACTTGCACCTCTCAAAATGACTTATACACCTTTGGTTGATCACAATATTTCACTAAAGATAATGCAAATCAAAAGGCAATGGTCATTTCATTTGACAACACCATATTTATTTGGCATAGACATTTGTCACATATGTTTCAAAAGACTACAATATTTGGTTAACCACAACATGGCGAAGGGTAATCATTTGAAAAAATATACATGCAATTCTTTTTTGTGAATCACATATTTTTGGGAAACAAACAAAGTTGTCATTCCCAAAACAAATTCAATTTCGAGCTAGTCAAATGTTTGTACATTTTGATATCAAAGGTCTTCTAAACCCCACATTTACTGGTTTCCAAATTTTTGTCACTTTATTGATGACTTTAGTAAATATACAGTGATATATCTCATTAAGCACAAATCACAAACATTTAGTAAATTCAAAACATATAGGCCCAAGTTGAAAATTTTCAAGGTAATAAAGATTAAAATTTTAGCAAAGTGACAATGAGGGAGAATATTTTTAAATGATTTTACAAATTTTTGTGTGAATAATGGTATTCAATGTTAATTTGCAACCCCTTGCACTCTTGAACAAATGGGGTGTGTGAACGGAAAAATCAAACTTTGTTTGAAATGATTAAGTTTAATTTTTAACATGTTCCATTATGCAAATTTGTCAAAAGCATATTGGGGTGAAGTTGTATTGACAAAATTGCATATCTTCAAAATTGGCATCTAACAAAGGTAGTGAATGGTCATACTCCATATGAAATTTAATACAAATGGCCACCAAATTTCTCACATCTTCAAACTACATCATTTTTTTTTGAATGCCTAAGATTCAAAGTAAATTGGATAATAAAATAATTGAATGTTGGTTTCTTGGAAATGTTGATGGAGTTCAAGGCTATAGGTTCTAGGCCAAGTTAATGCATCAAATAATCGTCTCAAGGAATGTTATTTTTTGAGAAGATGATTATAAATAAAAAATCCCCCATCAACCATTTTCAAACCCTTCCAATGTTGATCTTTCATTTAACACCAACATTCTTCAAGCAATCACTTAATCCCCATGCCCATCGAAATTTTCCTTCAGCCAATGTTAATTGTTTAACATATAAAAGATTACATTTTAATTGTGGTACATGAAATACTTGCGGAACAGTCTTATGGAGCCGTCTTAATGTATGACATTTATTTTTTCAATGCCTTTGACTTTATGTGTAGATCCATCAATTGTGTAAGCAAATTGCCTTTTGTGGCAAATTTGCATATGTGGCAAATGTGGTTTAAGTATGAGCCATACCTAAAGTAACACTTTAATCATCAATCCAATCATCAGTTGTGGAATTAGTCTGAGCTTGTAATGTTACTATGTAAAACATTTGTTTTTTATTTTAAGGTTGTTGCCATGAAACACCCCATTTGTTTCATCTACTTTCCATTTAAAATAGTCCTTTGGAACGTGATTAATTTTACTACAATAAAAACATTTTTTAAGAAGTGGATTTGAATAATTTTTCCCATTGTAAAAATAGGGTATTCAAAATGTATCTCGTCTTAAATAATTGGTAGACTTGCCAAATTTTTGGTTTTGAAAATGTGAATTAAAAAGGAGCTTGTTGATTGTTAGACCAAAGCTTCTATTTGAATGCAAGGGCCAATGAACCAATTGTCATTGCTTCAACATTATTGTCCAAACTTTTTAGTAAAGTTTCTTCTTGTATTAAATAGGCAATCAATGTTTGTAAGGTGAAGGTTTGACCTCTTATGGAAAAAAAAAACTCTGTAGAGAAGGTGACATATTTTGCATCAATGTGAGCATTATGTCTTCCTCCTTCACTAGGTTTCCAACTATGGACAATTGTTTGAGAAGACTTTTAGAATTGTGCACATGCTTTGTCACATTTTCATTTTCCTTCATCTTCAACATTATTAGTTGTTTCATTAAATACATATTTGTCATTGAATCATGTACTTCAAACAAACAAACAATTTTATCCCATGCTTCCTTAGATATGTTAAAATAATTAATATGAGATATTTGGCTATTGTTTAAATAATTTGCAATAATTGTTAATGCACGTGTATCATTTTTTTGAAACTCATTTTCACTCCTTGGTCTAGTGGGAGGTAAATGATGAATAATACCACTAGCAATGGCAAGAGAAGAAACATATTTAATTTTCAATCCTTCATTAATTCTTAATAAAATTTCAGATATTAAAACTAGTTTTATGTTATATTTCCAAACATGAAGATAAGTTCCATCAAATTTTGTGATGTTACATAAATTAGAAACCTTGAATTGAGACATTGAATTAAGATGTTTTCTAAATTTCTTTATTCTTTAAGATTAAAAAGATTTTTATGTCATGTTATCAAACTTTATGGCAAGATCCCATTTTCTTATACCATATTTCCTTTTCTTTGTTTTGTTTTGTGATTTGAAAAATTTCCTATAACATAAATAATTCCATGATTTTGTGGATAACTTGTGGTAATAATATATAAGACCTACAAGACATATTTTATGTGCGTATTGATTGAAGGTGTAAATCGCATTCTCTTTAAAAGATGGATGTACAAAAGCCATTGACTTGTTTATTGACTTTAATTCCAATTAAAACTTGAATTTTCTTGATGTTACAAGAAAATTTATTTGGTATTTGCTTTAATACCATGTTGAATAAAGCAAAAAAAAAGATCAAGAAAACCATTTTGAGTGAAAGAGGAAAACCAAACTCTTACATTGTTGAATCTATAATAATTCAAGTACAAGGATCCTAAAGAGAGAACCAAGAGACATGAGAAGGGAAAAACCATAGTGTTCCATCAATGTATGAATGTACTAGATGAATGTATAAACTATCTAATATAAAATCCTAACATTATCAACTTGGGCAAAAATGAACTTAATTTTTTACATTACTAGCTTTAAAAATAGACATGGGTCTTTCTTATGTTGAAATTACAATCACATATATATAACTGGTTCCTAATGGTCCAATAACATGTCTTATTTGACCAAGCCTTCGGTCAACTTGACTAGTTGGAATCACCTATACATAGGGACCTCATGGCCCAATAACATGTTTTATTTGATTAAGCTCATGGTCATCTTGACCAAGGTGTCATTTTTGTGCTCTAACTTTATTAGATGTCCAATTTGACAAGATAGTCAAATGAATCACTTTAGTCAAGTTGATTAGTTAGAACTTACATTTGTCAATCCATGCACAAGGCCTATAGTCAAAAATAATAATTCCTCTGGTAAAAAAAAAACCAATTAACATGAACCTCTTAAAAAACCATGATTTGTAGTAGTGTAAAAGAAGTTTCATTAATTATTTGGCATTAAATTGTCAAACCTATTACACTATTATAATAATGTGTAGCAATGAATGAATTACATTGTGGCATCAAAACTAAAATGAATATATTTTAGTGGTTTGAATGTTGAAGGGTATATTAGAATGTTATTCTAAAACCTTTTACATTACTTGGGCTCCACATTGTTATGCATGACCAATGATAATCAATTGATTCATTGATGAAAAAAATGAATTGATTTTGTGGAAATTAAGTTCCATTTGAATGAAAATATTCAATGACATTACATGCAATTTTAATTGAATTGAATCGAATTATGATTTGATTCAAATTCAATTCAATAATTAGATTAAGATGTAATTCAATTCAAATTCAATTGAAGAGAAGTAATATGCAAATTGGTGAAGAATGTAGTAAAAAAATATTTGTGAACATGGTGTTGGAGAAAAGAAATTAAAATACACATCCAAAAAACACCTTTCCATGCCTCTATACTTGAGAATGGGTTAAACAAATTCCAACTAGGAAATATCCAAGTGATGACTATAACTATAATTTATGACTTATGGAACCTAAAGTTGTTCTACCTAAACTAACTTCAATGAATCATTGTCATTAGAATTTCTATATTAAAGGAAATTGACACATGTTGCAAACCTTTACCATCAACTTGTGACACTTTTGGAACAGTTTATAATCTAAATCATGACATTGAAATATGTAAAATGATTTGTAAAATTGAAAGGTAGACATGTCTGTGGATGTTGAAGGGTTAAGTAAATAGTTCAAACAATTGAATGCAAATTGAAAATGATTTGTGATGTTCCCAATAACAAATAATTTTCCTCAAGGAAATGAAAATGGATTCCCATTTTGAATGTGCTTTTAGCATCATAATGCATGTAATAATTATGAAGAAATATATGGAAGATGTTGGTTTTGGGGTGTGGGTTTTGGTGTAGAACTAGCATATTTTTATTTCAAATTAAAAATTAAAATTTTGATGGACATATGTTCATGTAAAATCACCTGAAAATATTTAGAAAGTTTTATCCCTTGATTTAATTTTAGAAACATACTTTTCCTAATTTAATTACTTAGATAAAATGAAAGACTAAAATAACATTTTCAACATATTTTTTTCTCATTTTGATTATAATCGATTTTTTTGTGGTGCCAAGTTTCATGTATTTAAAAAAATAAATTATCACATTTCTACCATGCATAGGCTCCAACAAGTATCCACAATATAGAAGGATTCAAAATATTGTAAGATTTATTATCTAGATAAATCTAACTAAATCTTGTTGTTTATGATCACTAATGTGGTAACATCACAAAACTATGGGGAAAAAAACCAGTGCCGTGAATAAAAGGTTGAAACATGATAAAAATCTTTAAAATATAATTTTTCATTTTGATAATCTAAATTTTAAAATTCTCATTTCGATAGTGTTTGTGAAACATATGATAAGAACAAATGATTTTATAGGTGTTTAACTGATTTTTTTCAAAAATTTCAAAATTGTTGTTGTATCCAAACTAGGTCTATGATTTTTTGACCACCATAATTATGAACATGGTTTTTTTTCAATTTTGTGAGGTAGGTGGCTTAGTGATTATCCATAAGAAGATTTAGTCAAATTTGGTTATATGTTAAAAAGGAAAGTAAAGGAACCCAACATATATCGGGGACATGTTGGAATGAATGTTATGCCATTATATGGTTTAGGATTTCACCAAACATGGTTTTTTTAGCCCATGGGCTAACAAACTTCGCACTCACCCTTTATTTTTAAAATATTTTTTTAATTCCAAAAGTAATTATGTAAAATCCAACTAATCATAAATTTTTGGGACGATGAGGTAACAAAACTTTGTGCCCACCTTCAAAAAACATTTATTAAATTTTTTAGAGAAAAAATGTCTTAAAAATTCAACCAATCACACCTTTGTGTAAATGTAACAAATTTACGTGTGTAAATGTAAATGATTTATGTTTACATGGGATTTACAGGTTGTATATATGGCTAGTGACATTTACATGCACAACAATGGTTGGAACTTATTTTTAAAATTTCATGATTTAAAAAAATATTTAAGATTATTTTTTCCCAAAAAAAAACTTTTGCATGAATTGCACATGTTTTTTTGGGTTAACAAGATGTGAAATTTTCCCATTAAAAAGCATTGGTTTGAACCTTTTGAACCACATAATAACTATTGGGGTTTGTTCCTACTTAAAGCAATTGACTAACATTAGTTAAAAACGTTAATGTTATTAGATATTAGAAATTGCACCAAACCCTTGCCAAGTATTAGGGTGATTTTTATGGTTTGTCACCATGATTATAAAAAATCAAATACCCAATTCTCATATGTAACCATGACTATTTTTTTTTTTGAAAAGAATAAAAAAACCATTTAAAAAATTGCCCTAATTTCATGAAACTTGTTACTTCTTTGAAAGTGAGTTTTGAAATAATTGGAGCAAAGTAATTATTTTCATTTTTATTTTTTGCAAACTTAAGACTGATAATTTTCTTACTTTGAGATATTTAAATAACCAAAACCATTGGTTATTAAGAAAATCAAATGTTCACCCAATGCTAGACCAAACACATAATAAGGTCAAAATGAATAAATAAACCAAACATGTTTTCCTACCTTAAGTGTTGTTGTAGGAAATAAAGGTGCATAGAAATGCACCATAGCCACGTTGTTGCAAGTTTTTTGTATGTTAATGCTAATGGAATCAGTACAATAGACAATACATCCTGGATATTTATTCATTTCTACGTTGTTCAAGGTTGAAAACAAATTTCACTATTGGTTTGTGTGGAGAAGGTTGGTATGCAAGGGATAGCAAAAAAACATTCTTCGTTCGATGTTAATTGTCATGGTCAGTTTTGGTGGATTAAGTGTCAAAGACTTGTGTGAAAAATTCATATCCATGGGTTGTTCATTTCAGGGGTTCTTACATTTAAGTTTGAAAATGCATTGAAAGTTGATAGCTTCATGTAGGAGTTTGGTCTACTTGACATGGAGTGCAATCGTAAAAGGTTTGTGGAATTGGAATGTAGAGTAAGGTTTGAGGTTTCTACTTGGGGCTTTTGGTCTTTTTTGTGAAATGTGAATGCTTCAAAATTTGAAGTTGGTTGTTGCATTGTTGGAGCTAGATGTTAGATTGTGATTTTTATTTTTTGGCTTGATTCCACTTTGAATATTTTGCTTGAGGTGAATGAGGATTGGGGTGTGTTGTGGGTGTAGGCACACTACTATTGCACATGGGCAAAGTCTCTTTTGACAACGGGGTTCAACTCCTCTATCAATGTGTTTTTGCAATTGGGCACTTGGGGTTTTTTTGTGTGAGATCATAATGCTTCAAAACTTGGTTTTGCAACTCATTTTTTCATCTTTTATGGTACATTGAACTTGATTTTTTTGTGAGATTGTAATGTTTCAAAACTAGGTTTTATTGTTCATTTTTCATCTTTTTCATCAAGTACTATGCACTTTGCACTTGGAGTTTTTTTTGTGAGATCATAATGCTTCAAAACTTGGTTTTGCAGCTCATTTTGTCATCTTTTATGGTACATTGAACTTGAATTTTCTGTGAGATTGTAATGCTTCAAAACTAGGTTTTTGTTGTTCATTTTTCATCTTTTATGATAAATTGTTCATCAAGTAATATCCACTTTGGATTTGTATAAGCTGTCAAATGCTTCTTCCAAGATTTATTAGGTTAGCTTGCATTTTGTTTGTAGCCAAAAGCTTGTTCTTCATTAACTATGATATCCAATCACATGATCATGAAAAAATTCTGGTTCTCGAGGTGATGTCCTTCTTCCACCGCAATCAAACCAGTGTTGTGTGGTTCTTTGAAATTTGAAAGAATCATCAATTTCACTTCTTTAATTCTTTGAAAATCGAAGAATGCGGTCAATTTATGATTATTTCAAAATCCTTAAAGATTAGACAATTTTCATGGAAAAACCAGGAAAGAGCCTCATTTTTCAAGAACCTATGGGTAAATGAGCATATACCCGGTCAATAACTGGGGGTATATGTCCTCTCATTCCAAGAACCGCCCAACACTGATCAAAACCCTAAATTCCATCAAAAAGATTCTCTATTTCCATCGCTGAATCCCAAATGTTTCACCATTTTGCACAAGCAGATGTAATTGCTACGTTACAATTGTGAAACCCTAAAATCATCTCCTACATACTGGCTGACATTGTTGCTGCACTGTTACCTACCATCTTGGTCCCTCAAACATCTCTCAGATCGAAGGCATTGATGATCAAACCAATAGCTGGTAGCCGACAGTCTCTTGGTGCCTTCCTTGTTGCAGTTACTACGACACACAATATTTATCATGGCGCAAGCATTTGCAGAAGATGAAGTGAGTACTTCATGACTGGCAAAAACTAACTTGTTTAGCATTTTGAAGAACCATGTAGAAAGCTCCATGTTAAACCCTTGGACTCTTTTTTTGGGGGGGGTGTGGGGTTTGGCAACACACACAGGCAATGATGAAAGCTGAGTTTGAGGAATGGGGGACTAAAACCACTATTGGGGTTTTAGCTGGAATGCTCTATGGTGGGCTCCGTGAGGCACTTGGCTCTGCGGTAAGAAAGAAACTACACCTTTCTTTTCTCTCTTCTCTTTGGTGCGCAGAGATAGATACTTATTTTGCTTTGGGTTCCATTTTCCATGACCCCATGTTTAGGGTTTCGAGTTTTAGGGTTTCCATTTTCCCTGACCCCATGTTTTGTTGGGCTTTCTTTCTTACTTGGCTTAATTGCTGTGGAAATTTAGCATTCAAGTGCTAAATTGCTTATTCCCACACTTAAGATTTCAGTGATTTGATGCAAAAAGAAATGCTTCTGTAGTAGATTTGTCTGTGTCAAAAGTGTTTTGCGTCAGTATCCTTTGTTGAATTCCACATTCTTTTGGGAAATCATATGAACTGATTGATTCAACAGGAAAAGGAGAAAGTGTTGCTGCATTCTGCTCATGATACCAAGCAGGACTTTCGGCATCGCCATAATTCCATGAGACAGATGGCAGAGCACAGAGTTTTACGGATTGCACGTGGAACTGTGCTTGGAGGTGCAAAGCTTGGGGCCTTCACTGCTGTCTTTTGTGGTGTGCAACATGGGCTTGCTGTGAAGCGTGGTTGTCATGACACCTACAATGTTGTGGTTGCTGGTGGAGTGACTGGTGCAGCATTTGGCCTGACAGGTACTATGCATGTATTTTTGTCTGTTGTTATTGCATAAATCCCTGTTTACCACCCTTCCCACTTACTCTGATGTGAGCTCTTCAAGTGGGATGAGGCATTCCACTAGCTAAGCTTCTTCCACCCCTCTTTTCAGCTTTCTGGAATGGTAAACAATGTGACTTGTATTTGACATTAGCAACAGTATGTTTAGGTCAGCACAAGGACATAGGAAGAGGTGGTTGAGTTTCTTGGCGTAAATTTGTTGGTTTTATGCATTGGCAGTGCCAGGGTCATTATGGTCACGACTGCGTTTTGGAGCTATTGGTTCCGTTCTAGGGACTGCTGTGTGCTTTCCTCTCGGTATACTTTCTACCTGACACTTCTCAAGATTCAGTGTTGTTAAGGAGACTTCACATGTGCAAAAAAAGAGGCAAGGAGGGAAGTTGTGCAGCATCAAACAAAAGATATAGTGTTTCACTGTGATGGTTTCATGCCAAGAGAGTTGGTCACCCAAGGAAATACAATTGGTAGCCAACTGTGTTAATTGTGTTGGAGAGCCAGCAATATAGGAATCTTTGGCTTGCTAATTAATCAGTTTTTTGCACTGATGGGCTTTGATGGCCTTTTGGCAGGACTAGCATATACCACCCTCCAAAGTCAACTACAGCAACAACAACAACAACAACAACAGGAGGAGGAATCTCAGCAGGTATCTTTAGAAGCCAATGAAGGTGACAAAGGTGGAATTGGTGCGGTGATTAAACGTCTTGAAAACAGTGCCTCTGTCAGGTAGGACAAAGTGGAGTGTGTAGATATTATGTCTTCATTGCCAAATGATCATTTCTGTTTTGAAGGCATTTTACCTCTTGGTGGAAGGATTCATATGAGAAGAAACTTCTTCCACGAGGATTTTGCACCAAGTATCAATACTCTCCAAAATAGAGATATATGGGGCACAAAGAGTTGGACCATTTGATGCTAGGCAACTTGCCAGTGCAACAAGTTGTGCCAGCCTGCCAGTGAGAGTCATGAACTGGGATGTGGCTTGTTGCTTTGTAGATAGCAAGGTTTGAGGAAGAAAAAACTTTTTGTCATGAAATGCACCTGGGTTTCCTAATCTGTTCTAATAAGCTACTAATCTGTTCATCTGGTTGCTGGCTAGTGTTCTAAATGGTCATCAATAGATGTTATGTGCAAGTGTCTTACTGAACTAAATGATGATGTGGCATCTGTAACCCATAGATCATGGCTGTGAACATGGATAATGTTCATCATAGATGTACATCAAGTCCTCCAAACCCATGCATCGTTTCTTATGCAGGTTGTCAATATGACCCATTGAGTGTCTCTCCTTTTTACATGCTTATTAGCAAACCTTCTGGTCCAAATTTGGCAGCACTTAGTGTACCACTGGGAGGGGTAGATGTGTCCAATGAAGCCACCAAAAGTGTATTTTGGAGACTTGCTTCTTGACTACCCATGTAGCAACTCCATGAGCAAGACAGGTTGGTGTGAGATTCTCCAGTGGTGACCATAGTATATGGTTGCCACGATGTTGGAACTAGAAATTGTTGTCAAGATGTCATAGTGGTCTCTAAACAAGCACAAGTGGTTAGCTTCAAGCGTTACCTCATACATAATGATGGTTTTTGGCGTCTTTTATTCATGTACTTTTTAAAGGATTTTTTTGGGGCCTAGGTGAGAGACAGGTGTGTCCATGTGTTGGTTCCATTTGCGGTTCTGCCAGTTCCACTTGTGATATGAGTCAATGGTGCAGGACGACAGTACTGTAGTGAATAGAGAATCAATGGCAGGGAACACAAATTATGCTTCGGAACAGGCTCTGGTCTAAGAATCAGGTACCACCTGATTTTGGGAGCAGATTCCACCAGGTTTTAAGCATCTTAGATTGCAGGATTCAGGAACAGCCCATTTGTAACTCAGAGCTCTTTGTACTAGTGAGCCAGCACTGGGTGCCAGTTATATAAAGCATGTAAAAGAGAACAAAGTGTTGAATAAAATTCAAAGAACCACTGGGGGGGTTTCATGAAAGAATTGGAAAATACCCGGCGGTTTTAAAGTGGATATTTGAATTGTTTTTCATCCATCTGGCAACCATGGTTATATATCAAGACCGGGTATTTGATTTCTTTGATAGCTACGGATATCAAATCTTGTACCCGGATTGATACCCTGTGGGGGGTTTGGTGCTGATTTCTAATACCCGCCCCCACTCTGGTTCCTGGCCAGAGAACTAGGGATGGAAAGAGGCGGGTGGGGTTGGGCGAGGTTGGGGAAGGTGAGAAGAGAGAGAGAGAGAGAGAGAGAGAGAGAGAGAGATTTGAAAGAGAATGTTTGGAGCGAATTACTTCGAGGTCAAGGAGATGCGCAATTTAGGAGTGTGGCTTCTTCTTCTTCTGTCAAAAAATGTTTGCCTCGTTATCAACTGGGTCATAGTTTTTGGTCATGAAAACGGCGGATCAAAACCATGTTGAACGGTTTTTCCTCGCCGTATTCAAGCGTGGATGGCCCTTGCAGAAGAGAAGAGCAGGCAAGTAATTTGGTGGCTGTATGATGATGATGATGATGATGATCTATGTATCAACAATTTAGACAGTGAACAAACGAAGTTGGAAATTGTACTTATTGTCCAAAACTTCCAGGCGAATTGTTTTCATGGGAGATGATGTTTTCAGACTCTTAAAAATACGAGTCAGTCAGGGTACTAAAGACAGTGTTCATCATCATCAATGGCGAAATTTTGGCATCAGTTACGACAAAATTGGAGAGCTCTTCTGTGCACTCCGGAACCCACGAGCGACCCAGATTGTCATACACCCACTCATGTTAGTGATTCTCCCTCTTCTGACCTCTAGCCAAGTTTGGCTTAGTCCTCTTGTGCAAGATGGCCAACCCACCTACTTCACAAATTTGAAATTTTGAAATTGGTTTTTTGGTCTGGGGAGACAGAGAAGTCAGTATATTCAAACAGACCCGAAAGTTCTGAATGTCACAGCCATAATAGCCACAACAACAATGGATGATGCTCAGAAAGTAGTGCCACCACAGAAACAAGGCTGCGAAGGAAATGAATTTAGTGAAGTTGCATCTACTTCAGGGCCAAGTTCAAAATTACCAACATGTCAGCAAGTCAGTGATGAAATGAGAGCATTCTCAATCAGTTTGACAACTGAAGACAGATTGAGAATTGGCTTGTCTGCTGATGAATTGCAACTCAAGACTGAATTTGACACTATAAAGAAGCGATTCGATTCACTTCCTCAAGTTCTTCAAGAGATTCCACATATGAACCCTTGCGGTATTATGTGCCTCCAAACTAACCCTCACTTGGAAATCAGAATTCTCAATCTTCAAATGTGATTTTTTTTGTGGTTTGCTCTGATAATAGGTCTCAGGAAAGAACCACAAAATTTCTATGATGATGATGATGATGATGATGATGGATAGACACTCCCTTTGTAGACTTACTCCAGCAGTTTTGTCATCATTTTTTGAATCCAAGAGCATCCTCAGGGCTACTATCTGAAATTGATGTATCTGAGAGTTACAATTGTAAATTGGAAAAAAAAATCATTCAAGAAAGAAAGTGCTTGGCAGGTGTATATGCAAACCACAACTTGAGATTAGCCCGGATACATGTGTATGGATTTGATTACGATTACACATTGGCACATTACACTAATCATTTGCAATTTCTCATCTACAACCTTGTGAAAGCTCAATTAGTCACAGAGGTGAGACTTTCAACATGAGCGGTTGTTGAAAATGACTGACTGTCTGATAAATTTATGCAAAGTCTGCTTGCTAAGAAAAACTTGTTAATATATACTAAAACTTGTTACAATGGTATTGAGTTTTTTATGGAAATAAAGTCAATTCATCTTCTAAAATGACCAACAATCAAGGGTTGAGAATTAAAACAACAATGCATGGGTCACTTGTAAAGTAAAGCAAAATTTATAACAAGGGCAGAGAAGTCTTGAAGATGAAGTATGCACACTAAACTATAAAGGACTAAAAGTCTTGTTTACTCAAGAAACAAAGGAATAATGGGGTCCAGGTAAGAGTGTATCCAATCCCAAAAGGAGTAGTACGTGAAGCCTCTTTGCATCAAAAAAAGCGAGGGGAATGGGGTGGTGCGGTAAACAGCACAGGTACCCAGACAGCTGCTTGGACTTTGAATATGATGTGAACTTTCCTATCCGAGGTCTGTACTATGACAAACAGAAGGGGTATCTATTGAAGCTTGATTTTTTTCACTCTGTTCAGCCAACCAGTTGCTATTTTGGTCGCCGCAAGGTACTGCAAATTTCCTTTACCGAATAGTGGCAACATTTTTGAACCTTTAATTTCTTGAGTTGACAGTGGAATAATTTCTTTTGGGCAATTTATGTAGGGGATTTGTGCATGTGATGATCTTTGCAAGCTTATCTTAGTGATGTCTGGACTTTTGCAGTTGAGTGTAGATGAGTTGGAGTTGGCTTATCCAGGAAGAAAAGTAAGCCCTGAGCATATGTGCAACCTTGTCGCCCTTTTTGACCTTTTCTGCCTAAGTGAGGTACAATGAATTTCCATGGCTCATCTCACCATTACAAACAAATCAGTTTAACCCACACCATATTATCAACCCTAATTTGGCCCTCTCAAACTCACTAGGTTTGTGGGCAGAGTTTAGTACCCTCTAAATTCTCACCTCATAGTAGTGTTTACATGTATGAAGGATGCATCTATTGAATTGCTTATATTGAAAGCTTCTTTTTGCACTGTACAAAAAGATTTTTAATCATGAGCCTCCCACAATTGCTCATGGATGTGGCCTGTCTTTTCTTTTCAGGTGTGCCTCCTGGCAGATGTAATTCAACATTTTGTTGACCAGAAATTGGACTTTGATTGTGGATATGTATATGAAGACATACAAAGCTGTATTACACATGTACATATGAGTGGCTCCTTACATAAAGCCATTCTTAGCGAACCTGCCAAATTCTTGCAAAAGAATGTATGCATGGTGTTTCTATCTTGCAATACACACACAAATGTTGAATTGTCCTTCTGTTCTCTTTCTCATATCTCCTAAGCTGACCTCCTTATATTGTGCCATGTACTATGCACTGTTTTCTCTTGGCAAGGCTCATGGTAGTGGACTCTCATGGAAATATAACAGTACAATGTTTCACATACAGAATTTCTTTGTTCTGTTTATAGCTGACTTCAGAGAATCAAATTATGAATTCAAACTCTTTTGATGAGTGTGGCTAGACTTGATGATGGTCCATTTGGCTTTAAGGCTTTAATGTTGAGAAATACAAAAATATGTGGGTGGATTGTAGAATGATGTGGTGAAGCTGCTGAAGATGCTGAAACAGAGAGGCAAGAAGCTTTTTGTCCTGACTAACTCACCATTTCCATTTGTGGATGGTGGTATGTGCTATCTCTTCCAGGTATTATTCAATACAGTGAAAGAATTGTTCTGAATGATGTGGTTACTGACCTCTGTGAGACTTCACATCACACTGACTTGCGCTGATTGTGGCTTGGATTCTATTATGCCTTTTGCTGATGGTATCAGCCAGGACAAATATGTGGAAGTTAGTCAAACTATCATGTTAGCATCATACACACATGGAAAAGCATTGCTGTGTTACATAGGGGATAGATTTTTGATACACATGCAGACAAGATCCAGCTGCATGTATAATAATATCCAAAAATTGTGGTGATATACAGGACTTCAAAGGAGAGAACTGGAAAGATCTTTTTGATGTTGTGGTTGCCCTTGCAGCGAAACCCAATTTTTACACCTCTCAACGACCATTCCGGTTAGATATTATCCATAACTCTAGTTTCAAAGGAGAATTTACTTCTGGCAGTGTCTTGATACAATATGGATGTTATCAAGAAGGTACATGACAGTAGTGGTGACTCAGAATAAGTCTTAATATGAGGTTGCTGAAAATCAGCTTGGTAATTGATTGCTTGCAAGGCTGCTGATGATTTTGCAGCAGATAGAACTGGGAAAAATAGATTCTTAAGTACATTATGACACATAAAATGTTCCATGTTTGGATGGTGTTAGACCAAACTCTGGAAGTTGAATGCTTAGTGAGTGTAACTTTGATCCTAAATTTTCCTCTTGAGAGAAGCAGGGCTTACAATATGGAAAAGGATGTGCTCATGTTTACAAAAGTGGCAGAATTTTCACCGCACAAAGTCTATTACCATGGCTGCCTCAAAGATTTTGTGGAAATTACACAATGGAATGGTGCTGAGGTTCATTTTCACCAGTACTATATACACGATCTCTCACTGCATTCAATGTTACAGTTACAATAAATTGCCAAAACTGGGGTTGGAGATCTACAAAATCCAATGTTCTCAGCGCTAATTAGAAAATCTAGCTATTTCATCTCTCGTGCAGATTAGTGTAAGTCAAAAATCTATGGCAAGGAATGAGTCTGAATGGGAGAGTTTTTGCCAGGGAAGTGATGGGTCTTGGCTCTAAGATGTGGAACAAATACATTCATGCCTCTAGTTAGTAGTTCAAATCTCATTCTTATACTGGTACCAAGTGGAAGAAAATGGTCCACAAGAATTGGACATGTTATGGTGGTCTTTTGACATTAGGGTGAATTACAGGTGCTGTATTTTGGAGACCATTTGTACAGTGACTTAAGGGGTCCAGCAAAAGCAGGATGGCGAACTGCAGCCGTCATTCGGGAGCTTGAAGTACTTCCTTATCACCTTTAGCAATACACTTAAAACTGTTGTGCTGTCGGGAAATTTTCTTGTTGTTCCATTCTGGGACACAACAACTCTTGCTTCAATGGAGTTGTGGGATTCTAAACTGGGTGCACAAGGCAAGGTGGTTATAGTATGTCACAATGTGCACCAAGGTGCTAAAAACAACTGTAAGCTCTAAGTTGCTATTCTAAGTTTGAGGCACAATCTTGTGAGACCTCAGATCTTGCAACAAGATTGACTAAGGGATTCTCTATATGAGTATGATCTGAAACCTGTGTTGGAGTAAATCTCCTCGACGGGATATCCATAGTGGTACCAGACTTGGTGGCATCAAAGACTTCAATGTCTGTGAATCATTTTGTATGAGAAATGGGGGAAACATGGGTTCTTGTGGGTGTGATCTTGGCAGAGGGAGATCACCATACAGAACCAGCTTGAATATCGAATCCAACAAGTAACAAATTTTCCTCTCCTCACTATATTGTGCTGCTGATTATGATGTCATATGTACTCCACCAACGATAAACCACAAGAGAATGTGGTTTTTCTCACACAAAAAGCTGTATGTGTGGTGTTTCATCCATTACAACGTACAATATGTGGTATTTATTGTGGCATACATTACATTAGGTGAATTGGCAATTTGACCTCACACATGCGTCATGAGCTGCAGCTTTTCATGTGAGAAAAAACACATTCTCTTGTAGTGATAATCACATTTCTATCTTGACTAAGGAGTGCAAATCTATAAGAAGTCACTTAGACTTCAACCAACTGAAAGTGCTTGCATGATTCTTAATGTGTATTACATGCTAATGATTTAAGATGCATCAGTAGACATATATAAAACTCTGAAAAAAGTTTGTAAAAAGGAAGAATTGCTAACAATTGTGACTTCTCTCTGTAGGCAAGATATAATATGGTAAAAGAAGTTCTTGGAAGGTTTCATGCCTCCAATTTGGTAACATGTGATGAAGACATAAAGCTGATGAACACCCTCAGGGATATGCGACAGAATTCAAGACTCTGTATGAAAGCCTTGTTCAATGAGAGTTTTGGCTCTACTTTCCTGACAGATACTGGAAAGGAATCAGCCTTTGCCTATAATGTGCAACGATATGCCGATGTGTACACTAGCCGCCTTGAGAACTTCATGTTGTTTTCCTCTGATGCTTGGCTTTATACTCCCTTCGACGTAAAAATCCTTCCTCACCATGTCAAGGTGCTCTTCTGATCCACTACTTTGCATTCTGCTCTAGCCTTTTCCTATTTTCACCTTACTAGGTACTCAAATGTCCATTCCTAATTCTGAGATTTCTTTTGCTGATCATGTGTTCTCACCATGAACAGTTATGGATCATTCTGATTATCTCACCTGATCGGTCACCCACTTGATCTGAATTACTGCAGGTTGTCCCATCCTTGTTGATGATCAAGCAAGATGAGATCACCCAAAGGTACGGGTTGTGACAAGAATTCCTATTTTGACAGTGTCTCTTTGGGTTCTGAAGTTTCTGTTTTTGTTGATCAATGTTTGTTCTCAGTCTGCAAGGTTAGGGATTATGATGAAATCTTATGTGATTTTGGTCACCCACTTTATCTTCAAATTGCTGCAGGTCATTCCATCCTGGTTGAATGATCATCAAGCCAGATGAGATCACCCCCAAAAGGTAGGGTTGTGGTAAAATTGTCCTATTTTGACAATGTCTCTTTGGCTTCTGAAGCTTCTCTAACTAAATTGGCTGACATTAGTTTGAGGTTGGTACCAAATTCTCTCTCTATTGTTGTGTTCAAAAGAGATTTTCAAAAATGGGTACCTATGCAATGTGTGCCCAAATTTTTACTCAAATAAAATTAGATAAAATAGGCCACATTGAATAAAAGAAATTTGTGCCCGTGCCGTTAGCCCAGGTCAAAAATGGTGACAAACAGTTTGTTGGAAAGGCATGCACTCATGAGGGTCCAGCTTTTTTTCTTTTGGGCAAGGGGGTAGGGGGGGGGGAAGGATATGTTTAGGGTTTAAGGTTTAGGGTTTATCTGCTCCAATGTGTTCCCATCATGGGGTTCCCCAATTTGTTGCCCAAGATGCTCCCAATAGAACCTCAGATGTATCTCATGTGCTTTTGCCCAAAGTTGAAAAGGTGGGTCACAATGGAGCACATTTTGTTTCTATTTTGCAACTTGGGTCCAAAGAGGTGCTTATATTGGGGGGGGTGGATTACAATGCTCCCAACTTTTTTTGGTGATGGGCAAATCAATATGGCCCATTAAAAAAAAAAAAGAAAAAAGAAAAAGAGAAATGTGAGCACACCACCCATTAATTAATTAATCCTTAATTGACATTTGACTGAAACTGTCACACTCCAAAAGGAGGGACTAGCTCTCACAAACACACATTTAGAAGTCATGTAAAATGTTGGAGTTTGGAAAACTCAACTGAATGAAGTTGTAGAGGACTACTTCAAGGTGTGGATCTAGTGAAAAATAATAACATTTGGATGAGAAATGACAAATTGCCACCATTGAAAGTTTAGAGTTTCTAATTTCAGGCAGTCCTAAAAAACATTGCAAGTTTTTGGAGACTTAGATCAAGATGCTGAGCTTCATTTTCCATTATGGTGGTGGATAAAAGACATGCATATGAGTCATGTGCAACAAAAAAAGAGTTGAAATGAAGAAGGTAAATGTTTTATTGAGGTTAAGCTAAACCTCAGTAAAATTTCTGCTCAATAGAAGATGGCCTCTTTCACAAAAGGTTTTGTTTGTTTTTTTTTTGTTAGGAATCATTCACATAAGGTGCCTCTCAAATGAATCATAGCCATCTATATACAAAAGAAATTTCCAAATGGTTCTTTACATGAGGTAAGGAACTTGAACAAGCCAGTTCTAGATGCTCGGGTCCCACACTTGACTCCCACCTAGCTTGCAAGGGCTCTCATCCCCAAAACATCCCCATTCTCTCAATCCTTAGTGATCCTTGCCAGTGTTGTGTGGGTATTTTGATTTTTAGAATAGTCAATGGTTTCTGTTCTTCAAAATTTTCATAACTCAAAGAATTTTTAGTTCCGATTTCTTTGGGGGGGGAAAAACCAGAATCAAAAGAACCATGGGTTCCAGCTATTTCAGAAACACCAAAGAAGAATAGATAGTTTTCATGAAAGAAGGGGCAAAGAAGAATCTACTATGTACAGTTTTCATGAAAGAATGGGCAAAGAACCGACAGTTATAAGTTTGAAACTCTCCAAAAACATTATTGAGAACTTCAGCCATAACACCAAATTTGCAGCTTTCTGGGGGAAATTTTGAGGGCGAAAATTTTTCCAATAGCAAAATTGTAGTAACGGGCCACCAGGGGAATCAATCGCTGGTCCTTAGTGCTTCACGGGCCTACACTAAAGAGGTTTGTAGGTTTGCGTTGATTTGCAAAATCTGGAAAGGAAATGGAGAGCTGGCAACGTGGGGAAGCAAGACGACAAGCGGGAGTGCAACCTGGACTGCCAGCACGCCTGCACAAAGCTCCCACTTGTCATGCTCCTTGGGAATGCCCTGAATTCGAAAAACCAGCTTTGCAAACTGGAGACAACCCAATGACCCCACGTGGAAGGCCGAAGAGATTGAGCTCGGTACCCATTTGGATCTAAGCTGTAGGATTGCCACAAGGCGGTGTGCATGGTCCTGGCACATCACCAGCTGCTGGGCCGGTCCATGCTCATCATCATCCCTCAACTGCTTGTCCTTCCTCGTGGAAATCCTTGGCTGGCCTAGACCACTGTGGACGCAAGCTCTACTAGGTTAATAGTTTACAGATTAATTATCTTCAAGTAGGCTATGGTTGCATGATAAAGTAGAAGTCATGTTCAGCATCAATCCAACCTCTGGAATTTGCGAAAAAAAGCATCTGGGGGATACTAGAAGTTCATCCCAAGTGACCCAGTAGGTTTAGAAGCAATTTTGTTTCCGTTCCTGAGTCGTTGATCCGCTAGAAGCTGAAGAAACTTCACCAAGACCATAGCTGTAGACGTTTAGGTGCTAAACTCAATTTCTGTTGTTACAAATTTGCTCAAAAGAAGCAAGGCGATTGAGAAGAACAACTCAGGAGGTAGTGTGCTAGACTACAGTACTAAGTTGTCGTTGCCAAGATGGTGAAGCTAGCGTCAGTGCGTGAGACACGAATGTATGGACCGCGGAGGATTAGAGACCAGTGCGAGGATGCGAATGCGGGGCTGTATTTGGTTGCCACACTACTGTTGTTAGTAGGCTGTGTGCTGCTTCTACCCGGCTACCATTTGGTCACGGTGGGGCTGTATCTAGTCCTGGTGGCCTTGATCCTCATCGTGGTTGTGAACTTGCATGATCTGTATGCACAGCTTGCGGGCTTCGACTTCCGACTGCCTTTAGTCACTTTGGATCCTCAGCTGGCGCTGATTGAGATTGCCGCTCCTCTAGTCCAGGCTCTGGGTGGAATCCTCTACTTCATGGGGACCCTCTTGCTTCTAAGGGTACTAAGCCTGCTGCACATGTTATCCTCATCTTGTAAATCACACAGGTCTAGATGATGTACACACAATATTATATTAAGCTCCTCCAAAAGCTGAACATCACAGATTTTTGACTCCATCTTCTTCTGGGTGTTTATGTTATGTTCTGGGTAGAGTCATCAAAAATCCACAAACCCAATGCTCAAAGGGTGCATGTTATGGGGTTGAATTGATTGATTTTATTTTTTGAAAAAACACACTTTAAGAATTCATAAGCCCTAGGTATCAGTAATATTTGGGTATTGTAAAGAAAATATGAAGTATATTCAATCTTTGAATTGACACTATATATAACCTTGGATTAGTCCAGAGCTTTTTTGTTCCCAGCTTTGCCATGGGGTTCTAGTATGTGGTTCTGGTATGTTATGATGTTGTGGGCTGAATTCATGATTTGATTTGTGATCTGTGCTGCTGCTGCTGCTGCTTTGGCAGGTGGGACGAGGTGCATTCGATGCAGATGATGTGAAGACGGTGACCAACCATGCCTACAGACTGCTTATTGCAGGCCCTCTGTTATGGCTACTGGGTTCCATCCACAACGCTTTCCAAGTATATGAGAAAGTGGACACTAAGGTTCAGTTACTGCAGAAGACGGTGGCCATTCCCTTCTTGCTTGCCAGTACCCTTTTTGTGATCAGTGGAATTCTCGCTGCAGAGAACTGGCCATCCCCAGCTGCTGCCATCAAAATCCAGGTATGGCAGATCAAGAACAAACAATCCATACTAGTTATAGTAGTATTCAGAAATCAGCAGTTTCCTTAATAATGTAGTTGCAGCCTGGAAGGAATTTTTTTTTTCCCCCTTGAACAATTTGGATGCACAATTCAGCCAAAAACAATTGAAAATCCTTCAAACACCAAGTTGAGGCAAAAACATTTGTCAACTTTCATAAATGGTCAATTGCTAATTTTAATTTTTTTCAAAAACCTCAAATCAAAGAGTTTTTTTTCCTCCAATTCATTTTTCAACTTTCGAAAGGTCAATTGATCAAATATTAATTTGAAATTTTTCAAAAAGTTCAGAAAATCTTAAACTAAATATAACATGTGAGCACTCTCTAACTCTTTTTCAGTTGGAATTTTATAACACATGTGATCACAGAGGACTGCTGCTGCATTGGCGATTGCAGCAAGCACTTTGCTGGTGGTGGCTGCAATCATGAATGCCATTCGCATCGCCGGGATGCAACAAATTGACAGAAGGGGTGGGAGCTTAGAGCCTCTCAGGGGTGGTGCACAAGAGAAGCTGGATCATGAGCGTGAACAGAAGGAGACATTGTTGGACAAACAGAAATATGCTGCACCCGTGGACATTGAAGAAGGCTCCTCTTACAAATCCGCAGTTGTCACAGCTGAAGGCCTGAATGAAGAATCCTAAATTAATAAAAAAAAAATAATTAGCACCAAAAATTAATATCACTTCTATAACAATACAAGTAGGTGATTATTGTGAAATCCAGTGGGATTAGTGATGATGATATGAGTCCAAGGTAAAAATATGTGGTTGTCCTCAACAACATAAATCACCAAAATTATGTGTGTTTGGTGCAGTTGCAGCTGCTCCATTTGAATTTTTTGTAATGAGAATTGTTCTTATAATTTGTGGATCTTTTCATAATGGGTAGTAGGCATTAAAAAATTTCTTACTTGTGGGTTTTTCAGATTGAAAAGAAAAGAAAAATTAACAACCAAATAGTTTTTTTTTCCTTTTCTTTGATTCTATTCCTATTTCAGGGCTGGCTACTCTCAAAATGATTTGTCTTTTGCTCTTGAGGTCTTGGTTTGTTGTGATCTTTATCCCTGCTTAAAGAAACTTGCCGCATAGGAGCGCTCAACTTAAGCTGGTGGTGACTCAAGTTTGATTCCAATCTGAACCATGGGCAGCTTGCCTATCTTATTGCCAAATTGAACAGCTTGTTGGGTCACCTCGCAAACCATAATGTGGACAAAGCTTGGGTAGTAAAGGATAAGAGGAATAGTATTTTGTGAACCGATCCATGTATACCAAGGCTAACAAACAGAATTGTCTGTACAATTCCAAATTTTGTACAAGCAAGTGCTTTTGCCTACAATGTGGTGCTTCAGATGGGCTAATGGCAAGGTGATGAAGTGGCCAGCAAGAATGTTCACTGTTCACTTCAAGTTCCACCCTTAACATCCAGAATTATACTACCAAAATAAGGAACAACCATGTTACCAAGCATTAAGTTTGGGAGGGTTCTTATACCTACTCTTCAATAGTGGGAGGGTTCTCACATCTACAAGTAGGCATAATTGATGGATATAGTGTACCCTCCACATACATTACAAAAATTTCTCCAATGGGAAAAAGAATTGGGAATTAAAAATTCTCTTTTGTTTTAATTTGTCATATCCATTTGTCTTGATTTGGCAATTGCCATCACCTTTCATATTGAAAAGAATTCAAACCTAGGGTTGCTTTGATGAAAGAGATGTCTTGGACATACACGAATAGTCATGATTTTAAAGTTCTGTATTTGAATAACAAGAAGGTTCATTTTGATCAAGTGGATAAAATTGTTAAATCAAGTTTTATGTTTTGCACCATGTATGAAGGTTTGCCATTGTTTGATTGATGGTTGTGAACAATGATAGGCGGTGTTGACATGGTAGCTCATGACAAGATTTCTATTTATTCTTTTATATAAATTCAATTTGGTGTATGATTTTTATGTGAAATATTGTATAGGGACTCAATAGATAACATGTCAAAACAAAAGGAACATAGATGTAAAAAAGATATGATAATATCAATTATAATTTTATAATTATCTCTTATGCTTTTGGTCAAAAATATTGGTAGACAACCTTATAAATATCAATAAACATGTGATTGGTTAAATTTTCATTTGAAAATTTGAAATTTTCAATGTGAAATGGATGATAAATGATTAAAAACTTAAAAACTCATAGCATATTAAAAACATTAAATCAGAATTTCTTATATTGGAAAATTATAATACATTTTATTTTGTAATTCCTTATTACTAGTGGTTTTTATTTTATTTTATTTTGTACTATTATGATATTTTTTTGAGTTCACATTTTTATACTATATGCATATGTGACAAACAAAGTGTCACCATTTCAAAAGTTCATTTATATGTCCACTTATTTTTTATAATTAATTCTTATATTTCAATATGCTTCCCATTAAAATCTATTACAACATCAATAATAATTTTTTTGACAATGTTGATGTTGAATATGAATCTTCATTTTGAATTCATCTACAATACAAATAGTTTTCTTAATTATGTTTTCATTTTATTGACTTTATTAGTTCATTAACCACCATGTAATCCTCCATTTAAACAATAATAACATAGTAAATTATCATTTTAACATTATCATACATGGGTGTAATCATAATAACATGTACTGCAACTAATGTAACTAATGTTTGGTTTTTATGTTTTTGGTGACAAATATTTTACAAACATAATACAAGTTTAAAATATTTTTCTATGATGGACTTTCTAATATATTATGAAAACATGTGGAATAATCTGAATTGAAATATAATGAATATAAAGTATTCAAAAAATGCATAATGCATTATAATGGATGATTTTATTTTATTTTTCAATTTTCTAAAAAACTTGAAATGCCTTCAAAATGATACAATCATTTCCAATAATTATTTAAAATTTTACATAATATTATAATATATCATGAAACAATTGAATATTTTTTAACATCATAAAAATTCTAGATTTTAAACCCATCACTTTATGTAACCAATTGATGTCTACCACATCATATTGGCAAACATAAGATTATTATATTTTAAGCAGTTGAAAATAGTCCATCATAATGGTCACATAAACAAAATCACCTTATGTTATCTCATTTGCAATGTGCATTCCCATGGACTTTTATGGACTGTTTTATTTGTAAAAAATGAATCACCCTAACTTGCACCTATGCCCCTTTGAAAACCTTATCAAATGTGGAATCAACTCTTTCAATTTTTTGGTCCCAAAATTGAGTTTTAAGTGAATGAATACAATAATTACAATGTGATCTGTTTGCAAAAATAAAATTTTCATGAAAAATGAAACTTTTGGATGAAAGCATACTAAGGTGGACCAAAATGGGTAATTGAAAAGGGTGCAATCACACTAACTCATACACACAATTGTAACCAATGTTTGGTTTTTTGTATTTAACATTTTTCAAAAAAATAAAGAATTACAAATTGAATTTCTTTTACATAATGTTATTTTCAATGTATGGATATATGTACTTTAAAAGTTTGAAATCATTTTAATGTGAAAAATACCCAAAAGCGCTTTGGAAACATTGTACTCAATGTCATTAAATAATAAAAGGATTTGTAAATAGACTTGATGTTTTCTAAATGACATATTTTTGACATTTTTTTGATGTAAACCATGACATGATAGTGTGATGAAAATTTTCAAGATTTTTCAAAAAAAAAAATTTAACTTTGTTTAAAATATTTCAAGAATATTTTAAAATAAACACCCAATAAATAGTCAACCAAGCTTCAAGGGGTGGGTGTGGTTCATGATATTCCATTTGCACCCAAAGTCAATTTTTAGAGTCCAAAGCTAATATATATTTTTGATAAAAACATATAAATGATGTTGAAATTCACATTTTTTTCCATGTCCAAGTTCATATCACCCTAATTAAAACCTTTCTAGATGCCTTTAAATATGAGCCTTGAAAACATCAATTTAGATATCTAAATGAACTTTATGATTCTTAAGTCTTTGTTTTGAATCTTTAAAAAATTGAAAGACCTTTTTTTGCTTGATTTTTTCATCTTAAATGTTATGATACTTTAATGTGTGATGGTAAAAAATTGTGGACATGTTCTGCATCTCCATGACAAAAAGTCCATAACCATAATATATAATTGGACTATGACATTGGATGTACCCTACATTGCAAAGTTTACCTGTGATTGAATATTAATGTTTTGTAATTTTTTCAAATTTGGGAGGAATAAATTTCAGTTTCAATTACTTGTCTATTTTTGTTAAATTTTTCAAATGCATTTCAATTTTATAAAAAAAGGCTTGATTAACCCTAAAAAAATTAAAACTATTATTTCCAAAAAATCCATCATAGTGTGCTTTCACTCTTTTAATGAAATGTTGCAACTTGCTATCAAATATGTTGGGCATTGGCTCAATACATCATGTGATAACTAATATTGAATTTATTTTTATTTTCAGAAATGTGCATGCGTCCCAATTTCATTTGGAAAATGATCGAGATTTGAAATCATCTTGATATATGTTCATTATTTCAAGGTTCATTTTTCTTTTAATTTTAAACTACAATTATTTCAAGTACATCATTTACATAACACCCCACTAGGATTCATACATAATGCAAT
>Ga0209208_10002541_pt1 | contig 26200 bp, 16 predicted proteins | sample S1TSphfallax_3_FD_187694 | JGI IMG/M metagenome (GOLD analysis project Ga0209208, IMG submission 187694) | Host-associated microbial communities from peat moss isolated from Minnesota, USA - S1T2_Fd - Sphagnum fallax MG (SPAdes) (version 2) | ecosystem: Host-associated > Plants > Peat moss >...
GGTGCTAGTGTGGGATGCACTCCATTGCCAATTGAAAACCTTCATGTAATGCCATTGGACTACTCCATAGTCTTGATTGTCACAACTTGCCCGATTTGCAAGTTGTTTTATTCTTGCAACAATATTAATGCTACATCATGTGGTTGCACCTACCACCTGTTTTGCCTTGGAGATTACTTGGAGACAAAGGCCACTCATTGTGCCAAGCCCATTTGTGGCAAGATTTTGTCAACATATTGGATTACTAGCTTTGGGTTCAAATAATACAACGTGAAGTTGACACACCCAAAGCTAGAGAAAGGGGAGTGTGGTCGAGCTACTTGGAGCAACACAAAGAATAATCAATTTTCAACCTCTTGTGCAAGTAACTTTCTTATCACTTGTCCATTTTTGTATCTCGAATCAGCCTAACATGTTTTTTCATTACACCTTATATATTGCCTTTAATAACTGCTAATACCTAATTGTTAAATAACTACCTCTAAATGATAAAAAGTTTTAAACTTGTAATGGATCATTATTTTGTTCCTTGCAAGTATCGGTTTAAGGTTTGAAACTCCATGCTATATTTATTGGTGTTGTGTATTTAGGTCCTTACTACCTATTATAGGTCCATGTGGTTCTGGATTTTCAACAAGTGTTTTCCATTGTGCAACTATAGTGGGATTTCAATTTCTATTTGAAATGCAATCAAGTAGATCAAGTCATATAGGCCATGTTCAGGTTTAGTTATTATGTGGCTAGAAGATATTAGAATGTTGCATTGCTTACTTGCCATCTTAGTGATGGTATTTTATCTATACTAGAGGGGTGGTGGTTATTTCGGGCACCTATTATACGATAGTAGTTTATTCAATGAGGTTCCTAATTGTCCATATGATGCACCCCAACTTTTCAAGAGACCCAAAGGTGGGTCCCAAAGTGAAACAACGAAAGAAAAAAAGAGTTGGGGCACATTCCTTAATTTGTAACATTTTGGGGGTAGGAGGGCGTGTTGGAGCTCCGGGATGGGACTAGGATGAACTCACAAGCGAGAGTTCAACATGAGGTCAACTTGCATAATAAAGAAAAGAGGGCAATTAATGTAAATTGAATAGAAATGGTATGACGGACTTAATAGGGACAACCTCAAGCACAAGCTTTACATGGCTTGCAACCTTTGGGAGGAGGCACCACTCCCCTCCCTATAATATACTTTATGCCTTTTGTGGGGATTACATCCAAATGTCACTTTTCCCTGAAACTCCTAAGTGGGAGTCCCAAATTTGGGACTTTTGTTGTCCCAAAACTTTGGATGCTCATATTTTTTTTCATATCAAATCTTTTTTGAAAATGTGAGGAAAATGTCTTATAGTTCTCAAAAATATCTTTCCAACAATGTATAGCACACCCCAATCAGACTTCATTTAACCATTAATTTCAAGGGATTTATGGTTGGGAGTCCAATTCTTTCTTTTGATCATAACTCATGCAACTAAGGTCTAAATGAACAAGTGAGGGCACTTTAAGCATCTACACTTTAAGACCTTTTTAAGTTGTCCTAGGGGCTTAAGTTGGTGTTTTTCAACCTTTCCAACCAAAGCTTTAAACATTTGCAACTGCTACACAAGTGACACTCCCAAAGTGGGAGTGCACTTGGCAGTCATTGGGTTTCATCCCTTGCACTCTCCCCCATTTGTGAGAATGTGTTTGACACTTCAACACATTTTCGCCCTCATGGGCCCTTGCATTTTACACTTAGTCATGAACCTGATGTTAGGGTTGTGACACCACGAGTGTTGTCGCAACCCCACTTTGGGCAAGTGTGAGGATGAGACTCACACTCCCAAAAAGTGGGAACTTGGAGTCCTTCGGGACTCTTGCAACTTCAGAGCTCAACAGCAGAAGGAAAAACACCTCGACTTGAGGTGTTCTTTATGCCGTTGGAAAGGCCTTGAAGTGTAGATGTCGAAAATGGCCTTGCATGAGCCATTTGGACATTTGCAGCACAAGTTATGGTCGAAAAAAGGGCCGGGAGTCAAACTGGTAGTTTGACTCCCAACCACAAAAAGTCGGGAATCGACCCGACCCCGGGGTGTGCAGTGGGAGTGCGACACACCGTTGGAGAGCTCTTGAGGAGATCTACAAGATTGCTTCAGACCTCATCCCAATCCGAGGTTTGAGTTAGGAGTTACAAGCTCCCGAAGTCCCGGGAGTCCAAACCGGGACAGTTTCGGGACTCCTCCTTGGGAGTCCCGGGAATAAAAGCCATTTGGATGAGGGCGCCGCAGAGCAATGCAGAGAATACTATATGGGGGAAGGTGGTGGCTTCCCCCGAGTCCGGGCCGTGGTGAGTCAAGTGAGTCCAAGGTCACCCGTGGCTTGTCCCAACACTAAAAGGGTGCAGAATGAGTTCTAACCAACTTGTTGGTTGGTTTTGGATGCAGGACTGAATAACTAAGTAGCTTGACCCTCTTCTTAGTCTAATCCCGGAGTTTTCAGCATGCCCCTCTTACCCCCTTTAGTGTTGGAAACTGGGAACGTACCCTCAAGTCCTCAAACTTTCGCTTTTTGACATAGTTGGATTCTTTTGAGTCTAACAAGGGACTTGGGGTTGCGTCAAGTGTAGTGGACAATTACTTGTCATCTATTTTCTTATAACCTATTTGTTAGTTGTGGTTACTTGTCTTTACTAGCCTTTAATGGGAGTACATGTGGATGTCACTTCCCTCACTATACTTCACTATGTATGTCCAAACAATGTACTAGTCTTTTAGTTATGCTACATGATGTCTAACATGTTTTGCCAAGGTCTAATGTTTTTACATGGTGATCAAAATTCTCCACTTGAGTTTATAGGCTCTTAGGTAATGATTTGAGTTCTTTGCTTGAATCTACTAGTTTTTAGGTCATGATCTAATTTTTCCACTTGAGTTTGTTGATCCTTAGGTAATGACTAGAATTCTCCACTTGAGTCTACATATTTTTAGGTGATGGTCATAATTTCCACTTGAGTCTATTAGATATTAAGTGATGATCAAAATTCTCCACTTGAGTCTACAAATTTTTAGGTGATGGCCATAATTTTCCACTTGAATCTACTAGATATTAAATGATGATCAAAATTCTCCACTTGAGTCTATTAACTCCTAGGTGATTATCAAAATTCTCCACTTGATTCTACAAATTCTTAGGTGACATGGTCATAATTTTCCACTTAAGTTTACTAGATATTAAGTGATGGTCAAATTCTCCACTTGAATCTACTAGTTTTTAGGTGATTATCAAAATTCTCCACTTGAATCTAATGGTTTTTATGTGATGATCTAGATTTTGCACTTAAGTCTATTGGTTCTTAATTGATGTTAAGATTCTACACTTGAGTCTATTATAAACTACTGACAACTTACTTATGGTGGGTGACAAGTACTCCTCTACACGTTGTGTCCCCTTGTACTAATTGATTATCAGTTATTTGTACATGAGGTGTTGCAAGTGCTTATATGTATATAACATCATTTTGTAATTGTGAAATGATTTTGTCATAATTGTGGATAGGGTAATTACTATCATATTTTGCAATTTTTTTTGGTTTGTGTTATATACAAGTTGTGTTTGCTAACCATTGCAAATGTAGTATATGCAAATGAATCTACATGAGCTAGTGGTGTAACCCCTAGTTTGAGCGAGAAATCAATTGAATTGGTTGGTGGAAAATATATCTATATGGAATTGTTGCAAACTTGCCCATCACCAAATGTGTTGCCAACCATGTTTGAGCAACAAAACCATTAAGACATTTTGGATTGCTTCATACATCTTGGGTTCAAGGGGTGTTGTGTAAATGCTTAGGTGTTCATTCATTGAATGCTTGCCCCTTAATCAACAAAAAGGGGGAGGGCCATTTGCTAGGTTGATTTTTGTTTGTTACAAAGGTAACAAAACATGATATAGACAAATCTTCTTAAACCTTCTTAAGGTGTAATGACTACTCTTTACTTAATGAAGCTTTGATGGTGCACATGGCACCTCAACATTTCCCATCTTTGAAAACTTCTTGCATGAAATGGCATTTTGTATTGCATTATAATCAACAATCTTTCATGTCGTAATGGTTGTTCCATTTATATTTTTCATGAATGGGTTTTAGAATCTATAAACTTTGACAAATTGGTTTATGTCAAAACTATCAAATTGTCTTTGGAAGTGTTTGCAACAGGTACACATATAAAGTTGGCAATGGGTTGTGCAAGTGGAAGCATGTGTGTGTGCATGACTTGTACAGTGGTTGCTACTCTCACCTTTGGAAGTTACCCAATCTTCTTATTTTATGTGGTGGTTGTAGCTCTTGCCTGATGAAGTTACCCAATCTTCTACTCTTATGTGGCCAATTGCATGTGGTGTTCAAGGAACAATTTCAAGGTTACAATGCCTAATATGAAACCATGACCTTGCCCCATCAATGTCATCTAGAAATCGTTTACCTTTGCAATATATTCAATTGCATTTAATTAAATGGAAGGTCTCAAGTGGAGGTGTTCTTGAGATGGGGGAACTTTGATATTCTATTTTGCTAGTGTTGATTTTTGCAACCCTTCACCACATCTAATTTAAGTATTGATGGTAATGTCTATTATTCTAACTGGTTGCATGTAACTTTTGGTTACACAAAGTCAATGCACCAAATGATGTGTAGTCCACCCCATATCTAGTAAATAAACCATCATAAAGTCACCAGTACCATTATAATACCGTTGAAATAGACCACCCTAAATTGACTAAGATCCCATCATAAAGCCACTACAATAACCTATAATACCACTGACCTAAATCTCTATAATTTCAGTAAGAAAACTATTGCAAATCAACTATAATACCATTAAGGTATACCATTCCCAAACCACTAACAAACATATGTACAAACCACTATCATAAACCACCATAAAAAAAACCACCAAAAACCCACCACAACAAAATTGCAACTCCATTGAAACACCCTATTGCCAAACCACCACAAGAAACAACCATAATCCCACTATGACATGACTAAAACACAACTCAATTAACCACCCCTAAACCACCCTTAAACCATTAACACACATAAAATAACGACCAATAGCAACCACTGACAAGTAACTTAAAAACCACAAATGTAAACCACCTTAAAACCACTTATCAATAACCATCAAGCCTTCCAAGAAACAACCCAAAAAACCGCCAAAGAAATACTAGAGGACCACCGCATGAAACCATTGGAACAACCGTTGAATATGCCCATTGCCTAGATTTGGACCGAAAAATAAAATAAAATAAAATCAAACTACTCCAAACCACCCAAATGAAATTTAACGGTTTTCTTAATCCCACCGGGAACCAACCACCAATTGAAACCACTAGGCCACTAGAAACCCACTATAGTGGTACCACTAGAAAATGAGTGGTTTTCCTAATGGCTTAACCACATGGTTTTCAGTGGTGCTTTTACTTACGAGGAAATTGACCTCTTCATACCATAGATTGTCATCAAGAACAAATAGTAAGGCTCAGGGGACCAATTTCAAATGAATAAGCTACTCCTACCATCTTCCCTAGTTATTTATGAGCATGGTATTGTTGGTGTGGCTAAAGCAATAGAACATGCATAAGAGGTGCCTATAGTAGCCATACCTAGTGGATTAACAAGTCAACAATTGGTGCCAAACTTGGGTTGTGTTCTTGAATCACTCCTTTCCCCAGTAGTTGGTCCGGGCCCTGTTGCTACACCCATATCCCTATAAGATGTTATAAAGCATGTGTAGGAAGACCCCAAGGTGAGCATTTCAACATCTCTAACAAGCCAAGATGTTGTGCAAAGCTTGGATTATTCTCCTTCATCAGTTCTTGTCCCAACGAATTGCATCCAACTCAAAGAGATTTCCCCGTAAGCATTATATGGTGTGACCCCCAAAGGGAAATTCCATCCCAAGCAAAAGATGACATATCAAATGTGGGTCAAGGAAAATTTGTCACCGCCCATGGATAGTAGTGGCATGGCAACTAGGAAGAGGAAAAGCCCAGGTTCAAGTGAACTATTGGCAAAGTATGTGAAGACAAAAATTAAAATAGTCAATTCACCATATATAACCCTAGTTGGGCCTTCCAAGTCAACACCGCCTAGAGGTCGCCCTAAGGTGTCCTAAGCAATTAATTATGTTGAATCAATATATTATAAGGGGTATGTATAATGTTTTCCTACTCAACTATTTTTCCTTTTTAAATTGTCAGCGATTCATGCATAACTATCCTTCAAGAGCATTTTGTTGTGCATGACAAATGAGTTCACACCTAATATTTGTCAAATTATTGTGGCAGGCCAAAGCTTTATCTTGTTTTGAAACATGGAAAAGATTTTGCAAGCGGAGGTTTACTTTGAAGGTACTATCCAATGGGTAGATGTTTTCAAGTAGGCATTTCAAAAAAGTTTTGAGACCACCAAATGGCTAATGCACTTGACCTATTTATCTTCTTATTAAGTGTTGATTTAATGTGTTTCCAAAATGTGGCAAATTTTGTTATTTTTCTTTATTGGGGTACACAAGTTGTGTTTAAATAACCCAATTATGGGCATTTTGAAGTTGTTTGAGTCATGGTTTGCATTGAGATGGCTATGATGCTGAATCCCAATTCTAATGTGCCTTGAAGTTATTCATTGTGGCATATGGCAATATAAGTTCTAGGTGAGTTGGTTTTCTAAGAGCTTATGGGTTGCATGGTTCTTAAATAAATGCATTTCTTGAAGTTGCTTGCTTGTATAGACTTTGTTACATCCTAAAGGAGTTAAACATTATTAACAATTTAATTGGTTTTTCAAGCTTCACAAGGTACTTGGGTTTTGCATGCTTTGATAGTCTATTTGGATTTGGGTTCTATTATAACTATTACAACATATGTGAACATTAGCTATATCATTGCCAATGGATGTACAAGTTAATTTCAAGCATGAATGGCATTTTCAATGGCCTAGGTTTATAGTTTAAACCAAATGTTTCATATATTAAAATTATTGAAACTTTGCATGAAAATTGCATGGTCATTTTCATGGTGTGTGTTGTAAGTCATTATATGTGTTGGCTATGATGACCTTTTTTGTTATAATTTGCACACTAATTGTCTATTTTTCCATGAAATTTACATATAGATAGCAGATTGTTTTGGGAGTGTGATGATTGACTGTACTTTAGACTTTAATATGTCACTTCTCACAATTGTTTTTGTGATGGCAATTTATTAATTAGGATGTATTTGACTTTCTGTAAAATGATGTTCTGTAAAGGAATTCAAAGAGTTGGTAAATTTTTGAATAGGTATGAGGGGTGAAAGTGCATTATGGAGGGGGCACTTTAGGCATTTTCATGACATTTATGTAAAATATATTTCTACAAAACATATTGCATTTAATTTTGGGTCTGACTTTTGGTGTTTGGGCTTGTTATTTTGATTTTCACAAAGTTAATGATATTTAACATTAGTTGAAAAATAATAATAATGTAAAAGCTTAAATTCAAGGAATATTGATTATATTTATGGTATCTACAATAGAATAGAGCCTATTTCTGTTTTTGGACTACACTAGGTTTGGGTTTGAATTAGTTAGCCAAAACATGTTTGAAATGAAATTTAAAAAAAATACTCGCCTCAAATATCGTCATCTTCCATTTGAAATTGATAATTTGTCAAAATGTTAATTTACCACTTACTTATGATCATAGCTCCCAAAAAACACCCATTTGTGATATGATAATTATCAAACTCTTCAAGTGGCTCACAAACTTATTCCAATTATATGGAATCACAATGGTTAATATATATTATAAATTTCGTAAAGACTACAAATCATTTCAATCACTTTTTGAGTATATTTGCATTTTTAGTACATAGCATGTTGCATGGCATTAAAATGATGGATGCATCAGGCAAGGTGCAAATTGCATTGAAGTTTTTAGAGGTTTTTACAAAAGTCACTTATGATGTGATGAATGCACTATGGTTTTAATGTTACAATTTGTAAAATTAGCAGTGATGCAATATCATTAGAACGACACTATGATTGGGAGACTTGCTAAGAGAGTTCAATAGATTAGTTTGTGAAATGTATTTTGATTTGAACAAATAAATAAACTTATTTTGTGAGAAGTCTAATTATGTATATGACAACCACCCTTGTGTTTATAGGCATGTTGTTCATGACATAAATTAAATAAAATGCACAACTCAACCAAGTATCATATAATTAGTAGACATTTATAGTTAACGAAACATTACAAGAAAAATAATGATCATTTGGTTATCCCCAATTTTGAACAGTTAACCCATTGACATAATTTTCACATATGCAATGAGAGGGGCCTTTTAAAATTCCCCTAATTTATTTGACATAGATCTCACCAACCTATTAAAAAAACAATGAAAAACATACATTAAAACGTAACAAAAAATTAACCTTGAAAATTCAAAAAATTGGTACATCATCACAAGTAATTAAGAATTGAAATTTTATTTTACTTCAAAATAATATCACAACTAGAAAAATCAAACCAATAACAATTTTAATATTCAGAATGACCATGTATATTAATCCAAACCTCATTTGAACATGATCAATAATCAAAGAGGATTCTTAAAGAATTGTGAGACATTGAAAAGGTGACTGATGCATGGGTTGTCAAAATTTGATGAATTGATAAGGTGTGACTCATTAGTATACAACGAAGTTTCAATAAAGGAGTTCCTTATCTAACCACTATAGGTTGTTTAGTTGTTGATTTTATTACTTTCCCTCCAACAACCTTATGGCCTTTAATTGCAAGTTAACTATCTATGCACATCTTATAAAGGTAGTTACTACCTTAGTTGAGATTCACAATTGAATGATCAAAACTAGTTTCTAATAGATGGTGCTACTAGATGTTTATTCATCCATTTTATATAATCAAGTACAACACCCACCAACACACCATCCATTGAAAATCCATATGATTAAGCTAGTTGTAAAATAATGAAAAATCAACTCACTATTTGCCTAGTGATGACATTCTTCATTTTGCACATTAAAATTCTTTAAAATTCTTCATTTAGCACCTTGTCATAACATTCTTTACCCGCAAATGTTTACCAAATTACAATGGTTGATCTATAAAATTCTTTAAAATTCTTGCTTCTTTGGGCTTCCATAACATTCTCACACCAAGAATGTCATAACTATGACTATTTGGTTCAAGGTTGATAACTTGTTGTATGTAAGGCCTCCTACTTCCACATCACATTAACTTTAGGTTCAAGTAATTATGTACAGGGGAAAGTTGCAATAAGGCTTAATGTTAAGTTGCAGTGTTAAGTAGGTTAAAGCTCCAATTACATTTCATGAACTAGGGACTCTAGTGTTAAATTATCCCCTAATGATTTAAGACCTAAACCTACTTACCATAAAACAAAAAATTTAGACTCTCATTAATGTTTTTTTAACAAATTTTTGTTTGTAATCGGTGGCAATCATCCATTGGAAAATAGAAAAAATTATGACGACTATCCTTAGGAAGATTTTGTTTTATTTTATTATATTTACTAGTGTTGGGTAGATATTTGGAAATTGTTAATTTTTTCCCTGGATGTCACCTTGGGTGATATATGGGCTAATATTTTATTCCCTGATATCTGAGGGCTATGCTAAAATTAAGGATTATGATATTTAGGCCAAATATTAAATCCAAGCCTAGATCAAGATATCAAGTTAATAACTACGTCAGGTTAATAATTAAGTTAGGGAAAAAAAAATGGTTGCAGTTGTCACAACTTAACATCTTTATTAGGAGAGGATAAAGAAGCCACAATTGAGCTTTCTAATCCTTTTTCCATCTCAAGGTCTTCCATGGATAAATTTTGGAATTCAACTTTAAAAGTTGAATATTCTAATGAAAATAAGGTAAATTTTTCATTTTTTGAAATTTGTTCAAATTTTTGTGCTTTTTGTAAAATTTAATTCAATTATATATCTAAATGTTTGATTTTCTAAAATTAGAAGTTTGCTAGCAAAGTCATTTTGTTCCAAGAAGGTTTGTAATTTCTTGAAGTTATAACCTTGTGTTATAGTAGGCAAAAAATGGTTAGAATATTTGGTTAAATCCCTCCTCCCCCTACTTGGCATATTTGGGTGCAAATGGGATAACATAAGCCACACCCACCCCCTTGGGTGATTGCTTATTGGGTGTTTGTTTTGGAATACTTTTGAAATATTTTAAAACAAATATATTTTAGGAAGTCTTGAAAAAACTTGAAAATTTTCATCACATTGTTAAAAATGGTTTACTAAAACATTTGCTAAAAATATATCATTTAAAAAAAATCAAGTACGTTTATAAGTCTTTTATTGTTTAACATCACTAGTTATAGTGCTTTCACAATATTTTTGGGTATTTTTCATTCATTAGATTGATTTCAAACTTTTAGGATATATATAAACCAATACATTGAAAATAACATTATGTAATTTAAGCAATTCCAAATGTTTAGAGTTTTTTATTTTTCTTTAAAATGTTAAAGATACAAAACCAAACATTGGTTATAATTGTTGTGGTATGTGTTACTATGATTGCACCCATTTCTAAAATCTTTGTTGATGTCCTTTCTCTAATGGTCAATGCTTGTGTTATGAACCAATCTAAGGGTTATTGGCTTTTGATTGATGCATTATTTGTAGCCATAACCATGAGTTAAATGGTAAAAGAAAATCCAATTCAATGAACCTTTTTCTAAATAACTTAATGGAAGAGGATGATATAGTTGTTGAATTGAATTTGTTAGCTTCCAACATTAAAAAAAAAACATGTTTTTTTTCTTTGGGGATGTTTTTTTTTTCTAATTTAAAAAAAGTTTGATGACAAAAAACACACACAATTTATGCTTACATTGATGTCAGATGATCCATTACAAGAGAAGATGTCTTTTGCGACTTAATTTATGACTAGGTTGTTAGTCATGGAAAATGTCTATGACTACATGACTATATAGTCAAAAGGGACATGTCATTTAAGACACCTAGGACCACTAGTGTGGCTTAGTCATAAAACAATTTGTGATTGACTTTTGTGACTATAAAGTCATGTAGTTCATCAATGCTTGATGAGATCTATAAATTATGGCCATTGGATATAATTCATTAAATATGAAATAAATATGTTCTCCACCCATGCCATGTAGACACATGGCATGTAAACACATGGTATAAAGGCTAAAAATCCAACTTATATGTTAGGAATGTAAGCCCTGACCTACCTAGGAATGTAGGTTAACAAGTAGCTACTAAGCTTAAGCTAGTTAAACTAGTTCACTAAGTTACTAGTGTGAGAACTTAAACCCTTCACCTCCACATTCAGGGAAGAAGTCTTTCACCCCCTCAGAACCATTGCACCACACAATTTTTACATGACAAAAATCATCACCATATTGTTCTAAACATGTTTTGCTAACTTACTTTATAAGTTAAGTACCCAAGTACTTACTCAACAACTTAGAACCTACCCAGTAACCTAAAAGGTACCTAGCTTGGTAAGTAATAGAGAAATGTACAAAGTGGTAGTAGTAAGTAGGTAGTAGGTAGGTACCTATTCGTAAGTAGGTACTTAGGCAATAGGTAGGTATGTATGTATTACTTAATAAGTACATAAATAAGTAAATAGGTAGGTAGGTGCCTAATAGTAGGTACATATACGCATTACCTATTTAGTATGTAAGTAGGTAGGTAGGTAGGTACTTAATAGTAAATAATAAGTATTTAGGTAGGTATGTACAACCTACCTAGTAGGTAGGTAAGTAAGCATGTAAGTGCCTAGTAGTAGGTACATATGTAATACCAATCTAGTAGGTAGGTAGGTAGATAATAAGTAATATTAGCTCATAAGTACTAGCTACTTTATAGGTAGCTAGTGAATGGCTAGTACAAGTAGCTAACACCTAGTTAAACTACTTACATAGGTAGGTTATTAATGTATGTAGTTTAGTCGTGTAATCGCAATTCAACCACAAAATAGTCCTAATATAATCATGTAACCATAATGCAATTGTAATATAGTCACAATTTTGGGTAAAAGTATATGACTAGATTAGGACAACAATCATAAATGTTCAAGTCATGAAAGACATGTTAAATGGCATTGTGATCCAAGATAAAAGAACCTTTAAATAATTTCTATTTTTGTTGGTAAGGAATTAATAATTTTTTAAGATTATATATATCCAATTTGGATAAATATTTTTGGTTGGATATCACAAAAAGGTGTTATCCACCCAACATTAGTATTTACCAAATGTAGTTCAATAGGATATATCTTCAATAACTTTTAGGTTTCTTGAGTAGTTACACAATCAAACTAATTATACAAATTTGATGATTTTTACATTATTGATTAACAAATGTTAAACCTAGTTACACTGTGTTTAAATTGGCCAAAGGTAAGGTATTGTGACAAAAACCATTTTATAGTATTTTAATGTAATTAGGTGATTATGTAGCATGGTTTCCTTTTTGGAGTCATATGAAAATTGGATTTTGACAAATGAAAGGCCTTAGATTTTACATTTTTCGCTTGAATGAAAATATATATTTTCATATTTACATAAGCATTCATCCATTGGAGGATGGTTTTGAAGAAATTTAATTAGTTGGTCACAATTTTCATTTTAAGAATTTTTGTTTTGTAGCCAAAATGATTATCATCCAAGTTGGCAATCATCTATGGGAAGATTTGTCTAAATTTATGACTCTATATTTTGAACTACACATTGAAAACAAAGTATAGAAATTTGATTATTTTTACTAGTTTTTCCTTGCAATTTTGAAAATTCAAAACCTTAAAAAAATAATTATTGAATTGTTGAATTTCTATTTCTCGTTTTGGAAAAGAAATTTGCTAGTAAAAAAAACATTGGTTATCATGACTTTCGCAAATCAAGCTTAAACAAAAAAATTGGCATTTTTTTTTTCCATCAACGTAATTTTAAAAAAAAATGTGTTTAAAAAAATTATAATTGTAGGCCTTTCATAGATACGCGTTCAATTTTTATTTATTTTAAATTCTTGGCAGGGCCATTATATGACACATATTTTGTTATTGGTGTAATATATTTTTTGGGTAATAACCATTTGTTATGCATAAGGGCCCATTATCAACTAACCTCATGTGATATCCACGTTGATATTGGTAAAGTAATTGTTTAGGTTTAGGATTCAAATCCAAATTGAAAAAATTTGGGTCTCCAAAATTGGGGTGGGAAGTGGGGGGTGGGGAAAAAGGTTTGTAAGGTACAATGTTTCCCGATGGTCTTTTCTCCAACTTATTTATGTGAGGAGCGATGGTTACTATTACCATCCCATTCTTACCCTCCCTAGGATTATTTCATGGTCTTTCTCCTCTTGGAATGCTTGTAATAACCAAAGACATATAAAATTTATGATGGAGAAAGGATCATTTATAAGATCTTAGTGGCACAAGAACCTTGGTGAAGGTGATTGGTTGATGTGCCAAAGTTGTTCAAAGTTCAAAAACAAAAATCCATAGCTTCCATTGCCATGGTTAAATCTTCTACCTTGAATGTATTTAATTACTTGCAATCTCATTTGTTAATGAATTAAAAAAAATCCCATTAAGGTTTTTTACTTCAAAATTTTCCAGCAACAAGTTCTTAAAACAACAATAGGAACACACAATATTATAAATAAACTTAAACTAACTACAATCCTATACTAACATGTACACATATTGCTCTAAGCTTAAAGGAAATTGGTTGAAAGAATAATTGATTCATGTTCCATGAAAATTGAACACATAATAAAAAATGAAATCCAAAAGCTCCTCAACATGTTTGTTTTCCTAATTCTAATACTAAGTATTTCAAATACAACAATCATGATTGGCCATTATAAACAATCATTAGCTAGTACTAAAATTAACAATCCATTTTTTTTAAAATACACCTTGCCTAACTCCTAGTGATGACATTCTTCATTTTGCACATTAAAATTCTTTAAAATTCTTCATTTAGCACCTTGTCATAACATTCTTTACCCGCGAATGTTTACCAAATTACACTGGTTGATCTATAAAATTCTTTAAAATTCTTGCCTCTTTGGGCTTCCATAACATTCTCGCACCAAGAATGTCATAACTATGGCCTAACTACATGTTCAACAATTAGTTTTACCAAATATAGGTTCTACAAACTAACTATTGGCCAATTTGTCAACCTATCTTCCTAACCTAGTAACATTATGTACCAAGTTGAGTAACTAGTTAAATCAATACTACATGTTAAGGTAAATAACAAGTTAAGACACCTATTAGGTTTAACAACTTGCTTACTCTATCAACCTATTAGGTCACATGTTACCAAATCTAGGTAACATTATCCCCCTTTGAAATTTACATTTTTTCCTCGAAATTTTAGCTAAAAATCCTAGGTTAGATTGGCATTTTGTAATCGATTGATTGATGACTTCTTCAATAGGTTTCAACACCTATTGCTTCCACAAGTTCCACTTGACTCAAAAATTGAAAACTAGTTGGTGTTGTAACATTTTGTCAAACACGTGTGTCTTCAAAGGTTGTTATGGGTGTTGTAAATATTTTTGAGGCATGCGCGGTACTTGATATTAAATTAACCTCCTAACTTATACCTATCTGGTGCGAGGTCAGAAGTACATTAGTAGATATGAATTCCAAAGATTCTAATTTACTATCCAATATGGTGAATGAAAGGTCAACAAGTTTGACCTATTCTTTATTAGGTCTTTCACTACTTTCCACATGTTGATTGACAATAGTGGTCACTAGAACAAGTATAGTAAAAGTCTGAATAGGTCAGGGTATGATTTGTAAACTTGTTCCACCTTTTAGTGGATTAACTAGTTTACTAATAGGTTGTACCATAGATGGTGTTATTGGAACTATGTTAATGAGTTTTTCTATTCCCACTAAGGTTGTTCAACTTCTGATTTTTCCAAGAATAGGTTCCTAAAATAATAAACAAATACATTTAAACTAACAAAACTAAAACTATTTATGATTCCTAAACTAACATGTACTCAATTTGCATGTAGTTTCAAGAAAGATATTGTTGAAGTACAAAAAATGATTTCATGTTTTCAATGAAAGAGAAACAAAAAATCAAATTAAAATTAAAAAAAATTCCTACTTAATGCAAATATCCTTTCCTAAGTTCCAAACAAACACAAACTACTCAATGCTAATAAGTACTCCAATGTGTAGTAAAAATACAAAATTGTATTAAGAAATTAGAGTTTGTACATTAAAGATTTCAAAAAGTAAGTATGGAAAGTAAAAATCTGATGTTTCTCATGTTCTACCATCCCTCCTTTATACTATAAGTTTGAACTTTGAAATGCCTCGTGCAAATCACCTAAATAATAACTAGCTAATAAAATTCCTTGTTATAATCAACTAATAGAAACTATCTAGTAAAATTGTAATAAAAAGTCATAATTTTCAAAATCTATCACATATTTTGTTAACTACATGTTCTACCAAGTATAAGTTCTACAAACTACTTATTTTGCCAACTACCTATTCTCTCAACTAGAGGTCAACAAATGCCACCAGTTCAGTTACTACTAGTTAAAGTACTAGTTCACAAAGAGTTATGGCTAACATCATCACATAATTACATTTTAGTGTAGTGAGTTAATTTGGTGTAGTGTTTGCTTCTTTTGATCATAAATTTATGGGGCTTTTTTTTCTCATATCTACATAGACCAAACCACAACAAGCTCACATGAGGATTTTTCTTTGAACTGCAAAAATGTAAGATAATTTCAACCTTTTAACTACTTTGTGGATCTTTTTTTAAAGTGTCACCTTTGTTCTATACATTGTTGTTGTTTCAAGAATTCACTGAAGTTTTTAATGATGTTGTTAATTGTGTCTCCTTTGTTTGGATTCTTTCCCTCTCCTCATTTTAGAGTTGTTGTTTCAAGTAGGCATGTGCAGCAGAGGCCAATAATATTTGTAGGTCTTGCATGTTTTTTTTTTTGGAATTAATGTAGTTGTGAAGTGGTTTTTCTATTTGTTAGTATTGGAGTTGGAGATAATGTTTTTTTTTAAACCAAGTATGTCCATAGGGTCTAAGTATGCAAATAATATTTCCAAATATGTTTATAAGATTTTCAAGTGGGCCTATAAATATGTCTACAAGGTCTATAAGAAGGTTCATATGGTTTATTATAAGTAGGTTCATAGGGCTTTGCCAATAGGGCCATTGGGCTAGAAGTAAGTCCATATGATTTGTAAGTAGGGCCATTGGGTTTGGACATATGTTGATAGGTATATCCATGCCCATATGATCTATAAGTAGGTCCATAACATCTATAAAGACATCAAAGGTGTTTGTAAACAGGTCCCTAGGTTCTATAAATATGATTAGCTTGGATCCTAAATTATTTTTGAAGATTTAAATTGAGGAATGGATTACATGAAGGTACATTAGTAAATGTAATTGTACAATTACTAACGACCCTTAACAGTCCATTAAAACAAGCAAATACTCAAATGAAGTCAATGTTTATAGTTTACAAAAGGTTTAAAGTAATGGTTTAGTGAACCTTAAGTACATTAATAAGGTTTTAAGTAGTAGTGAAAGTACATTAAAGTAATTTAATGAAGGTTGGACATAAAACATGTGTAATGTGGCATGCAAGCCCAATTATTGAGGGATTCACTAATTTCATTTTGACTTCTAAGAATAGACGCCTATTCATTTTCACCCATTTCCATCTTGGAACTTGAGCTCTCTATTCACCCATCTTTCTCCATTATTTTGGGCTCTTCTTTGCATATTTTATCTCTTCAAAACATTGTGGAATTCCAAATATAGAGAGTATGTAGTTCTACCATTTTCATTGTTTTAATGGTGTTAATGTAGTTTAGTTGAAATGTTTGTGTGCCCATGTGTATTTATTTTTTGTGTTCATAATTCTTATTCAAGTCCTTATTAATCTTTCTTATATTTGGTTTATAAAGTTATTGGGAATTGAGAAATCATTTCAAAAAATGGCGAAGGAGCTACTTGAAGGCATTGTAAAATGGTTCAAGGCCACAATGGGGCTTTATGATCATGGGTTGGACATCAAGAAGGAAATAACTGATGATCATGCATATATGGAAGAATATGAAGCCATGCTTGGCAAGAGGAAAGGTTCCAACGGGTTTAGATATGATGTGTATAAGGATTTTAATGTGGTTGTAAGAGTCTAGAAATTGTATACTTATGTTTATCAAAAGTAAAAAATCACAAATAATACTATTGGGGTCATGTTTACAAAGGTTAATGCTAAAAAGAAAGGGTTGAAAGTGAAATAGGCTCTTTTCATAGCTCAAGTGCAAAGCATGGGAACAATAGGGCATAAGGGCAAACATAGTGCAGAAAGTGAAGGTAAAAAAAGTTTTGTTTCTGTTGTTCTGCCCACAATTATTATTTTTCCAATGATTGTGAATTCTCCAATTGTAGAAGAAAAAGATGTTCCCATAATGATTGATCACTCTAGTGAGGGATGCCATTTAGAATATTTGTAGAAGTTCAACTTGAACAAATTTCTTGATTTTAGAGCCAATACAATTGTAATTCTTCAAGATGAAATGTATGAGTTGAAGGTGGGGAAAGATTGAATCTCGGCTTCCCTTTTGAAATACTCAAAGAGTTTGGAAGCTACAACCCATGTTCACCATGAATTGATGTCTTATTCAAGCCCATCTATGGGTAAAGGAATATTTATTGCTCCTAAACTCATTACTCACCGTGAATATAGCACAACAAAACCATTATGTCTGAATCTCCACCCTTACCCTATATGTAACCTCATGTTCCATTGTTGTAATATTGTGGTGGCTTCTTGCCAATGTGTGTACCATTCATGGTGCTTCAATTTCCAACTGCAATTGTCCACCTCATGTGCAAGGAAGACATGTGGTAAAACATTTAAAGAAGAATGGAAAATTAGCATGGGGTACAAGACGTGCAAAGAATTACGACATGGTAAGTTATTTGAACATGCATTTATTAAATTCTATATGGCTATAAACTTTGTAAGGATTTATATGTCCAATTTTTACATTGTTGTTTCACTAAGCCTTGGGCCTCATTTGTTGTTTCATAATGTTTTTTTTCAAAGTTGGTTGATGGTAGTTTGGATCATGTGCCATTGCCTACTAAAGCAACTTGAAAGCATGACCGTTCAAAAAACAATGTAATTGATCATATGCGCAATAAGCAAAAGTCATCTAGGAAGAATTATGAAACCTCATTTTCATCCCAAGAAACGAATATAAAGTAGAGGCATAATTTTTGTGCTATTAGTTTGAGTCATGTTTTTTGTCATTAGGATTAGTAGATTTAATGTGGGATGGTATTTTTTGGAACCTACATCAATTAACTAGTCCTATTTTGGACTATACATGGATGGAGAAAAATGTTGAGGTCATCATATCAATATTAGAATTTGACAACAATGAACTTGGTTTAATGCTTGAAATCTCTAAACCTAGGAAGCTTTTAGAAGTTGGAATTGATCGAATTCATGTTTTGATGAGATTTAAAAACTAGGTATGCAAGTGGATGTGTGAGTAGGGTGGCCATTCTACAAAATTGTATAGGTCTCTTTAGGTGATGTAAATAAAGTGAAGGAAATTTTAGAACTCATGGGTGATTATGAATACATGTACAAGGAATGTTTGCAATGCTTGGTGACCAAAAATAACCTTATGTTTAGAATTGGGGATGTAATAGGAATCTATCATCAAACTATATTAGTTGAACTATGTTATGTCCTTTCTCTTTGTGTGAAATGGGTGTTTCTGCTCTATTATTTTTGTGTGTGTGTGACTGATTGTTTGTGAGCAATGGCTCCTTTTGTTCTGTCATTTGTTTTCTATTTCTCGTTATGCAAAGGGTGGTGGAAAAGATTGGGGAATTGGTATCTTACATGGCCCTATCTATGTTGACACTTCATTTTTCAAGTATGTGTTTTCCTTTATGGCTAGGAGGGAAGTTGAAGGTATCATTGGGAGAACTTTTAGTATCTGCACTTCAACATAAAATGGGGACCGACGAGATCAAGCTAAATAATACAAAGAATTGGGTGATCTACAATTGAAATTGTAGTAATAAGCAACATTCACTTTTCTTGGTGGAGAAGAAGTTTACTAAAAATGGGAAGTAGGGACAATCAATCACTTTAATGTAAAAAGAAATGCTATTATAAAAATTGTTTGCAAATGTATACCATGAAAATGGACCACCTTAGAGGTAAAGAAACAAACTATGGTTGACCTTTCATTGTCAACATATACTAAAAATAATGTCAAGGAGTACACACATTATAAAAAGACAAGGATAATTGTGTTGTGAGGGGAAACTTTGAAGACTTTTGAGTCACAATGCTTGGCTATGCAATTAAGGAACAAAAGAATCTTCGTAGGAGTATTTTTTACACATCCACCCCTAAGCCCTAGTTGAGTGTCTTGGTTTCATATCTTCTCTTGTAGAGTTGTTGCATTTATAATCGTGGGGGCTCCCTAGTTATCCAAATGATGTACAATAGATTAGAACTTGCAAAACTAGTTTTATGACTTTGTACATGTAGGGTTTTCTTGATTGCATTATCATTTTTTTAAGGATTGATTGAATTGTAACCTAGTTTGTGGGTTAGGGGTCAAAGAGGAGTTTTTTTTTATGGGCACAAAGAAGATTTGTTTTTTGATCAGCCTAGGTGGGGGGATAATGGAGGTGACCGAGGTTTCTCTAAGAATCTAGTAGAGGCACAATTTGTTGATGCTGAAAGTGGGGATTCATGGGGATCTCACATGCATTCTAAAGGCATCATGGATGTTGATGTTATGGATCTATTCAACATTAAGACACACAAGTAGACAAATAATAAACAAAAACAAGGATAATAATATAACTTGACATATAGTTTATACACAAGAATTTTCCAACACAAGTAGAAAACGAGGAAACCAATATTCAAACTTCTTTTACAAGGATACTGTAGAAGTGCAATGAAGAGTACCATTGGTAGGGAATAGGAATTGCACAAAACAATATATATACTTAGTAACCATCTAGTATTGTATACATTTGCACCTTGCAATTAACACCATTGGTCAAATTCTCATCCAATTAAGCTTTTCAAAGTGATGTGCACAACATTGCCATAATAACTTTCATTAAGGTTGTGGGTACAATTGATCTTCTTTTCAAAACATTTTTACACGCAAAAGGATTGAAATCGCATAAAATTCATCAATTGAAGCACACATGTAATGTACATACGTGGTGGGGGTTGACAACACATTCTAGCAAAACAACAATCAACATTCATCAAAGTAAAGCAATTTGCTTCCTTCCTTGTCCACATACAACATGACACAACTATTTTAATGAAAAACATGTATTATGCATTGTTGTAAGGTTAGTGAGCGATTAGGAGGCAGAGACAAGGCAAAGACAATATTTCTACATAGATAGGTACAACATGATCAAAATTGCATTTCAAAGACCTTATGTCATCCTCCTCTTTCCTCCTTCATTGATCATCAATTCATATAGATTGAGAATTCAAGATTGCTAGTTTGCAATTCATAGATTAAGAAGAATGTTAGTTTGGATTACCATGCAGATTAACATGATTTTATAGTAAAGATAATGATGAAACTGTTAAGAAGAAGAAAAAAAATACAAATGTATAGAAAGCAATCATAGTCCAACACTTCACAAACAACAAAAGTTTCTCCTTTGTGTTGCTGCTATAAGAGTATCAACATTCAATCACCAAACTCACGTCATCATTGCATAGTTTGATGATTAATCAGTGGAAAACACTACTATGAAAATTAGGAGGATATCATAGACAAGAAACAAGCCACTCATAGACTATGGCAACCAAGATTGTTCTATAAAAAGGAAAGAAACAAACTTCCAAATAAGAAAAAAAGATATGGCCTTAGCCAAAAAAAATTCAATTTTTTTGTTTTCCCTCATCATAACATCAACAAAAAGAATGTTGGATCAATAGAGAGGGATGTAAAACCAAGACCTAAGAAGAATTCAAGGAAGAGCAATAAAGATAGAAAAAAGGGGGTAGGCTAAAAAAATATCATCCTTAGTAGGGTGTTTGATATGACCTACTAGGCCTTGGTTGTTATAAGGGAACAACAAAGGTGGAGAGTGCAAAGAGGAGTGGTGCCATGACATATATCAGATGATGGTTCGATCCCACCATAGCCACATTTCCTTTTCATCAGGACTTCAACCCTAAAATAAAAAAATGGACAATTTTTTTGATAATACACAAATTCTATTCCAATGTTGCAAAGAGCAAAAAGCAAAGGAAACCAATAATGTAGTAGCAAACTTGTTGACCAATCTTCCTACTCCTTTTCATGTTTCTCGCTTTCTTGCACATTGCAATGCCTACTCACATAATTAATTCATACTAAATTGCCTTTATGTAATTGTACACCTATTTAAAACAACTTGTTTAATAAGAGTTTATCAAATTTCATTAATTTAAAAAGTTTCACTTTATCTTTCTATAGTGATTTAAAAAAGGCTTTATCCAACTATATCTTTAATGGGAGAACATTTTACAATTCAAAAAGATCATAATAATCAACATTATCATAACATAATGTATTACTAAACATTTATTTATCATCTTATATGAATGTCATTACCATATGACAAACTTAAAGTTTTCATGAAAAATATTATTCATCATGGTTGTTTTTTTGTATGTACAAAATTTCATTGATGAATTATGTTTTAAACCATATTTCTCAATCCTTTTGTTAAATTATAGTCTTTATGACAAGTTCCTACAAGTTGAAAAACCACCTCAAATATGTGTTGCAATGAAAATTACAACATTGTGACTCCTTTTTGTCTACACCATACCATGGAAACATGCACAATTGACACATGTTAATTACATGTAAAAAAAATGTTATGTACACAAATTGTAACATCTTCTGGCTCTCCTTCACCTTAGACATTTTTTGGTCGTAACCTTAACATTGGGTTCGCCACAAAGTGTGAAGTGCAAGGGCCCATGAGGCTGAGAATGTGTTTAGGCGTGAAACACATTCTCACAAATGGGGGTGAATGCAAGTGATGAACCCCAATGACTCCCAAGTGCACTCCCATTTTGGGAATTGCATTCGTGTGGGAGTTGTGAATGTTTAGAGCCTAAGTTGGTTGGAACATGCAAAAAAACACCAAATTGAGGGTTAGATTTCTATTGCAAGGACCCAAATGGCATCATGTGCTTTTATGCGCAAAATCAAATATGTGTTATGAATCAAATACCAAATGATTTTGGTATGTTTGGCATTGTGTAGGTATATATATTTGATTACTCTTGGAACCTGTTTTGGGCAACTATGTGGGGGCAACTTGGCAATTTGAAAATTTTCCTTACATTACATAATTTGCACATATAAATTAGAATCAACTATTAACAAAAATGTGAAAACTATCAAAATGGACTCTTGGATGGCCAACATGTTCCACCATAGGGGGGGCACTCTTATTTGAATTTTTAAAATATGAAAATAAAAATACAAGGTTTTATATATTGGTTATTGGGTTAAAATTGCAATCTAATTAATATATAAAAGGGTTATGTTTACTTTGAAAACAAAACCATAACTAATGAAGGGTATAAATTTATAACCAAAAAGTGGGGTGCAATTTATTAGCCTAAATCACTATGGGACCTTAAAAGTGAACCAAGTTCATTGGATTTTACTGGTGAAAGTTATTTCACTATAATATCACTATGTAAATATCATGTTTCATTACTAGTTAACATAATTCACTATTATAATTTACTATAGTAAATAGGTTGATTTTTATGTTTAAAAAAAAATTCTATCTATGTTGTTTTATGATATACCTTATATTATTTTAAGCTATTTTAGTTATTTTAACTTATATTTTATGTTATCATAGGCTATTATAAATTATTATACCCTAAACTATTATATGTTATTTTACCTTAAGGTATCTTAACTAGTTTATTATAAGCTTTTAAGTTATTCTAAATTAAATTATTCAACCAACTTTAAGCTATACCTTAGGTTATTTTATTTCAAATTATACTTTTAAGTTATTATAAATTATTTTATCATAAGTATAATAACTTAAAACAATATAAAATAAAATATAATGACCCAAGGTAAAAATAACTTAAAATAAAAAACAATAACCCATGAAAAATTATTTTAAATACCCTACAATATAATAACTACCAATAGCCTATGATATTATAACATATAATATCCAATAATTATTTATAATACAATAACCATTAATAAAATAACCATAAATAACCACTAATAAAATAAACACCAATGGCTTACAACGAGATAACCAACAATAGCCATTAATAAAATAGTCGACATTAATTATTAATATAATAACATTAATATCCACCAATATCCACCAATAAAACATTCACTAATAGCCATTAATGTAATAGTCATTAATAACCACCAATATCCAATAACAAAATAATCACCAATAGCCATTAATATAATAATCACCAATAAGCATTCATAGTACCAATAGGCCCTACTATAATTGTCATGCCCGTATGCATGGCCTCATACATGATGGCCGGTTACGGGCATGCCCATCATGTCTTTTGAGGGTTAATGTACGTTTGTAGGGTTAATGTGCGCTCATAAGTGACTGTACGCTATTAGGTATTTAGGGTTTCAACTTTGGTGGTTGTATAAAAGGGCCAAGCTCTGCCCTTCTCCTTTAGTTTTTCTAGAATTCCTTTGTCAGGAGTTTTCCTCTATCATCAACTAGGATTTCTAGATGCTCACGATGGCCATTGCACGGCCACTGTCTACATACACTTCATTTCTTTCTTTCTTTGCATTTTCAATTCTAGAAAAACTCTATTCCCTGTTGCTTCATGTTGAAAGCAACAGATTTCTTGTGCTTTTGAAATTCTTGAGTTGTTGCTACTCGTGTTGTTGCTACCGGAGGTTGTTAGTGTGTTGTTGTCGCCGGAGGGTGCTAGTTGCTGCTGCCGTTAAAGGGAGTTGACAGGAAGGAGCTTGCCAACCAACAGAGCCGGAAAACAGGTTTCGAAGCCCTGTCTCTTTTCTCTCTGTCTTGCTCTTCGTTCTCTCTTTGAAACTGTCGAGTAAAAAAAAAACAAAAATTTTGGCGCTGGCCACCGGCCATCGCTACAAAGCAGCGTAGCCCTGCCTGCCGTTGTCGCGAGCACTAGAGGCACTGGCCATCGTTGCATAGTGCGCTGCTTTCCGTCATTGCTGCGGGCTGCAATAGCGCCGCAGCGCCGCAGCGTTGCCACAACGCCTGTTGCAACAGTGCCGCAGCAACGCGAGCTGCAACATCGCCGCAACGCTCCCGCGACACATGCTGCAATAGTGCCGCAGCATTGCCGCGACGCGAGCTGCAGCATTATAACGGTGCGAGCTTGCAGTGTTGTAGCGTCGCGAGCTTGCAGTGTTGTAGCGTCGCGAGCTTGCAGTGTTGTAGCAACGCGAGCTTGCAGTGTTGTAGCAACGCGAGCTTGTAGTGTTGTAGCAACGCGAGCTTGCACCGCTGCAGCTCCACGTTGCCATCGCCATCACCACAAAGTTCACGAGCGAGCTGCGGCGTGGTGACCTCTGACATTGCGCTACCGATTTTCGTCCGTCGGACTTCCGTCCGTTGGTCCTACGTCCTGTTTGTCCTGTTGTCCTACGCCCTACGCCTTGTCGTCCTGTGGTCCTGCGCCCTGCCGTCCTGCGTCCTGCATTATTCACAACAACACCTGGTACTTTTCAAATTGTATGTTGTGTTAGAATTTTATAGTTAGTGCTACGTACTATCACAAAATTTTGGGGCATGGGACAACACCATGTCTTCAGATGATGAAAGTAGTACTACTCATTTAGAACCAAGGTATCAGTTACGAAGTAACCCACAACCATTCGAACTAATATCTTTGAGTTCACGATCTTCACGACGGTACCATCAAACATCCACAGCATCATCATCATCTAGTACTACTCCTGTTAGGAATTCAGGTTCAGGTTACACTACATCAACTGTACATCAAAGTCCATTTGGAGGGGTTAATCAATGGGGTACGCATGTTGCTACACCTGCTTTCACACCATCATCGTATATTCCATTGCAAGCTGTGACTTCTACACCCACATACACCATGGAGGTCAACAGTTCTTCTGGAAGGATTGAGAAGTTCAGCGGAAGGCCAGGCACCATTTCTTTGAGGGAGTTCAAGGCAACTTTTTCAACTGTGGTTTGTGAATTGGAGCTCAAGTGTGGCGCTAATTACACCGAGGCATTTGCATTCAAACAATTGGCCCGTTATGTGCACTATGAAGCATTGGATGTCTACGAGCAACATTCTGCAAGGATTTTGGGTGTCACCCAAGCTCCCAATCCAGCTTACGCCATAGCCATTGCCACCGCCTCTCAAGCTGCATTACAAGCTGCAATTGCACATCACGGGACTGTGCCGAATAATCCACACCCGGTACCTACCTTAGTAAACCTTTCTCCTCAACAACTCATTGCTGCTACTGCAAACATTCCTCCCACCACTGATGCGCCAGCTTTTGTTGATCTAGTGGGGGAATTCTTTCGAATTCTTGAGCTGGAATTTCTAGTCAAAAGTTCTGAAAAAATCTTACAGCTCGCCACCTTCTCACGGCAAAAGGATGAAACCCTCAAGATGCTCTACAAGAGGCTTCTCAAACTCAAAGAGGATACCCAGAGCATCACAGATTTAGAAGTTGCGCACCGGTATCTTCGTTCGTTGGAAGGTACTCCAACATTGCACGCGCAAGTTTTGTAACGGGTCTTTGCAGAATTTGGAGACTCGTACACTTTGCTGGATGTGTACAACATTTCCGAAAAGCTGGAATTGGCTCATGCACACTATGAGGCCAGTACTATGAGGCCTCCATCACGTTCAAAGCCTCAACCTACACCAGCTGCGCCAACTAGATCATCACATTCTTCTTCAAGGACTAAAGCGGTGCACTCGGCTACACCCATCCTACCTTCTTGCAACTACTGTGGCAATCCTGCCCACAAAGCTAGTGAGTGCAACATTCCTTCCGAGGATCTC
>Ga0209208_10002542_pt1 | contig 26196 bp, 13 predicted proteins | sample S1TSphfallax_3_FD_187694 | JGI IMG/M metagenome (GOLD analysis project Ga0209208, IMG submission 187694) | Host-associated microbial communities from peat moss isolated from Minnesota, USA - S1T2_Fd - Sphagnum fallax MG (SPAdes) (version 2) | ecosystem: Host-associated > Plants > Peat moss >...
CCCCCATTTAAAAGTGTCAAAAGGGGGTGTCACGATTTGTTACCTATTCCACCCCTTAGTTCCTCATTTTCTACCTTAACAAAGTTCCTCTTATTCCTAAACCATCCCCTCCTCATTAACATTTTGTAATGCAATGGTTTGAACTTAATCTATATTAGCTAGAATCCTTCCCTCCTACCTATTTCTTTTTTTAAAGTTTTTTAATATTTAGTTCTCTTTTCTATCTAGTATAGATAACAATCTTACCCTTACCCTGCCACTCCCTTCTTTCAACTCTTAACCAATTATAGTCCTAATCAAATCAATTTCACACAAGCACCATCAAACCAAAAATATAAGAAGTTTTTACCAACAAAACAGGTGCCATACATCCAAGAAGTGGTTACAATGTAATTTTGGTTCAATCTTCAAGTCTACCACTCCTTTTTCCTTACTAAACCCTAACAACATATCTACACTACTATCCTCCACTACACACTACCTCCCAACCATCTATATCTTTCAAACTTTCTACCACACCCCAAAATTGTTTTTATTTTTATTTTCCTTAGTTGGACAACCTAAATTCTAATTCTTGTTCCTTGTTGCACAAAAGGGTAGACCCTTTCATTTGCTCATTAGGTTCAACAACAACCCCCAACTTCCTCTTTTTGTCTAAAACTAATTCTTAACTTCATCAAAGGTTTGAACACATTTTTTTGTTTTCCATCAACCACCATCGAATCACAATGCTCATGAATTCTTCCCCCCACACTTGTGATGCCACAACCACCATCAATTGAGGATCTTGCCTTCATTCACTAAAACAAATGTTGATTCGACCACCCCTTGAAAAGTTTGCTTCTTCATGATGGTGTAGCCTCCCTCCTTCACCCACCTTGCCCTTTCATGATATGCCAAGATCCTTTCTTCTCCTTACAACCATCATCATCACTCCCCCTTCCTCACAAACCCTCATGCCCCATTCATCACTCAGAAAGAAGAAAACCAATTCAATAATTGTTTTTTTCTTCTCAACTCCATGAAGATGCCATTAGTAATATCTTACCCTAATCCTAATTGTTAGAAGCTTCTAAGAAGCATCCTTCACCTTGTTTGTTCCCCCTTTTGCAAAAAATTTAACCAATTTTGGACAAGGACAAAAGAACCCAACCTTATCCTAATTCAACTAACCTATTTCCCCCCTGGTCTTAACCAAGCCACCCAACCCTTAGGTCGTATTGGGATAAGGTTAGGTGTTTGAACCTACCACTTTAAACTTAAAGTTAACCCCAAAACTTCCTTAACCATCTTTTCCTTCCTAATCAAAATTGGGGTAAGCTAATTTGGGCCCAACAAATCCAAATAGTTCCTAGGTCGACCTCTAAGTACTTTAAATAACCTATGTATTCATTAGGTATTTTAAATAGTTTAAATAGTCCCTAAGTACACCTTTAAACACTTTAAGTACCTTAAATACCCTAAAAAATAACCCTTAGATAGGCCCCCAAATACCCAAATTGATTTAAGTAGTCCTTAAAGAAACCCTAAGTACCGTAGGTAGGTGCATAAATACTTTAATTAATACATACAACCCTTGTAGATGTAATGGTGTTTATTCTTTCAATGTAAAAGTTAATGGATCAAATCCTTACTATTACAATTTTTTTTATCTAATATAAGTTAAATAATTTAGGTGCCTACTTTAAGCCGAAGTGTTTAACCTAAGTCACTTAAACTTCCTAACCCATGTCTTTAGTTTAAGTAACCTAGGCTAGGTAGGTGGAGCCACCTAACTTAAAAACCTTTGGCTGGTTAAATTATGTGGTGGTTGGCTTAGTTTAGTCTAACCTAGGTAGGGCGTGTGGTGCCATTTGTTCAACTTGGAGTTTACCATATGTCAACATTTCAATGGTTGAAATTTTTTGATGTCCCCATGACATTTTAATCATGAATACTATGCTGCATAAACATACAAGACTATAAATTTTAGATGTAAAAACCAGTGATGAATGACCATGTTAATAAGTTGATAAGATGTTAATTGAATGAGAAGTTTGTGTTAGGGTGAATCCACAGTATATTAACTCAACATCGACAAAAATTACACTCCCTATAATCCATACAAGATTTTTAAATGATTCAAATGGACATGGTTGTTATTTTTTTTAATGTTATTATTTTAATTTTTAAATAATACATGTTTAATCACCTATAAACTTTCCCAAACCTATGTGAAAACATGTATTTAATGTAGTTGATGTCATTTTTTAATTTAGAGGTCTTAAAAGGAAAACCCACAAAGTCCATATGAATAATGCCCCATATAAAGCTTTCAAAAAAATGCTTTTAGGACAAAGAAATTGAAAAATAAACAAAAATTATAATTCATATGGTCTTATGAGAATATGGTCAAATTTTAACCATTCAAAAGTCCCTTACTACTAAATGATCAAGGTTTTTTGAAAAAAGATTCCTCATATGAGTTTATTGTCTTGTATTACATTATATATTGAATCCCAATAACAAATTTGGAACGTGAATCAATACAAAAAATTTCATTTTGTGATGTCCTAGTTAGACAACCAATCCATATTTTTCAACTTCAAAAATCCATTACTACTAACAAATGAATTTTTTATTAATAAATAACCACATAGTTTTCTCCTATATGAAATTTTTAGTTTAGGGCCAAGTCCCAATTAGTAGATTTAATAATATATTAATCACTATATGCATTTGAATTAAGGGTACCCAAGATAAAAACATCATTTTGTCACAAAAATGAACCATTGTACCATGCATCTACTAGTTAATCACAATTTGATCTAACTATTATTTGAACTTTATGCAATGTCATGTCTTTTGTAACTAAAATTTTATGCAAATTTTCTAAGGTAGTTAAAAAAAATTACAATTGCATGTGACATTTATTATTGAAAGTTAGTAATGTTAAATACAAGAAAAAACCAATTGTTAATTTGCAAATTCCTTGTAATGAAAGAAAAGTTGGATTTGATGGTAATTTAACACAAAATATTAGATGGAATATGTACATAGTCAATTATAATATCAAGATAATTATATTCTTGAAGTTCAAATGAAAATTTTGTTCTAGATATTTTTTGTTTGTGATAATCTATTTCATTCATATGGTGTAAAAAATCCACATTACAAAAGTAAATTACAAAAGCTACTTGCATTTTGAAAAACTTACTTCAACATAATTATACAACATGAAATTTGAAAATAAATGTGAAATAATGAAAAGCTATCTTTTTTTACCATTTATGTAAAAACATTCAATGTATAATATTTTATGATAGATTTGTTATTACTTTTAATTTATTTTCATTTAACTTTGACAAGTTTAAATTTGTTGTATATTTTATTATGTTTATAGCCTAATATTATTTGATATTTTGAAATTTTTCGATCAAGGGTCCAAAAATTAATGTTGTGCGAGTAAGTGTGTAACACTAGAAATTTGACCATGATGTATTCAACAAATAATAAAAATCATTTTACAAATTCCCAATTTTAATTTGTTTTCAAGTTTTTGCAATATTAATTATTTTTAAATCAAATAATTTTATCAATTATAACTTTACACACATTTTGAATGAATGTGTTATCTTTACATCATTTGTGTGGATAGCCAGAGAGATACCAAGTTTTGATGGAAATCCTATTGCAATGTTTGATGGAGTTGTACTTGATGTTGCCACAAGTTGCAATTGCACTTTGTAGCTTTCTTGTCCTTGGCAAATCAAAATATATTTACACTTTATTAGATAGTATAGCTATGTTGGCATTGTGAATTAAATGTCATCATTCTTTGTCGATGTTCAAGCATGTGGTCTTATTGTGTAACCTTTGATTCTTGCCATTTGTAGGTTGTATTTGGTAGCTCTAGTACCTTACACTTGACTTGTTGCAAAACTTATAGCTATCAATGCTTCAATTATTTCAATCTCACTTGCATCGACCTTTGAGCTAAATGAAATGGATCCCTTCCACTTCAAGGGCGTGGTTTTTACAACTTCCATGTGAGTTCAAACATGCTAGAATAAGAACCAAAGTTGCTTCCTTCAGTGAATGCTTATTTTGAAATATTCCTTCAATATTTTAAGAATATTTTGTTTGATAGTTGAAAAAAAAATCAAATTTAGCCCCAAAAAATGTTTCAAATTACTATTATGTTAAAATAGGTCATGTTAAGAAATCTCCCCAAAAATAAAAGTCTTTACAATGCTTCATGAATGGTTTCAAATTTCTATCCTCATTAGATTCCTTTCAAATCATTACATTTTTTCATAATATATTTAAAACATTGTCTTGAATGCTTTTAAATGACTTGAAACATTAGTAAATTTTTTAATTTTGAAACATGAAAGATTAAACATTGTTTTGATTCTTAATATTGTGATTGCACTAATGTGCATGTTGGCCCAACAAGGGATGTCTCTCAAAACCAACAAACAATGAATGAAAATAAAGCTCTAACCCTTTGGATGCTTTCACTTGTAGAATTCTAAGGCCTTTTTCAAGATGTTTTCATGGTTTGCACATGATTCTTGGAAAGCTTGACAACTTCAAAGTTCATATGGTTCCAAAGACCTCATTGATTATATGCATCACAAGCTTGGCAGTTTTTGTTGTAGTATTCTCAAATCCTCTCCCAAAATGTGTTGCACTCCAAACCATTTCTTGCATGACCAGGTCTTGTGAGATGTGGAGAAACAAGCACCAAAGCATTCCTCCGTGAGGAAAAAATTCTTCCAAGGCGAATCTTCTTGCTTGCCAAAGTCTTGGATGCTCCTGTTGCTACCGTGCATCCTATTCTCAAAGTTTGCTAAACATATTAAAAAACACTAGCAAAATGGTTTAAGAGGCAAATTTTGGACATCACAATATCCTGCCACACATTGAAGGCAGTAGAGACATTTGTTCTTGGCCTCTGGGAATACTCATGCCGACTGGATGCAACAATGTGGGGGTGATCAGACATGTAGAACAGGTGCAACTTCTACAAGTTAATGTTGAGGGGCATTTCTTGCAAATGGGTGGAGATGCTTCACAACCAAAGTCTAGCCAGACATGCACAATAACTGAAAATATGGTGATTCCAATTTCACATCCCAAATGCTTCTAAAAGTTCACATTCTTTCTCAGGCATATTTTCTGAGCCAATAGTGAAAAAGGCTTTGGAAATTTTGCAAACCCATCTCCATGGGCAGCAATATAATACCTTGTACACAACACAAAGAATGTTGAAGTGAACCTTTAAATGGTTTGCAATTGCATTTAGACGGTTATACAATGTTGGTCAGTTGTTGAGAATTCAACGAATTATCAACTTAGTTGTTGATACCCTACCAACCATTTATTGATTTTTTATAAAAGTTGATAAATAACCTATCTACCTGGTATTGAATTTTCAATTTTTGATGATCTCCCTTGATGACCTTATTATCATCGAAGTAAGTTATCAATCCTAAAATACTAAACATGTTTATGATAGAAAACAGATTTTTTCCAAATTAAAAAAGTCTTTTTACTGACATATAACCCATAATTCTTAACTAGGTATTTGAGAATTGAATCTTACGCATAACCAATCGATATTACCCAAAAAATAATTGAGGGTATTAGTTTGATCATGAAATTGATAACCATTGGGTTGAGATTTGTCATTTTTTGAATAATCTGCCAGGCAATTTTTAGAAACAAAATTAGACCTTGTGATTATCAAGTTTGTTCTTAAGATTCATAAGTGTACTTCTCAAAAAATCAAAGAGTCCCCAATTGTCAGATATAAACATGTTCTCAATTTTTTGGAAAAACATCAAATAATCGATTCTTACATCAAAATTACAAGTTCTTTCAGGTTTTTGAAATAACCACGACCCATGGTTCTTTGATTCTGATTTTTTTCAAACAACTGGAATTGAGGCAAATGAATTCAAATAGCCACACAACACTGGTTTAGACTAGTGTGGGGTGGGTATTTGAAAAAATTCAGAATCAAAGAACCACCAGTTCTAGGTATTAAAATAATTTCACAATCCAACAACCACCGAGTCTGAGTATTTTGACAAAAAAAAAACAGATTCAAAGAACCGTCAGTTTCAGATATTTCAAAAATGTCTATGAACCACCGAGTTTCATGAAAGAACCAACAAATGACCTGGTGGTTTTAGGCAGATGTTTGATTTTTTCAAAAGAATTGAGAACTGTGATTATATACAATAAATGGGTATTTGATTTTGGAGACCGATGATTATCAACTTTTATACCCAACTTGACACCCAAAATTATTGATCCAACTGGTGGCATTTAAATAATCTCACTTTATTCTAATCAACTTGTCATGTTCATGGGTGAGGATGAGGAAACAAGTAACACTATACCATGGACACAATGTGGCTAGGAATTTCAGACTCAAAGTTTCAAGTGAGATAAAGCATAATACTTTCATAATAGCATCATACCACTGAATATAGGCTTGGTATTGCAAACCTCTCTTTCCGGATTTGGATAAAAAGAGGGGATTGTAGAGCTGCCATCTAACAAATTGAATGATCAAGACTCACTGGAGGTCTTGCAGTATTGTAAGGGTTAAGGGAGAAGCAGCAATGCCATGATGATAATTGTCACACACAGATCTTTCAGTAGTTCCAGCCATATTCTATACTTGTCAAATTTGTCAAAAAGACAAATTAATTTTGTGTGTAAAAATGAAACAATCTTGGAGGGTTTCAATCACTAGAAGTGAGAAAAAGATTAGTAAAGCTTGCTCAATTTTCAGTGTGTAGCCATCCATACATATCGAAGATTGCTTAAAGATTTGTACTTCATATCTGGTTTATAGCCAGATTTGACAAAATCTTCCCACAGATGATTGCCACTTAGGCTACATTAAAAAATTCCTAAAAACACAGTAGCCAGCATTATAATACTAAAGCTTTGCGCAGACAAACCAGAGTCAATATCAAGGACAATCTACAGATGATTTTGTATTGTCTTCCCAATGGAGATATGATATGATAGTGTACAAAAGCTCTCAAGTTTGACAACAAGTCAGATTCTCCGGACTATATAATTGCCGAGGAGAAAACATGTCCATTGTATATGCTCCAACTACCAGATGAACTCCAGTTTAATAGAAGTTCTACTGGGGCATCTCTTCTTTTTCAGCATTCCAAAAAGATTGTGTTTGGATCTTGGAATGAAAATCCCAGGCATTCAAGACACTAGTGCACGGATTAACATTTGCTCAGCTAATTTGCCAAGTTGACGTTTACATGTTTGTCCACTTCAATTTGCCAAGTCACCAAGTCCACATCTATTTCACCCGTTTGCCAAGTCCAAAGTCCATGTCACTTGAAAGGTCACATTGCAAACTTGCAAAGTCCATTCCATCTTGTTAACCTGCCCCGATGCACCTCAGGCTCTTCAAATTTTTGAAATTAAGTTGCCCAATGTTTGAAATTTATTCCTTCACTTCCCACACTTTTGCTCAAAAAAGGATTGCCCACGTTCTAAAACATTTCATGGGTTGTCTGATTAAGAGAAAGATTCAACCTCATTTTTTTGGTTTATTGGATGGCCAACTTAAGGTTGAGAGAGGAGCCCTTTCAAGCTATCCTTTAGAGTTTCTTTCAAAAAAAAAAATCAAATGCATATTGAAATCAAATTGGAAGGTTCAACCTCAAATTTTGTGTTTTGTTTGTGTCCAACCCTAAACTTTTCATGAGATCAATTAACCCTTTCATTTTATGAAACTAACAAATACTAAGAATGCATCATAGGTATGGTTGGACTATTTTTACTAACAACAAGAAATCAACCTAAAAGTGATTATTGCAATTATTAGTTTGGCTAATCAATTTAAGGCATTTTCATTAAAATTTAGGAGATTATTTTCTTAAAACTTCATGGTAATACAACATAGTGGAATTTCGAAGCTCACATTTAAAGTATTGATGTATCTGAAGTGACAAATGCCATGAAATGGCTCTCAATAAGGTGTAGTCACAATGAAATGAACCAAAAGGCACCTTGAGCAACCACCAAAACTCAATAAAAATTGTAATCTTGTTAGATATATTTTTGTGGTGCCACCTTAATGCCATGTTAATTGTGGATTATTGTGCTAAATGACTAATATCAGTGTTGAATAATTCAAAATATTTTGGGTTTTGGTTTTAGTAAAAGACATTTGAACTTGAACAACAATTACATCAAAAGCAATCAATTTTGTAAGTTACTAAGTTAAAGACTCTCTTTATATAGGAATGTTGATGAAAAAAAATTGTGATGATGTTAATTGATTATCCACACTCAAAAAACACTCACAATTTGAAAGTTGTGAAATTTTAAATTGAAAGAAAATTAAAAGTCTATTGAACTAAAATTTTAGATTTCAAGAGTCCTTTACCACATGTAAATGGGGTGTAATGTACATGACATCTAAACAAAGTTGTAGTTTGTGAAAAAATAAAATAAAACATTAAATAATTAACATATTTTCATACAATTTGAAATTAAGATAATTTTTCAAAATGAAATGTAGAATTTGGTAAAATTTGTACATATAATATATATATATATATTCATGAAAAATTAAAACAAAAAAGTGATGTATTGAAAAAATTATATGTATTTTTAGTAACATATTGCAAAATATTTCATCCCAAAAGTCCTTTTTATGAGAAAGTGAAAATGACCACAAAAAGGATTGTAGTCATTGAGTCTTTCATCACTATTAGCTCATTTGATTGTGATTGCGCCCAATACTTGTATGCTTGTTTATTTTGGTGTAAAAGCATATTACAATGGATTTCTTTAGATCTCACTAAGGCAAAAAAAAATTGGTCAGACACATACTATTATTTAAAACCCATATGCAAATTGGAAATTTCAACAAAACATTGGATTCAAATAAATGAAACTAACTTTTTGTGCCTTTTACTTTCAAATTATTACACCATGAACATTAATTTTCAACAAAATATGGACTTTGCAATCTAGGCAATTCTAGGTTTACAATCCATAAAAAAATTGTTATGGATTCATTATTTATAATGGAATTGAAATAAATTCCACAATTTTGGGACATGCTAAAGTTTCAAGGATTATGACACTTAAGAGTAAACGATTTAGAAAATATGAAGTATGTGATGGACTTTATAAATTTTTATCATGTGTAATAAATGTTTTAAAAAATTTCAAAGTTCATCACATAATATCCAAAAGGATATTTTCCATAACCAAATTATATAAAATAAAAATGTTGAAAAAGGTTGAAAATAAGGCACCATTAACTTGGACATGGAAAATGATGTCAACTTTTTCATTGTTTCAAAGTTTTTGTGCTTTTGTCCAAGTTTGTGCATTTAAAAATACCTAAAAACCTTCCAAAATGGATTTTACAATGGTTGTTTTTGGTACACCTTCTAGTGTGGTTTCACCCTCACTAGAATTGACAAAATATTAACAACTTATTATTTCATTTCTTTGAGTGATTAGGTTGAATGTGCAAAAACTAATATTAATGCACTTGTCAAAATATGGATGCCAAAAGATCTTCTTCAAGTAAAGTGTGATTATAATGAAAATATTTTTTATAATTTTAATTGCGAGACACTACACCAAAAAGATGGATATATGACTACATCCATGACTAGGTTCATAGTCATATATGCCATTTACAACATCTTATATGATTAAAATATATTATATATAATATAAATTTTTTAATATAATATATTATCGTAATATATATTTTATTATATTTTATTATATTTATAATTTCATATTAATATTTAAAATTACTTATATATCATATATGTATAGTTTATATACAAATAGTATAAAAATAGATCATATCATACCAATGTCGCACATTCATCATAAATACAATTGATCAACATACCCCAATGTTGACCGCAACCAACTTGGTCAAAGGTTGATCCTTCAACCTATTCAAAATGGTATAAGGACTTTAGGGTTCAATCATGTTAATAGGAGCCAAAAGCAATCATAACCACTACTTAACTATGTGTTTTGTACACCAAAAACATTTAAAACGAATTTTAACTTGAAAATAAGTTAAAACTTTTGCACATTATCAAATTTAATATTTTATTCTATAAATGTCGAAATATGAAATTATTTCATCAACATTTGGACCTTCAAGAGTAGTGTAAAAAGGACTTGTAACCATTGCTCTTAAGCAATAAAAGGACTCTTAAATCGATTCGGAAAACTTTGAAAATGACATATTTATAAGAAATGTTTAACACAAACCTTAAGAAAATAGTTCAAAGAAATTTTAAAAGATTTTTTTTCGATTTTTTCAAGAAAATTCCATAAAAAGGGTCACCAATGGTTCCTATTAACCCATTTGCACCCTCTACCACATTAGATGTGAAACAATGTATTCACACATGATTTATCATCTTTCAATGTTTGAATGTAAAAGAACACAAAGTTTAAAATATATATATTTTTTCAATACTTACTCAAATGAAAATTTGAATATGGATTATTCAACTTTGAATCATAATCTACATATGTGCATCAACCAAAAGTTCAAACAAGAAATTGTGAATGTAGAAAATCACTTTTGAACTTCAAATTTTTTTAACATATCTATTATGTTTCAATTTACATGATTAAATAAAATAAATATATGTATAAATAAAAAATAAAACCTAGAGCATTTTTAGTTTATTTTTAAATCTGAAATATGAATATGAACATATGCATAATAATAATAATAATAATAATAATATATTTATTATTATATACATGTTATATATAATATTTGTATAATACATATATTATACTATAATGTATATCTAGGAAAAATATATTTACAAATTAATTATTTCATATTTATTATAATCCAACCACTTAATATAACATTATGATTGTAGTTTTTTTTCATTCGTTCAATTTTCTACAATTTTATAATTACTGAAACCTACACATTTAATATCATATATATACATACATATGTAGTGTTATATGTATATAAATATTTATTAAAATATTTTGCAATAAAATTATAATTTTAAATTGTGTAAATTATATTCCATCATTTTTTTAAAAGGTCATTTATAAAATTCAAAAGGTTGCAAATTTATGAAACTTAAACCCATGGATAATTTTGGAAATTTTTTGCTAAATTTAATTAAAGTAACATAATTTTTTTGTACTATGTTATTTTGGTTAAATTTTTTTTGAAAATCAAATTAAGATATTTTGATTAAACTTGGCCTAGCTAAAGCTAGAGTTGGTTAATTTTGGTTTAAATAAATGAGGTTAAAATAAGTTGTTTTGGTTAAACTAGGATACATTTTGTATATTTTGGTAATCTTGGGTGAAAATTTTGAAAGCTTGGTTCAACAAATATAAATTTAGCTAAACTAAATGATTTTGGCTAAATTTGGTTAAACTTAGAAAGTTAATTAAATTCGGTTAATTATTGCTAAAATTGAATAAATTTGGTTAAAATTTTAAAAACTTTAATTAAAATTGATTATCTATTTGGCTAAATGTGAATAAATTAGTCTAAACTTGGATATTTAAATTCAATTTGGTTTAAATTGGTGAAATCAAGGTACATGAAGCCACTTAGGTTGAACTTAGTTAAACTTAACGAAATTTGAATATATTTGGTTAAAGTTGGTTTAAATTTGTTAAATGAGGTCTTAAAATGTATTTTGGTTGAACTAAGGCCAAAACTAGGCTAAATTGAATTAATTAAGTTTGGCTAAACTTGGTGAAATTTAAAGGTTGTTAAAATTGTTACATTTAACTAAATTAAGTTACATAGTTTAAAACATGGTACATTAAACTAAAATAGGATTAATGAACATAATAAGATTATTTAGAATAAATTAGGTTATTTGGAGTAAATTAGCCTTAAATAGGTTAAATTAGGTTAAACTACGATTGGATTAAATTAATTTAAATTAAACTAGGTTTAAATTAATTCATATTACAATATATGTTGATGCCTATACAAAAGCTACTTACATTACAAGGAATTTACAAATATACAATTGGATTTACAATTCATTTTTAGTTATAATTATCAGATGCAATTTACTAGAGTGCCTAGTTGCTCTGAACAAATCACATAAAATTATAGTCACAAAAGACAATATGTGGCATCAAGATGTAAAGGCAATCACATAAAGAATGCGACTTACATAAACTTGTCATCCGTCTAAACCAACTTACACGGCATCATCATTTTATGACAAATTTTATGACTCAAAAATGTAATCACATTATTTATGTTTGTTTAAATATTTATTATTTAAATAATAAAATAATAATGTTATATATATTTATATTATTCTTAATTTCATTAAATTCAACTTGTACCATGTTGACAAGTGTCATTACATAGGCTAAATTTAAAGCTAGTTTAGGTTGCTAAATAAAGCACCTATTGTGCCTACTTAAGGTCACCTAATAAGCATTTAACCTATGTTGGTTATGTAAGTAAGGAATATTTTGTCAACATTCCAACATTGACCACAACTCATGGCATTCGTGAGGGTTGATCCTTGATCACCAAGGATGGAGATCAACTCCTTTACCACCAAGCCACCCTACTTGTTGTGGAAATGAAAAATATTTGGATTTCATTATTCAAAAATAATTTCAAAGACCATTCCATGGAAAAATAAATTCAATCACATGATTTATATATGGATAATATAATAACAAATACATAAATAATTTCATATTTTAAACCTTCATTTGATTCTAAAAATTATATTATACAATTTTGCTTATAATATATCATAATTGTACCAACAAAATGTAATTTAAATACATGATATAAAATGGGTCATAAATTACTCCTACTACCTAACATATTCAATAAATAAATCACATTGCCTACCTAATATAATAATTAATTCAAAAAAATCACATATATCAACATGATAAAATACTTATTACTTTACCCACTTACATATGACCTACTTGCTACTTATTGCCTATTTAATACATTAATTGCATAGCCTACCTAATTAATTTAATAAAATTTACTACCTAAACCCCAACCTATTTAATAAATAAATTACATAGCCTAATTAATTAAATAATTAATACAAGAACATTATCACATATCAACAATATGATAAAATACTTACTACTTAACCCTATTTCTACCATTAATTGCCATGGGTCCTTTGAAATTTTCACAAACCCATGAAACCTTATTACACATTTAATGGTTAATTCATTGAAAAAATTTAAGGGAAAACAATTAGACCACTAAATTTAGCAATTTCATTAGCCAACTTCTCTTTTTTTCCCCATTTGATTACATGTGCATTTGTGACAAAAATTTATAGTTGCAAATCAAGTTGAAAAGATGCCAGTTGGTATCCAATGGCCTTTGAACCACCTTCCAAGTTGCAAAAACAACTACAGTTTCAGTTATTTTGGGATGCCACTAAAAATTGATGATATAAGTGTATTTTTCATTTTCATTTTCATCCAAATTGACATTAGTCACAAACATAAATTGCATATGCAACTGCAAACTACTTTGTAATCGTTCATGTGACTACTAGTCATTTTTACCAAGTGCCACGAAGGACAATTGTATCAAATGGTTAATTTGCACAAAAGTTGCAAACACATGGGTTGGAATGGACAAGATTCCTTATAGTGATATTAAGAAAAAAATTAATCCACCTAAGCCTATATTTAAGGGTTAGTTGGGACTTAATATGTTTATCTAGGCCTACTTAAGGTCTATCTATTTTTTAAACCTTTTTATTTAACCTATTTATTTAGTCTAACTTACTTAACCTCCCCATGTACCTACTTAACCTAACTACTTTTCATGATTATTAATCCTATAGTTGTAATATCATAGTCATATGAAACTAAAAGTCCCATAATCATGACTAAAATCACATATGATTGGGTCATATCAATCCATGATTAGGTTTGGACACTAGTCACAATATATCCTAATCATGGATGCTATGTTTTGGTCTAGTGAGAGTAAGATATATCAACCTAATCACCATTACCATGAAAAAGGTTTTTTAACATTGGAATCATGATGAAAAAATAAATGTCTAAACTTTACTCAAAATGAGTTGAATTGTATAAATATGATTTAAATTTTGTTGGTTAAATTCATTCATCTATAGATTGTCAACTAAAGGGAATTGGGAAAAAAGGTTATGTATGGGAGCATGCATGCAGAATATAAAAGATAGAATTAATAACAAAACCATTGAATTTACAAGGAGTGTATTTGTTGTTAACTTTCACATTTGTTTATATGGGTGAATGCATGGTATGGTGGTTCATTTTCGACGTATGCTCCACTCCATGGGAGTCCAAAAAAGTTTGTTGAAAAACATGGTTATTTGTTTATCATAATTTATGATTATAATCATTTATAAATTGATGTTCATACATTTGTGAACATTCCTACTCTATTTTTAAACTTAAATAAAATGATGATGACATTAATTATTTTGATGGATGCAATTTTTTAAGAATCATAATACTTGGAAAAATGTTTTATACAATCCATATCAATAATGGCCACTTTAGATATTTCATAATCAAACAATTTTAGAACAAAAAAATGAAAGAAAAAATAATTTATAACTCACAAGGACTTATAAAAATAAGGTCAAATTTTAACCATTTTAAATTCCATACAAAAATATTTGCTAAGGTTTTCAAGAAAATGGTCCCATATATACATTATTTATTCCATTCTTCAATATATACTTAGTCACTAAAAATCAATTAAATTAAAAAAAAATATCAATACATTGATGTTATACCATTACAATTAAGAAATTAGTCCATATGTTGTCTGTTCAAGAGTCCATTATGAATAATAGGGATAACATTTTCAAAAAACAATTATACTTTTAGTTTCATAATCAAGTTAGGAATTTAAAATCAATTATTAATTAACAAATTGAAACATATATTTATCACCACATCCATTTAAACAAAAGGTACCCTATAGAAATATGAATGTGACTCCATAAACGAGCCACCATATCATACATTCACCCATATATCACGAATGATTTGAATCAACACAATCAATTTAACACCAAAATGTTTAATGGTAAACAAAATGTAGAATGTTTAAAAGAAATTATGATAATGAACAAGCAAAGGAATTTTTAAAGCTCATAAACCCATCTTTGGTAAGTGGTGCCATTAGGAACCACTTCAAAGAATTCTTTAAAGAACCAAAAGTAGCCAAATCATTTTCTTGGGCTTTTGTTTAAACTTTTTCATAATTATAATTTATTTATTTTTCATGTTTTAATATATGGCTTGAAGTTTATTTTGGAATTTAAAAAGTGGAAATTGCTAAAATTTTGTCTTCTTAATAAAGATGGGCCTTTTAGGAATCAATGACCTTAATTTTGGAAATTCATAACTAAATTATACATATTCATTGATTAATTTCCTTAAAAAAGCTAAAAATAAAATGACTTCAAAATTACCTTAGGAAATAAAACTCCCATGAAAATTTTCAAATCATGTTTCCAATTTGTATTATTGACAAAACATTTCAAAGAAAATAACCAATGTTATGTTCTTGAAACTTGTTTTAAATGCAATGATTAGGAACATTAAAATACCCAATAATCTTGATGTTATTGAAATTTCAAAATCTATGGAACCTAATAAATGTACTCATTGAAAAAATTATGATTTTTTTAAAAAAAGTGTTTCTTTTGATTTAAAAATTTCAATGGATTAAAAAAATCAAGGTGTGACATTCTTAACGGTCCCGCCCAATAATGGGTTTGCCCCAAAAGCATATTTAATTAGATGCAAATAGTAATCCTTAAAGTTGTAATCATATTTTCACATGTAATGTAAGTAGAGTCAAAACTCTTTTAATTGTTGTCAAACCATCATGCCATTAATTATTGCTTGTTTACAGAATATTAGATACAAAGTTTGAAAAACTTTAGTGTACTAAAAATAGGACAAAATATTTTAAAAATTGATTAATGAAAGTGTCTTCAAAACTACTTTTATAGTAGAAGATTGATATATAAATTACTTTTACATTGGAAGTTGAAAGTGCATAAAAAAAATTAAATAACTTTAACCAAGAAAATTTTAAAAATCAATGTTTCATTTACTTCAAGCCTAGTAACTTTGTTTGTTTGAATAATCTTCAAAATAAATAAAAATTGCTTGTACATTCTTGAAAAATCTATTTAAATATGCGATTCTTCAATTTCATTGGCACAAATTTAAGAACATGTTTGATTGATCATCAAAATAACAATATTTCTAATTTTTTAATATGTTAAGGTTTAGTTTACACCTACTTCACATTTTTCTAGAAAACAATCACAAAATGTTCAATTGATTGTGCTTTCACCCTACAACAACATTGCCACTATGGTTGGGTGCAAGTTACTTTCGTACACCCCAAGAAATAAGCCAAAACAACAAGATAAGTGAAATTACTTTGTAGATCAATTCCATGAATTATTAAAAGGTGTGCAAGAATTGATTTTTGTTAAACTTCACGGGGGAATTAAGGTATGGACATTAGAGAAGGGCATTGTAATTGTTTATGTTGAAGGATTAACAAAATGTACAAAATGGTTACCAATTGTTATATGTTTATTAACATTCACTAAAATCATCAATATTTCATCATACCAAACCATTACGTTCTTCAAGATGAATATTGGTTTCTAGATTAAACATTAATAAACTTCTATGAAATTAAATGCCTTGTGATTTGGGATGTTACTGGGTTAAACATAAGCAATAGTATATGTAACACTTGTGAAAATAAAATCTATTGTTCACCTACCGAATGTTTACAATTTATGAAATGCTACAATTAACCTTAAAAATAGAAAAAAGGAATGAAAAATGAAGCAAGGGTGAACATAAAAGAAGTTGATTTAGGATTTTTTGAAATTTCATATACTTATCATAGGAATGAGAGACTACAACAAGGAATGAATCAAAATTATTAATTATTAATGCAAGGGTATAAAAAACATCTCCAATACTAAAAATTGTTTGTCACTTTAACACTTGATGATTGGGGCAATGTGATGGGCAATAACCCAATAGCAGTAAACTTTTTAAATAAATTTAAATTTGTAAAAATTTATCATTAACACATTCTAATGATAATTGATGATAATTTGTCAAACTTTTGAGATAATGGAAAAAATGTGATGGGAAAGCTTGTCCATGAAAGATTAAAAGACAAAAATAAGTTTCAAGTGGAAGTCTTGGTCCTCTTCACCAATTAAATGATCATGAATGTAGATAGTTTTCTTTATAAACACTGTAAATTCAAACAAAGTTACAATTTCTTTTGAAGTTTCTAAAAACATAATCTTATGATTGGCTCTTCTTACAAGAATGTTGTAAATATATATTCCTAGCACACCATTGTTAACCCAGGTTAATGAACTTGGTCAATGAATGTCCACTATGAATTGATAAATTTTCCTATCTTTTTATTCATTGTTCATTGGTAACTAACGTTGGTTTTGATTGCAGTGGGGTCAATCACACATCCCATGCATTCATGTAAATTTTCATTTGATGATCTAATCTAAGTTGCACTTGAATGCTCATATATTGTTTTGTATTTTATTTACAAGGTAAAAAAATATTGTTTGACATTGTTCCAAAAATTTACATATTTGCACAACAACACTCCCTTGTAAAATTTGTTGCAAGGTTTGCAAGCAAAGAACTTGATTATCTCTATCAAAGTAGTCAAGTTCTTCAACTTTTCCTACTAGTGTTGAAGTTCAAGTCTCTATCATCTTGATTGCATTTTCATGTCATAATTGTGAACTTGACATTTAATTACACACTAAAGTATAGCTTTTGACAATGATGTTTTTTTCCACATGACACAAAGGTTTGCCATAACATTAACTTGAAAGATAGTCTCATTAAGACAAGTTGAAAAGACAAATTAATTGTAAGAAGTTGTTCATGACTACATAGATACCAATCAAGTTACAATTAAGATAGTTAATAAATTAGCATGCATATTAACCCATGAAATTGATAAGATAAAAAAATGTGATAGTTGAATTAAATGCACAAGGAGAAACATGGAAAAGGAAAATAAATTGTGAAACAAAATGTTGTTTAATGTACATTTAGAAGAAAATTGTGTTCACAAATGTGATTTTTTGCTACTTTGTTGCCTCTCTTCAAAATATTGGGCATATGCAATTTTTTTGATAATAAATTGTACAACTAAAGTTTGAAATTGTGTTATCCTAGCAATTATGTAGCTTTAGAACCAAAATAAATCTTTTAATTCAAACTAAAACAATGTTCACAATATGGCAACAACTCACATCAAGTGTATATTACCATGGGCAAGACAAATTTATTAACAATCACATAGATATAAGATTAACTTATAACATTTTTTGGAAATTGATTTTGGTTTGGACACCAAACCAACATACCATGCTCCTTTTTTGCAAATGTATTTTTGTAAATAAATAACATGTAATCAAAACACACCATTATTTTTAGAAGAAAACAAACTAGGTTTTCTTTTACCAACTTTGATGTTCTCCACCTTGCTTTCTCAACCACAAACCCCTTTTCAACCCTTGGAAGATCAAAAAAGTGTTGAGCAAAAAATTAAAAATGTCTCCTTTCTTTCATAGCTAACAACATTGTCAACATCTTTTGCTCACAATGAGTTTACAAAATATCCCATTCTAGCCTTAGCATTGATGTTTTTTCTTTAACATTTGTGTGCAAAAATGTTAACAAGATTAGAACAACTCTCCTCACTACTTTCTCAACCCTAAACCCCTTCTCAACTCTTGGAAGCCCAAAAAAAGGTTGAGTGAAAAAGGGAAAAACCCTTTTTTTCTCACAAGTCATCCTTTACTTGGAGCAAGCTCACAAAATGCACCCTAGTTTGGCCCTTGGAAGGAATTTTTGCTCTAAGATTCATGTGGTGAAATGTTCAATGAAACTAGCACTTGCAAGCTTTTGATTAAGCAACAACATATTTGCAAAGAATTTGCAACATTTTTTGATTTCAAGGAATGGGATTTGACTTTTTGTTTATGCAAATTTGGACTTTATAAAATAATCTAACTTCAAATCTTGCAACTATGATGCATCAAACATTATTACTTCACTCAAAATGACAAGGTTGCAAGTGCGGAAATGCAACTATTTATTCAAGTTTCATTTTCAAAACTAAAAGTTCAAGCTTGATGACCTAAATTTGACCACATGTGTGAATGGATTCTTACAACAAATACATGTTTGGGTTATGGAGTTCCATCAATACATTAATTTTGAATTGAATGGCTAGCATTGAAAGCCTTTCATGGGGTTTTAGTTTATTTTTTATCATATTCATTGGGACCTATACTAGGGTTTGTGTTGATATACTTATACAAAGTACTCAAATGGGAGCTTTCAATCTAATTTATGTTCAAGTTGTTCAATACTTAAAATGTCCATTTTATTTAGAGATATGTTTGAATGAATCCAAAACTAGCTTTTGACGAAGTTTTTCTAATATGATGATTGAATGATAGTGAAAATCTAGAATACATGAATGTAAGCATCAATTTGTGTGAAGTTTTTAAAGAAATTATTCAAATATGGTTTTAAATTGAAAATATTAATTTCAAGTAGTAGATTTAAATATTTCAAAAATTCAAAAACATGTTGTCATGAAGGATAGTTTTTGGAACATTTCATCTTCAAACATCTTGTTCATAATTATTTATATGATGTATTTCTTTCAATGAAAATTTTTAAACTTGACAAATCATCCCAAATAAATATGATATTAAAAAACCTCAATTTTTTCATATTTGGATACATATAAATGCGGGTGGTTGCAAAGTAAGGTGGACCAATTTTGGTAGATAAATAGTCCATTTGGTAGTGTTAAAATTACAATCTAGGTCCATTCACGATTGGGGTACAAAAAAAGGAGTGTCTACCTTTTTAAGGATTGCAAAGGATAACTTTGGATTCTTATTTATTTTACATTGTTATAATTGTAGTGGATTATTGTATGCCAATATGTAAAATGATATCTTATTTTAAATTAATAAAAATACTTAAAAACAATTCAAGGATACTATGTAAATGTCATTTTGAGTCCTATAAACTAACTATATCAAATGTCTAAACTACGTTTTTCTTAAAAGGAATCAAAAGGAATGCATAAAGTCATACAATTGATTTCAAATTTTTTGTACAATAAAAGCATGCCTCATTCTATGAAAGTACATGTTCATTGGATGAACTTGAAGAAAAACTGAATCATTCAAAAACTTCAAAATCTTAAAATTTTGAAGGAAAAGGCTACAAGGCAAAGGACTCATTTTTTTAACCATTTGATAAAAAAAATATGTTCAATGAGTTCAAAATGTCTAACTTTAGATGCAAATCACATATGCAAGAAATAAACTTATCAAAAAACATGTTTAGTTATCCATTTAAACTCATTTTGGGATTTTTTGAGATTTTTTACATTTTTGGCAATAAACCCAAATATTCCTACACAATTATGTATGAATGTGAAAAATCACCAATAACACATGAATTATCTTATATCGGAGTATTCAATTTCTCTCATTTAAGTTTGTTTCATGTAAATGTTATTTGTAAAAAGTAGCTCTAAGAAGTCCTTAAGTCTTTTTTTCCCTTTGTGGTACCCCAACTATGAATGGACCCATCTACTATGATATCATTGTTTAAGTGGGGGATTAAAGGTGGATAATGAAACAATAAAAATTATGTGAATAAAATCTCACCTAGATAATTTTTTAACATGCATGTTAAAAGAAAAAACATTAAAATCCAAAAATGAGTATGATATGTCCATTTTAAGACATTTAAAGGCCCACATCTTTTTTGGGTTAAAGTTTTTCTATTTTTTTTTTCTTTATATCAAACTTAGAACTTAGCAATTTGATTCAATATATTATATTTTGAGTGCTTATAAAATAAACCAAACAAAATTCATAAAATGTATTTGTATAAAGCCATAAACAAAAGAATAGTCCATATTTTTCAACTTCAAAAGTTCATTGTCCAATACTCTATATTTGGAAAATATATGTTATATTTTTTATGTAGATCTCTTCATATTCAAGTTGAAATTTTTAATTCAAAAACAAATTTGGCATAATGATGATTTTATGGGATGTTAATGCATGACACTCTCTAAAAAACTTGCAGTATGCCACAAAAAATGATCCACTTTATCTTGCACCCACCCATGTTTTAAATGATAATAATTTTAATTTTTTTTCAAAACATCAAAGTTTTATGAATAATGATACTAAAGGTATGTGTTGTTTTAAGTTGTTCAATGGGATATTCGCTATTATGACCAAAGTACAATGTGATAATATCCAAATCTAAAACCCTTTTGGAATTAGAATGTTGTTTTCATGATTTTATCATTCAATTGTTTTTAGAATTACATCATTTTGGTGTTGAGTACTTTGGTAAAAACAATATGAAAAATTACCATTTGAGATAATACTTTGGTGCATTCAACCATGCTTTCACCCTTAGCCAAATTTAACTATAATTAAAATATAAATTATTTTTGTAGATCCAAGCATCTTTCCATATTGTCGGCTACCTATTGGAACTTCAAATCCACACCCCCCGCCCCCCTCCTTTGACATATCAAGTTCATCATGAAAGATTCATTTAGACTTGAAAAAGTTGGAGTTTGATTGTGACAACGGCACATGCATGACACATTCACCCATATCTACCAATAACTTGTCCATCAACATGTTGTTAAATGTATATGAATTGTATTACCACTTCTTTCTTTCTTCTTCAATCTTGCTGTAACATTGTTGTATCTACCTTCTATAGTAGGGGTGTATGCTGTAACTTGAGAAGATTTGTATTTGTGCTATGTCCAAGTTCCTTATGTGTTTGATTGCAATGTAATTGGTGATATCTGTGTGGTCTTTCAATAGACATTAAACCCACAAGTATCCATATGGTGGTGGAGTGACACAGTTGTAATCTATTTCACAGCTCTGGATCTGTATACATTAGATAAATTTATTTTATATTTCACATCTCTTCAGGGTAAATAAGATCTATAGTTTTCAATATTTCACAGAGCTAGACTGGGTACCACAAAGAGTTGTTACAAGCTAAGTTCTTATCTATGTCCAACAAGTTGAATTAGCAGTTGAATCATTTGAAAATTGGCAAAAAATGAATTTGCAGCTGCCCATTGACTGTGCAAAGGCAAACTTCACTGTGCAACCAACAAACAGCAGAATTCAAAGAACAGTTTTGAATTTTCACGAAAACCAAATTCACAATTCAAAAGGTTCATGGGGGATGATCAGCTGATCAGCTGGAAATGCCAAAACTTGTTCCAAAAATTCCTGCAGGCAAATTAGCATGATGAGATTTATACTACTAGCTAGCCAGCTTAATTTATATCCCCCAATTACCATTGCCCCAAAGAGAAATCAAAATTGAACACAGTGAGGACTGAACCAAATTTAGGGAAGCAAATTACTGCAAAAACAACAACAAAAGTAACACTTGAACAATCCATGATGCTCTTCTCTAACCATTGAAATCGATTGCTAAAAACCAAGCCCAAATTTAGCAGAAGAGGCTGTGCAGATGGCAGCTACTGTCGCCAAATTCAGCTACTACAGCCAACTAATTCCATCGAAGGTTGATGGATCCACGCCATTGATCATGCACTAGTTACTTTGTCTTCTTCAAGGGAAGCCCATGCGGAAAACATGGACTTTGATTTGGAGTTTGCGCGGTGAACTGAGACTGCGGCTGATGTAGGGATGTCCGCGCTCCATTTCCAACACGCAAACGTCCCCATCCTCCACGCAATTGTCTTGTGCGAATCTCCTCAAGTTATCGCCGGTGAGAATGGCTACCGGCGGTGCCAGCCAGGTTACATCCTGCCACTCGGAACCCATCAGGTTCACCACGTCCACCATTGCGTGGCCTCTTGACATGTAGGTGTCTCTGAAGCTACTCTCCCGAATTGGCTGCAGCATTAAGTACAAAACATAACTCGGAATCAGCTCAAGGAAATTAGCATCAAATCTAGCACGGGCCGAAGCCATGATCTAAACCCTAAACCCTATGACCTTATACATCGTGACCTGCAACTACAGCTTGAAAACTCTGTGTTGTGGTAAAGAGTCTGTAACAACAAGTGTTATATATACTGATGAACTTGCCTGACGGACAAATTTCTTTTATCAGAAGACATGTGCAGAAACGCTGCAGTCAGTAGAAGAAACTTACAGAACTTGAGAAGAAGAAAATGACGACCTAGATTAGCAGCATTATGTAAGTTTGGAATTTTAGAAAATGGTGAGAGCTCATAAGAAAGTACCCACCAGGTAAAAATTTCCAGATACATGCACTTTTTCGACTTTGATCGGATGGAACTTGTTGTTAAGGTCCGCGGCCGTCAGAAGCGCGCCCAGAACCACGTCCAGGACAGAGGACGGGATTAATCGGCGCGTGAGCATCTGCGGCGGTTGGAGCCACATACTGTAGGGTGAAGTCGATGCAGCCGTCACGCATACCCATGCAAGGTACTCAATGAAGAGTACATTGGGCTGAATGTCATGAGCGCGACTCCTCGGCTCAGGAACCATGTGCTCCAAGATTGCCCCACCGGCTTCCAGTCCGTATCGGGTATGCAAACTCCCGACGAAACTCTTCAACCGGAGAAGTTGAGCTGCATGTGGGTGAATGCACCAAACAATTAGAATGATCAGTCAGAGGAGATCTTCTTTTTTCAATTGTCAGGAACTTTGGAGCGTGCAATGCATTATCACCATCAACCTCAACGGAATGTATACCATTTACACTACGCTGAATTTCTTCAAGTGTTGCAGACATGCAGATCAATCGGCTATAGAAAACAAGGCATTGCATGATGCTGAAGGACATTATTGCATGCCAAATGAATTAGCCGATGCAAACAAGTGCTCAGAATATAATAAACTACTTACGTGTTTCATTGTACAGAGATGCCATCAGCCTGAATTTCTCTGGAACTTTCCCATCTCTTCCGGGAGGAATGAAAGTGACGGATTTATTGCCAAACTCATCAATCTCGAAGTCCATTTCTCACCTTCACTTATATTGAACTGCACACAAATAACGCTCAACCAAATGGAAAAACCTTCAAGAACACAACTCAGAGAACAACTAGCACCTCCAAACCTCCACACATGCAAACAACAGCGCTACAAGCTCTTTGCTTTCGAAAAAAACTGAGTGAAGAGTTCATTTCTGGGAAGAACTATATAGCAATCTCGATGCACAGATCTGTGCAAGCGACGTAATGAATGAATGGATGCACAGTCCTTCAACTGATTTCAATACCCATGTGACAAACCATCCAAAGAAATCACATCTGTAGGACAAGGCACGTCCATCAAGAGAGCAATAGCTGCAGTAAAAGTTGTACCCTAGCTTTTATTTTCGGTTTGAACCCTAGTTTTTTCCCTCTTTTTTTTTTTTTTTCCCAGCTGTCGAGACTGTGGTCTGTGAAGGACCAGATGAATTTGCCATGGCTTCAAGTTGGAACTTCACATTACATTTACACATAGATCTGGAGATAATTAACCAACTCTTGAAGGAATGTTTTTTTCTCTAAATCTTATAAAATTGATTTTAAAAGAAAAATCTTAATTCAAAGTATCCTCTGATAATCATGACTTCGACAGCAGCCAGGTACAATCATCATATGAGATTTGAATTATCTCTAAACCCTGAAGGGATTCGAGAAGGAAATGAGTATTGGGTGTGCTCAGGCAATGCCTCATTCATTAGCACCCTTGTGATTATACTTCATGGGAAGTTTCTAGAATTAATCTGTTTGTTTTATGATTAGGCATTAATGAACAGACGCTGTAATTCGAAAACAAGGTTACGATCAGAGGAACATCGATTGGCAGGAGCGATTCAGATCATAAATGTCTGAAAGAAATAAATTAGAGGATGTGCTATACACTAGAATCCTAGAAGGAATGCAAATTACTCTGTGAGTGAGGGAAGAACAAGCTCGAAGACAATTTAACAACACTTCTAATAAGTTCTCTACAAATGATGTTATAACACTTGTTAAACGTAAAGTCTCACATGCTCTTTAGAATTGGCCAGAAAATATTCTAACTATTTTGTTATTTTTATCAATAATTTGTCATCTCCACCAAAGATTCTCCGCTAATGTACGGCTTGCTTGCGAAAGTCCCCTAGCGCACGAATGCGTATTGAAAACAACACGGACCCCAAAAAAACCACTAGTTTGGAACTTTGACGGACGGACGGACGGACTCTCGCTTCAACGGTTTGCGACAAATGCACGTGTCTAATCAATCGCCCGCGACACAACTCATTCCCAATGATCATGGGCCGTATTTCAACGCACAACAAAATGGTGGTGCGGCCAATTTGCGAACTTTAGATTTGAAACGCACGTGACGTTTTACACGAACGTGCACGTGTTCAATATCACGCCATGAACCCACAATGTAGAACCCTCTTCAAATCTAATCATGGGAAAATGTTTAGACAAACCCCGTGGGGGTTTGTGAAATTCTTTCTGTTTTTGAAACATTTTTCATAGATACAGTCCTTACATGTTCATACTCCTCTAATATTTCTTCATTTCAGTCGGCAACTCAAATTGGAAAATCCTAGGTTAATTATTAAAGATCATAACCTTTAAAACGAGTTCTAACCTACTTGCAGGGCGGCACTAGTATTGTGACAACTACTATGATTGAGATTGTAAACTACTCTCACCAATTTGGTTTCTAGAATGTATCTTTGGTTGGATGTAATTCGTGCGTCATTTGAAGAAATTGACACAAATGGGATCATGAGGACATCCTCTTTGGAAAACCAGCTAGGGAAACATATCTGAGGTAGCTGTTGGGCAGGGTTTGGCGGTTGATTCCCAACTGTCAAAAACTGATTTTGAGATTTCATGTGGTGCATTTTATAAATTATAAGGGCCACCAATATTGCAAGAGGATGCCAGAAACTGAACACTCTTAGCAGCAACCTGATATTCTACCTCTCCTATAGAACCTGGTACTGTAGACCTAATTTCTGGCCTTGTTGGGAATTTACTGA
>Ga0209208_10002543_pt1 | contig 26196 bp, 21 predicted proteins | sample S1TSphfallax_3_FD_187694 | JGI IMG/M metagenome (GOLD analysis project Ga0209208, IMG submission 187694) | Host-associated microbial communities from peat moss isolated from Minnesota, USA - S1T2_Fd - Sphagnum fallax MG (SPAdes) (version 2) | ecosystem: Host-associated > Plants > Peat moss >...
TGATATAAAAAGGCAAGTGACAACCCAAAAAAAAAAAAAAAACGATAAGAAACATGATTAAATCAATTACCCAACATTCTTATTTTGAGAAGAATCCAAACAAGTAGATGGGTAGATTTCAGAACAACCCATCAATTGGATGGGTGCACCCAAGATCTACACATGCCTATACATTAACTTGGGGCAATAATTATCTTGGTATTTTGAAGGTGTAATATTTGCCGACAAATTTCATGTCATACATTCAATTAATTATGAAGAGAAAGGAGGTTTTGGATGCATTGTTCATTTGAAGACAAGATCCCCGTTATGTTTTATCATATGTAAAGTCAATGAATTCAAATGTTTCAAGAATGTTATTTCTCAACAAAAGTATAAATATTTTTGGATTTGGGGGGCCTTGGCATTTCTAAGCTACTACCAACTACAACACCAATCAATAAAAGGAGGAAGAAGTTTTTTTGTGAGAAGATGATGATTGGGATTAATGACTGATGCATGTGTGTGGCACTTAACGACTTAGAATTTCAGAAATTTCAATGTCATTGCATAGTAATTATTGCATATTTTGAGATTTTAAATTGTAATTATTCTACTTTTATTCCTTTCTTTCCTATCTCATTCCTTTTGATCAATCAATATAATTCTACATATATCAATGTATATTGTGAATTTTGATAAAATAAACACCTAAATTTTGAAAAAGTTGCCAAAAAATCTAAAATTATAGTTTAAAACTTTTTTTTATTATAAAGTGAATGAAAAATAAATTTCAAAAATCCATCAATACATTTACATTTGGGATTTTTTTACCTACATGAAAATTCAAAAATATCAAAACGTTTTTTAAAACTTTTGTAAAAATTGATGACATTTTTCTTTCAACATGAATTACATATACATATCCCAAATTGACAATCTTATGTGAGTCAATATTGATGAACTTGATACATAAGGATATTTAATGAAGGAGTTTAATTATATTTATTAAAGTAATATTTTAAAATATTGAAATTTTCAAATGCAATATTGCATAACATCGAAGGTTTTTGGTGATGTACAAAGCAATTTAACGATAAGTGAAGTAAAATTAAAACACAAGTTTTCAAATAATTTATTGGTTGTTTAAATAATGGACCAAGTATTAAGTAACACAACAATAGGTTGTAATTAAATGAGGCATTAAACAAAATACATATGGGAAGTGCAAGCACCTTTAGTAAATGATTTTTTTTTGGTTGAGAAAGGTATTTTAGAGAGAATTAATGTATATTGTTGCATCACAATTTAATATGCTATGGCAATGCAAGAAAATTGGGACATTTGCATAATCATTTGTGATGGAAAGACAAGAACTTCAATTTTTAAGATTCACTTAATGGATGACATTTCATCATTAGTCTTTAATGATGTTGTGTTGTAGTTGGCATGTGCATGGTAATGAGGTTAGTGTTCATATCTATAATGGTTATGTTTGTTGCATGAAGATCTATATATCATAGTTGCATGTATGGATTGGGATATTGATAATGTCAAGAATGGAAGTTTTTGGAAGGCGTGTGAAGGGCATTTGGTTATGATGCACTTTAGAAGATGGATTTGTATGTCAAACGTTGTAAGCCCCAATTTTTATATTCTTGAATATAATTTTTATGTGATTGAAAATATGCATAATATGAAGAACCAACTACCATCAGCCATGCTATTTGAGCCCTATGCCATTGAGTCTTAAGTGTATTAAATCTCTTGGTAATGTCATCCATCCACAATATTGTTATGGTCAAACTTGACTTACCTTCAAAGTTCTTATGAAACTCAATTGTGAAAAAACCATTTAAAATTTTAAAAATTAAAATTTCAGAGATGGAAATCAATACCTTTCGCTCCATTGGTCCAAAAATTGTGAAACAAGAAATGTGCACACCGCCGCATCAAGGGCTTTCGGGTGGTACCAAAACCCAAGAAGAGGGCTCCAAGGTTTGGGAGGATTCCAGCATGGTCACATCCAAACATACAAACAAACACCTATCATAATATATAGATACTAACAAACAAACAAACACTTATTATATAGAAACTTCACAAGTGATGAAGAAATCATGTATGCATGGAAAGACTGGTAGGAGACAACACTCTAAAAGACTCAACCTTATATTCTGAACAAGCAAGTGAGCAGAGGCCACTGCATGACTTCGAATGCAGGACCAATGTAAGAAAAAAAACCCTGAGGCATTCACAGTAACAAAACAGGCTGTAGAAGTAGAGCTAATGATACAAGATCCTGCCACACACTGTAATCACAGCAATTCTTTTCTTTTCACTGTACATAACAAAGCTCTGGATTTGTTTCTGAGTCTTTACTCATAATGAAAAGTCACCTTTTGAGATGACATTCCAGAATCTATTTTGATAAAAGGATTCCATGTTTGGTCAAACCCCATGCACAAATGGGGGGAAGAGCTGAATTTGTTCCATTGAATCGATGAATTTTCCCATGTACAAAACTTGCATGCTTTCCATGGACAGCAGTGGCTCCAGACAAACTGCATTAGAGAGTAGCATTGAAAAAGGTACAACAATGTCAAGAGAGCTCAAAACCTGTGTTGGACTTGATAGCATAACGGAGTTTTTCTCTCAATGTCACCATCCTCTTGTATGTTGGTAGCTGCAATTACAGTGGAGATTTTATCAGTAGAAGTATGCACAGGAGAGTTTGCTTGATGATGAAGCAGACACAAAAGAATTCCCCAGAGCTCAACCATTCTGAAAGTGCCATTCTATACTTTCAAATGCACAGTGATCAAGCTTCTGTGTGCATGAACATTATTAGATGGTACAAAAGACATGAGAGACATCACCTTCAAGGTATTGTAACAAGTCGATGCTGATGGTAGGCGGTCCACATCCTGTCCACCAATGACAGCCCACACTGATGTGTCGCACACTACCTGTTCAACAAACAGAAAATGTACTTCTGCCCTCAGTCTCTGGCCACTTTTCATCTCTGAAGTTGGACCAAAGATTAAACCGCATCCTTGGCAGAAGACTTCACCCAATCAGCCTAGCAATTTGATTCAGCAACATTAGAGAAGAAGGGGAGACTCTAGCACCTGTAATGTTCAGATAATCATTTCCACAGAGGACTAGACACTGCACCAAACAGCATTGTGTCTCAATGGATGTTTTACCCCAATTTGACAAAATTCAAAAGAGACTTCATGACACCTGACCTTGTGAATGGTGAAAGCAGGCTGGAGATGCTTGAAGCCTAGAAGTGGTGCCCTTGAGCAGCTGGTCACAAACTTGAGAAGTGCACATCTCTCCTCTGCCTCCAGTCTTGCAACTACCTGAACAAAACAGTTGATACTAAGTTCTCAGTTTTGATTTCTCTATGGCATTTCAGCTAGAGCTTGGAGTTTGACCTAACAGGAATCACACAAAGAACCACCTTGACAACAATTTGTGAACATTGACAACTTCAAAGATTGTGAAGAATGTAGACCAAACTGTTGGAATGATGGATGACTTCAAGGTAGTGTGGAGGATCAGAAGGTTCTGCGCACACATTGCTTCAACTAAAGCCCAATAAACAGGAACATTGGGGCTATGTGAACAGATAAATGCATCCACCAAACAATACAGCTTCTTTAGAGAGAAAAAGAGTAGAGAATCTAGAATGAGTTCTCACCTCCCAGAACAGGCGGACCGTGCGGCTTGCATCAGTGTAGCCACCAGTGTAACGTGTATGTCTTCGTAAATCAGCAACATCAAAGTCATGGTCACCACCTGACAGCAGCTACACTAGCCCCCATCACACAATCCCACATTGTGAGCCAGACTTCTGTAGCCATCTGTCATCCTCCAAGGTGGGAAAACTCAAAAAAATTCAATTCAAGGGATGTTTTTACCTGATTGAACTCTTTGGCATTGAACAGCCCCAGCCATGCTGGAGCAATAAGGTCCCCCATCCCTCTTGCAAATGCATCTATCAAAGGCCTCATCTGCCATGAATCCTATTATCAGCTCCCTGGGGTTTTCGTACACCCCAGGGTATGTTATCCTAATGTTCTGAAAGTTTTGAAGAGCTAGATCACATATGTGTACAAGATTATGCACAAATTCTGACTAACAAATTATTTCACCTCATGAGCCTGTGAAGTATGGGAGTGTATCTGTACCCCAGTACTTTTCAAATGAAAGGACACACTCAGCATGAAAATGCAGGGACACACACCTGGCGATTGAGCTTATAATCAGCCACAGCATGCACATACTGTAGCTTGTTCTCATTTGTCACCGGAATGTCAGTGCCTCCTGGTCTCAGTTCAACAGTAGTGTGCTTTCCAAAAAGCTCCTCAGTTACAGTGAAATCCAAAGCCAGGTCCCTCACATCACCTTCATAGTGCTACCTCGCATCATCCATAACAACACCAAAGATTTGACAATAAATACAACCAAGAGTACTGAGAAGTGATAGTGAAACTTAAGGAAATGGTCAACCAAAGAGCTTGCAAACAAAATGAAGGCAAAGGAGGTTCCTGAAAGTGTGAATGTGGCACCTTAAGGTACACAAGGTTACGGTGGAGTTCAGCATCCAAGCTAGAAAGCTCATCCAGGAAGCTGTATCGACCCAAAAGTTTTGACACAAAAAGTGGTGAGAAAGAATATTCCAATAAGATCCCCTCATACAGTGCTTTACCAACAATCCTCCCCAGAAACTCAAGCATCCGTAGTCCATGCCCAAGTCGTGATGCTGCTGCATGTGGAAACAGCAAACCCTCCTCGGTTGCTGTTTGCACAAACAGTCCATACCTGCCACATAACTAACCATTTTAGGCACAAGATTGATTAAAGCATCACAGCATACAGAGCACACATAACCAAGAAATGTTCTCCAAACAAAACCCAAAAGAAACTGAAAAAAGGAAAAAGAAAATACACATTCCAATAACAGCTGGATGGAGAGGACTAGTCCACAACCACAACACAACATTGGCTCCATCTGACTCGGCTCAAACATTCTACCATCCTCACCTGCCTCAAAGCTGCTTACAGCACCTCTCTATGATCCCTTGTGCACGAAATGTGTTGAACAGATGTGAAACTTAGAAGCAAATACAAGATATGCATCTCAGGCTAGTGCTTCGAGTTCACCTTGGTGATGCAAAGGTGCAGGAGGTGCATAGACCACCTTAGAACAGAAAGAAGGTTCTTGATTATGAGATTGGCTGGGGTCCATATATGTGGACAGGTTTTCATTCTTGTTAAACATAGGTGAATACTTAGTTAGGTCATCATACCCAACTGGAACTATATCAAAACCCAACTGCTCAATTCTTAGAGGTTACTACTGTGCCCTTACCGAGGATCAAAAGCTGCCTTGGCAAGATCAGTCAGAAACTCTTTGAAGAGGCCTCCATAGTCAAGGCCTGCTTCTGCAAGTCCCAGCTCATTCACAAAGGAGACATTCACACAGCATTTCAGCTTGGATCCCAAGCCATTCAACTGAGAAAACCCATCTTCCACTATGTGGTCCCGCCGCACAGCTATTTCAATTGATCCTGGGCCCAGGCCCACAGCATCACCTCCCATTCTCTTCTGCATCTTATCCCCTTTGACAAACTCCCGGAAGATTTGTACCCTGTTTCAAGCATTTCTGGCTCATAAGTGAAAGACTCAGATCCAATAGATACTCAAACTTCCAAAAACACCTGACCAGATCATGGCCAACTCAGCTCCATTCTGAATTGACAACATGTGACCAAGCATCTTTATGACATACTCCTAGAGTAGTCAATTATGTTCATGCAACAGTGGACCAAACATAGACAAGCAGACAATCTTCAAATATCTTCATATTCATTATGACAATCTCCAAACTTACAATAAAATCAACCTGAATAGGATGACCCACTGATAAGGTTATACATATTTTATAACCAAGAACATACGCATGAACAGGTAAAAGAGGAAAAAGCAGAGAAAGCGCACAATGTTATAATAAACATCTGGAGGGCTGCCAATTAAGCTTGCAATTCCTTTCAGGACAAAGAGAAAACAGGAAGGTGGTGAGGGGATGCCTTTCATCAAAAGGGAGTACGTGAGGTATGGTAGTAAGGATGGCCCCCAATGCTGGTGCTTGTGATGTGTCTCCCATCTTCTCCAGAGCAGTTGCCACCTCATGAGCCCGAGCAGCTGCAGCTGTAGGAGGTGGTTGACCTTTTGCAGGAGCAAGCCAAAGCTCTGGTTCACAAAAACTGCGTCGACAGTCTCTTTCATAAAGAGACCGCAGACAACGGATTGCCACATCCATTAACAAGGACTTCTGTCGCTTGGATGATGACAGAAACCCATTATAGACCATTGTGTTGAGCATGGCTGAAATAACTCTTTGTTGGCCCAGAGTGAAGGGAACCTGGTCAGAAGCCCTTCAGCCTTCACATATGTGTTCTAGAGCAGGGCATGATACCTTGGCAATATGTCATCACTGTCTATTTGTTGACAATACAACATCATTTGAAGACCCAAGGAATGGCAATAGTACACCATTTGATCTTTGGACAAAGTACTTTACCAAATTCTAACTCCAATTTATTGTGAAAACCTGTGGCCTGTTTGGCAGCAGGTTTTGCTCAAAGAGATTTAGCATTCAGGGCTTGGTGAAGAAAACTTAATTTCTCTTCTATCATTTAGTAAATACTTGACTAAGTAAAAAATAAAAAGAGAAAATGTCCCAATGCATGAAAAATAAAATACCTGAAGTTCATAAAACTCTTCATCATCCAGGACCATCAGCAGATGTGCATAAGCAGCACAGAAGACCAAGAGTACAGGTACCACATCATCTGGCACTCCTTCAGAAGCTTTCCTCATTGATTCCAATTTCGATGCAAACACACTTGATTCCTCATCCCCCTCCAAATCTCTGGCAGACACAGAAGGATAACTGATGAATGACTGAAATTTAACAACCAGTGAAGAGCAAGTGACAGGAATCAGAGAAGTTGCATGGAAAAAGCTGTATGGTGTTTGTGCAAAACAATCATAGAGATCCTCATGGACAAAAATCAACTGCTACAGGTACTTGTTAATCCACCAAGAACAGAATATCTCGTACACATCGAAAACTTCTCCATACTTCCAATTTAAATCAAGCTGAATAAAATTGAGGGATGAACCAATTGTAAGGTCAAAGGGATTTCAGATCCAACATGATATGAGCAAGCAGAAAAAAAGGAAACCTCAATCCTAAAGAACACAGAGAAAACCAAGGAGCAACTTGAACAACAGCAACAGTTGCACACAAGTTCATTGACATTTGACAGCAACATGTGTTGGTGACAGGCTAGTACAACATCCCCATAACTTTGTCAGACCCCAGCGGTGGGTACATGTCAATGTCATGCAGTAACCAACATCCTAAATTTTTGTCAGAAGACTGGCAATAACAGGAAGATTCAGCGATGATTCTGGCCCAGTTTGACAGAACATAAATAAGGAATTGACCAAGGAAACCAAGAAGAAAAGTTAACACAGAGGACAAAGAACCACGCAAGAAAAGAGGGAGAGGAGAGAGGAACTTTAAGATCATGATCGTTTGAGGAGAAAGTTGCTTTTCAAAAGCTATCCACTTGGAACTACATAGCCCTTGAAATAATCACTTTGAAGATACAAAAGGTGGAAACACCAAACAGAAAATCTTTCTTTGTTAAGCAGACTTTTGGTTTGTTTCAATAGAATCTTCAAGAGTAACCTTTTCTGTTCAGAAGACTAACTAAGCTTGCAATTTGACCTACAAATAACTCTTTTGAGAGGTAAGGCCTAGAGAACCTACAAAACTCACTACTTACTCCAAATTTGCCAGAATCTCAAATACTCCAATCCACACAAGGCAAACAGATCACATCAAAGCTGCATATTGTGGCTGACAACAATTTTTAAACTTGCCAATATAAGCCTTTGGAATCTTGGGTTATTGTTAAATCCAAAAGATTGCAAAAGAAGCCATTAGAAGTAGATTAAGATCACAGAATGATTTAGGGCCCATGCCACTGCAAATTTTCGTCTTCATAAATGAAATACCAAAAATCAGGGTTATCAGGACCACTGGAAAAAAGTGCACCTTATAGAATGCAATAAGCGAAGAGGCCTGCTTGCATCAGCACCCCTTTGTCTACTGCCCAGCCTTCTTGCACCAGCACCCACCCACCCATCAACTGACCTCCTTCCAGGATGAAACTCTTGTCGATCTGCAACACTATTTCCCTCAACACCCCACTGCAAATCAACTGATCTGCTTGCTTCACCATGTGAGGCAAGCCTATCAATGGACCTTCCCACCCCAGGAGCCTGTCTCTCACCCATCCTGCTTCTCTCAGCACCCCACTGTACTTCAGAAGCCTCACTAGCCTCAGATGGCAATTGTCCATCAATACACCACAGTCTATCAATTGACACTCTTGATAAACCAGGAGCTGAGTTGTCAATCACCATGCTCAATGGTGCAGGCTCCCCATGCATTGGCACTCTTTGGGAAAGAAACTCTTGTCTATCAGGAGTTCCTGTTGAGAGAAATCCACCCTGATTAGCAACAGGCATTCTTTGATAGTCAGCTCTCAGTTCATCAACAGATAATCTAGGAGGAACAAGCCCTGATCTATTAAGAGTGTTCCTTTGTGAGGCACCATCTGCTCTTTCTGCTGCCTGGCTTGTTGAAGTAGATCTAGATCTTGACCTCAATTTCCAACCAAACGCTCCAGCCCAGCGGCTTCCTGAAGTCTTTCCATACTTGTCATCACTGACAGCCTTGACTGGTGCCATGTGGGTCCCATGAAATTGTTGAGACTCTCCCTCGACTTCTGCAGTGATCAGGTGGGCTAGGCCTCGGGATGTTCGGAGCCAATCCCAAAGCCGAGGTAGTAATGTAGGTGTAAAGGCCAATAGATTTAATACAGGGAGGGCTCCACCAAAGGGATTCAAAACTGCGAATGCTGACAACAGATTAGCATACAATTTTGCCACAACTGCCAAGCCAAATTTTGGTTCAGACACACCACCAACTGACTTTCTGCCAGCTGCAGTGTCAATGACTGGTTGTCCCCCTTTTAGAGATGCTTCATGAAGAAGCTGCAGCAGGTGCCACTGATGGTGAAGAGGTCTCAAGCTTTCCACAAGCAGCTGAAAAATGGTTGCTTCAAGCACCTTGACACTCCCATTTCTGAGGAAAAAGAGGCAATCAACACACATAGTCTGAGATCAGCAGTGTGTTGCTAACAGTGGAAAACAGCAGCTATAACTATGAAGAATAGATTCAAGTTCATGCTTCTTGACAAGGAATATCTTCAAGTCTATGACTCTATGATAGAAGAAGTGCTTACCCTCTGGTGGCATCTTCAGAACATGGACCAACATCCTCATTGTCCTTGCTGACAGCTTTCTCCTCCCTCTGGCGTTTACGTTTAACATCCAACCAGGGGTCTAGGTCATCAAGAAGGCAACATAAGGCCTGGACATATTCTTCACATATCAGACCAGACACAAAATGAGCTGAAAATTCTCTGCCTGCATCACCTTTTGATTGTGGAGAGTCCATGGCCAGACAAACCACATTGCCTAGAGCCCATGCTGAGAATGGAACTCCTCCCAGTTGAGCATCTGCTCTTCCAAGTTGTGAATTTAGAGAGGAGGAAGTTGACGATGCCAATCTAACAAGTAGACTTGAAATGGGTACCTGTAATATCCACCAATCAGGCCTCTACAACATATGGCCACTTCCAATGCTGCTATTGGATAGAGGAACTTCATTTGAGATAACAGGACCACAAAGCCAGAAAATGTTGCTACATAATGCATCCATCAGAGAGGCAGGACTGTACCTAAACATCCAATACAATACCTCATCAGACTTGCAACTGTTTTGGGAAAAAGAAGTGAGAGCAAACCAAACAAATTGTAGATTTGATTCAATATGTGAATCAGCACAGAAGCAGGTGTTTGGGTATGGCCAAAGAAAGCATGACTCACACCAAGGGCTCGAATGCAGGGGAACAGGGCAGAAGGATGTTTCAAAGCCGGCAACAGAGAGGAAGGCAGCCGCTGGGATAAGAAAGGAATAGTGAGAATGTGCGCAGAAAGCTGGGCTGCTGCTCTGGCTGCTGAAGCCTTGAACTGAACTCGTTCTGATGATCCCTCACTATTCTGGTCTTGGTCTTCTACTGATGCTACAGACAATAGAAGCAAAGGTCGTAACATGACTGTGATTATGCTGGCAGTCACAATGAACTTGTCCTTGCGTCCATGTGGCCGGATCTGCTCATCCTTGATACCTGGCACAGGATAGTTGGCCAGCAAGTATGCCCGGACAGCCAAGAATAGGCCACCATTGCCATTTGCCAGCCATTCTGCAAGACTCAGGACCACCTGATCTGCTTTCTTTTTCCTGGCTTCCTGACCAGACTCACAAAAGCACTTCCATGTGCTTGTGTCAGTCAGTGCCACCATGATCCGCATAGCTAGACCAGGCAAGTTTGCAACTTCCAGCGATGCTGAACTTTTACCTCTTGATGCATGTTCTGCTTCGCGCCATCCACAGCCATCTTTTGCTATAGTGGCACAAGCAAGCCTCAATACCTGGTGTGCTTGGTGCACCCATTTGGACATCTTATCTGGGAACCCCAGGGCCAACGAGCAGTAATTGAACCGCTGATCTGCACAGAACCATAATCAACCATATGTGAGGTTCTTCCACACTCCCATATGTAACATTCAAGGAGAACAGGAGAAGGAAGAAGTTGATAGCAGCTACCTGCATTGTTGATACTTTGCAGCAATAGTTGAAAACAGGTGGCAAGCCTGATGGCATCCTCAAATGCTTCTTGGCTAGGAAAAATGAAGCAACTCGAATGCCTCAAGATCATGAAAAGAGGTCGAAGCATTCGATTTGAAATTGCTTCTGCAGAAATTGGAGGTCGGTCTGGATCCTCTTGTATCAGGAATTCTCTGTCCCACTCTGCCCGAGCTTGGCGGGCTGCCTCCCTTGCCACAGTACGCCCCCTCCATACCCTCTAGAGTTGCAGACATATGACACACAACACATCTTGGATGAGTATGCATGACATGTTACACAGCACATCTTGGATGAGTGTGTGTGCCCTCAACAAACAGAGAGTACAACTGCTGAGCACCCTAGGGATGAGCACCGGGGCAGTACCTGAATGAACAAAGCGGAGGCTGCAGCCTGTTTAGCAAGAGAACGTGTCAGTCTCTCCTGTGCTACTTGACCCAGCAGCTCATCTCGAGATGCTTCCTTCACACTGGCCCCTCGGAGTGATACCTGCAACCGCCGTTTACAACAATTTTCATTCCGATCTTGAAAGCAACTCAAATAGCTATATGGCAAAGAACTTCTACCATCCCTCAAATGATTTCTGGGGAGTATAATTTAGTTACTTCACTTGAAAGAAAAAGATTGTTTAATCAGTTGGCATCAGGACATAGTGCAATTTACACACTATCAGAAGAGAATTTTTTCTTAGCTCCCACCGAGCCTCCCATGGGATCAGAAAATCAGAAAATCCATTGCTTTGAGGAGCTACAAATCAAAGCGAATTCCCGCATGTCAACAACACATCAGAATAGAACATCGATGCGCCAACAACAATCCAACGCAATTCTCCAAGTAGCACACAGAGACGCGCACAAAGAGGAGATTACCCGGTAGGTATATGCACGCGAGAAAAAATCTAGCAAAAACCACAAGCGTGCGTGGAGAAGGAAAAACGGATTCTCTCGTCTACACATTCCAATTCTTGATAAACAAATTCAGCGGCAGACCTGTCGACGACGTCCCGGAACGAATTGCATCATTCCAGCTACCAGATCATGGCTATGCGCCTCATACTCCTCCTCCTCCCTTCATGAAAACGCCGAAGGCAGCAGTGTCTGTTTCCGTCTCAGAAAATCGCGCTTAAAAACTAATAAAACAAGAAGAAGAAGATAAAGAAGAAGAAGGAGAAGAACTATAACAACAAGAGTGGGGAGAATCGGGAGTTGTTTTGACTCCCCTGACAGATCCTCGGATGCACACACGTACGAAAGAACGCAACAAACCAATTCTTTTTCGGAAGCTTTATGAAGGAAAAAAAAAACTTCAAAATGTATAAGTTTTCAATCGCACTTCAAGTCAGGCTATTTTATCTCTGACAAAAGGCATTATGAGACAAAGAGCAACAGGAGAGATTCATCATTGTCCCGCTCGCTCGCTTGCTCGCGGCCAAGATTTCTTCTCTAGCACGCACGCACGCAAAGAGTCTTGGCTTCCCTCGCAGATCGCAGTGCAGCGCAGCACAAAGCACGGCTGAGCGAGAGAGAAGCTCTTTTACACAGATCCCACAGCTTTTCAGATCCAACGGCGATTACTCCATTTTCCTTTCACATCAACGGTGAAGATTGAAAAAACCTGCATATCTTTTAACACACCACCTCCCCCGGCCGCGCCCACGGCGTTCCCGCTCAAGAACCTCCACTGTAGGAAAAATCTTTAACATAGATAAATGTTATCTTTAACATAATATTTCTTATCCGACGGCTGTAAGTCCATCTTTCGTGCCAGTAGACGGCGGAGATCGAGAATCGTAATGTTTTCTTTTCTGGGTCGTCGGACGCTCTTTTACACATGCGTGGTTTACTGATCGGAAAAACAATGTCCCTCACATCGCGGAATGGTGAGGTGGTTGGCAACATTATGCGCCGGAAACGGCGGCAATAGCAGGTTCAAGTCATGCAATCGGAAGCTAACATTACGCAGCGGAATACGCGCCTCCCTTGTCGAAACGGAGTGGGTCTGCATTTAATGCCAACAAATTTGCACAAATTTTCGCAATTTTTTTTTTAATAAAAAAAAAACTTGTGTCCATTTTTGGATATTTTATTACTCTTGCCGTCAACAATGTAGCCCCCAAATTATAATATTAAATAAATAGGCTAAAGCATGGTTATGTTCCAAACGTTATGGCTTTTGGGGTTTTTTCTCTTCAATTTTCTAGTATAAAAAATTTCATGAAATTCTCCAAAAATTCAGCAAAATTAGTTGAATTTGCAATTGGAAAACAAGGTTTTCCAAAATTACCCCAATATGGGGAAAAAACATTTTTGAGAAAAAAAAGCAATGGTTTTTGTTATAATTTTTTTTAATAAATAGGATATTTTAGTTCTAATTATTTGTAGAATTTAGATGGAAGCCAAATAATGATAATAAAAAGGAAAGCTCAATTTGTGGGATTGTAAAATAATATTTGATTTTTCATATATTAATATTAAATTTATAAGAACACGCATTATTGAACCACATCATACATCCTATATATAAATTCACTACGTCCGTCCGTCCGTGACGGAGCTCGGGTCCGTCACAGAAGGCCGACCGGCCCTGGCCCGGCACTCCCGGACTCCCGGATTTCGGCCGATCGCGCCCGCCGTGAGGGGTGTCGAGCCGGGTCCATCACAGAAGGCCGACCGGCTCTTTGGTGCCCTGCACGGGTGGAACGGGCACAGCCGTTCTCTGGTTCCTAGCACGGGCGGAGCGTGGCCTGGAGGAGGAGCGCTGCGCTGCTGCAGGCGAGAGAAGAGGAGGAGGAGGACAAAGGAGAGAAAAGAAGAGAAGAAGAGAAGAGAAGAGAGATCTTGATTGGAGCTGATCAAGATCATGATCTCTTTTTTTCTGTTGCGACTCTCTCGTGTTTTCAAACAAGAACTTCTGTCTCTGGTTTTCTCTCGTTGGCGTTGTTGAGGAAATCAAATCGTGAAGCAAAAGCCTGGCGGAGGTGGTGGTGGTGGTGTTGAAGCACGCGACTTCACAGTGTTCGAAGGTCACGGGTACCCACTAGTATTTGTAATGATACTTCCACCATAGTTAAGGGAATCAGAGCAAATTGGAGTTCAATTGTGTTTGAATTATTAGGGCGCAAATTGCATTATCAATTTGAACACAAGTAGAATTGCAAGAATGTCATTTAAATCACAATTGCCAATATTTGTCAAAATGAACCAATCACATTTTTGTGATTTTGCTGTGTCAATACATAGTTTTGTATAGTTTATTGCAAAGGTTTATAAAGTGTTTAAATTTTCAAATTAAAACAATTCTTATGTGCAAAAACAATGCATCATATTTGTGTTATTTGGAATGGAAACATTTATAATGAATATATCCTACAATGAGCACAAACTACCACAAATGGTAGAAATAACAATGGGCACAAGACCTATGAAATCTTCATGCCACTCCTTGTTGTTGCTCTCCACGACACACAATAATGTTTGCACTCCCAAGCCATAACTCACACAATAGCAACAATCTCCTTTATTTATTGCATAGTGTAGAACTAGTGAACCACAACAACAGAATGTAAGGAGAAGGTGACATAAAAGGATGGGAGGCTGGAGAAAGGCAACTACAAAGCTTGAAAAAAATAGATAAAGTAAAGCAATGGCAATGGATGTGAAGCAATTGCTCAACAACATCCATGAAACTAAAAGAAAAATTTGGTTGCATGAAAATGGACAAGATCAACCCTTTCATGATCTCCATTGATAGAGCTATCGATATTGTAGCTACCCCTAGATTGTGTGGTTCAAAATCTAACAATTTAGATGCATCCAAACCCTTCAACTTAACAAAGGCATGTCTAATAGGCCTTTGGGAGTTTGCCACTTGGGGAAATTTCACCCCAAAAAAATACACTAATGAGGAATTATCTATGAAGATTATTTCATGAGTTGGTCATCTTACCCATTCATGGGTTGAAGCCAATTCACAACCCTCTACAAAATACCTAAATAGCTAATGTAACTGTTATGTTCCAAGGGTTCATTGGCTCTTCTTCGCCCCTCCCTTTGTTGACAACCTACTAAGCTTCATGTTGAAAAAGTCTACCTTCCATGGCAATCTTCATAGACAATGTGTTGGGCCTAGTGGTGCTTACCTTAGCATGTCTTTTCAAGCTTTCCATAGCTTTATTGGTGCCCCAACTTGGCAACTATGGTATTGAACTTTTTCAACTTGTAAAATTATCATTTTTCTTAGACATTGTTCTCACTCTCTACCATATTGTTCCATCACCTAGAAAAATAATTCAAATCTTCCATTAATTTTGTGTGCAATATTGTGTAGTAGGTGGATTCTTTTGGATGATAGGACATACGAAAATCATTAGTTTAGCATGAGATTATTCATAATCACAACCTTCATTGTAGTTTGGAAATCATGCAGATTTGATTTGATATTTGATTTGATTTTATTGTTTGGGTGCATAATCTTTGAGTATGATTCTTCAGGTGTTAGCCACAAGAGTGAATGGCCAGAGCTTTTATTTAAACCCAAGTTTGAAGCTGTACTTGCCATCCAAGACCCATTTGCTGGAAATGACCCAAGTCAATACAGTGTGTTTATTCAAAGTCCTTTTGAAGCAGATGTTCGTGTTGCACCTAAGTATGCTGATGACAAGGATGTGTGGATTTATACTACTGCTGGCATCGATGGTATTGTATATGAAATTCCAAAACGTGGCCAATGGCATCCTAATCGTATGTTCTCTATTTTAATTTCTATTGTTCAAGCTACAAACCTTGGAATTTTGGGGTGAATTCAATCTCTATTTGTCAACACTTGGAGTTGAATGTGTAAATTGTGAGGAAACATGAGTCATAGTTCTTGCTCATATACTATCATCTTTGAAATAACAATTAATTACCAATAATACATCATCAATGAAATTTGTTTGGCAAAAATGTCAAAATATGTCTGAAATATATATATATACTAAGGAGGCACATTTATTAATGTTAATTTTTACAACACATAAATGTAAACAACATAGACTCTTATTTTTTAAGGTTATTTTCAAGTTTTACCTCCACAGGAATAGACCCAGGATGGACAAATCTTGTGGGTGTGGAATACAAGATGGCCATACAAATCATCAAACAAGATATGCCTGGAGTTTTGGTAGAATACAAACCAGCTGATAGTTTGCCCCCAGATAATATTCGAATCAACCGTGTGATACTTTACATAAATCCAGATGGAAATGTAGATAGAACACCAAAAGTAGGTTGATATCAATGAGTCATTTTGGTATGAGGAAGTTGAAGTTTGCATGAGATTCATTGATCATTGACTATTGTTGCAATTGCATACACTACGTAATGTATTTCTAATAGCAAATCCCAAAAAGAAAAATATGTCAAACAACAATTGTATGTAAGAAAAATGAACTTGTGTGCATACAACAATGGGTTTGTTGTTGAAATACTCCAAGAATGTATGTATACAAACAATGCAAGAAATTAATATTGAAGATTATGTGTTTGGTGGTGGGAAGAGCATCTTAGTGATGATAATACAAAGAAACATTTACACCTTTTGAGCACTCAATTGTTCTTCACCCACAATTCCCTTGCAAAAAAATTGTGTAATCATTATTTAATGGTCAAGTGGATGACCACACTAACCACACCCTCTGTCTATTTCACTTTTATTAACTTCAGCTAACATCATCAATAGAAATAAAAGACGAATCAATTATGTGAATGAACTAACCAAAATAACTCAAAAGTATCATCAAGATGTGGGAAGTTCTAAACTATGAGCATTGGAAGAGATTTTGTTTTCCATCTTGATGGGATGAAAAAATCAAGGGCTTTTTTATATTATTTTGCCTTCAAATTTTGTTGATTGAAAATGGGCATAGATTTGCCTTCTACGTGTGGATGTACTAATGGATAAAAACATAATTTGCTCCATTTTTCTTTTGAGGCAAGGATTTTTCAAAACACAAAATACCAAGGGTGGCTTATCTGGACGAAGTACATGTACAAAGGATCAACAAAAAAACTAAATAATCACAAGTAGCCTAGTTAAAGAAGATCTATTACAAATATTGTTCTTTTTGCTAAGATGAAAAATTGAACCCATACAGAAAAACACAAACATGAATAATAACTCATAATATGCAAAAATGTAATCAATGATATTTAATTCATTGCCAAAAAAAACCTAATATAATTCATGGAAATTCAAATGAACAAAATTATGGTGTAAGCTCATACTTTAAAGTGTTGAAAAATAATCTACACATTATGGGTTGCACTCTTTTTATTTATACTTGTTTAAGGAAATATGTCATGGAAAGTTTTCAAAAAACAATTGTGCAATTCACCATCCAATGAACCTTTTTGAAAAAATAGTAAATATTTATCATGCCATATATATGAAAAATGAATGGTGATGGATGCATTTTGCTCATTGTGTATCTAAGGTGGATGTGCATGGATTAACTTCATCCATAAATTTAAAAAGTGCTAATGGATGACTTTCATCCACATGACTGAAATTTGGATGTTCGAGGATGGGCTTCAAATATATGTTACATGAATGACAAAAAAATTAGCTATGTGGACTAACATATGATTTTATTTGATTTATAATCACCTTTAATCTAGTTTGAACTTATGTAAATGTAAAAAGAATACATGTATATGGTTTTACATGGCCATGTAAACAATGTAAAAATGTGATTCTTACTTGGGGAAGGTGGGGATTTTATAATATTTTGGGTGATAGACCAACCAAATGGCCCATTGAGAAAAAAAAATCAAAACATGCACCTAGACAATTAATTAATAGGGATTTGCAATAAAATATGGTCATTAAAGATACATAGTATATACATTTACATGAAACTATGTAATTGTAAATGTGAAAAAAAATTATACACAACAACAATGTGAGTCTATATGTAAAAAGTTTGGACATGTACTTGCATTTACACGAGATTTACACACCGTATATAAAGCTAGTAACATTCACACACACAACATTAATTCTAATCACCTATTCAATAATGGTAGTCATCTCTTAATTACATGACAACCTTTTATTAACCCAATTTCAACATGTGAAAATGTGTGCAAAGTCATTTGCATTGTGCATTAAATAATATTTTATTGAACATCTACATTTCATCACAAATGAAATCATATTCAACATATATGAAGGTAACTTGTCATACACCATTATCATGAACACATAAGCAATTATCATGAACATAGGTGTTACAACAAAAGTTATGTAACAAATAAAGTTTGAACATTATCCCAACAATATGTTCAAACATAAGCATTTGAATGAAGTATGCAAATACGTGTACCCAAAATTGGGATTACATTCCCAATATGAAAAACGAAAGGGAAAGTATTTCCATTTCTTTCCAAATTATGTGCATAACATTACAATATGCAACTTAATGAAAATATAAATATTATAATTCGATGTGATTAGGGTGCCAAGAATTGGATTACGATAATGTATTAAAAATATTTCTGATTAAAAATTTTTAAATTAATTTTCTACTTCTTAACATACAAAAATAACCTCTTTGAAATGAAAAAATTTACAAAATAAAAGAAGACACAACTAACACAATTTGTCATTGCATTGCAAATTTGTACTATGAACTGTGCACTACATCTATTTATGCATAATTCAAAAGTTCAAACATTTACTTACACTACATTTATTTTATTACTCATTTCCCAAAATTCATCATAAAAATGAACTAAACCCCATTTTTTTAAAAACCTAATCAATCGAACAATTTTTAAAATATTTATCATGGATGAAAAATGAACATTTATGGATGAATTTTGAATATGAATGATGACAAATTAAATAAATGACTATATGAAATATTTTACATAATAGTGACAATTATTTCACGTATCTATATTTAGGATACATGTTTGTTTGTTGTGTTTACTTGGATGTCACCATGTTGTACTTGTAACCTTTCTAACTAATTGTTTTTTGAGGAATTCTTGTTTGTAGCCAAATTAGTGGTCATCCATAGGAAGATTTAGCCAAATTTGGTTATGAAATAGATTTTTAAAATTACAAATTTGTCATAAAATTTGTAATTTTTTTGCTTCCAAATAAGAATAAACTAATAAAATTTTCAAAAATTTTACAATTTATTTCATTTCTAACAATTAAAAACCTCCAAAATCATATCATTTTTCAATTTTGGTTTATGGCAAATTCTGCCATTAGAAAAAAGGTTGCCTCCCAAAACCATTACCAAACCCTCCGCAACTTTGTTTGTTGTATTCCTGAACTTTCAACAAGGTGGTGTGCATGTTTGCCATTTTGCAAATTTTCACCCAAGGGAGCAAAAATGATTGAATTTAAAACAATTTTCAACTATGGAAATTAATAATATATTTTTAAATGATAATTTTGCAAGTTACAAGAACTTTGAATTTAAACTTGTTTTGACAAAAATAATATTGGGATGGGTGCAACTTTTTTTTAAGTGCCAAATTTCACCAAAATTAAAATTTTAAATTTTATCAAAATTAAAATTAAAAAAAAATTGGAAAAAAGATCACATTATGATAAAAAGGGGTGTTTTTGAACTGGCCTTGAAACTTAGTTTTCAAATCATAAAAACCATTCACTACAATAAAAGGTGTCCTTATATGCTAAATGATTTCACTGGATTTTGAGTGAATTCACTAATTGTACAGAACAAGGACCAATGAAAAAATAATGAATTCATTGGTTTAATGCATAGGGACTAGTGAACTACACCCACATTTTGTAGTAATGATTGTAAGTCACCATATTTATAAATTGTGAATGTTATTGAACAAGTTGCAAGAATTTCAACTCACCACATATATAATGTTTCATTGCAATGCAATTGCAACTTAGTTGAAACATCTCATTTTCAACTACTATGTAACTCCATTCCAAGTATAACCATAATATATTGTTGATGTTACTAATTTTCATCCATCCATTAAAACTTAACATGTGGCACTATGAAGATTTTTGGATCTAAAGATTATTTTCTTATTGAGTATTGTTCTCCATCATCTATTATAATTGTTAATGATGGTTTGATATTATGACACGTGGCTCAATAGAAATTTGCCACATGTATGGCATATTCATTGACTTAAAATAAATATCTATGTTAATAGTTAGATAGGTTAGTGCATAGCCATACGTAGGTTGGTTGGTAGGTCCTAACACCTACATACCTACACTACCTACCTACTTATGTAGGTAGGTAGAAAAATAGGCCCTACTTATTTAATACATAGGTAGGCAAGCATGTAGGAAAGTACAAAATTAGGTGAATTAAAAAATGTACATGTACATATTTTTTATTTATTTTATGTTTTGCTCTTTTGTGCTCATCTCAAAATGGCATGTTTATTTTAATGTGAAAACATAAGAGAAGATGCATTATTTATATTGTTTGTGACATGGATTCAAATACAAAGCATATGGGTTTAGAAAATTCGTTAATTTTTACTTACAAATTAAGTTGCACCTACATAAAAAAATTCCCATATGCTTTGTGTTTATTTTTCATTATGTAAATCATAAAATTAAGTTTCTAATTATCTAATACATATATGTGTGAATTGATTATTTAATATTTAATTATCTGAAATAGTGAATTTAATTAATAAATAAGGATTAGATAATTAAATCAAAATAACTTATCTGAAAATAAAAAAATTGGATAAAATATCTGATACTTAATTATTCAAGTCAATCATTCAAATTAATCAACTAATGACCTCTTTTTAATTACTTTTTTAATTCATTTAATTAAACACTTCATATAATTTATTATTTATTTTTAAAAAATTATTATCAAATGATTAATTATTTAGATTTATATAATTACTCTTTTATTTTATTTTTACTTTGAAGTATAAATTATTTGAATTAACTAAAAAACTATTGATTTGAATCAAATGGGTTTATAATTCATAATAAAAATCTAAATCTAAATAACTATTTCAAAATAATTAATTATATTATATGTTTAATATTATTTGGTATTTAAAAAATGATTGAAAATAATTCATTAATGTAAAATTTTAAATGATTTTGGGTAAAAAAAATCAATGTATGAAGAGGCATATCCATATGTACACCCAAATTTAACTTTTAATATAATATACACATTTTTTTAATATTCACATTTAAGTTTATATGTAAATAAATAAATACCTTATGAATGAATTTAGATAATTAATGATTTGGTAACTATTGATGATATAATGATTATTTTAATTAATCAATTTAATTTAGTATTAAGTATCCCAAACTAGAATAAATATTTGTTTAGTTATTAATTGATGAATATATATTTTTTACACATACATATTGTTTAATCTAATTATCATAATTAATGAACTAGGTAATTATATGAATTACATTTATTTATTCAGGTTAATAGTCAATTATTTTGTATAATTAATAAGTTCAAAATAATTTAATTGTATGAAACATAATTTCAAATTTAATAGTCAAATTACTAAAACCATAAATTTTTATAGAATATTATATATGGATCTTAATCCTTATTAAGTCATAAGTTGTTGCATAATTATTAGAACATAGTTGAACACTAGTAGTTTAATAATGATACACTAGTGACCATACTAGTTGTATCAATGGGAATCATAATAAAAAAACTAATTACAAATGTATCCCATAATGCGCAATGGAACTTCAAACATGTGGCATGATCGCATGTATGTACATCGTACATTAATTACAACATAGTTGTTGCATCAATAACACATTTACAATATTTTTAAAATAGTTATGACACGCAACTATGGTGCAACTCTTCAAAACATCAAATGTGGTTAATTATAGATGTATGTATAATGTGTACAAATTATTATATAAAGACCCCTTTTCAATTCACTTGCAATTATAATACAATTAGTTGATTTTCTAACATGATAATTTATTTATTAATTCCCCATATTTCAAGCGAGATAGTTGCATAATAGTTGTAATACCCAAGGAATAGTTACACAATAGTTGTATACAAGTTGTTTCTTGAGTTTTAGTTGTAGGGCAATGTGGTTTTGGTAGATGCAATTTCTCATAGCTGTATCACCACATTTGCACCTGATTTTGGTTTTGTAAACATTACTTTAAATAATCAATCACATATGTAATAAAAGGGTTGCAAACATGTTCTAATTAACGATTTTCTACATGCCAAAATTTTAATGTTTAAAAAAATATATATGCACCAAATTCCCCTCCCCCACCCCCCAAGGCAATTTTAAATATAAATTTTAATTAGCTAAACTTATATAAGAATGTTAAATTTGTATACTTTCATAAAATTTTGTATCAAATTTGGCTAAATTGTCTTATGGATGATCAACACTTTAACTACATCACAAAACTGGAAAAAACAATATTGGTTTTACTAAACCATTGTTATTATGCAATAAATGATAAAGGGAATGTATGTACATGAACAAATTTTGTTAAAAATTCAATAGCTTTTCATTGCTCTTAAATGTTTATACTTTATACACATTCACATCAAATTTTAGGATTCACATGTCTAATGTGAAAAAAAACTAAAACCTTTTGTACTTCACTAGAAACACTAAAGTTATCTATGGTCAAAACCCCAAAAAAACTTTAGATTTGAAGTTCTTAAATACTAATTATCCTGATTTACTCCAATGCATAACTTTCAAACTGGTTAATTTAGAAATTTTCATATGTTACCCACAAATATAAAACGTCATCCATATTTGCAAAAGGGAGTTTTTAAGTTACCAATGGAAATATTTTACTTAAACAAATTGTCTAATCTTTGGTCATGCCTTGGTAATAAAAATGTTGTGTTAAAATCTATTAGAAAATATAGTAACTTCAAGGTACTTTGGCCCCTATATAGTAATACATTATTTTTTTGCAATTTCATGAATCAAACATTGACAAATGTAATGTAAGATTTTACACTCATCATTTGAATGAAAATATGTTATTCATTTTTAACATAAATGTTCATCCATTACAAGTAAAATAATTTAATGGTTCAAAATGAGAATGGTATAAATGAAAAAAAAAATTGTTTTCAAATGTTTAGGTTAAGGCAATTTAGGGTTCCAAGTGATGTGACATGGTTGGCAATGTGAAGGGTTGTCATTTGTCTCCAAATGAAAATTCTACCATCGCAATGATTATCTAACTTTCTTGTTTTACATTTTCATTTTTTAAAATTATTTTAAGCATTTGGCAAGTCTATTGAAGGAAAGAGCAATTAGATTCCCTCTAGACAACCTTATTATTGCAAAGTGCTTGTGTGATCAAACAAGATGTTTACCAAGTTGTTTTCAAGTCATAGACCATTGCATTATCATTGATCTCTCCAACTTTTCATGTGCATGGAGGAGTTCTTAACTTGAAAAGGAGTGCATTTTTTGTTGCACTTTGATAAACATGAACAATGATGTAATGTTGTTTAATGAAAATGTACTTGAATGTAGATGTGTCTTTAAAGAATAAATAAGAGTAAGGTGATTATAATCTACAATAGCTTCCAATTAAAACTCAATAACTATGGTGAATACATGAAAGATTACATTTATATATAAAGTTTTTTTTTGGATATAATTTGGACCTTAGACCCTATTGATGAATGTAGTGCAACATTTTGTAGTGGCCTAATAAACCTCTCCAATATACACAACAAACAATGTATTTTCTGTTGGTTGTTTATGGGACATGTGTCAAGGATTAACCGTTATGCTTAATTTGTAGGAGATTGTTATTAAATGGAAATAACCAACTTGGGTTTTGCATTTCTAGTTTGCCTTTTTGGTGAGCTCTAAAGGTTAAAACCACTTGCTAAGGATTGACATACAAGATGGAGGAGGGAAATGACATTGCTTCTCAATTATTGCCACGTTATAAAGTTGGACCCTTCATGGCAATTTTTTTCCAATGGTCATATGTTGGAGGTAGAACTTGTGAATATCTTTTATCACCATACAATTATGTACATGGAACCTTGTTTATCTTGTTCTTATTTTGTGATTGTGTTAGGATCATTCATTAGTATTGTTTAGTTTTCATATTTTAATTATTTTGTTCATAAGTTTTCAAATTTTGTGTTGTACAGTTTTTTCACTTTCTTGAAAAGATGTTTTGTAGGTGTGTAGTGTGTATGTTATTGTGCCATTCCTTACATATTTGTGTTGGTTCTAGGTATATTTCAATCTAGTTCTTCATATGATGAATTGGTCAAGTTTTACCAATTGTGTTGCTTGTGTGAAGGATTGAATATTCAATGTGTATATTTTTAAGTTATATCTTTGTGGAACTTTTGGCTAAGGGATGTCATTCGTTTTATGAATGAATGTAAGGTATGGTGGCTCATTATTAAAGTCACAATATATTTTTTTGCAAGGTGTTTTGTGTTTAAATGTTTATGGTGAATAATTTAATTTTAAATACATTATATGATGATTCATTCTAGACTAACAATTTCATTATAAAGACATTTGCACAATTATGTTTTGAAAACAATGCATTTATTATGAATACCGTAGTGGCATTCCCATTCGCGACCTGCCTTGCGAATAATTACTTTCAAAAGTTTTTCTTTTTTGCACTAACCAGTTCACAATTATTTTCACTTTCGTCAGGCCGTTTTTGCAATTTCTCCACCTTTTCGTTTTGGTAAATTCGTTCAATCTAAGCCGTTGGATACAACACCTACGACCCCGGCAATGACGGTTCAATGATCGCGGCAGGCCGGCCCGGCCGAGCCCGCCGAGCCGAGCCAAACAAAGATATTGCAGTGAAATCTGGTGCACAGACATTGCCAGCATGTCTCATTGAACGGTCAAGATATTGGTATTGTACACAAGCTCTTGATTTAGGCGGGAAAGGTGCAAAACTGCAGGCCCCAAAGACTGAGCCACAGCGAGCTGCGTGCACTATGGTTCAGACAAATAAGGAAAAGTGGCTTCCCTTTCAAAAATCAATAATGGCACTAGAACTGAAGGGAAACGACAAAACAGATGAGGCATCGGTAAGGGAATGGCGCCCAAGGTGGCCACTATCACCAAGTTTTTTTCTGTCGTCTCTAAAGAAGAGCAGCTTGCCCAATGGCAGAGAAGCTAGACTCAGTTGGGAGAGCGGTTGAAGGAGCAGGCAGCCCGTAGAGAAGAGGCAGAGAAGGCCCGTCTGGCTGCCAAGCGTCCCGTTGGTAGACCAAAGAAAAGCACTGCAATGCCCTTGGCCATATTGATTCCCCAAGCTTCTGGACAGCAACCTGCAGCACAGAATGGGTGGGAGCAAGGGGATGCGGCAGCAGCTGAGGAGACGGGGGTGGATGCAAGCGAAAAACCACCCCCTGCAAAGAAGAAGAGGGGAAGTTACACAAACTAGTTTGTCCCCGATCTGTGGCCTTTCATTGAACAAGGTGTGAAACAGCACCCCAAGAGCTTGTATGAAGCTTTGTTCTCCCTTCAACACATCAAAAAGCCTGGCCGGGTTGGCAGCCCTTTTGACAACTTGACCATCAGCACTTTGAAGGGGTGGTTTGAGAAGGATGTGACGGGGCGCTTTGTTTTACGGAGGAAGTATGAGGAGGCTATCAAGCTGCAATCTGCACGGTCAGCTGCTCAAGACAAAGGGCCTCGAGGGATCCTCAAAGATCATCTAGTGGCCTTTCAGATGATCGTAAACACTTTGAAAGGCATGCGAGACTCGGGGCAGCCTTTGGACAACACCATTGCTCAGACAGTCATTCAGGGGATTATCTCAGCTGTTGCCCCTGAGCTCTTTGAGAGGGGCACAAAGAGTGGATTCTTCAGCGTGTCGAGAAGGTTTACAAGGAAGTTCTGCAGCGCCCTTTTTGCACTAGTTGATGGGTTCCTGGGAGGAGCTGGCAGGGCTCAAGCAGTTGATCAGGAAGGGGTGGACGAAGTGCGGGATGGGGAAGATTCACGAAGCGGAGTTCCAAGCAAAGGCCTTGTCAAAATGTCTGACAAGGGATCTGCTGGTACTAGAAGCAGCGGAGGAGGATATAACGGTAGGGCCTAAGGGGGACATTGAGGTGCTCGCGCACATGGAGCAAGCTTCATTGGCCGGTGTGATGGAGGCCTGCCTGAATGATCAGTTTGATGTTCCAAGTGATGTAAACCTAGATGGTTCTGACTCTGAAGAGGAGGATTAGATGGAGAAGATTAGAATTTAGTTGTTAGATCAACATCACTAGTACTGGTTAGAGCCTTGCTTCGAGACTCTCAGGGCAGCTACCTATTCTGCCATATTTGGTATTTTTC
>Ga0209208_10002544_pt1 | contig 26193 bp, 14 predicted proteins | sample S1TSphfallax_3_FD_187694 | JGI IMG/M metagenome (GOLD analysis project Ga0209208, IMG submission 187694) | Host-associated microbial communities from peat moss isolated from Minnesota, USA - S1T2_Fd - Sphagnum fallax MG (SPAdes) (version 2) | ecosystem: Host-associated > Plants > Peat moss >...
CTCTCCCTTCTCCCACCCCCCAAAACACTCCACAGGGAACGAGAGCCAATGGGATTACGCCAGAGAGGTAATGAAAGTGAAATGACGTCAGAGAAAAAGAAATAAGTAAAAGATAAATAAAAGACGGACAAACACACACACACACACCATGTTGTAATTATCTAATAGATGCAAGTTTCATAGTCTTTAGTTTCAAAGGGTTAACATTCATAGTTTTTCATATATAATATTATTTAGCATGGTTTGGATAATACACATAAATGTAAACATTTTGCTTATACCCTCACAGTGCACCTTTTATTAAGAAAATATGCTAATCTTTTGTTGGATTTTTATTTTTTCTATATAATATATTATTAATTTAATAGGTCATATGCTCATCATTTAATTGTCTCATTTGAGAAGAGAAATCATCATATAATGTGCACTCCTTTGCTTGTTTACAAATCTCATTGATTAACGAGTTATCTTTCTTATCTTAGTTTCTCCATTGTGCATGTTTTTAATATGCTAAATCATATTGTTTGATTTGTTGAATATTTCAATTAACTATTCTTTTCTTCCATGGAGGCATCTTTCTAAAGATTTTGTTCATTTTAAAAATATACATCTCTCTCTCTCTCTCTCTCTCTCTCTCTCTCTCTCTATATATATATATATATATGGAACACTTTGAATAAACATAATAATTATGTATAATAATTTTCTGAATGTTTATGAAGATTAAAATAGACCCCATGAATATATCTTTTCTATTTCATCATTTTTAAAGACTTTTTATATTGTAATTGACTACATATTTTACTAAGCATAAATTTTCCAATGTTTCGTGTCACTTTTTGTCTCTTGGAAGGGTGTGAGGTATCAACAACATCATGGCCACATGTGAGGGAGAATGTGTACAAAGATGCCAATGCACAAAGCTGAGAGGTTGGTATAGCTGTGGGACCAGATTGTTCCTTGCCATGCATGCAGGAGGTGAAGCATTGACACAGCTTCTACTGCTTTACATGCCCAATCTGATAAAATAACAACACAAATCTCAAGCAGAATTAGATCTGCTGTTTTGTGCTACTTCAGGCTTGATTGAGCACACGATGGATCCTCATCATTTTGTGAGGCTGATGGTGTTCTTGTTGTTGACAAACCATTAGCAACATAAGAACAGCATTGTGACCAGTTCTAGCAGTAGTTTAATTCATCTCCAATTTACCTATATGATGTGGAGCACATGAGTTTCAATTCTGGCAAGCACACCAGTAATGGAAAGCCAAAAACAATGTTTCATCTCCAGGTATGTCTAGTAGATACTTCATGCTTTCAACGAGTAATCATACTTGTATTGACTTTCAAAGACCTAGGCCCACCTGGGTTTTTAGAGAGACTCCACCATGCACTCTACATCAAATTTTGGATACAGAAGAGTCAAAAGATGCTGGTTTGGCTCAGCAAAATGGTTTTGGCCCAGAATAAATGCACAGCAAAGCTCAATCTGTGCCCCTGATTGCTGTTGATTGGCTAGATGGTTTGATTGGTCTAAGTGGGTTGCTATTTATAGTTTCTCACCTTTTGCAGTTCCAGTTTCAGTTGTATGGGTGAGGTTGGAAAAAAGTAGATAACTAATCTTGGATATAGAAATGCTGCTGCAAGGCCACATACTGCGCATGGGTGGAGCTGCTTTTACAGTAAAATTGTTTTGAGATCACATTTAGCATAACATGCTTGCAGCAGGTCTCAAGTTCAAGATGTCCTGTTGCATCATGCAGAAATTGTACCAGACACTCAGTGAAACAGACACCTTTAACATATTCTGTCTTGCAAGCACAGATCAATCTGGTTGAAGGGGACATGTCCAGATTTTGATACCATGGTCAGTTTAGTCCCTGGAAAACTCATTGCAGTCAGCACTCATAGGGATAATTTATCCGCTTATTTCATTCCACACCTCTCAGAACAAAAAATCACTCAACAGCCGAATTTTTCACATGCAAATTGCACTTGTAAGTGTATGCAGACTTGAGTGTTATAATGATCATTGCCTATAAAATGTGTTTCAGTCATCTATAGTGAGCCTGAGATAGTCTCGATCTTGTTTTTCATGCAAGAGCAGATGTCTGTTTGTGTTAAATACATCATGAAAGGTTTGAGATACAAGTTGATCTCACAACTTCAACTTTTCCAATGCAGTAGCAGCTGAGGCAAATGTGCCTCATTGATAAATGGAAGTATGTGCATACATGCCCTTGTGGTAGCTAGAGAAGCAGGGTACCTTCCTATCCATGTCACACATTAATCCGAGACCACAGGCTTTAATGCTTTGTAACTGAAGCAGTAGGGACTGTTGTGGCTTCTCATTCCTTTTGAGAGGATGTTATGGTCTTGAAGAGATTCCCTACAATCAAGGGTGTTTGGATATGCAGTTCCTTGTACAGAATCTGGGATGTTTGAAGACCCATCTTTTGGAGGCAATGAGAGAAACTCTGTATAAACTCAGGAGACTACTTAGTCTGAATTACATTTTATTTACTGAGACCGGTTGACTATGCCCATCTGAACATTAACCAGCTCAACAATGAGTCAAACTGGAAGTCCCTGACTTTCGATCCAACTTTTGCAACATACACCTTTTGTAAAATCAAACCTCCCCTCCTGTGTGTCTGCTAGTTACCTCATTGAAGACCACCTTTTTACACTTCGTGGACTTAAGATAGATTTCCACATCAGAAAGTTCAAGGGACTTTTCTGTATGGGGTGTGGTTTCAGGCATCAATATACTACTTTGTTGCTCTCTTTTGTCCTCTAAAGTATGGTTTCACCTATCAATCATACACTTCCAGACACAGCAAGTTCACATTTGACTATGAAGGACATGGGAATGGTAGTAGCCAAACTTTGTGCAACTACCAGCACACTTTGTGCAACTGGAAACCTTCCTTCCAAAGGTAAGCCTTCCCACAGAGAGCAGTACCAGAGTTAAACTTCTCATCTTCAAATGGGACCACCATCTTGAGGCCTGAAGTGGAATGTACAAAAACTGCTTTTTGTACAGTAATGGATCAACTAAGGACCAGAATTCTTCTTTTTAAGTCCTCCTGAGGACTTTTGGTACTGAACCAAAAATTTAAAAAAAGCTCTATCCAAGAAGAACCATGCACTGGAATTTGTTGCATTATCTGGTGAGCCACCACCTTTAAAATATTCAAACGAAAAGAGAAAAAGAATTGCCTGCTAGAGAAGTTCGAGATTTTGTCACTGTTCGAACATTAGACCAGCAAGTAAAAAGCATTGATTTCATTCTGTATTCCAGACAGGACCAATTGAATAATATTAACTTAACTCAAATTGTAAAGCTGCAAAACTAAGTTCTTATTCCTTGATGTGCAACAGGTGAAGGCACCAGTGAGATATTTGAGCCTAGTTTTTTATGCTAGCATGGGTCATTCTTTAGTTGTCATTTCAAACTACTTGCATGAAGATACAGGAACAACGTCAATCATGCAGCAAGAAAGACAAATTCCTGCAATGGACATCAATCTGTCAAAGAACCTACACTGTCAAGGATGCTTACAGATAGATGAACCCAGATTTAAATTTAAATTTCAAGTAGGCAATAGGTTGGAATTGTGCAAGTGTAAAAATCACCTGCATGGGAAGCCTCTGTACAAATGAAAGAGAGAACAAGTACTTCATGATTGTTTGTTATGAGCAAAGTGACAGGCACAACCTCCAAGAGCAAACCACACCTCAGGAGTTTTCTAGTTTACAAAATGTCTGCTGCCAGCTCTCTCAGCCCCCCCAGGAAGAATATGTCCTTGTGGCCAGCTTGACAAGTGGGATGTCAATCTGGAGATGGCTGGCTCATCCCTCCAATTGTCTCAGGAAAGGAACAAGCTCAGATGGGCCCCAAAGGTGAACCGTGATGCAAGGGTGCGCCTTGTGATGCAGAGGGCGCTCAAAAATTGGATCACTGTTTTCCAGAACTGGTTCTCCTCAATCTGCAACTCTGGATACGAGAGCACCGTGATGATGGGGTGGCAGTCCCTCAATGGTACAAACCCTATCTGGAAGGGAAGAGGGAGGCTGCTAAAGCTTTACTTGCATGCCACAAAGGGGAAGACAGCAGAGCTTACCCAATCCCACTCAAAGCTGGCATTCATCTGCATCCTGCAAGCCCAACAGGAAGCTCAATAAATAAATTGGTGGTCAATTAGTCACACCGTAGCGAATCGCATGATCTCTCCGGAAATCTGCATGTTCCAAAGACCCACAAATATCCCTCTTACTCAAAACTTGTCAACACTTGTCCCTTTTGGCACACTACGTTCAAAGAACACAAGATGAAAAGGTTAAGCCAACAGAGAGAGAATTATATGGCTTCCATGCACACTGAATAACCTCATTAATTTGCAGGGACAACTTCATTCTCTGAAGAAGAAACCACTAGATGGATGTGCATGCAACCTGCCCTACACTTCTTGTAACTACAGGGTATGTTTTTGGGGCAAGATGAGACCGAGTGGGATGCAATTGGGTCTTTGGAATAGAGCAAGTTAAACTTGCTCCATCAGGGAGCCCTGTTGGTTATTGCCACCTGTGATCATATTATTGCCTAGGTCTGCAGTTGCTTGTGTACTACAACTTCTCTTATCCCTTGAGCCATGGAAGGACCAGGAAGTATGAGAGACAGAGAATGTGCCTGCAGGAGGGCTGCTAGAGTGTTGTGCTGAGAGGGCAGCCGATGATGGAGCAGTGATGGGAATTGAGATTGAGAGCTGTGTATTGTTCGGTGCATGGGTGAGGTTGTCAGAGTTGCTGCGTTCTGAGTCATCAACCCCTGACCCCCAGGTCATTGCACTTTGGTCACGTGAACGAGGCCAATCATCAAAGAAATGCCGCAATGGCTGTCCCTCAGATTCACGCCCCACACTCACGGATTCTGCTCCCCCCCCATAGGCATTGTTCACATAGGCCTGTTGCTGCTGTTGGGATGCAGACTGCATGCCAGATACATCCACCTGGCTAGTTTCTGGTAACAATCCAAAATCCTGCCCCAGAAGACCCCTCATTTGTGGCGAGTGGTAATGCAGAAGGTTGCTATTGACCTTGGGTTCTGGAGCAGGGCGAATCTTAGTTGACATAGAATGTTGCCAGTTGAGTGATGGCAGCCTTGACAAGTTGCTCATCATCTGTGACTCTTGACCTGGCCCTCCTCCTGTACTTCCCGATGTTTCAGATGACAGTATCTGCTGTTCAGATCCAATGCCCTGCTCTGACTTAATCATTGAACCCAAATACCTGTAAAATTCATCCCCACATTGCAATGTGAATTACAGCTCCTTGCACCCCACTAATCACAAGCTTCTCTGCAGATGGCATTTTCATTTAAAGTACTCATTAAATTAGGCCCTAGTGCATCACATCAACTCCACATCACTCCTCAAAGTTCAAAGACAAAGTACCCACTCATGTGGGTACAGAACACTACAGTTGTTTCTACAAATACACACTTGGAAAATGCCAGAATTCAAAGAGTAGTGCTTTGCTGCTTCCATACACTTGCAAGAAACAAAAGAAGGGGTGATAACATGTAAAACACATGAGAGAACAGGAGCAGAGCGATGGTGATGATCGTCACCAGTAGGCTACATTATCAATCCTTGAAGAATGCAGACAACTACTTCAAAGCTCCAGCTGATTTTGTGTGTGGTGGAAGTGATAGTATATCAACCTGGAGCTTACATGTTTTTGCCTTCTAGACTTTGTAACTGGAATGCACGACAATGGGACCCATCAAGAGTACCTGTAGTCTTTGTTGGAGAGGTTTGAAGCTCCAGAGGGACTGGAAGTGAGATTTGGGAGCTGGCCAAACTGTGAGGAGGCAGCAGGCGAGGATCCTCCTCCAGATCCAGGACTCCCTGAATGTGAGCTGGAGAAGCTCTTCACGGATAAGTTGGAAGGCCGCAAGCTACTGAGGGAGAAGGAGGAGGCAGACGTGGGCGCTGAGCCGCTGCTGCGTATGGGCCCCACGTTTGTGATTCCTGACACAGCAGCAGCTCCCCCCGATGATGATGTTGCAGACCCAGGCCCCGGCGGCCCCCCCGTAGCGCCTGCCTGTCCATCTGCGTGCCTTCGAGGACGGTGACGGCCCCGGTGCATGTGCCTCTCGCAGTACTTCTGGTCGGGTACCACATCCCGGCTGCATCTCCATTTCTTCCCATCCGTTCTCCGGCAACGCCCTGGCTCAGGGTCTGCGTTGCTCGGCACTCCTCGGTGTATGGGTCCCCACCTCACTAGACCACCACGAAAGATAGAAAGACACGGAGAGAGAGAAGGAGAAGGTCAAGAATCAGAGCTGGAGATCAAAAGGCCATACGATGCACATCAAAGAATCACAATGTCTATGAGCTGCATTGTTCGCAAGAACATGCAAGCAGATGTTATCTAGAGGAGCAGAAGCAGATCAGATGGGCATGTCGAAGCTCACGGTTTGCAGCGTGGTGGGAAGCAGTCATGCCGCTGATGAGGTCAGCTACGCTCCTGCGGATGGGAATCAGCAGATCCTGCGGTACATTCACGCCGGCCATCATGTACTTGAAGATGAGGGCTTGGTGCTCCAATTCAGCCCACTGGCCAGAAGTGAACGGAGCGCGACCCCCACTTATGGAGCTGTGCAGAGACTGCGTCCCCATCTCGTTCATCCCCTCCGCTCCCCCACACAGTGATGCACCTGCAACCACCAAACAGTTAGTCACAAGAGCCTTTTATAAACACAGCCAGCCGCCTTGTTCTCCTATTATACGATTTACAATTTTTAAAAAAAGCAAGCTTGAGCATCGGCAGCTACAAAGAGCTGCTTGCCGCTCCCCACCCACCAAGCTCCAAAAGATCACTGACTGTTAAACTGAGTATGTATGTACTAGCTACAAAGACTGGCTTCAGATCGGGCGAGTCCCCAGGTTAGACCAAGCGCCAGTGCTGAAAACAGTTCTCAAAACCACCAGCCACAGACTTACAGCTGCTGGAACCACCCACATTGCCACAAAACACAAACCACAATGGTCACTCGCCTTCTTTCTAAGATGCCGGAAAAAGAAAACCACCCAAATCCGGCGAAATCCGGGAGCTCCCACACTTTGCTGCAACAGAGCAGCTAGAAAACCCCCAAAAAAACAGAAAACCCGCCCCCACACCCCGAGCGTTCTTCCGCCAAGCAGCAAGCAGTTCACCACTGGCACTAGTGATGCCGTAGTCTGAAACTAGCGCTCGTCTATGTCGTTCCTGGGAAAAAAGGAAAGAGAGAGAGAAAAAAGTAGCAAGAGAGGTTGCCTGGCAGCAAGAAGTTTAACATCAATCGCCCAAACAAAAAAGAGAAAAAAAAAGAAGACCAGCTGCCTCTACAATTATTACTAGTGCGTTCCTCAAGAGCGAGCGAGCTAGCTAGCTAGCTAGTAGGCGTGGTTGTACTGTTACTATGGACTGATATCAAGCAGCCCAGCAACAACACCACGACGTCAGGCAAGGCAGTGTAAGTAAGGAACGTAATGTGCGGGCCTGGGAGCATTTAAGAAGCGACTGATTCCTGGTACGATTCACCAATTACCGCACTCACGAGCCCTCCAGTCCACACAAGCTGCGACATGATTCTGCAATAATGGGAAGATGGGCTAATGCTGGCTGCTGCTGGCTGCTCCTTGCTACTAACTTACTGACTGCTTGCTAGCTAAATGGCTGCTACTACTATTGCTGCTCGCTGCTGCAGCGGCATGCTCCTTCGACGTCGGACGTTGCGACTAAGTGACTTGGTTTAAGCTACCAGCCCCCAGCTCCCCACCCCATCATTTTATACCTACAAGCTCTTTCTCATTTAGATACCCACCGGCGGGCTTGTAGTGATGGTAAGCAGCGCTTTGATGATTGTAGGCTGACGACGAGAGTGGTCCGCTCTCTCCCCTAATGAGCAACCTGGTATCACACAACCCTGGCCCGCCATGTTCGCTCCCCATACTACTCGCTTACTGAGAATGGAGTTGTTCCGCTGTGCTTGCTGCTACTCCACGACTACTACTCTTGAGTCCTAAGTCCTCACCCTTCTCTTTCTCTCACACACTCTCTCTCTTTCTTCTCCTCTCTCCGCCTCTATTCTTGCACCACGTCGTCGTCGTCGTCTTCTTCTTCTTCTCTTTGTTTCGTTCGTTCGTTCCTCGGCGTGACTTCCTATCTCACCCCCTCATTCCTCCGCCCCCCCTCCCCTCCCCCCACCAGCTCTCCCCGACGTCGCGCTTACGAGAGTTTGTAGGGCCACGCACTGGGAGTAGAATAACAGCGAAGGACGCAACGGAACAGCGCAACAGAAGACAACAACAGAGCACAAACAACACAGGGGTAGAAGAAGGCGGCCGGCCGGGCAGTCGAAGCAGACGGCAGAGGCGGCTTTTGGGGATGCCCGGGTTTTTAGGGTTTTTTTTCCCACCTCCTTTTTTCCCTGGGTTTGGCCAAGTTAGATTGAAATGCCTTTTAGTTAGTGGGTAGCAGTGTTCCCCCCTGGGACTTGTTTTGTGTTGCAAGTAATAAGTATGGTGAGAAGGGGGGAAAAAACACAACCCCTGCAAAATGGAACCAACAGATGTAAAAGAAAGAAAGAAATCAGGCAGGCTTGCTTGCTTGCTTGCTGGCTGGTTGGCTGGCCGGGGTCCCCACCATGTAATCAACAGATCCTCTTGGTAAGATTTGGCTTGTGAGTATTATTCCAGTGTAAGAAAAAGGTGGTCAGGGTTGGGAGGTGAGAGGAAGGGGGTACCATGGTAGAGAGTGCCAAATTTTTTTGGGTTTATTCTAGTTGTTATAAATATTGGTCCCAAGACTAAATCATGGTCTCCCCGTTCAAATTTAGCATTTCCTGGGTTAAATATAGCCACTAAGAAGGCCTCCATTAATACAATGCGGGCATGGGTGTAAGGTCCCCGCGCCCCCCCTCCCCCCCGCCCCAAAGGATTGTATGTATGTGCTATCCTAGTGGCCAGTTGATAGATCAATTTGGTGACTTTATTTTTCTTCGTCTGGTTGGCTTCTTCCACCTAAAACCTAGCTTTGAGATTGTTGACCTTAATTGACCTTGGTATGTGGTTTGCAATGTAAACCAGCTTACCACATCACACAAACAACAATAGGGACAAAAGTTGCAAAAGTCGTGCTATATATATGTATACATATAACCAGCAAACAAGCAACATTAATTGTTTGATTCCAAAGGTCACCCCTTGCATGCACACATTATGTGCACATGTTTAATTTGACAAAAATAACACCTAAAATAGCCCACTGAGTTTCCTAGTCCCAATTCATCTACGACCCCACCTCCATAGGTGATAATACAAAAAAGGAGTTGTTCCACTCTAGTAGAACAACTCTCCTTTTCGCATGAGCTGAAATAAACATATAATATTGTGTTTCTTTCCACTTCCAATAACAGATATGAAAAATACTCCAACCATCCAAAGATCAGTTGGAGTATTTTGAAATCTGCCATTGGTCGAGTAGACCATTATTCGTTCTTCCATTGAAGAACTGGGTATTTCTGTCCACCCCCTCAACCCAAAATAATAATAATAGCGTGTGACTAGGGAGGTGCACCATGGGGTGTTCAAAATTTCATTACAAGAAACGAAAGATGATGACTCTTTCATCCTCCCCCTGACTCTTACCCTTTTGATCAGTCAACTGACCCAACCAAGTGTGATCAAATAGTTGTGGGTCTTTGATGAATTAAACACCTCTCTCCTCCAGTCTCCTCCTTGTGTTCCTTGTCATTGAAGGTAAATAATTCCTAGCCGTCATGAGAATGTGATGCAAGTTTCTCCTTCCACTGTGTTACCACAATTGTAATTATCTGTTCCCTCAATGTAGTAGCAAATAAGTTAGGTCAGATCAGCTGCTGTATATTGTAGAGGAAAGAGTCTAAAAGACACTCTAGCTTTGGCTAATGTCCATTAAATGTGTGTGTGTTTGTTAAGTTCACATCTCATTCATACTATCTACTGTTATCACATGTTCGATATTTGTGATAGATTTGACACTCCGTGTTGTTTGAATAGCTAACTTGGACTTGAGCCAAAGTTGGGGCTGTTTGCATGTGTTCCTCATGTGGTATACATTGGTTTTTTAAGTATTTTAAAGGTGGGTTGGTTCCAAGAGGAATGAGTCACTTGTCCAATGGCCCAAAGAAAGATACAAGCAGTAAAAGCTAGAACTACAATAGTTTAGTGTAAGCTCTTGGTTTTGGAATGTGTTTCAACCTCCATCTGGATAATAAGTCCTTTCAAAGCACTTAGCAACAAAGGATGAATTCATGCGGTTCCTACAATTCGGAATGATAACCCTCACAACTACTTACAAGTAAACCCATGGCCAAAAGTGTTTCCATGACCAATCAACCAGTAAGTTTGGATAATACAAAGAGCAAAAATATTTAAAGGAATCATCTTCACACTCTACAAGAATTATCCATTTGCAAGGGCATGTTTGACATATACTTTTTTCTCAATTTGAAAGAAAATCGAAATACCTTTCTTCCTTCATTTCCATAGGAGGAGGTAGCCACCAATGTTGTTCAGTTTTTGATGTTCACAACAACCTTCAGTTCTAGGTTTTGGGGTCTTTTCTTTCTTTTTTTTGGTTTGATCGCACCTTACTTGTAATTCTAGGAACGTCTTTTGGATTTATAAAAACTCAGGTTTCAAATATTTCTCAAAAAATTGGAGTCTAGCCCAATGTAAAATCAAGTTTGGTTCCATCTCCATTGCACTCAACTAATTTTTTAATTTTTGTTTGGTAGTGTTAGCTTGTCCAACTAATGAAAAATGTAGAAAATAAAAAATTGAGTATTAATTGTTATGTGCAACCAATCAAAATTAGTAAGTTGCCTAGAACTAGGCTTGGTTGCTACACATTCTAAAAACTTGTACTTATATGGCTAGAGGACATGAACATTTTCAAAAGGAAACATGAATAACTCTGTCTAGGTTTGGATTTTAATTTTTGCAAACTGTAGTGTCATGGTTGGGATCCAAATTTGATTTTAGTGAAATTTTGAACCTTTAGTATGGATACCCCAAAACCTAACCTAGACCTAAACTTGCCTAATACCTTAGAGCTACCAACATTGGTAACCACTAAACAACATTGGACTTTGAAGACTGTATTTCCATTTGGTAGAAGCTTTCCTGACAATGCTAGGTTAGGTTAAGTAAACAGAGGAAAGACAATTGGACAAAGCACAACCCTAATTGCCCACATTCACTATTCTAAGTCTCCACTCCTAATTTAGGACTTCTAATTTTGATTCAGGTTTAAACACACTAATAAGGGTCACATCTACCCATTTAGGTGACTATTAGAAAGTAATGGGTTTGTTTGTCATAATGATGTGATAATTATGATTGGTTTAAAATGGGGAAAATTAAAAATTAATGATTTTTATAATCACCAAAAAACTTCGTGACAAAAAATGTGTGATATTATATTAATATGTAAAGGTGTGAATAATTATTATTCGTGATTATATAATTTATTATGCATTCCAAGTTAGTAACAAAAATTTCAAAATCATTGGTTATAGTGTTTTAGAAGTGCTTTTAAATATTTTATCATGCATTATATTCATGTCAAATTATTCCACATGTTTTCATAATATATTAAAAGGATTGTTGTGTAAACATGTAAAAAACTTGCAACATTAATATAATTTTTGATATTAAAACATGATACTTTTAGCTAGTATGAAAGTATCTCGTTGCACATGATGTTCATTTGAAAAGCTTTGGAATTAACACTTTGCATAGGATGAGGACCTTGTGATATTAGGAAAGGCAACATTAGCATGGGATGCTAATATGAATGCATTTCTAGTTAGGTCTTTTCAAACACATGCCTACGTAAGACTTTAACACTTGAGTCCAAACCCAGCAAATGTTTTAGTAACTTCATGTGGACAACTTTATATGGTTTCTTGCATGATTTTTTCCTATATGTGTGACTAACATTCAAAGCTACAAATGCAAGCTCAATGAACACAAAATTTCTAACCAAATGACAATGTGTGTGTGTGTGTGTGTGTATCCTTTTCTCTACAACCCCACAGTAAGAAAGTTTTAATTTTCAAAATCTTCATATGTTTTATAATCTAATCAAATTTGTCAAATGAACATTGCTAAACATATATTTATGCATTTTTTATTCATGAAACAAATTTGAAATACATTACTTAAATATGTTCTTTTTTATTAAAAAAACAATTTGAGACAATTGAACAATAGTTTTTTGAAAAAATCATATGATATTTATTTAATATACATGTTCTATTATTAGATGTGTTTATAAATATTGCATTAATTTTCTAGGCACACAAAATTCACATTATAATTTTGATGTAATAAATATTGTAAAAATCCAAAGTGGGGTTATGTAGTGATTCTTTTGTTATATAATCCTTTTGTGAATTCAAATAAAAAAAGAGGTCCATTTCTTATTTGGTAGTAGGGCAAAGTTCATGGGTGGATAATAAAGGTTTGTAACAACTTGTGTGATGTTAAGGTTGGGTGGAGAGTTTTTAATAAATCTATGATTTTTTCATCTCTATTCTTTTTTAATTGTTTTGTTCTAAGATTTTGTTGTTCAACCAAGAAAATATATGTGTTGGGCTTGGGCAAGGAATAAATGATTTTTTATGGTTTTCCATTATGTACCAAAAATTGACAAGTGAAATTTCACCTCATCTCGTTTGTAGGGAATCGTTTGTAGGTTGGATTCCCCTAGTATGTCATTTTCCTTTCTCACCCATGTACACACATACGAATGATTGGAATGGAAATTGGGCCATAGTCCATACACAATATATGCTTTAAGACACCAACACATTGTATTGATCCAATTTATTGCCCATGTGTGCCTTTGGTTGAAAATGAATGGCACCCCATAATCATAATCATCATATTTTCAATTGTGCATGAACTACCCAATAGTGATGCATGCTATCATAGTTTGGTTGTTCATGATAGAAGAAAAGGTTTGAGATGCATTTTATAGTTGTTAACTTTAAAATTTTAGGTTTTTGATTTTTTCTAGCATTGTTTTAATTGTGGTCATGGCATTTCATATGTGACAAATTGATATAAGGTTAATGGAAATAATAATTTTCATACTTGGAAGAAGAAGATTGAGTTCTTTTTGCATAGGAAATTTTTAAATGAAATCACTTGAGGTCAATTATTGTCACAAGAATTGAATTTGGAAAAATTATTCTTAAAGAAAGCACTCTGGAACATCACTTGTTCATGAGGAAGGACAAGTTTGCTCATGGGACAAACTTGTAAACATTTTTTTTGTTACATTGTGTAATAATGCCCCAATAATGCAAAGAATGTAAAAGACACTCGGGACAACTTCCTCACAATATTCAAGAAATAACACATGTTGGTAATTGATTATAATTACATCAAAAGTCTTAAATTCCTAAATGGAGGAAGGCATTTTCATGCAAGTTCACATCAATGAATTCAAATGAAAAAAATCAATTAGAAAAGATTGATCATCAATTTTCCAATGAAGTTTTGACATTTACATTTATAAGGATTTTACCATCTTCTTTTCATACCCTAATTATTTCACTTGGTATTTATACTAATGAATTATGCATGGAGGTAATATGTGGACAATTGTTTTAAGCATAATAAAATGATTTAGGTGATAAGAGTTTAACCATGGTACAAAACCAAATAAACTACATGTTAAATGTGCAAACATGATATTAAAACCTAACCCCACCTCCTTTTTGCTTTGCTTAACAAGCATTAGGTTGTCTAGTCAAAATAATGCACAATAAAATTAAATTTGTTATTCATGAATATATTCTTAAATTCATTATTTACAAGTTGACATAAAATTCTTATCACCCAAAAAAATGTCACGTTATACTATTATGTACATGGGTATAGAAAATGAATGTATAAAAAATGAAAACATTGTACTAAAAAACATTTTTAAAAAAATTGGATTAAGTAATAAAAACATTGTTTACATTCTTTTTTAAGTGTTTTTCAATATTGTATATTCATTATATTTATTCCAAAATTATTTTTTAAAGATCATAATGTATTTGAAACATATTGGAAAAGTACATCCAACAATTTCAACATTAACTTAACTTACCATTTAAAACATGAAAACTTAAATAGGTGTTACACCTTTGATGAGTCTTAATTTTGTGTTCAAAGACCCTTAAGGGTGATATTAAAAAGTTCATAAAAGGCATGTAGATTAGAAGAAGCCATGGATTGAGAAGCTAAAGAAGGGAATTTGCTATTATTGTGACAATGTTTTTAATCATTTTGTAAAATGACATTTCAAGAAAAAAAGATTGGAATAATAAATTCAAAGGTTCTTCACAAAGGGGTATGGTATGCAAGGTTGGACTTCTTGAAACTATTTACAATTCTTTTACAATTTGTAAGGACATTTGATTTCCATGGAACTTCATAATATCTCATTTCTAAGGTTCCAAAAACAAGTATTTTTAATTTTTAGGAATTGTTTTTGGGTCACAAAGATATCTTGGAAACAATAATATTTTTTATGTTTGTGGGAAATGCATTATTTTTTTCAAACAATCAACTAGGATTTCCAATTGCACTGGAAATCAAAGTTGGCAATTAATTGATTACTCAATTAACATAACAAGGTTAAAAGTAAAATTTGAAACCATTAAATGTTGAAATCTTTTGATTTAGATAAAATGATTATTGGGTTGTTGAAGAAGGGAACTTAGACAAATGGGTTGGAATTTCTCAATCCTTGGTTCTAGAGTGATCATTGCAATGTCAAACTTAAGAAGAATATCACAATGCATCAATGTGTCTTTCATGACTACATTCATATTACTAAATAGTGAAATATGACACACTATTTACAACATATGTAGTTGTATAGGGCATATTTTATTTTAAGTAACTTGTTATATTGGATTATGTAGTCACAAAAGACACATTTTGACATAATTAATGATTTATGGTATTAGAGGCTTGAACATGTCTTTATGCAATGCCTAACACCATGCCCAAAAATGACCTTGTCGAGGACATGGATATCCATGGAGATCATTAGTTTTTTTTTGTGATGGATGTGTTTACCATCATATGCCATTTCCTTTGAGTGAGAGTTTTTGAGCAAAAATAATTATTGAACTCGTGCACATATATTTATGTGATCCCATGGTAACAACATTTCATAAAGGGGCAAAATATGTAATAACTTTCTTGGATGACTATTCTAAGAAGAATTTCTAGGATTGTAATGAAACAAATTTCTTGTTATTTGAAAGGGAAGATTGATTTTGGTTTATGTTTCAAAGGAGGTATTGAAGATATTATAATGAGCCAAGTGCATTTTGAATAGGTTGTCTACCATAGCCAAGATTCCAAAATGAACATTATGGGTAGAAATGTTTTGAATGATTTGTTTACCATATCCAAAGAATTGATGAAAACATTATGGGCTTGTTGCATTCCAAAAGGATTGTTTGCCAAAGCCATTGTTCTAATGGGAACCAATAGTATTATGTATAAAAATACACAAATGAATATGTTTATTGTGAAATAGATTACATTGGCAATATTGATGATTATTGATGCACATTAGGTTATGTTTCATATTAGGAAATGGAGCTATTACTTGGAGTAGCATAAAATAAAAATTTATTGTTATGTTAACAAAAGTTGAATATATGGTAATTTCTTAAGCACCAAGGTAGGTAATGTGATTTTCATCATTTTTTGGGATATCGGTCAATCATAAATTTTAAAATTGTTATATAATATGATGATAATCAAAGTTATATATCTCTTCCAAAAAACCCAACCTCAAATATGCTCACTCAAAGCATATTGAGATTTAATATCATATTATGACCCTAATCTTGAGCTTTTGACCAAGGCTAGCCCACATTGCAAAAAATGGGTCCATGAACAATGCCAAGACCCAAAATGAAGGAAGAATAAAAACACATTAAGGTGTACTTGTTTTAGTACAATTTTGTAAAGCGTTAAAAATAATTATAATACAATTTTATGCAAACATTTCAAATCATTCCATCCCAATTTAATGGTCAAAATGTCAAAAAAATGGTCAAGATGTAAAATGATTTATAACTGTTTTCATTCTGATCAAATGATCAAGGTGTAAATTATATATATACAATATATACATGATATATCATATATAATTTAGAGTTGTTTTATGACACCAAGACACTTGTCTTTTGGTTCCATGCCATGTTCATATTAAACAAAAGTTTAATGGAATAAAAACATAATGCCCTTTTCATATACGTGTTATTTTTTCACATTTTCACAATTTTTTTTAATACAAATAAAATGATATTGCATCAATGGCTTATACACAAATTATTTTTTTATGAATTATGTACATTAAATTTGAGGAACCTATTAATATCAATGGAATTTTGTAGTTTGCATCAATATCATTCACCACCTAAAGTTTCATGCAAAAATACCACCTAAAACCCCATTTTTGAAAATACATATTTAAAAATTTCATACTTTATGACATTTTTTTGTAATGAATATATTCATAGATTTCAAAATCTCCATCATTTAATAATTAAAAAAAAGGTTTCATCAATTTCCAAGTTAATCAAATCTCCTCAAAATTTAGAAGAATACTTCCATTTGTGAAAGTGCATTTAAAAAACATTATCAAATCTTACAAAATACTTTCATGATTATAATTTTGAGGACCCTAATGTGCCTCTACTTGGAAAAATACTTTTAGATAAGGTGAGAGGCTTTTGAGAATCAATAAGAGGTATTCAATGACTCTAATGATGGATTCCACTTTGAAAGTTGGGATTGCCCAAGAGTCTAAAACATTTAGATGGAAATATGAAGAATCAAATTGCCTTCAAATCATGAGATCTTTAGATCATTGACAAGATTTTAAATAAAACTATAAGATAATGGCTCACACACTCAAAAAAATATTTTTGAAAAACATTACAATGTTTGAAGGACTTGAAACATAATGTGTCCCAATTCATTTTGGAATTCTTGAATTTTTTTGCCATTTCAATTTAGTCTTTACAAACAACTCCAAATATGCTATAGGGAAAAAGGTGGTGATTTGTCCCAAATCTAGGTCATGTGAATTTAGTGTGAATATAAAGCAAATTTATATACCATTATGGTTCCATTTATATCAACTATCTACATTGTTTTCTTTGTGCAAGTGAATTGACCAAAAGGTGTTCATGAATGTCATTTTGTGCTCATGTGTACCTAATGTGTGGAGCCATAGGAAATTTGCTTTAGATTCTTCTTTCTTTTCATCATTGTTGTTTCACAAAATTATCACTAATATCTTGGGACAAGCTTAGGGACAAGACATCAAAACTTGCAAAACAAAATTGAAGCGAGCTTCATTAAGTTGGTGTTTTGTAGCATATAGAATATAGTTGTAGACTTATTGATTAAGGGACTTTTTGTTGATAAATATGAACATTTCCAACGCTTGATGGATATGGTAAAAGGTGTAACTTGATAATTCATGGAATGATGTTGTTTGATATCAGTATCATCCAAGTTATTTTTACCAAGGTACTGTTTTTAAAATATATTTGTGCTTCGTGCATTCAATTAGATTGGAACTATTGAATAGTTTAATTAAATATAGTTAAAATTATCTCATATCATGTGACATTCCCCAAGGGTTGTGAGGTAACATTTATGCATGGGATGTTTACATATTGTTTAAGAATAGTGAAAGCTTGGGGGCGAGTCAGAAAAGATGCAATGACATGTGTTGGGTGGAGAGCACATAGTAATGTCTAATTTTTCTCATCTCTATTCTCTTGTTGTTCAGTTGTCAATTTCAAACATTTCAAGAACGAAGGAAAATGATTTTATGAAAGTAAGTAATTAGGCATTCAAAACAACATCCAACAGTAAGTTTTGAAATTGATTTTGAAGTGATTTGTGAAAGTGGGAACCTTTTGACTCACTCACCTGCATGACAAACATATATATCATCCCTGATCACTGGACAATGTATTATTAATCTTGGCTTCAAAGTCCAGCTTATGGAAACTCTGATCACAGGGCAGGCAAATGTAATGTCATTTAATAATTTGTCACACTGTCAATAATATAAGTGTCACTTTATGATCAAGTATGTTGAACTTTGAAGAAACCTAAACACACATGACACATAGGACACATTAATCAAGAGCACTGACACTTTTTGTTGCCCATACTCTTGAACTCTAGTCAGGCATGGCTGAATGGCAAGTTTAAGAAAAAAAAGCAAAGGCCAATAAGACACAACAGGGTCATGGTTTCAAAGCCCCCTGGCTCCTTGTTGCCCTAAACTCTCTGGCTCAGCACCAGGTTTCTGAAATAGGGTAGAGGGAGGGAGGGAGGGAGGGAGAGAGGGAAGGTGAGGAAATGGCTCAGCTTCTGATGGAAAAGCCTAGTAGTTATGAAGGTTCTTGGGCTAGAGAATGAATAAAGATATGCTCTTTTCTCCTTTCCCCTTTGATCAGGGTTGTCCCCTAGACACATTGATTTCTCTTGGGTCACAAGCTGGGCCAGAATATTAGAACTTCACCATAGTTTTATTGGGTTTGATTTACCAATAAACCATGGATATAATCTTGACCCACTTGTGTGGGAGCTGGGATCTAATTAGCTTGGGTCTGCTGCATTGAGTCACTCATCCCCTTACTACTACTAACTTGCCCATTCTAAACACTTGTTTCAGCCTAAGGGTTTTCCCTGGAATACATGACTAAGAACCAGCTTAGATACCTGACAACTTCACCCCAAAATCAAGATAAGCAGAACCAAACGGAATCCGATCTTTGATTGTGTTCTGCAATAATAAGTCACCTGGAAATTGGAACCCCAAGACACTTTTGAACTTGGGTTTGCCACACAACTCACAAATTTTCACTCTTTCATTCAATAAAATTACTATGGTAACTATCATCATATACCTGTAGGTGGTACACAGACTGTGTGAGACATGCAGTTTGATGGTTCTGAAAGCATTTGGATCTTTGTTGCTGTAAAACCATCTGGATTTACAGCCTAAGAGGGCCAAAGGCAAGATCTTAAAATCAGAGGCTTATATGTTGTGAGAGAACCACCTACTATACTTACTTGCTGAGAGCCAATTAACCAATGATATATGGTTTCAGACTCCTTCATAAAGAAGATGCCATCTCCATAAGAAACATAGAGGATTTGGATTGGTTACAAACCTGATGAGTAACGGGCATTTGCTGGTCAAGCTGCTGGAAACTTGATGGCTGTCAAGGAATGACCAAATGAGACATCTGAGGGGCAGATCCCCATTGATAACCATGTTTTCATGACAGTGAGAAGGCATGATTAATTTCATTCTTCTTCCATTTTTTGACTGGTGAAAATAATTGAGGGTCCTCTGCAGGACATTGTGCAGGTGACATCTTTTCATCAGTCCAAAATACTTCTAATTAGTACATATTGTATACAGTGTACACGATACAGAATTTTTATTGATGATTAGATCAGATGGGTATGCACATTAAGAGATGGAAAAGATCAGCTAGACTCTACAATGTTGTTGTAAAATCCTTGTAGGGATTTTACAGAATTGTACTGATCAATTTTTAAAAGGAGCTGGAAAACCAAAGTAAAAAAGCTTTTTAAAAAACAGGCCTCCAAACTTCTGTCGTCAACCCTTGGATCAATGAAAACCAGACATTGATGCAAGTGCGGTCCAGTAGTACTATGACTCAATGTGAAGCATGTCGTGCAAAAATTTGGTGAAGGCATGTTAGCTCTCACAGACATGAGATACTCTACTCCCATGGTCAGAGGTCATCTGGCACAATCATAATAATAATAATAATAATAATAAGGTTCACCTTCCATCAATTTTGACACATATTCATGTCAAATATCCCATATTTTACAAAGCCATGCATGATTCATGACACATAAACGAGATAAAATTTGTGATTTCGTCCACTTTTATGTAAAGCATATGTGGTGTTTACCATAAATTTGACATTTTTAGTGGAATGTGCGACATAGATCTAATGTATGCAATACCACATTCAAGTGTCAAAGACCATATTCTGTTGTAGGCTGGGCTTCTTCATTAGATCAGTCCATAGGCCATACCTTCTAGAGGGATGCATCCTTGGACTTCATGTTGCCAAGACTCCGTCCATGCTATGGAATTTGCAAATCAAACCTATATGAGCTCTGGTCCCAAGTCCCAACCAGTGTTTGTTTATTCTGACAATTGGGGTCATTTCCTACCAAAATATGTGGGGAAATGTGGAAATTTTTGTTTATTTAGAGTAGAGTAAACTAATTTTGCTATTTTTTGGTGAAAATTTTGACAAATGCCCCATTTTGCAAAATTGAAAATAAAATAAAATCCCTGGTCCCATAGAACATTCCAGGTGCCCATTGGAGTGCTGAATTTAGTGTTCTCATAGTTGGGACCAGTGTTGGGCAGTTCTTAGAATCAGGCACAGATACCCTCTGGTTATCAACCTGGGTATATTCCCACTTACCCACCGGATCTCAAAATCTTCGAAGGAACCCATCTTTTGGTATATAACCGTGGTTTCCAGAACAATATTAAAAAGTTGAAGAATCAAGCAAAAAAGAACTAACCAAAGAACCGCAAATTAAGAACCGTTGGTTCTTTGCTGATTCTTTCATGAAAACTGCAGATTCTTTCAAGCTTTTGAAATAACTAAAATCAGGGGTTCTCTGATTCTGATTTTTTTTTCAAAGAACCAGAACTAAGAACCTGCCCCCGCACTGATAGGGACTAGGGACCTGGTGGTTGTTCTAGTCTTGAATGCAAAAGATTCATCCTCTCTCTCTCATCAGCTTGTCCAGAAATATTGGGCAGAGTGAACCCATGTTCACCTTTTTGAGTGAGGCCTGTTCATGGCCATATTGAGCCCAAAAAATGTTAGATTTGAACTCAGAGAGACCCTGATGATCTAGTCTAAGCATGCGATATTTATAAATAATTTAAATGGATTCTGGGGTTTTTAGTTTTTACCATGGTACCAATGTGGGTGCTATATAGTTCACCCAAGGCCAGCAAACATGTGCTCAAATCTTTTGATCTTGAAGTTAAAGGTAGTGGAATTACCATAGTTGATCACATGGGTGTCACATGGAAATGTATGATATTCATTGATCACTGTCCACGGAACATGGTTTTTTTTTTTTCCAATTTTTTAGATACCCGAAATATGGCGACTTTTTCGAAAAAATGTAGCAAAATAAATCGAATTTATATCAGAAGAAAACATAATTTCTCAAAAAAACGACAAAATTTGTAGACAAAAAAAATCACTGCCGATCACCAACTACATCTGGGGAGTGGCATCAAATGAAACTATGCAGCTGACAGACACTTGGCTTTGGACTCCAAAGAAGTGATTTATTAAGCCCCTGTCATGTAGCACTAATAACTCAAAAGTGGTCAGAACAGTACTGAACTGTCCTGATCTCCTCATCGATTCTCAACTGCATGCTATGAAAAGAATGAAACCCCCCCCGCCCTCCCTTTGTCAGTAACCCAGACTCCTCCTGTTGGGATGGACTTGTTTATTATTATTACACCACACCCTTGAGACTGTAGAAAGAGTCATACACTTATCTATCTCAAGGCCCTCCCTCAATTCCAAGTTCTCATGATGAATTTTTTTTTCTTAAAAGGTTTTGTTTTTTGGGTTGTCATTTTCTTTAAAATAAAAATGGGGATTTGCAACCCCAGTAATGTTACTGATATTTAAAGAAAGTAAGAAATTACCAAATGGGTGAACTCCATTATGAAACTAATAAACTTGACTGGGAACAAGGTGTAAACCCTAAATTAAGAAATTCATGTTTGGGGAAGAAAAAAAAATCCTTGTATTTGCCAATGTGCAGAGTTGCAGACTATGGGTGTTGTTGTGTTGTTGTGTCCTATATATTACTGACCAAAGTCTGATCTGCTCAACTCTCAATTGTGTCCCCAATTTTTTGGCAGTTGTGGCAGCAGCGCAAAACATGGAAGCAAATGTTGGGAGTTGAAAACCTTACTTAACAGGATCGGCAAAAAGCCAGAGTTTGTGAAGCTTGGGGGTTCTTGGACTATCTACTTCATAAATGAATGAATGATCAGGCTATAAAATTATATCGTTTCCTGAAATTTTCTTGATGGCTTGATCTGCCCTATCTCAAGAACTTGATCAATGTTTTAAAAAAATAAAATTTAACCTCCTTTCTGAAGAAGATCAACCTCGGTGTTCCCAATAGAGTCCTCTGAAACACCATAGCTGAGGAGTCTTGTACAAAACGAAGTTGAAGGTGATCATCTCTGAGAGCCTTCACACTCTGCACAGTGTTCCCATGCCTAGTTCTCACAACAGTCTCTGACGTGATCTTACTAGTCCTTCAGAATTAACACCTCAAATCAGAAACGCTATTCATTTTTACTGTTTTTGCCAGTTCTTTCTTTCTCTCCATCACTGACATGTTTATTGGGGGGATGGATGGGTGGGAGCAGAAGGATCCTTTGTTGCCCAACATCAATTTTACCGTTTGTTCCACTGTTGGCTTCGAATGAAAAAGGAAGGGGAAAAAATAAGGGAGCTGGGGATGTACACTTGAAAGAGCAACATGGCTGGCTGCTGATCGATCAATTATGTGTCGGGCAAAGGGGAAAGGCAAAGGGAGGAGGTTGCATTCTCTTCACTGTTGGAAACCTGATATCATGTCATGGGACAACATTCCAAGTGTGGTCAGTAAGTAAGTGCCCCTTGTTGCTGACCATGTTTCCAGTGGATTTCACTCTTGACTGTTAGTGCCAACAGCCACTGGGAACAGGCAAAAAATTCCCAATCAAAAATCATGTGAATGCAATGAGTATATTCTATAGGTCCATCGTCAACTACACACATTTGACCTGAATTCAAGGACAAACTGTGCTGTATTGCCTTGTAGTATGTACAGTACTTAACTTACCCTTCAAAGTTCTAACTATAGAAGGTTTTTATTGTTCTGCACCCACAGTATCACACCATTTAATGATAATATTATGTTGCTGGGCAGGGTAGGGATTCAATGCTCCTCATGCATTTTGTAAATCACTCCAAAGTTTTTTTTCTTTGTATTTGAAAGCACCTTACTTCATCAATTGAAGAAACCTTTAATTGTGGCCTTTCAATTCATGTGAGTCTTTCTCCATTCAACTGTAAAGATTTTACACCGGGGAAGGGCTGCTCCCCATGACCTCCCTCAACCTTGTGGGCATACACCTTCTAAGTCTATATTATGTTCTCAACCCCACCCTCAACCTCTGGTATGTTGTCTCACTTCCTTTGGGACTCCAGTGTTTCATGCTCTCATGTCATCCAAGCTTGCACTTCACCTTTCAAACCAATTGTGATATGATCTTGTACTTGTGTCACAACTTTGTGCTTTGATTTTCTTTTTTATTCTTACATTTTTCTCTTATTATTTGTTTTGGTTTGTGCATGGGCTTGGGCACCAATTGTGAATTGCTTTTGTTTGTGTTGTTGGAGCTTTGTGCTTTGGTTTTTTCTAGGACTCTTGCACTTTGTTTTTATATATCACTTTGCTATGTGCTTCAACTTGGACACCAATTATGAATGTTTGTGTTGTTCGAGCTTTTTGTTTTGATTTTCTTCAAGACTCTTGTGATTCACAATCATGTCATTTTATTTTGTGTTTTGACTCACACTATTTATGAATTCCTTTTGTTTGTGTTGTTAGAATTTCATGCTTAGATTTTAGATTTTGGCTTTTGCATTTCTTTGTGTGATGCGTTATGTTGTTGGGTGTATGAATATGGAAGCTTGGAGACAAATGTTGTTTCGCATATTGATTGTTAGATTGGGTGATGATGAAGGTGAAGTGGACTTTTTGTGCAATTACTGCTTGATATTAATGCTAGCCTAAAAGCTATGATGTGTTGCCTAATGGTAGTAAACCTATGCATAAAGCCAATTTGCAATAAGAAAGGGAGTTCAAGTCCTCACAAATGGATTACTATAATTTTATAAGTTGTTAACTTTTGTCAACTTTTTTTTTCGACACCTTACAATGTTACATATTGTAAACTTATGTAAGTAGATAATATTATTTTAAAATAATTAAATATGTAACTTAATAGGTAGGAGGTGTATTGAACTACTTACCAACGTAACCTACTATGTTACTTAAGTACCTAGATAGGTAACTGTGATGGTGCCTACGTACATAAATATGATGTCATTTTTATTTTTCCAACTTGATTATATATTCTATTTGATTATAAACCCAATAGTCATCTTGACCAAAGATGCTTTTCTTATTTGTTCAACTTAACTAAATGTCCTGTTTGATTAAAACCTATTAGCCACCTTCATCAAAGATATCATTTTTTGTTTGATTTGAGTAGATGTCCCATTTGATAAGTAGTCAGATGGGTCAAATTGATTAATTAAAAATTACAAAAAACATTCAAAATGAACATTCCATCAATAAACAAAGATCAGTTAATCAACTTGAATACTTTGAAAAATCATGTTTATTTGTTAGTGTTAAACTAAAGGTTTTTAAGGATGTTTGCATCCTTGGATTGCATGCATTATTGCTAGAAGAATTGTTTAAGGCATGGTAAAGGCAATCTTATGACCAAAATAATCACAACTCAATCATTCTTGAAACTATGGTTAACCAAAGTTTTTGGATAAGGCATTGACATTTTGGATTACGTAGCATGAACAAGGGCATGAATGTCCATGATAAAAGTTCATTGGCTTTTAATTTGTTGTGTGGGCTTGGTGTTGATTTGAAATTCAATGTGTGTTCAAGGTACTATTTGCTTGTGGATGGCATGCTCTTGAAATTGGCTTGTTTTGTGCAAACCATCCATGAACCACTTCGAGGAAAAAAATGGAACCATTTTTCTCAAACTTAAGAAGTTATTGAAAAGGATGTTGAAAATTGTTTTGGTGTGTTGCAAAGTTAGTCTACCATAGTGCAAAATCAACAATGACAAAAAAAAAATTGCGTTTAATATTCTTGTTTTTAATGTTATCCTACACAATACAACTATGGAGGATGAATCTACCTTGAATTTGGAGCCATGTTTGAAGCATGTGATAGAAATGGGATGTGGATTCATATTTCAACAATTCATATATGGGATAAAAGATAATGAAAATCATAGACACGCTATGTTTTGAAAAATGATCTCATTGAACATATGTGAGCTTGAAAAGGCAATGCATGAATACAATGAAATCATTTTTTGAAGTTTTTTTGCCTTATTGTCAAATTGCCATGTTTACATTCTATTAATTAACACACTAAATTGATGTATTCATGCTCTCCTTTTGGCAACTCGATCACACAAAAGTACTTATCATCTTCAATGAAATTCTTCCCTGTTTGGAATTTTGGTGGAACAAATTGAATGTCTACTCCCACAAGTGCAATCATAAAGTCCTATGTGTTGCCATTATTGCTATATAATGAAATCAACCAAACTACTTGTAAATATCCAATGAGAGCTTGTATCTTGTTACGAACTAAAGACCAATAAGAAATGTTTTGAACTAGTGCCTATTTTTTTTTTCTAGGTCAAACCAATATCAAAAATGTGGATTTTAGACAACATTGTGACTAACCCTCAATGTTGTTCTTGCAAGCATATTTCCTACCGATGGTGGAGATGCTTTAACTTTATAAAATTACAATGGGTCCCTACATATAACCTTGTAATGTAAAATTCAATTGTGATCAAATGAATGAACATTCACAAACCTTAACATTGCTCTTGAACCATAAAAGGCTTGTGTTTCCCTCTTTTTTTAAAAAAAATAGGAAAAACAAATTTGGGGCTCCAAATACATTCCACTCAACACATTGATGTTCATCACACCAACATGCATAGGCATGGCAAGAAATGATGATATGGTAAGAAGGAGTGGAAAGGCAATGGTTTTTCTTTTGACAAAGAACATGTCAATTCTACCATTAATTTTTACAAGAAGTAGCATTCGAAGAATGCCTCTTATTCTGTTTGCTATTGGTCAATATTGGAAAACATTCCACAATT
>Ga0209208_10002545_pt1 | contig 26191 bp, 26 predicted proteins | sample S1TSphfallax_3_FD_187694 | JGI IMG/M metagenome (GOLD analysis project Ga0209208, IMG submission 187694) | Host-associated microbial communities from peat moss isolated from Minnesota, USA - S1T2_Fd - Sphagnum fallax MG (SPAdes) (version 2) | ecosystem: Host-associated > Plants > Peat moss >...
CACCCAGTCCTTCCGGTCCTTCACATTTCCCACTCCGATTCTTTACAGGCACTCTGGGAGGGTAACCCTACCCCAAGTGGGGTCAAAATGGGTACATTGGTTACCCACGTTACATGTAACCAATGGAGAACCTACAGGTTCCACGTTAAGGTAATGGAATGGTTTGTGTATTAACCATCAAAGATCCTCCTCCTAAAGGGAGGGGCAGGGAGGCAGGTGGTGGGATATGGAATCACTGGACTTTGGGATTTCAACTCCCTACAAAAGCATGCAGTGTTATACTTAGCTATTGTCCGTAGCCACTGTCTGTCCGGATATAGGGGCGGCCTCTGGGAACAGGAAATTCTGGCCCAGAAACCACAGATCTTTTGAAAGAAAATTCTGGGAACAGGAAATTCCGACCGACCGGGCCCAGCCGCTTCAAAAACCAGCCGGGCCCGGTCGGCCTAAACACCGAGCTCCGAAACCACAGATCTTTTAAAAGAAAACTCTGGGAACAGGAAATTTCGGCCCGGAAATCATAGATCTTTTGAAAAAAAACTCTGGGAACAGGAAATTCCGGGAGTGCTAGGCCAGGCCCGACACTCCCAGAAGAAGAATCACGAAGACGCAACAAAGGCAGGGATGCACAGCTGCCGCAACCGCAGCACCCGGAGCTCCACCGCCGTGCTCCGACACCGGGTTTCATCCACCCGGTCTCATTCACCCGGTCCACTCCCCAGTCTCATCCACCCGGTCTACTGACCCGTGTTTGGGTCGCAAAGCCTACTGAATCCACGGGATCATCCTAGGTACCTACCACCCTACCCTATAGACTGGACCAGACCGGGCCCCAGAGGCTATCGGCGTGTCTCCTGAGAACGGGGCCCGGTCCTGCTTGGGTTGCAGAGCCTGCTGAATCCACGGGATCATCCTAGGTACCTACCACCCTACCCTATAGACCGGACCAAACTGGGCCCCGGAGGCTATCGGCACGTCTCTAGAGAACGGGCCCGATTACCCCGGCCTCCCTTGCACTTCTTGTTGGAGTCTGTCTGTCTGTGGTGACAAACAAGGCAGGGCAGGGGCAAGGCAGGGCAGGGCAAGGCGGCCAAGGTAGTTTGAAAAACAAAATAAAAACAAAATAAATAAAAAAGTTAAAAGTTTTTTTTAAAAACTAAAACATGAACCAAGTTTAAAGAAACCGGGGGGCTTCATAGTGTCCGAAGGTCACGGGCACCCACTAGTCATATATATAAATTCACTACGTTCGTGACGGAGCTTGGGTCTGTCATAGACGGCCGACTGGGCCCGGCCCAACACTCCCGGACTCCCGGACCGGGCCCGTCGTGGGGGGTGCCGGGCCGGGTCCATAACAGAAGGCCGGTCGGCTCTCTAGTCCCCTGCACGGGTGGAACGGTTCTCTAGTTCCCAGCACGGGCGGTGTGGGCACTCCCGGATTTCCACCGACCAGGCCCGCCGTGCGAGGTGTCGGGCCGGGTCCATCAGAGAAGGCCGACCGGGCCCAGCCCGGCACCCCCACGGCTGTGACCGAGCCCGGCGTAAGAGAGTTGTGCATGTTTAGCGGGGGAGGGCGGCGGTGGCGAAGGCGACTGTTCTCTGGTTCCCAGCACGGGGGGAACGTGGCCTGGAGGAAAAGCGATGCGCTACTGCAAGCGAAAGAAGAGGAGGAGGAGGACAGAGGAGAGAAAAGAAGAAGAAAAGAGAAGAGCGTGGCCTGGAGGAGGAGCGCTGCGCTACTGCAGGCGAAAGAAGAGGAAGAGGACGACAGAGGAGAGAAGAGAGTTGTGTGTGCTTGGCGGGGGAGGGCGGCGGTGGCGGGGGCGGAAGTCTCATGAATGAGTAGTGTAAGTTGCTTGCTTTGCTCCAGAGGCTAGAGGTTGCTTAGAACTGGGAACGATGAACAGCACGGACCCTTAGGGAGAAAGAGAATTTAAGGAGGAAAAGTGTTGCAGTAACGAGGTCGGCCAGCAACAGATTTCATGGGGGACTTTTCAAAAACAATAAATTTTAAATTATTAAAAAAAAAATTTAATTAAAAAAACATTGCTTTGCGCCTTTGTGTGTCTTTCTTTTGGTTTAAAGAAACCGGGGGACTTCACAATGTCCGAAGGTCACGGGTACCCACTAGTGCACATAAATACATAATCCACCCCAACAAGAGGCAAACTTTATTCATAATGTTCTTTTGATAATGTACATGATTATTATTTTTTTCAAAGAAAAGGTAAATTCACTTGAAGAGAAAAATATTTGAATTTTTTTTATTGAATAACATTTTAATGATCATTTTTTGGAAAAAAAAAAATCCAAACACATAATTTGTAAATGAAAAAACCTTTATGGTAATACAAGAATAAATTAAATTTATTTTTCATTAGTGTGGCTTGTGCCTTTGGCCCAAGTGTGAACCCATTATAAATTCACTACGTCTGTGACGGAGCTCGGGTATAGGCCGACCGGGCCGGCGTACTGTCTGTCGAGGTCCTAAAACCCAGGTCACTTTTAAAACTATCCCCCCAATCTTGAGGGCCCAAAAACTATTTAGGACCTCAATCACACACTTTTACTTGTTTACTTACCGAGTCTCGAGTCCTGAGTCCCGACCAATCCAGGTCCCAAGTCCCAACGCCCAAGCTTCAAAAACCCGAACGATAAAAAAAAACCTAGCCCGGGCCGGGCGGCGCCCAGGTGTGTGGAACCGCAGGAGTAAGTATTAAACCGGGGCGGTGAGGAAGCCCAGTCTCCCCACGAAGACCCGGGTCCCAAGCCATAAACTAAGCTCTTTGCCACGGGTGGACTGGAACAGGGCCCGTGTGTTTCCGGGGGCTGTCGCCGACACTGGCCCAGGTACCCGAGCTCGGTCGTCTCTCTCCTTTCTCTCGTAGCTCAAGAAGGGAAGGGGCTGGCACGTTGCGTTGTGTTTGCGCCTCACAGTATCCGAAGGTCACGGGTACTCACTAGTAATTAATATAATTTGAAGATTCTGCTTCGGTGAAATTTTCTGCATATAAGGAATAAATACAATAATATGGTTCAAATTTTTGTAAGTTTCAACATCTTTTTTGGTTAGCCTGTTGAAAGGCTTCAATATTCTGGTGAATTGGTCTTGGGTTCAAATCTAGCTGCCATAATTGAATTTTTGATATTTTGGACTTTTTGTATTGTTATTTTTTAGAAAAATTTGGCAAAAGTGAAAATAATATAATTTGTGCCAAACCTAAAAAGGTACTACAAAAATCAAACCCATTCATAATTTACATCGCCCAAAAACATTACATGCGGTTGTGTATTTCAAAAAAATTTGCATTACCCACATTTAAATGTAATTGAAAAAAAACTTACATACCGATTTGTGTAAATGGTTGTAGTGTAAATCATTTACACTTACACACATATCACTAATAAATATGTTGCATTTACAATAATACTTAGGTTAGAATTATGTGGTGGTTAATAGGGATTCGTGGCTTGTGTAATAGATTACATTAATGTGTTAAGAATAATTTTTCCATTTTCCACCAAGTTTTCTTAAATGTACATGTAATTTGTTTGGGTTTTTTTTCTTTTTTTAATGTTGTCGACTTTGTTGCAAATCATAATTTATCATTATAATTTGAATGACATTAAAATATTTCCATTTTTTTTGTTTGTTGAAACAATTTACATGTTTTGATCACCAAATTTATTTTCAATCTTCCATATAAATGTTTTAAATAATTAATTATCATTCACAAAGCTAGATTTTGTTGGATGTTCAAACATAACATTTTAGGATAAATCATTTTGCTAGCCAATGCTAATTTATTTATTAATTAATTAAACTCCTAAATATCCAATTATCTCTACAACTTTCCATCCAAATGCAACTTTGAAAACCCATGGTACATTATAAATTAGATTACAATATTTTAACATGACTTATATCCATTACACATAACTAGATATACTTAAATAACCAATTTGCTCCAAGTGCATGTTGAAATTCCCTACAATCAATCATTAATATTCTTAATATCTTAATGTTTTATGATGCTTGTGTTGAAAACCATTTCAAAAATTATAGTTTATATTAACCATGATTTGGAATAATAAATATTGGTAATAAAATATTTTTCATATAAGTTGACTTGGATTTTTTTTCCAAAATAAATACAAAATAAAGAACAAACATTGAATTAAATTATGAAAGACGATTGGAATTTTTTTTTCTTAATAGTTGAATTGTGTGTAACTCCATAAGGGGAGGTTGGTGATGTTAAAAAATGAAAAGAAATTTTTAAAATTTCACCTAGTCGCAAAAAATGATTAATGAGATGAGTGTTGGTTTGTTTTAGTGGCACATGAATTAAAATGAACACATATTTTGGTATTTTGGAGTACTAAAACATTATTAAAATTTACCAAAATCATGACTATTTCCTACGTGACCATTGATAAATTATATTATTGTAATTCTTGTATGCCTAACTCCAATAAATTTTTTTTAAATACCAAAATCACATATGTTTCCTTTGTGACCATTGATATATTATATTAACACAATTATTATATGCCTAATTCTAGTAAAACAAATATAGATCATTATTGTAGTACCTTTTCAACTTTAGCACTAATTATATTATTTTCAGTTCTGCCAAAAAAAAATTTAAAAACAAATCTTTATGTTGAAAAACTTTAAAATTCAGTAAAGGTAGCCAAATTCAAAAACCAAAAAACCAACGCCCTCCTCATTGAACCCAAACTATCTTAGATTAGTGTAACCTAAAATACAACAATTTTTTTGTGAGAGCATTTGTGATTTTATTATATTTAATCATTATATGTTGAAATTTTCAAAATAAAAAATTGTGGTGCCAGAACAAAAACTTCAAATTATATTAATTATTCAGCATAGTAATGCCGAACTTGAAAAGGTACTATGGTAGTATATATTGTACCAAATGCAATGAGAGGTGGTGGCCTTCAATGCATATAAAAGAAAAATATTTTGCTAGGTGGACAAAAAAAATGACATTTTATTGCATTCCTAACATTCTAGGCGTCTCTTAAATTGTATGTAAATTAGCCAATAAGGTAATCAAATATATATATATATATATATATATAATTATTTAATAAATAATAATCCATGATCCCAATTGAATGAACTTGGGCTTTCCAAGTTTACATTTCCAAACCTAACTTCCAATACTTGTGAACAAAGATTTTCTCCCCACCAATGTATTGAAAACACCACTTTAATTTAATTTCATGAAAATTCATTAAGTTCAATTGCAAAATCAACAAATTTTAATACATAACACAAAATGACCACTTTTTATTATAGACAAAAAGAAATGAAAGTTCACATTCCTTATATTTAATATAGAGATAGATTTTGTTGTTGCTTTTGGCCTCACCAAATGTTTATAAATGCCTTCCACATAACAATTTTTTTTAAAATAAATTTAATTATATGGTGAGTACACAAATTTGGTCCAAATATAATCTTCACCACATTTGAAGTAGCCACAAATTACAAATATTCATGATTAGGTTTTGTATGTTAGATATTATAAATGAATATATATTAAACAACAACAATTTCAATGTTAATAAATTCAATCGTAATAATATTTGTTAGAAAATGATGACATGAATTTGTCCATAATTGATGAGGAAGCTTGTTGGTTATGAATTGCCCCCACCATTTGAAATTCATTAATGGTGTATCACATTTTTTATGAAATTGAATTAAAGAAAATATTTCATTTGGTTCTTAAATCAAATTTTAATATTTAATTTGATATTTAAGACATTCCAATGTTGTCAATCAAATCATCTATGAATCATCATTTCATCATGGACATCATAAAGAGTTGAAATTAAACAAGAGATTCAAAAATATTTTGAAAATATTTTGTATATTAGTTAGATATATAAACTCGTGATTCTCATAGGTGTTATAATTTATTAGAAAAAAATTATTGTTAGGGTGGTATGTTTTTTGAAAACAAATGGGGGGAAAAATAATTTTCATTCCATTTGGGCAAATTAGATATTATAAAATTGCTTATAAATACATTCATGGTTAACATTGAAAAATTTCAACCACTAGGCTAGGGAAATTCCTTGACACATAAATGCATGTATTAACCATGCTTACAATGTGAATGCCCATCACCTACCAAAATGAAAAAGAAAAAGTGTTAAACAAACAAAATACATATCACACAACAAACATCCATTTTAAAAGCTCTTTTGTCATTTGTGTTTTAGATTCCTTATCCACCTCCTCAATGTATTTGGTTGGGTCCCTTCATATTGTCCCAAAAAAATGATAAACATTAAGCAAATTAAAAAAGACATGGCCATTTGAAAGTTGAGAATGGAAAACCAATGCATTTTACACCTTCCATTTTAAAGTAGACATCCCACTTATTAAGCCATTGGATAAGACTAAACGCATGAAAATACACTATCCATTTTCTAACATTGATTAATTAGAAGCTGCAAATTTCAACATTATAATGATATTTTGGTAAATAAGTCATGGGCACATAAGGATAAAATTTGTAATTTGCACATTACAAATAACAGTAATGTAAGGATGGATTTAAAAAAAACCAACTTCCATGAGTGAACCCTCCATACTCTTATTTGAACAATCATACTAACATCAACTATATTTCTTATTCCTTTGGGGAAATTACTTCCATTTGCTTCCAAATGGCATGTAAACAAAATATTAAAGTGCAATTTAATGAAAAATGTTAATTTTATAATTCATTTCAATCATTAATCCAAAAGTGGGGTGCAATTTACTAACCTAAATCACTATGAAACTTTAAATAGAAATAGGTTCACCCTATCCTAGTGATTTTGTTTTACCTAAACTTATATATGTCACTATGCAATTGTCATGTTTCATTAGTAGTTGATATAATTCATTACTCATTGAAGTAATTCATCATAGTAACTAGGTTTCTTTTGATGTTGTTGCTTTTATTTTTTTAGGATATTGTACTTTAAGCTATTGTACCCTAAGTTATTTTAAGTTATTTTACCTTAAATTATTTTTATTATTTTTAGTTATTCCATCTTAAGGTATTTCACTAGTAGAAAAACCTCATTTTTCAACTTGTCTTAGGCAACTAAAAGTGTCTTTTGTGATTTTTTTTTATCAAAAATAGTCACAAAAGACCCTTTTAGTCGCTTAAGACAAATTTTTAAAATGGATTTTTTCTTCTAATGTTTTAGGTTAAATTATACCCTAGGTTATTTCATCATATGTTATTTTAGGATATTATAAACAAGGCTATTTTTAATTATATTAAACTACTTAAAGTATTATAAGCTATATTTGTCTAGGTTATTTAAATTTATTCTACTTTAAATTATTTTTAATTATTATAAATTATTCCAATTTAATAGGTCATTCTAAATTATTCTACCTTAAGTCATTTTCAATTAATCTAAACTATAATGCCTTACATTGTTTAAAATTATTTTACTTTAGTTATTTTTTATTATTTTAAAGTATTCCACCCTATTCCATTCTACACTTTAGGTTATTTTAAGTTATACCTTAAGCTATTTAACTTGTTCTACATTAAGTTATGTTAGGTTATACTTGAAGTTATTTCAAATTATTATACCTTAGACTATTCTAGGTTAACCCTAATTTATTTTAGGTTATTTTATTTTATCTTATAACTTAGTTTAATGTTACATAACCTAGAATAACCTATGGTAGAATAACTTATAATATTTTATAACAAAATAACCTCCAATAATCAAATTTAACTTAGGGTGGAATATCCAATAATATATATCCAATAATAACTTAGTGATGATAAAATAAATTAAAATAACTTAAGGTGAAATAATTTAGAATAACCAAAAAAAATTAAAGAAAAATAATGGATAATAACCTAGGCTGGAATAACATATAATAACCAAAAAAAACATCAAGTATATTAGACTAAAATAACCTAGGGTGAAATACCTTAGATAAGGTGATAATTGCCTACGATAAAATAACTTAAAGTAACTTAGGGTGGAATAACTTTAAATAACATAAGGTGGATCAGTTTAAAATAATGAAAAATAACTTAGGGTAAAATTATATAAAATAACCCAAGCTAATGAAATAATTTGAAATAATTTGAAAATGGCATAAGGTAAAATCATTTAAAATAACCTATTGTGGAATGACTTATAATAGCCAGGTGGGAATTCCTTTTCCAATAGCACTAAAATCATTGCCACTTCTTTCTTGAGTTCCCCCATTGTAGTAGGGTCCATAATTTTGTTACACAATCTTTAAAAAACACGGCATAAACAAATAATGGTTGTTTTGCAACCCTTTTCCATTAGGTGACACATATAAACATGCAAAATTTCATGCATCATTATGTGATAATCATGGGATTTCATCCCCTTCAAATCCCCATCTTTGCTAATCCTTTTTCTCAATGATGAAACATATCTAGTTGGTGTTTTCATGTCTGTAATAATTTGCAAGAATCTATCTTTCTCCTCATTTGACAACACGTATGAGACAATAGGTTTGAAAAACGCACCAACAATAGGTTGTAGCCATAAACGTGGTCAAATGCCACATTCCTTCAAATCTTCCTGGACTACCACATAATCTTTAACTCCCCAAATGGTCTTCATGATATTTTTGCAAAAACAATTCTCCTAATGCATTACATCAAGGGTATTATGAATTAATAATTCATGCTAACAAAAAATATATCAATCCATTAAAATGCCTTGTATTTTTTTCATATGCACTTCAATATGAATAGTGGGATATTTTGTATATATCCAAAAACTAAACATTAAACCTAAGGAAGTTCAAACATAATGTTGCAACGTTTTATTCCATGTTTGTGAATAGGATCCACTTTTCCAATTGTTCAGTTCCTTGGATTTGAAAACCATATAAGTTTTTCATTTGCAATTGCAACTATTTGTTCAACAATCATTCGAATAGGTGCAACCCTATTTTCAATTTTCCCATTGAATGCCATTGTTGTTTATCGATATGGGTGGTTTTTTGGCAAGTACTTACATGTCCCACAAAATACCATTTTCTTTAGTTTCTTAGAAGATTTAGAATCTATAGTTGGACCACATAATGGGCATCCCACGTGCCCTTTAATGACACATCCTACAAATAACCCATTTGTTGAAAAATCATGGATGTTTTGAATGCACATTGCTTTCAAGTTGAACTTTGCATTCAAGTATGCATCCACATTTATTGATGTGCAAGATTCCTTACTAGGGATGATTAATGTCAACATCAAGAAATATTTTTTAATCACTAACCAAGGAGGCAAGTTGTAATTGAGTAACACAACTAGCTGTGTTGAATGGCATGAATTAAGGTCACCAAATGGGTTGACCCCATCAAGTGCTAACCCCAATCTCACATTGCGGGTATCAAAAATTTGGGCCAATTTTCATTTATGTGCTTCTAAGCAATGGAATCTGCAACACTTTGAATCAAGCCATTTGAACTAGTACCAATTGAATGCCATGCCAAACGTTCAACCATTGACTTACATTTATACATCCTTATTAATTTGGGAATCAAAAGGAAGTGCCTAAACATTTTTTGTGAAATTGTAAAACTACCATCCATAAACTTGTTAATTTGGCATTTAGAACACACATCAGCATCTTTGTGTGTGTATTGAAAAAGCACACAACCATTGTGACAATCATGTATGGAGTTGTATGTCAACCCAAGGGATATTATCTTATGGGCTTCATAACTTGTGGTTGGTAGCTTATCGTTTTTTGGCAATAATTCTTTTTGTAAAAGTGAAAACAATTCATCCATGAACATAATGGTAATCCCATGCATTATGCTCAAATTCAACTCAGCAGTAACATGGCTGCCAACATGTTAGTTGGAAACCCTTCATACAATAGGGTTGCTACTTTTGCAAATAATGCCTCCATGATGACCTTTGAGTCTCCCTAGTTTTGTTTTACCTCCACATGGTTTGCCTTTGTTTATGTTGATTGACCTTCAAATGGACCTATGTTTTCACGACATATTTGTTGCAAACTATCAGCCATAGCAAATGTCAATGTCATTAATCTATGGAATTGAACTTGTGCATCAAATGCTGGTGGATCCATAATGATGCGTCCTATATTGTTGCTTCTTATAGGCAATGCTCCACCGCCCACATAATTAATTCCACTTCCTAGTTCATTAGCTACATTTGCTTCAATTGATACCTTTTGTCAAATTGACCAATTTACACCATGTTAATGCTTTGTTTTACTCACATAATGTATTGCACAAAGATCTTTTGAAAAAAATTACAAATGTTGCTTGACATTGTTAGCCACATAGCTTGTTGCCTTCACAAAATTCATATTGTATTAATGTAAGGCCAAGTTTATATGAACCTTGTTGTATATGTACCTTGGCTATGTCTATGTGGCAAATTTCAACTTAATTACATATAAGTTTATGGCATCAAATCTTTATAACCATGTCACTAATTAAATCATCTATATAACATAATGAACTTCAAACAAGGCAATAAAGCACAACTATACATTTGTGGTTTCGCCAAAAAACATGTACCACCATTAGCCATTGAAAATATGGTTTGTAGCCAAATTGTCGCAAATATTTTTTGATTGCATGCTAGTTATGTCTCTTTGCACCATGGAAGCAAATACACATGCACTCATAACTTGTTAAGCCTTACTTAATTGCCTCATGCTCTTCAGCTTTGTATAGAAGTTGGGGATCATACACTATGAACATTTCAGTAGTAGCTTAGGAAATTATAGAACCTACAAATTTTCAATAATCCACACCATTTTCATTTGTTATAATTGATAAATAAGCATGCAATAGTTCTTGACATCATTTGTATCCTACATATGTTAATCCTAATTTTAGTAGTTTGTGTAAATTGAACTAATTTGTCTACAATTTGTAATATGTAACAACATTGCAACATTATGTGTATGGTTACTAGCAAGTGGATAAGTAATGACAATAATGACTTGCAGAGTTGTTTCATGCCCAATACAAGAAACTAGGTCATACAAATAGGACATGGTTAATGAAAACATCACATTAATCTTTGAACTTGACATGATTAAGTCCTAAAATGCAAATGAAGTGAAACCAAAGATTTGCATATTCAATGCCTCAAGCAATGCATTGATTGAAAATTTGTTACAAACATTAGACCTATGATACAAATACAATAGAACACACAAGTTTCTACATAACCAATATTACTTAATGTATGAAGGTGTCATCCTAACAAGTGTACATTGCCAACATCTACATTGTTAGGGCTTATATGGCATAAATGAAATCTGTAATTTGAAAAATGGTTCAAGAAAAACTAAAGGTCACTGAAATGCAAAAGGTAATAGGTTGTTGCAAATGCCTCCTTTCTTGATTATGATCCATACTATCACTCCACACTCCAATACTAAAGAACTATCCATTAAATAGGTTTGAATAATAAATTTTAAAAATCCTCCTTGGAAAATGGGAAAACCCTTCCACCTATGACTTAATTTTGTTATAAACAATGTACCAAAATCAATTTAAATTCTAGATTATTGGCTTCATCCTAGTCATTGACCCACCTTTAAAAAACAACTCACAAACTAACTATTTTAACCTTTAAAATAGTGAAGATAATTCCACCTACCAACTTTCTAGAAAAATCCAATTATTTTTTCCCCTAAAATATTGAATGTAGTCAACATACCCACTTTTAAAAAGCATCTAGTTGTTTTCATTATTGGTACATCTAATTATATTGGATTACCACATTAAATAATAAAACCCATTGATAATTTGCCTGTACAAACCTACGCTTCCAAGCCTATCTACTTATCACCTCCTACCCACCTAGACAAATATGAAACGACAAATTAACATGTGCCTTTTCATGTCCATGTTATGTGCATTAAAAAATTTACATGTATATGAAAAAAAAACAAACATGTGCCTTTTTATGTCCATGTTATCTATATTAAAATAATTTAACAACCTACCTCTTTCAAGCCTATCTACTTAACCCATTTTTTTTCAATTAAAAAATTTGTCAAATGAACTATTAGGAACCATACGAAAACATAAAAAAATTAAAAAGAGGGGAGAATGTCTAAGTGTGAAAGAACATTTTCCTCAATTTGGAACCTACCCAAATAACATTACATTCATAGGGACACATTTTAACAATTGTAAGTACAAGGAAATTGTTAATTTTTATTCTAGAAAAAAATTCAAAGTAAATGATTGTTTAATAAAGAAATCTATAACTAGCATGCATAAATCACATTAGATGATTGGTCATTTAGAAATGAAATGTGTTTGTTCAATCACCTTTTGAAGATAATACAAAAAAAATTCAAGCAATTTGGAAATGACATTCCAATCTCATTACACATTTTCATAAGTAAACATGATTCTAAACTTCCATTGGACTAATAAAATAAGTATGGCACAACATTCATGCTTGCAAACCTCTTTCATAATTTTGGAGTTTGTTTCTTTTGTTGCAAGCTATCAAAACTTTGTTTATGTTTATATGCAAGTTAACTTCATGAAGATGCCAACTTCTTTCATTGTTCAATACCACTACAAGATGGCAAGTAAGATGACTAATTAGCATTAATATGGTTCAACATTTGTACTTGTAGACATATGTTTCTTGTTTTAAGAGTCTTGCTTTTGCACTTGCAAGTTATCAAATTTTCATTTGCAAAAAAAGCGAAAGCTTGTGAAGATTCAAACATTTCCACCATTAAACTTGCCATTTATGAACCTTAGAAGTCCCACAACATCACACAAGTTGTGCAACCTCAATTCTAGTTGTCGTACAAAAGCAACAAACAATGGTTTAGTGCACCAACAAAGAATGAGGACATGCTTTCCGTGCTTCCCACCTTTCAAGCAAGAATCCCTACATGAATCTCAATCACTTAAATGCATGAATCTCAAATTTCCTTTGTTCTCCAAAATTCCTAGTGAATGACAAATGCATTTGAGGTACACACTCCAAATTGGTGTCCACACAAATAGAATTCACCAACCATGAAAAAGATCCATTTCTTCCCACCCAATAAAACAAACAAACAAACAAACAAATAAGATCATGGTGGCCACTAGAAACTACATTCCTCAAACTTGGAAAGACATTGGCAGATTTTGTAGTGTAATCAAAGAGCACATTGCGGCTTGTAATTTTTCCTTCATGAAGGGTGGGTGTTTCCTTAATGCTCACATGATTGAAAATATAATGCCCATTGTTATGAGCATTATGTCTTTCAAAATGCCTATCCTCCCTTTCCCCCACCCCATTTTATTTTATTTTATTTTATTTTATTCTTCCCCAGAAAAGGAGGGGGAGAAATCAGGTCATCCACAAGCTGAGATTTTTTCGGGACCTGGGGCAGGTGGGAAAATTTCCCATCTGTCCAAAATGGCCATTAGAAACTACACGCCTCATACCATTCATGGCCACAAATCTCACCCAAATAAGAAGCTGTTTTTTTTTTTAAAAAAAAAACCAAAAAAAAAAAAAAAAAAAAAAAAAAAACCACCCCACTTAACTATTTTACCACCCAAGAAAAAGGAGACAAAAATTAAGTCACCCACAAGCTGAGATTTTTTTGGGAACCTCGGGCATGTGGAAAAATTTCCCATCTGCCCAAAATCATATTGGCCACTAGAAACTACACTCCTCAAACCTCATACACATTTATAGCCAAAAAATCTCACCCAAATAAGAAGCTTCCTTTTTTTAAAAACATTAAAAACCCCCCCAAAAAAACCCACCCCACTTAATTATTTTGCCCCCAAAGAAAAAAGGAGACGAAAATTAAGTCATCCACAAGCTAAGATTTTTCTTAGGAACCTTGGACAAGTGGCCCAATTTCACATTTGTCCAAAACCATTGTTGGCCACTAGGAACTACACTCCTCAAACCCCTCAATACCATTCATTCATGGCCAAAAATCTCACCCAAATAAGAAGCTCTTTTTTTTTTAAAATTAAAAAACCCCCCCAAAAAAACCCAACCCACAAAATCATTTTGGCCCCAAAGAAAAAGGAGAGGCAAAATTAAGGCCATCCACAAGCTGAGATTTTTTGGGGAACGCAGGCACACGTGGACAAATTTCCCATCTCTCCAATCCTGAAACACCCTCTCTCATTGGCTGCCCGGATTTGCCCCAATCTTTCCAAGCGACCCTATTGGCTAGCACGCTCATCCTCTTACTGCCGTTCTTGCTTTCTTAAGGTCCCGAGTTCGAATCCCTCTGCATTCACTTCAGGATTGTAGCACCCCAGCACCAAGCAGCTCCTCTCATCTCGCTCCCTTCCTCTCTCGCAGAGCTCTCGTGTCTCTCTCTCTCTCTCTCGCCGCCCTGCCTTCGCTCTTGTTCTTTTGTTGCAAAAGAAGAATTTGCCAGTTTAGTCTTGGTATCCCACCAGTCATGGCAACAGCAACAACAGCATGCGCCTCTACGGCGTTCGCAGGCCAGACTGTTCTGAAGCAAGTCTCAGAGTTGTCCAGCAAAGTTGGTAACAGCGAAGCTCGCGTGCAGATGCGTGGTAGCAAGGCCAAGGCTTCCAGCAGCATCTGGTCAGTGATGGTCTTGTCGCAAATAGAGAGCTGCTTTCTTCTTCTTTTTTTCTTCTTCTCTTTCTTTTTTTTGGGGGGTTTCTTTTTTCCCTCTCTATGGTTTTGAGCTTTGATTCCTTCTGGGTTTTGTGTTTTCTGATGGATTTTCAATTCTCTCTGTGGATGCAGGTATGGGCCTGAGCGACCCAAGTACTTGGGTCCATTCTCCGGCGAAACACCCTCCTACTTGACTGGAGAGTTTGCTGGAGACTACGGCTGGGACACAGCAGGTTTATCAGCAGACCCGGAGACATTTGCCAAGAACAGGGAGTTGGAAGTCATCCATTCACGCTGGGCGATGCTCGGAGCTTTGGGTTGTATAACCCCTGAGCTTCTTGCCAAGAACGGAGTCCCCTTCGGAGAGTCAGTCTGGTTCAAGGCCGGTTCCCAGATCTTCTCCGATGGAGGCTTAGACTATTTGGGCAACCCATCTCTCATTCATGCCCAGAGCATTCTCGCCATCTGGGCTGTTCAGGTTATCTTGATGGGAGCGGTGGAGGGTTACCGCGTTGCCGGCGGTCCACTGGGTGATGTGGTGGATCCTATCTACCCAGGGGGCTCATTCGATCCCTTGGGCTTGGCTGACGACCCTGACACTTTCGCTGAACTGAAGGTGAAGGAGCTCAAGAATGGGCGGCTTGCCATGTTCTCCATGTTTGGATTCTTCGTGCAGGCCATCGTCACAGGCAAGGGACCTTTGGAGAATCTGAGTGATCATTTGGCTGACCCTGTTGCCAACAACGCCTGGGCATATGCTACCAACTTCACACCTGGGTCATAGATCTGACCTTCTGTAGAATGAATGCATATGCAATGCTTGTAAGAGCGATCCCTCGTTGCTCTTATGTGCGCCCATTTGTAACAACATCTGCTGAAATCTCTTCTTGAGATTTCGCTTGCTGTAAAGGTTTCCATTTCTAGTGTACAATTTTTGCAATGGGGTTTGTGCATGCATGTAGCTCTTTCGTAATTAGTTTCCTCATTTCATTGCTATGCTCATCACATCCTCACACTCTTAAAGGAAGAGATGGTTGATGACATCCTTTTGCTTCACCTTGAATGAATTTCCAAATCCTTTTGCTTTGCTTTTCTTTTTCCTCAGCAGCACTTACAATTATGCACAGCAAACAATTAATGAAGTAAAAAGCCCACTCAACATTCCCCTTGCTCTACACTTCTCATAAACATCACCACCACAACAACCACCGTCCATATCAAATAAGTCTTTGCCTCAAATGTGAAACGCAGGAGAAATTGACTAGTCATGAACCATATTAACTTTCCCTCAATGCTCAATTCAGTGCTGAACTTACAATTTTCCATAGATCCTTGCATGAATGTACAATACACTGATGGTCCTACAATACAATTTTCCACATGTCCTTCTGAACAATTTTCTATTCATGCTTCATGGAAAAACTATAGATTGCAATGTGACCTTAGACTGGTGAATATTCGCAGGTTGGAAAGTTAGTCCTGCAAAACTAGGAAAAAGCCTATACATTCATACTTTCCACTGAACATGTCCAATAAATCTTTGCCTCCAATGTGCAGATGACTGATGAATCCACAAATTAGTCCTCATGGGTCCTTTGTCCTTTCCTCAAATGTGCAAATCACTGAGGAATTTTCAATTCGTGTACCATAGAGCTTTCCCTCAATGTGCAGTTCAATGATGGATATTCAATACATTCTCAATTGGCCTTCACCTCAATGTGCAGTTTACTGATGAGTCCACAATACAATTTGCCATGGATCCTTGCCTCAATGAGCAGCTCCCTGATGAATTCTCAACTCATGTTCCATGGAATGATTTCGGATTCCAAACAGAGGTTTGACAGGTGAATATCTTCACCCTGCAAGGTTAGTCACCCATCACCTTAAAAACGGGGGTATAAACTCCATACATTCATACATTCCGCAACGAGTTTTCAAAACATGCTGGAAAATCTCAGAGATTCTTGGGATGACCATTTTAATGTATTTGCCTCTCATATTGACACCGACAAATTTCATGCAACCAAAAAATATCATTACATCATCGTAGAGATAATTTCTCATAATTCTCATAGCATTCTTTGGTACATAGTACATACACTAAAAATGTTTCAACCTATGAACCTTTGCTTTGTAACATTTTGTTATATTTCAATGTTTTCTGGATAAAAAGGGGAAAACAATCATCTAAAGGAATTGGACAATCATAGGAGAAAATTGGGCCTCTTGTGGTAGGTGTGAATAAGCCATGGACTTGACTTTGAGACATAATTTGTCTTCCCATGGTAATACTACTATTGATGATCATAAGTGTTCTTGCAAACAAAAACCTCATCATGTCATCTTGAATAAAGATAATTTCTTTGAGTTTCTGAGCAGTTTGTTGAGATAGACAACACTTGGGTACTTGGTGAAAGATTGTCATACATGAAACTTTGCTGATCAAAACACAAACTCTGGAGGCAAAATCTCTATCTTAATGATCTTTGATTCTAGAATCCTTGTATGGTCATCAAGTATTGTATACAAGAGTCTGAAAACCAGAAGCAATTCAGTGCAATGGGGTGGTGGAATTGCACCCTCAAGTATATACCCACAAACAAGGCGATGGGCTACAGTGCATTCCAAAGCACAGCCTACCCAATGGCAGCATACTAAAGAAACATGACTTGCTACAACTCCTTTGGAAAATCCTCTGAATGCACTTGGGTATTTTGGGTGTGAAAATAGTGATGATACTTGCAACAAATGCTTCCCATTCAACAAGGAAATTTTAGGACTGGGGAAGCTAAACTTCATACTAGGTATTAATATTTTTGTTGTACCCGTCACTAATGTTGAACTTGTGTTAAAGGGTATCATGGAATGTGCCAGGTATAGGCCATTGTGTCAGGTGAGGCTCCTTTGGGGAATTTGGGCAAGCAAAGATTTTTCAATGGGCAATCAAACGGGCACCATGGCCTGTACCCAGCACACACCATAACAACTTTGCTCAAAGGATTTTTTTTTCCAATTTAGTGAGGTAGTTGGGTTGGTGGATCATCCACAAGAGGACTTAGCCAAACTTCAGAGAGAGGACATTTTCTCTAAACACTTGATAAGCCAAATCTGGCTTTCTTAGAATTCTAAATGGGTGCACACCACTGATATTTCCCCTAAAAATCTTGTACTTTTTTTGACAGAAAATGTGGGAAATTATTTTGGAAATTTCTTTTTTCTAGTGTAAATTGCACTAGTTTTGCAATCCCATTCATCAATGATTTTGCAATTGAATTGCTTGATTTTGGTTTAAATTGTCTTCCAGAGACTCCTGAGTATAATCCTTTGAATTGAATCACTAAATTTGTAATCCCATTCCTGGATGAATAGATTGGCCCAGATTTTTAGTTGAGGCTGATACCAGTGTAGAAACACTGGCATCAAGGACCCCCCACCAGGCTCTTATGATTCAAGGCACTCACAAATCTTATACCCATACCATAATACATGTACCACGTGCCTGGTACCAGCCAAAAACCAGTATCAGACCCCATGCCAGGACCAAGCTGGTATGAAAGAAAGCACTAAAAAAGGACCCACAACCAGGCTGGTAGGTTAAAAAATCAATACCTACCAACATAACAGGAATCATAAACCAAATACAAAATGATACCAATCCTTTCCAAGGATGCAATTAAATGTGAACATGACATAGTAAAAACAATTTCACAATCCAAGTCATACAATTGGTGTTTAGTCAAAAATGGAATCGAGGTTTCATTACATCTCATTATGAACTCTAATTGAATTATAAACCAAAAAAAGAAATTGTGGTTTCAGAATGTGATTGTGAACTTTAAATCAAAATTACAATTCCATCTTATTAATGCAGTTTTTGCACTGGTACAAAGCATTAGTCCTCCCTGACTAGTTCCAAAGAATCATTTTCACCTTCGGTCTGTCAAAGCTATCTCAAAGCTTTGCTCATTATGGATTTCTTGAAATCATGATCACTCACATCTGGTAAAGCTTGCTCATTATGGATCCTAAGCTGCAGACTACTATTGGTAGCAGACTGTCTACACTCTTCATCTGGTTTCAGATGAAGAGAAATGGCTAGAAACACCTAGTACACCTTGGCACTAGAGAGACACCTAGTGCTCTCCGAATGGGAAAATTAGATTCTCATCCACACTCAATTGCCGGAGAGACAACTCACTTACCTGCTAATTGAAGACCTTGATAATAATTGAAGACTCTTCAAGCATCCTCAATTAGCTTGGCATATGCAACAATTCCTGACAGTTTGCGGTGACATGCATAAAGACTTGCCAGAGTCAAATTGTGTTTCCAAAGACACTCAAAAGACAATAAGCTGAATGCAGCAAGCAGACTTAGAATTATCCTAAACATCTCAAAACTACCTTAACAATCCCAACATTCAAAAGCCACTTTGAGCAATCTGACACATCAAAGACCATAACACTGTAACTGGATTACCACAATTTGTCCACACCTTCTATTACTCCTAACACCATAGTGGTTGCTATTGTTGTACTTTGCTGCTCTAACACATAAAAGAGATCACCCTGCACATGTTAACACAATTCTTCCACACTACTATACTGCAACCATACCAAACAAGTGAAGAAACTGATGGACTTGCAATTGTGACAGATCACAGACCAAACTGATCCAGGTGAGTAAGAAAAGTTCAGGGGCTTCAACAGAATTCCAAGAATTGCAGCCTCTTCCGAATTTGATTGCTCAAAACTAAATAACAAATGTCGGCAAGCTTGCATACAACAAAGCTTCACCAAGAGTGAACAGGTGTGTGTGCACAGTTGTCATAGCGGAGATTGCACTAACAGAGATGCAATCTAGTAGACAGACTCTGGGTGGAAGAGTAACAATTATTATTTGAAAGTGTCTAGGCGATGGGCCTGAAGCAACTAAAACAGCTAATCAGAGCAGTCTACATCAAGAAAGTGCACTTTTCTCCTCTTTGCAGTTCCATCCAACCAAAAAGGCTTTCTGGAATGCTGAACATTCTAAGCAACAACAATTCAAGGGAACAAACTAATGGTTCAGAACTACAAACAAAGCTCTGAGGCAATGATCAAGAGGGCCAGGAGGGTTTGAGAACATACAGTGGGAAATTTGGGGCAGGCATCGATGGTGTAACAAGGAGAAGCAAACCCTGAGGTCATGTGAAGAGGGTGGACCCCTGCAGGATCAACCCTTGAAGTAACTTGACAGATAGTGGAAGCCTTACAAAATATCCTGCAGAAAAATTGGGTAAACGCTTATTGGATACAGTCGCAGTCTTATTAGATGGGACCTTCAGAGTCAACTGACCCAGGAGTTTGGAACGAAAAACCAATAAGTTCTGCATGAAGTTGTTGAAATCCTGAAGACAAAGCAGCATTCGAGGGTGATTTTGCTCAAGTGGCATACTTTTAACTTCAAGCTTGGCTGTGCTCTCCACTTCCTGTTCCTGGAATTGTCACTTGTGTCGATAAATCTTGTGTTGTGGTGGCACCTGCTGATGCACCTACAGCTGGGGGATCAGTTCCATTTCTCAACTGTTGAAGGCCAGGGAGTTCTTCTGAAGGCGCTGCTGGCTCATTGGATGAGCTGGCACCATATGGGCCATCATGAGGAGCTTCAATTGAGGAAGAAGCACCAACTGCAGTAGGTGAGAAGCCAGTTGGGTAAGGTGCAACTGGCATATCTGCCAATGATGATGCTGATGGACTGTAAGTCAAGCCCCCTAAGGGATGATCAAATTTGCATGTGGGTCCAAATTTGCAAATGCCATAATGGGTGTAGAAGGTACAAGGTGGTGCACCCTGTCATTCAGAACATCAGACAAAGCAAGTAATAAATGGTGGGGAGGACAGGAGAAATAAGATACACATCCAAGTACATCCTTTCTTTTTCAAGGAACAAGTTTTCAGGAAAATAGAAAAGACATCTCCAATAACAGAACATGCAATACCATTAGACGTACATAATAAGCATGAAGAGAGTCCTTACTGGGCGCAATGGTAAACCAATCGGGCTCAAAACACATGTTGGTGAAGGGATAGCTCTGTCCTTTGGATGATGGTACCTACAGGTAATTCCAAACTTGCAATCCCCAGTTTTCATGTAATACTGGCACTCTGGCTGTCCTGGCCTTTCAGGAAATATTGTGTCTCGCTGGCCATTGATGTTATGGGGTTGTGTTGCTGGAAGACCCATAGCTGAGGATCCATGAAGGTAAGGGGCATATGTACCATGACCACTGCCTGAATCAGGCTGTTGTAGTGCTCCATATACATAACTTGTTCCTACTGGATGTTGTTGCGCCTCCGACAATGAAATGGGACCAACTGGGCCCTGTTGCATGCAGTGTAGCAACATTTAGAATGCGTGATAAACACAAACAAGTAACACCGCTCCAACATGTGGCAAGCATTGGCTTCAATATAACAAGGAAGGCCTATGCATCTCACCATCCATGTGATGATTTCTAAGTTGTAGAGTCTACTAAAAGAATTAGACCATACCAATGTCACCTGGTCCAAGTATACATGGCTCACAGAAGCTACAGAATCTTTTTTTTGTAAATCATTGCACTATAAACACCTCGTGTCAAAACCTCACTATACTATTGATAACAAAGATTTCTAGATTTAGTTCAGGACAAACCACTAATGCACCATATACACATTCTGAATAGCAATTCAATATCCAGGGTTCATAGAATTTGATGTCAAGTATTTGACTCAGGTTCACTCTGGGGAGAAATTGTTCTCAAAAGATATCTGAAAAGGCAGCTGGAACTCATGCACAAAGCAAACTAATTCCAATGTCAGTGGGTGTTCATTCCCTGCAATGGTACCGGGGCGTTCAAGACCACACCATCAGCATTACAACTACTCATGTTGAGGTAACATAAGTTAGAGCCACCTTTCTTGCCTAGAGTTCCAATGCAGTCTCCAATAAGGTGTTCTGTACATAACCACAAGAAAACTATGCAAATAAAATAAATGAAATCCTCAAGCAGAAATCTTGAAAAAAAGGGGTTAAAAAGGGCATGACATTGGCAATTGTTTCAGAAACAGCCAGATAACAAGGGACATTTTGGATAGGTTATATTAGAGGATGGCTGCTTACTTGGTATGTGTTCCACCCTGGCACTGACACAACACCTTGATGTGGAGGAAGAACCACAGGTGAATAGCTGGAAGGGCCTTGGAGGCGAGGGTGAAGATAAGGTGCCCTAGCAATAGGCCACGAAGGAACACCTTGTGGGTACAGTTGGGGGGCTGGTGATGTTGGAGCGCCGGTAGTTGAATAAACAGGTGAAAGAAATGTTGTAGGCTGTGGGTGGTGGAATTTGCAAGTCACACCATATTTGCAAGAGCCTGTGCGCATGTAGTAGGCACACTCTTTCTCATCCTGGGTAAAAAGAATTAACCACAAATGCCAACCTGTTTAAAACTCACAGATCATGTTCACAGAGAACAACCCAAATGAGACGTCTGAAACCCATTCATAAGCTAAAGCATGCAAGCATTAAATGAGATAGTGCATCTCCTTTCTCTGCACATCCAATGGCAGACAGCAAAAGAATTCCAGCCAGTGCAATTCAGCACTTTTTCTAATGCACCACCTGGATAGGTGAATACTTAAGGAATTATAGGATTAGAAAGCTACATTTAGAAATGTCCCTCTAGACAATGCAACAAAGAACCCTGAAACATAGCTGTCATGAAGCCAAATAGATAGACTCACCGTCCGCAAAGGAAGACCAACAACATTCAATTGCACTCGCCCCGTTGATCCAGCTTGGTCCCTTGGATGATGATATTTGCATGTTGCTCCAAATTTGCATGTTCCCGTCTTTAGATAATACTGAATTTGTACAATTGAAGACACCACAGATAAAATCAAGAATTATGAACCATCAACCAATTCACTCTGACTCAATGTATCAACCTCAAACTCATGATAGTGAGGGGATGGCAGGGTATCACATTGCATTTGGACAATGTATACACAATGATACAGCCCACCAAATGAGAACCATCTTGTCAGATTACCCTTTGGAGGTGGACAGCATGTATGAAGTTGAACGTACAAGCTAGAGTTCAACTGAATCCACAAAGGGATAGCCACAATGCAAGGAGTAAGCAATAGAGCACTGCAGGTTTGCATTTTCCACATACACCTGTATGCCTGGCAAGTTGCACACTCCATACTCGTAGACTATCTAACACAGCTGCTTGAGAACAAGGTTCAGTACCTGGCATTCTGGTTGACCAAATCTTTCAGGATAGTCTCCCTTTCCCTGGGCAATTGCTGTAGCCTACATCACATGAACATGCAGGCATATGACTTACAGCATCCCACATTGAATTCAAATCCCTGGATCTAACTCTGCCAAGTATTATGAGAGAGATTCAGACTCTAATTTAGGTTTCCACTTGGTTCAAATTTCGCCCCACACCCTCCTTCATGCATCAACCACAATTCACACCAATGTCCTTTTGTCAATGCCCTAGAGAATAATTCCAGCATCACAAAATCCCAAATCAAGCAAACCTCTGATATAACTTCCTGCATCAGTGTTCACACCTGCAGCACAAGAAGTGCAACCTGTCTCTGATGTACAAACAAATGGATGTGGTTAAGTTGTCCCTCACCAGTTTGCGATTTGGGGGGTGATTGAATCGGCAAGTCTGACCGAAGCCACACAAGCCCGTGCGCATGTAATATACACAGTCTGGTTCACCAAGTCGCTCTGGGAACTGCCCAGGTTGCCCTCCTGCCACTGCATCCATGCCACTGCCCTCCTGTGACTGTATTGTCATCTGCCACACTGCTTCTGAAAGACCTTGCAACCAACAATACATTTTATTGTCTAATTAGCAAACCTCTATAATAACTTCCTCACAACTCTTGCCATGACGGTAACAAAATCACTGCTGCAGTTCTGAACAAAAATGTTCTCTCTGATTCACTTTTTGGTCTGTCCTTGAATCTCGTCACAAGATCACCAACCAGAGAAACCACTGAGCATCAAATCTACTGCATGTGTTACAGGAGCGCTAAAACTGAAGCAATATGCAGAGTTTCCTAGCATGCATTCCGCGAGTGAAGCTGTACTGATCGCTAGACGTTCTTGGAGCTACGGACAAGCTGATGAACTACACATAGTACTTCACCATCGGAGGTGAAGTACTATGTGTATCTGGATCTGTGGATTTTTGGCTTCCATTGTGATCCGGCTGGGGCCAGAAAACAATGTCTATTCTACACCAAAATTGATCCAATTCCCTTATCATCGAGACATCCTACTTCACCTGGAAGAACACAGAAAGAAACTCTGCAGCACAAAGCCCGCTGTGCGTCACAAGCAAAAGGTGATCACTACTCTGTACATGAACAGATCCAAGACTCCGGCCATGGCGGCAGCAGATCAATCATATAAAACATCCACGAAGAGGACGCAGTTTTCTAGTTCCGCGTCTCTTCGCGATCAGCGGCAGCAGGCTCCAGAAGAGGGTTCACAAATTTACTGCTGCTGCTCACAGTTTGTGTTGCTTCTTCTTATCGGGATGATGAAGAAGCCTTATCATCGTCACCTGCACCACGATTCTCATGGAAGGTCACTATTATCAAAAACTTTGTGTCAGTGGAGAGAGCTGCAATTGTAGAGCGGCAGCTTTGCGAATGAGAGGGGGAGGGGGAGAGGTTCGGGGCAAGGCGATGAGCTCGCCTACCTTCAACACCGGTATCTGCTGCTGTGCTGCCGGGGGAAGGAACACCATGCTTGACGTGCCAGTCATCGTACGGGATAGAACCAAGCACTGCAGGTACTCCAGTGGAATCACTCACTGAACCACCTTCAAGGCCTACAAAGGAAGAGGGCGCCCCTTTGGCTGGCGCATAGTATTCCATCAAGCATACCCGGAGTCCACGTCCTTCTGTCTCTCTCTGCCTCCCTCTCTGACAGCTAAAGACAACTTCTCCTACAAAGCTCCTTCCACGCAATCTGTCCTGACAGCAGCAGAATGCCTCAAATTAGTCAAAAATCCACCCTCCTGCAGGAGAACTGCTGCTGCAGAATAATCACGACCTACTACCGTCGTCGGCTGATCCAGATCCGGCAGATGCAGAAGAATTACAGAGAAAAACGGACACAACAAAAGCTCCTCCAGGAGCCGATGCAGCACCTCCCAGAAAACTTGTAGGCTCATATGATGCTCATCAACATCGACATCATCATCATCATCAATCCGGAGCCTGCAAGCAAAAAACAAGTTCCGATGCAACACAAAAAAACAAAATTCCTCACAAATCTACTCACAAAACTTCGCCCGATTTTTCCCGATTTCCCCGATTTCTGCAGCCTCTCAGGTACTGATTGGCACACTCTTGACTCCCCCGGGAGACGATCTGCAGACAGAGCGAGCGAGTGAAGCCCGCAAGCGCACGGGCGATGCGCTGCTGCAGCGTTGCATCAACACCGCGTTCCTCGCCCTTCTTCTTCTTCTTCTTCGTCTCTACCTCGTTCTGACGACCCTCTCGACACCCGTGCTCTGGTACCCGGTCCCCCATGCTACTACAACCCGGTTTCTTGGACCAGACTCCAAACCGTGCGTAAACAGTAAAACCCACTTTCCACTGCGCGAGAAGAGTCTACTTCCTAGTTTCCAGAGCGGTTCATTGACCCCGGCTTCCAGGCCCCGGGGCTGCGTTGCGACAACACCGCGTTCCTCGCCCTTTTTCTTCTTCTTCTTCTTCGTCTCTCTCGTTTTGACCACTCTCAACCACCACCACGGGTGCACCCGCCGCACCCGTGCTACTACAACCCGGTTTCATGGTCCATACTTTAAACCGTGGGTAAAACCGTAAACCCGCAGTTCGACAGTGCGAGAACAGTCTGTTACCCGGATTCCAGAGCGGTTCATAGCACGGGTGAAACCGGGCTTCTAGGCCTAGGGATGGTACCACCCGTTCTCAAAACCCCTTTTCAGACACCCTTTTTAGACTTTAGACCACCAAATATCGGAGAACCGGAAACTAGTATTCCACGTCCCCAAGGATATAACACCCGGATTTCAGGACGTCGACCCAGGTTTCAGGACCTCGAATCCGAATGTCAGGATCTCGTTCATGGTTCTCGGCCAACCACAACCTATTAAAACGAGGTTCCGAAAGGTTGTAATGCATGTCCAGGTCCTGAAATTGGTCCTGATATTCAGGACATGGGATCTTTGGGTTTTTCTTTCACACAAAGAACAACAAAAAGGCAAAAGGACACTAGGCAGGCAGGCAGGTAGGTAGGTAGGTAGGTAAAGAGGTAGGTACCTTCCTGCCTTCCTTGCTTCCTTCACTCACACCACCCTCTGCCCCCCACCACCCCGTCCGAACTCCGGGCCCACCCGGATATTTTGTGCATGTGTTTTTTAATAATAAAAAAGTGCGAGGAAAAAAGTGTAAAGTCCTACCCCCTATAGGCCACTAGGTGGGTCTAG
>Ga0209208_10002546_pt1 | contig 26175 bp, 25 predicted proteins | sample S1TSphfallax_3_FD_187694 | JGI IMG/M metagenome (GOLD analysis project Ga0209208, IMG submission 187694) | Host-associated microbial communities from peat moss isolated from Minnesota, USA - S1T2_Fd - Sphagnum fallax MG (SPAdes) (version 2) | ecosystem: Host-associated > Plants > Peat moss >...
ACATGTCCATGTTGTACACATTTAGTTGCATGTTAGTTGCACACACAACCGTATGGCCCAAAAATTATACAATACCAAATTTGTAGTTACAAACATGATTAAGATAGTTACAAATGACAACCAGTTGCATGCCAGTTGCATAGTGACTGGTTGCAAATGACAAGATTTCTAGTAGTGAAAATACAAGATTTTCCACAAATATGTTTTACTCCACATCATCCTTTTTGAAGGAATCTTTTGAAGCAAAAAATTCAAATATGGAAGAATTGGAAATAAGAGACCTTTTTTTTGCAGATTAAGTTTTTACATTTTTTCCCCCTTGATTATTAATTTATTCTTGAAACTTTTTATCAATTGCTGAATGATTTGCATCAAGATGTTTCTACAAACGTGTTATGCCACTTGTTTTATAATATGTTACTAAACCTTTCTTTAATTGTTTTCTTAAATTCATAGAAACAACAGGTTGAAGTTGACATAATAAACAACACATCATTTGAGGAACATCCAAGTTTACTTTCAAGTTATCATTAACACAATAAAAAGACCAACAAAGTGCATTTCTATTATCATGATGCCATTTTTTTCTTTGAGTTTGTAATTGTTGCAAAATCTATTTATTTTTCTCTTCATCAAATTCTTTTGACACTCTACTTGCTTTAGTTTGCAAATTTGGATTTTCAATTTCTTCACTTATTTGATTAATTTCAAATTTCATCATTTATGCATGTAATATATGCTTCAGTTTGCATTGTTTGATTATTATATTCATTTGACCCTTCCATCTTTCACAATTGTTCTACAATGCCAAATGGTGGAGAAACTAAAAAAACAAATACAAGGTTTTGCTATGCAATGTGATGATAATGCTTTTATGCACAATTAAATATGATGCAAAACATTTACAAGCAAACAAAGATAAAAAATTACAAAATAAACAAATATATAAAATCGCAAAACATTTACAAACAAGCAAAAATAGAATATTGCAAAAAAAGTAATTAAATATAAAACTATCAAAAGTACAAGGGTTTATGTTTGTCTCCAAAACAATTTATAACAAGCCCTGCACCAGAAACTAAAAGCCAAAAAAGAAAAAAGAAAAAAGAACAAAGGAACAAAAGACATGAGATAAACAAATAAATAAAATGGAAATAAGCACAGGGAAAAATACTTACTAAAAAAAATACATGTTTTCAATTCTCAAGTCCCGACCACTCTTAATTCTTGCAAGAAGGAATTCAGGAGGTTAATACAAGATTCTTCAACGAATAACAACACACCAACAACAACAATATGAAGAGGAAAGCAGAGCAACACGAAAAGGAAAGTAGCAACACAAAAAAATTTGTACTTGAAATAGAAGAGTAGTAATGCGAAGAGGAAAGCCAAATAGTGTGAAGAGGAGAGCAACAATGTGAAGAGAAGAATAATAAGGTGTAAAAGAGAGCAACAATGTGAAGGAGAGTAGAGCGCGAGGAAAGGAGAGCATAATGCAAGGAGAGGGAAAAAGGAAAAACTTGGGCCCAAACTTAACTCAAGCTTCATTTTATTTTAGATTTAGGGTTTCTTTTTTTTAAAGGTTTAATGGTGATGCCCACAATAATTTTTTCCCTTGTAACAGCCTATATTGGCACCCACAATTTTTTTTTCATTGTAATGGCTTACATTAGCACCCACAATTTTGTTTTAATTGATCCCCCTAACAACCTACAACCTACACCCTAAACCTAAATCCCATTCTTATCCATATTTGGGCATGGATTTAATATCCGCCCTATATATTATATTTTCAAAAAAATAAAATTATATCCAAATATTATATGATTGGATATCAAAAATTTTGATATACAAAGGATTCCAAAAGTGATATCTTGAGCGATATCTAGATTTTTAGGATATTCACCCAACACTTATACACATTAAATTGCCATCTCCCCCCCCCCCCCCCCCCCACAAAAAAAAATGTTCATAACCATTATTTGAAAATTAAAAAAAACCAAGTGTTGAAGTTAATATTTAGTATTTAATTAATTATTTGATGGTTTGTTGCCAAATCCAATCAGGGAGTATGATATATCCTTTACTTCATGTTTTATTCCATTGCCAATTTTTTGTTTTTATTATCGAAAGTTCAATCAACAACTAACAATATCCAAAAATACTGGCCATCCCAAAATACACATGGTTGTAGTTTTTTATCTGAAAACGTGGCAACCTTGCTGTAAGAAGCCACTTATGTTAGTTGATAGAAATGATTAAAAAATCCTTAGATCAAGTATAAGAAAACAAAGTATTATAAATGCCTATTGATGAAACCTTGGCAAACTCCATTAAACAAAGCACCCAACAGTAATAAAAGGGAAAAGACAGAACAAAAAGAGATAACCCAAGTCCCAACCAAAAGAGTAGAATCTAGAGTGTGTTACAAAGGGGCATTAAAATAATCATGTTCCAGAGCCCCCCACCCCCCAATGGCAAAAAACATGTCAAAAAAAGAAGGCAAGAAGTTTTTTATTACTTGTTGAGATTTGGCAATAGCCATCCTTGATGGGTCTACAAGGTCCTCCCCTATTTTTGCCCATTATTAAATCTAAGACTTTGAAATTAAGTCCAAAAACCCATTGCATACAATTGCATGTGATCTTTTACCACCTTTAGCATGTGCATGTTTTCCACCATTTGAACAACTCATTGGGCAACAAATGGTTCAACCTCAAGATTCCATCTTGGAGCATTTACACCATAATACCCTTTCCATCATGCTTTTTGATAGGACATCTGAGGCTCATTGTGCCCAAATTTTATCATGTTCTAGCTCAAGGGTAGGCACTTGGCTTACAACTTGACCAGTTTTCCCAACCTTTCAATTATCTTCCTCAAATTTTTACACAACACTTTATACGTGACTTGGACTACCCCATCCTTCAATTGTAGGCATCCCTTGATGTGTACATCCCATTGACCTTATGGGTATCCACCTCTTACGTTGTGCTCATGTTAATGAACACACTATAACCCATGATGCAATTTGCGACACCTTTGTCGCCATTACACGAGATGTTGGTTTCCATGTGGGATGAGAACAATTACATGCACTTCCTTCAACCACATTTAATTCTTTTTGTTGATGAGTCAACATTGTGTTCACCAAAAATGATATTCACACCTTGGCCGATGTTGTCATTACCGACCCATCGTGAACATATTTACTTCCTTGATCTTGCACAATTCAAAGATTTGTTGCATTAGATGCATCTCAAGCCAAAGAAAGGAGTTGTTGCAACCTTAGCCTTGGGCTTGTGACCAAGGTAAGGGCTTGTAAAGTTGCAGGCCAAGAAGGAAGCCCGGGAGTCACATTGCATGCTCCCGGGAGTGTAGGAAAATGTGAGGGAATGAACCCTCACATTCCCAAGGGAGCTTTCACTTTGGGAGTTGAAGTCCTGGTGGACTCCCGAATCTTCAGAGAGCGATTGTAGGGGTCAAATATCAATGGATTGTGGAGTTCATTATATCATTAGAAAGCTCTTGAAACTTAAATGTCTAAAATGGGTTCGTATGACCCATTTGGACATTTCAAACACAAGTTATGGCCAAAAGAAGGGTCAGGAGTCAAATTGGCAATTTGACTCCCGACCACTCAAAGTCAGGAATTGCCCCAATTTCCTCGTGTGCAGGTGGCGTGCAACATACCGTTGGAAAGTTCTTGACGAGGGTTACAACTTTGTTTTAGACCTCATCTCAATCGGAGGTTTGCACACAAAGTTATGGGCCCCCAAAGTCACGGGAGTCCCAAATGTGGGAATTTTCGGACTCCCACTTGGGAGTCTCAGGACAAAATGACATTTGGATGCTAGTCTCATGACTATGCATAGAGTATACTATAAGGGGGAAGGTGTTGGCTTCCCCCAACTTGTCCAGGCCGTGGTGACTTTTGTGAGTCCGAGTTTACTCGTGGCTCGTCCTAGCACCAAAAATGTTCCAGCTATGCACTAACCAACTTATTGTTTAGTTTTGTGCAGGTTTGTGTGAGTGAGTGATTGCTTGTCATTCTTCCTAGTCCCATCCTGGGGCTCCAAGAAGCCCCTCTGCCCCCAAAGTGCTATGAGCCAAGGAACATGCCCCAACTCCTTATTTTTTTGTTGTTTTCGTTTCAGACTCACATTTGAATCTATTAAGGAGCTTAGGAACGTGTTAGGATCTATTGTAACTGACATCCCATTGATCAATTCCTCCTCTTAGCAATTGAAGTATTTGGTTGTTTACACAAACATGCTGATGTGTTTTTACATTACTTTGCCTATGCCATTTGGAGCTTGAGGGGGACAAAAGGCCCTCATATTTCTACTTTGGTCACTTTTTTTCGTTAAAAAGTTTCGATCACATTAAAAGGATGTAAGTGTCTTCCATCTTAACTTGGAAAATAGCTGTAGGCTTAACTACTTTTTGACTTCCACCCCTTCAAAACACACCTCCCATCACCATGACCGACCTATTGCAAGCCATTGATTTTTGACATGTAAATATGGTTGACCTTCCACAAGCGGTCGGTTATGAACATACATAGATTTTCATAGCAACTTTGAGGCAACTTGACATCTTGTCACTTCTCCATTTTCATTTATTTTACTCCTTTGTACATTTCCCTAATTGACGATGTGTTTCTTAATAATTTTTTTTAAGTCTTTAATAATAAAACATTTAGGCCCACATCCATGTAAAAGGGGCCATTGATTTTTGCTGCAATTTCAGCTTTGTAACAAGCTCTTCAAGTTTTGGAACTTCCTAGTCCCCAAAAGTCCATAAACTCTAAACCCTAAAGTCTCTCACCAGTAGACCCTTGATCTGAATGCTGCATTCATTCGTGTCACAAGAGAACTTGTTAGCAATAAAAAGGAAGATGATGATAATGGATCGTGAGACTAATCAAGTCGCAGTGCAATCTAGTTGCTGCCAACTGCGACCCCTGAGACTTACAGCAAACGGCAAGGGTTAGGGTTTAGGGCCCGGTTGTCTCAACTGAAGGACATTGGGTCAAGAGTAAAGCAACCTGAGAACAAGGAAAAACAGTTCGGGGTTCCGCATTGAAACGACCCTGGCGGCGACGCGATGCTCTGACGTTGATGTATTCTGTATTGCGCGCCCAGTTCGGGGTTCCGCGTTGAAACGACCCTGGCGGCGACGACGACGCTCTGGCGTTGATGTATACTGTGTTGCGCGTCCTCCCCACCGAGTCCGCGTGAGTTCCTGAATGCCATCGTGGTGGTGGTGAGTCTTATCAGAATCCCGTTCTCCCTTCGTCAGGCGGGAGTTTTGATGCGGCGTTGCCCTCAAGCAAACATGGGCATTCTCAAGACACCACAGCTGCAGTTGGTGCTGCTAGTGATTTGGACTCTCCTCTTTATCGAAGCCGCATTTCCGCAGCTTCTCAATGCCGCTGCAAGTAAGACTTCAGTTGTAATCCCTGCCTTTACGTTACCATAGTCTACTGGGGTTTTGGCCACATTGTTACTCGCTTTTGCTTTCTCTTATTTTTGAATCTATTTTCCTGCATCCTCGAATCCTGGGATCTCTAGGAGTCCTGTGATTGGGTCCCTGGCATTTTATTGCTTTGCTTTGACTACTGTGATTTTTCCAGCTCAGTTTTACTGCCTTTCCGCTATGCTTCCTTCACAGAATTTTGATAGCTCTGAGCCATTCTCAGTTGTATCCCTTCTCTTTCGTTCTTTATGATTTTGGTTTGGCAATAAAATCGCAACTACTTGGCCTTATTTTATTTTCCGTAGTAGCTCATGCTACAAGCTTTACAGGAACCCATAGCATTTGGACACAGATGCTTGAGAGATCACCCTGCCATGCTGTTTTGGTGTCTTCCCTTTCTCTGAGATGTGTCATGTCCAAACCCTCCATTGTACACATCCTTTGGATCTGGTCAGATTGGAGCTTGCTCTTTTAGCTGCGTTCCATTGAATAAGTTCAATTTTAATAGCAGTGTCTTGAAGTAAATATGGTTTCAAGGTCATCGAGACTTGTTTGGTAGTTACAGTTGTCATTGGTTTTCTAGTTTCAAGTACTTCTGCATGTTATGTTTCCAGTTATGATCTATGGTGAATGTGGGACAGGTGAAGAACTGAGTGAGAAGCGCTTGCAAATCTATGAAGGATCAGATATTGGGGCCCGGAAGCTACTCCAAGCAGTTCAACGTAAGCTTTCTGATTACTAATCTTGAAGGTGAAGCAACACCCACGTGTCCAAAGTGCAATAGTTGATTATAAAAGAGCTTAATCTCTCTTAGTGATATCTATAAAGCTCAACCAATACCCTAAGGTTGCAATTAGCTATGTGATTGGCCATGTGTAACACTTGCAAAATGACCAATTCATGTAACCATGGTTTTTGGCTCACTTTCTTTGGTCTTTCTGTGACAGAATGCCCAGAGAATTTCGAGGTGCAAAACTACTCATCTATTACAAGTGTGTGTGTGGGCCCTTACTATGATAGCACCCTTTGCTGTCCTCCCTTTGTTGCCTTCGTGTGCAAATTTCTGACCTACTTCAACGATCAATCAACAGATTGTGCATCCACACTCTTTTCATACCTGAATCTTGCGGGACATTATCCACCGGGCCTGTTTGCAAACGAATGTAAAGGTGGACCACAAGGCATTGCATGTCCAATAGCTCCAGCACCATCTCCTGAGCCATCAGGTGTTGTTTTGATCAGGCCAAAGCTAAGCTCCTTGGCTTTTATGTCATTGTTTGCACTTCTTTTCAGGGTTTTGATTTTTTAGGCCCTATTTCTCTAACCTTTCGAAGTATAAGATAGAGCTTGGGAGCTTTTGTCTCCTTTAACACTGGAGGTCCATCTTTGCAGTCTCGGTCTTGGTTCCTTGGAAGAAGATTTCATAGGTTGGGATGTGTGAAGGTTTGGTTTTCTAGGTTCAAGTGTTGAACTTCAGTGGTGTTAGATGGCAGATGATGGTAGATGATGGCATCATCCCTCTTAGTATCCACTGTTCAAATATTTGTGTAAGGCACAGACACTTGCAATGCCAACAATGATATAATTTTGGAAGCACATGGTGGACTGTGTAAACTGTGATGAAACCCTTGAAAAGAGAAAGAAGGAAAGACCTAAGACAACTTGTTTCGAATGAACATTTGACTAATACACAAGGGATTCATACATGAATCTAGATCCACCCTATGATATTTCTTTGGAGAGTGGCTACTCTATGGAGAGTATCTTTCCAGGACATATGAAGGCAACAATGTGGACATGTGGCATAAAGCACTTGCTTTCAAAGACTGCCTGGCTGTGATGGTGCTCTGCTGCTCAATTGTAAGCAAAAGTGTAAACAAAAGGTTAGAAAATTGTGTCTCTGATAATCGTGTGGTTGTTTTGTTGCATGAGAATTTGCAGCTTTCTTCAGGGAGATGCAGATTTGAGAGGTAGCAACTCTAGTTCCATTACCTCTTACAACACTTCTGTTTGTTCCCTCATATGCTTGGTACTCAAATACTGTGTTGTCCAAATGCAGCCAAGAGCCTGAAGTATGCCATCACAACAACTAAGTTTTTTCATGTTTTTAGATTTTGAGGTCTTCAGTCTTCACTGTGTTTCAATGTGAAATATGGAAAGTTTGAAGGTTCTGGATTCATAGTCTTGGAGGTTCAGTTTGTGAGGGTTTTTTTTCAAAGAACTGGAATAATATAAAGAACTCAATAGGATATTGGGCAGTGTTTTTGACAAATACCCGAGATTGTATACCTGCTTTCAAATGCATTGAACCCCTGGACCAGCCTCACACCTGTTGTTCACTTACATTTAAAAAACCCGAACCCGACCTGTTATTTGAAATTTCTAATTTTCATAGACCTGGACCCGTTGTGGAATAAAAAATAAAATGAAATGAAACCTGGACCCGATTATTATCAAAAAAAATTTACATATCCGCCCCACACTGGTCCACAGTCCATACCAGTGTTGTGTGGTTATCTGAATTAATAAAGAATGTTTCGATTTTAAAATTATTTCAGAATTAGAGAACTGCCAGTCCTGGTTCTTTGAGAAAATCAGAATCAAAGAACTGTTGGTCTTGGCTATTTCAAAAACCTTAAAGAACTGACGATGAATTCACAGTTCTATGGCTGGTAATTTGATTTTTTCAAAAAAACTAGAACTGTGATTATATACCAAAATCCGGATCTTTCATTTTTTGAGAACCAAGGCTATGAACCCCAAGAACCATCCTGATAACTGTTGGCGTCTGTTTCCTGTTTTTAATAAGCGCCCAAGACTGGTCTGTACTCCATACAAGCTACTATGAGGGCTCAGAATGACGTAAGGTCAATTCCAGGCTCTCAAAGATGAAAGCCCCTGTGGACCTTCCCCTCTCTTCAAACTCTCATTTAAGTTTTTTCTTTTGTATTTGAAGGTACTTCCCTAGGCAGAACTTTCTCATGCACTGGGAGGCATCTTACAAACCTGAAAGGTCCTCCCGGCAGGTCTGTTCCGAATGCGAAAGATTCCACACCTAAAATTAGCTCTTTTTTTAGCTGTAGGAGAAGGGCAGGGACAGTGGGCATTGGTTTGTTTTCAGGCACAGGGAACTCAGGCTAGGACGGTCGTTGTTTCCCTTGCCTTGAAGCAAGCCAATGCCCTCTGGCCCCGCCCTTCCTCTATACCTACAAAAGAGACTTCGACTAACTTTTGGATGAAAGAACCCTACTGGCCTGTCTTGACTTATAACCTTACAAATATGTAAGATACCTGCGAGGGTGGGATGAAGATACGCTCTATGAGGTTAGTATAAAGCGAAAGATTAGATGTAAACGGGAATAAAATCAGGTACCAAAAAAGGTCTTACTAACTTGTGTATTGTGGGTATTACATATGAGCTTCGTTACAGACAGACAAGTAAAGCTCATCCCCGGTGATCTCCAGGAATTTGGAGGGATAAATTTCACATGAAGTGTCCAAAGTTCATCACAGTGCTTGATTTTGGATGCTCTTTCAGGTTGCAGGTCTTTATCTCATTTTTATCATGTCTATCAACAACAAAGCTGCGTTCCTAAGGGTTGCAGATGCATCCTGCCAAGTAAACCTCTTTCACGTCAGCAAGAGCTCCTGCAAGGCTCCACACTTTGATACTGCCCACATGTTTTTGAAATATAGAAGAAATGATACAAGTGTTAATGATGGGTTTGGGGTGAACCATTGAAATTTGTAACATAATATAAGTTATCAGAAGGACAAAGATGAGAGTTGCCACATGTAGCACCAAAATAGTCAGCACTCAATGCAGTCTACAACCTAAATTTGAGAATCATTATAAGAGAAGAGATAAAATTTTCCTGATGTCCCCACTTCATGCTAGACTGAAGTCACTAACTAGAATACCTTGCAATTTGTCACAGTGCAATAGACCAAGGACTAAAGAATTAGCTCTTCAATCCATGTAGTAACTGAAGTATAGAGTACACCTCTCCACCCCTAAACCTATTTCACTATGTGGTTTTACCCCCACCCCCTCAACTTTGAAGATTTGTTCATGTGCACTGATTTTGCCTGTAATTCTTTTTTATGACTGTAACAGAATCTCTAGTAATTGTGGATTGGAGGTTTCTAATCCTCAACCACTTGCAGTCTTTGTTCTCATCTCTTCATCTTGACAATGTAGGAAAACTTGATTAGTGGCCACACCATATCCACTCCAGGAGTTTTGCCCCATAATCTAGAAGCAAAATGTGATCAGCAATTAGGAGCAAAGACTTATCACAGTATTCCTTGCTATCTTTGAAAACCATTCATTGCCAGTAAATTTGCCACTCATCTAACAAGAAATTCCCCAAAGCTTGTTTTCATTAAGAGCACTAATTTAGTTTTCTGTTCATACAAATCTGATGCTGACCTCCTGCATGTGATGGCATCCATCAATTGGGAGTGCATCTCACACAGATTGTGCCACTTTAACAGTCCCTGAGCCTGTGCTGTTAAAAGTGGCAACAAGAGGTTGATGACTGGATCACCCTAGTGTAGGGAGGATGGGAAGAAGGCCAAGGGATCTCAATGATGGTCAAAGATATTTGAAGATTGGGATCAAGATTACCTAATCTTGATTATGGCCAAAATTAGCTTCTCCTAATTGATTGCTCACTATTTAAATAATGATATCTCCAACAGTGGCAGAGATTCCTTGCTCACAAATGTCACCTAATGAGTTGAGCATCAGAATCACAGTTCTACAACAAAAAAAGAAGCTTCACCTTCATAAAAAAGAGTTAATTGGTGACAGGCATTGACATACCACAGTTCGGTGTGTCAACCTGCAATGAGGAAATAAGAGACTGTCCACAGGTGAGGAGATGCTTAGTCACACTTCTTAGCAAACATGCTAATATCAAGTAATGAGCATCTGGGGGGTTGTGGATACATGCACCAGTTGACAACACGTTTGGGAAATGTCTCCCACCATTGTCTTTCCATCCCCATTAGTATTCTTGATGCAAGACCAGCTTGATTGTAGCAATTTAGCACAAAAAATTCTGTTGATGAAAGCAACCAGCAAAGGCTTGAATCATGTTGGACCAAGCAAAACCTGAAATGGGTTCTAAATTTATCCAAGTCTTAAAAATCTTTCAACCTTGTAATCCTTATACAAAAGGTCACTGGTCAGAAAAGGCTTCAGCATGTTTCTCAACATATGGTCAAATAGAAAGTAGCAGACATTGGATGATTGGTAGTGAGTTGAAGAGATACAGTTCCTTCCAACCAACTCTAAGAATCTGTTATATACTAAAATTATCCATCCTCACTGCTGACAGCCACTGACAGCCAAAAGTGCCAGCTGGAGTTGTACAATGCAAGACCTGATCCAAGGTCATGTGGTTAAGCAAGTAAGGGATTCCTGCCAGGAGAAATTTCTTCATGGAACAGTGGCAGCTTATCTCCAGCAAAAAAGTTGCGTTCTACTCCATGTGCATTGACCTGCTCAAGCTCCAAACAGAAGTATCAGCAATGTCACAGACATACTGCTGGCTAAAGTAACACCAAAACTGATTGGAATTGAAAACCCTTGGAATTGCCTATGTAATCTGGAGACAATATGCATACCATCTGTTTGGCATACATCAAGGACTACTTTGCATGACTACTCTAGGGAGCAGGATGTGGTTTGAATGGCTTCACTTATTGATGACTCAGGGTTATCAACTTTAACGAGCCTTGAAAGATCATGCTCCTATGCTGTTGATACTGCTTACTTTAGACAGAAGGGATCAGCTCCCACTACAACACACTAATACTGCAATACATGAAATATATGTCTCCTCTCTATACTTCCCTCCTTTCCATGGGTTTAACATCACAAACCCCTGTTGGCATGTGTCCCTTGGAGGCCTCAAACATCATGGATGCATAGGACATATAAAGCAGCACTCTCAAATAGATTAAACAGCAAGGAGACACAACCTTAGAAGGATTTTCACCTGTATCCTTGGCTGAACAGGAAAATCCACAGGAAATCCACAAGATTTTTCATCTTGCAGTTTGAATTTACCGAAAGAAATTTGAGATACAAAAGGGTGGGCGGCAAGGGATACCACAAGAGGATGATTCAATATGCTTCAACAACTAATGAGACTTCACTATAACACATTTATTTGCTAGGGCCTTCCATATTTCCTCCGAAGAACCCAGAAGCATCTCTCTGCTGAATGACTTAGAAATTACACCCAAGCAAGGCCAGGACTTTTGGTTCAGTTTTGAGACTTTTCACAACTGGCCTTTGTATGAGCAGAGACCTCATTCCTGATGCTTGCAAAGAAAGCCCTTCTCTCAGACAGATAGCCTACATAATGCACAAATTTTCAAACTTCCATCTTTCTGTCTGCACCACAGGGCTGCAACATCAACACATCTGTTGAGAGGTAGGGAGAGAAGCAACTCACTGTAACAGTGCGAACAACCCCACCACTTGCTCCATCTCGAGCAATTGCCAAAGCAATTGACTTCACAACAAACCTCTGCACCAATACGATTCACTCCCTGTTACTGAATCTCTGACAGGCAGACCATGACTCCTCAAGCCAGCACCATAAGCTCCCAATGATGGTTACAGATCCCAAATCTTTTCTTACACCAATCTTCTCTCTTATGGTACCATGTGAGACTAATATACAGATTACTCCAACACCCCTGTCCTAAAGTTGCTCTCCAGAGCTGGAACTGAATTCATAAATGTGTAACATAAAGATCCTAGTTCAATGGCGAACTTCAGTCTTTTCCCCTATTTATTTGGTTACATTGTCAAAGATGACCTGTTGTTCATTACTGTTGTTTTATGCCACATTTGCATGCCTGTATTCTTGGATTTTGCAAGCAGTGAAGGCATTGCTCAGTGATAAGGTGAAGTTCGCATAGGATAAGAAACAAGCAGTATACCTCTGCTTCATCTTTGCTCATGTTGGGACGCCAAGCTTGATCCAAGAACCCATACAGATAACTTGACCCTGACCCTGAGTCATCCTCCCACACAGAGCTAAGAAAAATAGAGCCAGACTGGTGAACAGGATTACCACAAATTACTGTTGTGCCATTGAGTGGTTGTAGATGCACAATGATCATGAGTAAGAGTACAGCACAACCTAGCAACTTGAACCTGAAGCAAGCAAAATCCACTCAATACTGCATTGCCTTCTGCAAGTCCACCATCATTGTCTTTTGAGCAACTCACTAGCTACAGGTGTGGACTTCTCACATATCTCAAACTTGGAGTCTACACAAAAGTGGAACCCAGACAGAGGGTGGTGCAGACTACAGACCTCCACTGGAGAATGGAAGGCGCAGCAGGGTGCCTCCCAGAGGAATGCCATAGACACTGCCTCCATCATATTTATCCCAACCTGCCACTATCATACCAGCCTGCAAGAATGACTGTATCCAGCAAACATAATCCATATCATCAGCCATGTGTTGAACTGTTGCTGCCATAGCTGAACCCAAAACCAACAAGCAAAAGTGTTTCGAGCCTCACAACTGAATGATTTTAATGGTGAAACCATCTCTTGTGAGATCCATAGACTTTGTCCATAAACTAACTTCTGTAATCTGTACAATAAGTTGATTTCAAGTTTGGCAATGTTAATGGTCAAATCCCTTTTTTTTGTACAAAAACAGGCTAACCTTGTTCTGATAAGCCAGTTCCTTGACAAGATTTGCTGCTGTTTTAACTGTTGCTTCTTTGCCTAGCTGAATACTGCAAATTTGAAAGAATTGCTTCCCTGGGTCAGACTTCCAATCATTCTAGTTCACAACATACACCAAAGCAGTGTTCCAGAGGCACATGATAAGAATTTCTACTTAGTTATACCAGCACTTCAAACCCATATTTTCCCAGCTGCTGTTCTCAACCCACACATGTAAATAGCTATAAGGTATGGTACATGTGCAAAAGTGAGCCTCACGTATGTTGATTCAGAAAGTAGCGCACATAGTCAGACACAACTTGTGTATCAGCTGCCTGCAATAGCACATCCAGAAAGATCATCCATAACTCCTTCCACACAGCAATTATGCTTAAGGGTTTCACCAGAAGCAAACAGAGTGTCCATTTCCTGTGGACCTGAGAAGAATATACCATCACACTCTTTCAGGTGTGTGGATCATGGCCCAAGGTCTGCAAGATCATTTGCAATTTCCTCCCTTCAATTTCTCCAGAGTCTTTAGGCCTAGTCTCTTACAACAACTCCAATATTAGAACATAAATAATCTATAAACTGAGGAATTAAGTAAAAGGAGCAAAGAATACCGAGCCTGATCTGCAAATGTAGACATTGTCAGTAAGTTGAGTAATTTTGTCTGATGCCCGATTAGCCACATACACTCCTGGCATTCACAGCCCACAACTACAGTTCATGAATTCTCTGAGCTCTTTAAGGACTGGGGGATCTCCATCAAGCCTAAGAGGCTAAAATTCCATCTTTCCTGGCATCTTTGCTGTGTACAATCTCTGAATACAAATGGTTGAGGCTGTTCATTTCTTGAACTATCAGCAAAAAATGTAATGTAAAGAACCCCAAGTTTTTCTGCTCCATACCAAGAGGTCACTTTTCCCATGCAATTTCACATGATCCCCAACAGTCTGGTCTTTTTGAGAAATTGGCTGGAATAGTGATTCTTTAAGTAGGAGAGGGATTCCAAAATCTGAACCATGCACAATTCCATCCACCTGTAATTGCACCAAACATTTGGATTTTGTGTCATTGAAAGTGTTGATTCCAGTTGAGCTGTTACCTGTAGTGGTGCGAGAGTCTGCTCCAAGAATAACACCCTCATCATATTCCACTGCCAGAATAGTTGTCTACACAACATATCCAGCTTCAAAAAGTTAAATCTCATATCTATTCTCCTTCAAATTCATCAATCTTCTCAATTGGCACATTGCCAGGGTAAGAAAAATTGAAGAAAACAAGAGGAGATATTTGAATTGCAGACCAAAGCAGGTGAAACCCTGACATGACCCTCCTCATTCATGTGAACTGATGGAGTTTACATGAATTTATGCAAATCCACTTTATGAAGACTGCAGTCTCAACCCTTGAGCCATCCAAACACAAGTCCTAATCAGGTGTAGGATAGGACAAGACAATTTTCCAGTTTTAGCTGGCGGGTCTCCTGGGAGAAAATGGGGAGGGATGGCGATTCCGTTAGGGTTACAACCCATCTTCAGACTTAGAAAGCAGAGAAAGAAGAAGAAAAACAGAAGTAGAACAAGGCTTCTTCGGCAAACGTGTGCCTCAGTGTTCTACAAACCCTTAATAGCGACTAGCTAACTATGAGAAGGGGAAACTCTCTAACAGCACACGAACACATAACTTATAACCTCCCACATAGGCTGTAACCTCCATGGTGAAGCTCCTAAGTTTGCCACAATGTGAATGGGCTACTTGTCACTGCAACCCATCAGAGGCAGGTGCAACTATATGGCCAATACCTCTACCATACCAGCTTGCGCGATTTGAAAGCCCAAAAACACTTTCAAGGTGGCAATGAAACGATCCCCAACCATTCTATTACCTTCGCTTGCCTTGCTGCTCAGAATAGAAGAACCAAACATCCTAGGAGAGGTGAAAAAAGTTGTGCTTTACATAGAGAAACGTACCCCCATGCTATGAGCAGCAGACATCCATCCTCCTGCCATGGGTTCCATGACTCTAGAGAGACAAAGACGCCAGAAGAAACGTGCTAGAAGCGGGCGACGCTGAATTCTCTTCTCCTGCAGCTGAGAAAGTGAACAGCTCGGACTAGGAAATTCGAGTTTCCTGAAGATCTTAACAAATCTCCATCCAAAACACTAACCCTAAATCTTGGAGGGCTTTTTTGTTTTTTTTGTTGAGCATCTTAGGGTTTTTACTTATTGTAGTCCTTTCATGCTTCAATCCACAAGCTTTCAGTCTTGGGTGAACTAACACCTACGTTGGTACCATGATAAAAATCCCAAAATTCATTTAAATTATTTCAAAATATTACAAAATCTGGGTCATTTAGTTAAAATCTAACAATTTTTGGGCTTAATGTGGCCACCAAAAGGCCTCACTCAAAAACGCGAAGGTACCAACATGGGTGCTAGCTTTTACCAATTTGTTTGGTTGCTTCTATTGTAGTACCCAAATGGATTCAGCAACAAACTGTTGAATAATTAATGAAATCTCAAATCTTAACTTCGGCAGTTGGTTTTTTAATTCTGAAATTTTTGTTAGATAATGTTAATAAATAATAATAAACATGACTTTGTTGTCTTTGTGGGATAGTCTAAATGTGTTTAGATTGTCACATTGCTAAATTCAAGCATTGGTAGGTTTGAAAGTCAAACTTGACAATTGAATATTTAAAATTTTAATTTTATGATAATTATTAAAATTTTGACACAAATAATAAATAAGTTTTGAAAAGATTGGAAAAATGAAAAATAATTTAATTTTTGCCAAAACCATTCGTGTATTATGATGATTATGTTAATTATTTCATTTTAAGATTAAAGTAGGGTGTTTGAGTTCAAATTTAACATTGCAAGGTGAAATATACACAACCATTAAAATGATGAAACCTTGGTAAACTTTATTAAACAAAACACCCAACAAAAGGGGAAAGGAAGAAAAAAAAAAGGACCCAAGTTTGAGTCACAAGTGCAAAAACCCAAAGGGGCAAATGAACAAATTATGTTTTAAACAAGGATAGAGAAGGAAACCTAAAAAAATAGTTAGCCTAGAATAACTCTCATTTGTAATGATGACCCACGTCAAAATAGAAGTAGCTTGTGTTCTTTATAAGGCTATCAACACTCTCTACCTATAAAAACACGTAGCACCACTATAGGAAAGTCATCGATGCCTTTTGTTGATCATGCCATGGTAGCACATTGGTGAAAAAATCATTTGCTTGTTGGTGTAAGCATTCAAAAACATTTATAACAAGGAGAAAAAATGTGTTTGTTGGGTGCTAATCATGGTAAAATCCTTTTTTGCTTGAGTCGCCATTGTTGTGGCCATTCCATGACATGAAATAGTTCAAAAAACCAAATCTATTAAGATGAGATTGGTGATGATTGATGACCATGTCAGCCAAGGTGTGAATGCCATTAGTTGATAACACAATGTCAACCCATTGTCGAAAAAATTGAAGGGAAGGTGGTGGAAGGACATGGGTTTGTTCACCTTGCATTTTTCACAAATGGAAGCGAAAATGTCTTGAATCACATCATGGGATCTAGTTTGTTCCTCACCATGGAAGCAACAAAAAAGGTGAATCCTTGTAGAATCTCAAGGTTGATCATAAATGCAATGAGTCACCCTGAAAGTTAAAGGATGGGGGAGGCCGAACTTGGTGCATAATGCAAATAAGAAAATGTCGGAGGTTAGACAAAACCGTAGAATGATTAGGTGAGCAAATAACTAAGCATAAGATGTCAAACATGCACATTGCAAATCAAAAGGCACATTAGAGATTCTAGAAAAAAAAATGGTTGTATAATCTATTTAAAATGTTTTTCTGAAGCCAATCTAATCCCCTTTCAATAAACTGCATGAAAAGGGGAACACATGTCATTACATTTGGGGGAAGGAGCTTTCCCACCAACTTCAAATGGGCTTGGAAGGGGAGTGGGTTGAATTACTAGCACCTATCACCTCCAATTGAACAGATGATGATTTGATAAGAATTTGGCATGGATAATACGTATAATAAATGCCCAATTTCCAAAATAAGCTGTTGGTGCAATGAATTCTATGGAAATGAGGCCAATCTTACCATGAGAGTGGGGAGAAAAACTTATTGTCACATTAAAGGGGCTTGTGAGTAACCTAAAAAGCTTAGGTCCAATAGTTTCCCAAAAACTTGCTTAAAGGTTGAGTCAAAGAAGGTGAATTAGCATCGAAAGACCAACAACGAAAATAATCATCCTTGTACTTATTTCATTCCTTTGCTTTTAACTATTTGTTATGTTTATAAATATTCACCCTTTTCCTTACCCACCAACATGGATATGAAAAGGCAAATTAACATGTGCCTTTTCATGTCCATGATATTTATATTAATTGAAATTAAAATTGGCATTGATTAAATAATGATGAATTATTAACAATCATGTGGGAACATAATAAAAAAGAAATTGTCTATGGTAGTGGATAACAACATGGAGTTCAAATTGTTATTTAAAAAAAATGGATAACTCAAATTTAAAACTAATCAAATCTTAAAATTCACAAGAACAATAATATTTGTGAAATTTCACTTCCACAAAAAATTCAAATGTTGCAAAACAATGTTTGCATTTTCATTTTTTGGGGACCTTAGTTTGTTTTTACTTGGATTAATATGGATGAGTCTTGATGTAATGTAAGATGGATCTTTATAAGATCTTATGCATGATTGGGATTTGAATTGAATGTAAATGATTTTTAATCATTGTTCAATGGTCTTCAATCATTGTTAAGTTATATATTTTTAAATTATTGAAATCAATTAAAAAACGAGTATTTAACCCTTGGACTTATAATGCACAATATCATGCTCATTATTATTTAATTGATTAAAAAAAACTAGTATAATGAACAAAAATTATTTATATAAATTTTCCTTTGGACTTCCAAGTGAAAGCACATTACGGATGACCCAAAATTGTTGTCACAAATTGATTTTTTTGCAATTAATTTTTTTAGTAATGTATGGACACCACATATTGGATTTTTTTTTGTTTTAAATAAATTTGATTAATTTTAAACTTAAGCTAATCAATTATTAAAAAAAAACATTGAAAATTTCAATGTATTTTCAATAGAATAACACTTGTCACAAAGTTTGACAATATATATATATATATATATTTCAAAACTAAGGCTGTGGGTGGATATTTTGGGTGAATTTTGTTGTGGTGAATAATGTTGATATACATCAAATGAATCTAGGCCTATTTAGGAGGTTAAAATTTTTGGTTGATTTTTAATTTTAATTTTAATTTTTTGCATTTGTTGAATAACAAAAGCATAATAATCTTTTTAAAAAAAAACCATTATCACATGAAAAAGGAGGAAATTTTATAAGTGGGTATCACATTATTTTTTCAATTTATTTTTGTTTAATTATGTTTTATGAATCACAAACATGAACCCCTATGTCTGTTGATAAATAAATAAATAATAAATAAATAAATATAGTGTGCATTGATTTTATTCAATTTTTTCATCTAACAATTGGATCAAAATGAACTTTAATTCAAAATGAATTTTGGGTTTCAAAATGTTGCTATGAACATTCTAAAACTTTTTGTTTGTCATTAAGATTGCCAAATAATGTCATCAAAATTTTAATTTCCTGCATTATATGATATTTGTACATCATTTTTTTGAACAAAAGTGGACCCTTCGTAATGTGCTTTCATCCTTCATTTGTGATGTTTTGGCTAAATCCCTTAGTCCTCTAAGTCTTTAAATCCTAAATTCTACAATATACATATATCAAGTCCTAAGATGTAAGGGTCAATGTCCGCAAATAAGTAATCTTGATCATTTTGCAATACCTTTAATAATATATACATGTCCTATGGTTTGATTGTAAGACACATTTTCATCATTGTTAAAAAGATTTCCGTTAATAATATAATTAATGCACCAAGGTAGTAGGGTAGTTCAAAGTCCAAACCTTGGGGAGAGGGGGCGGGAGGGGGGAAGGAGGCAGATGTGACCCATTCTGTAGTAGAATTGGCTCAGTCCAGTTCTATCATTAAGCTTGTCACCAGGGCTTAGTTTAATTCTGTTAAATATAAGATGAACTGAACTTTGCAACTGTTTCTGCCAGCAGAATTGCGCAACATAGCAAGGACCTCAAATCACGTGACCAATTTTGCAAATAGAGGTTCTGGCCCAGTCTAATTCTGCCAAATAAAATGACCTGAATTTGTGCAAAATAGGTATCATGATAAGAATTCTTGGCTACAATTTAACTGTATACCAGTATTGCAGCAGCCATATAACAAGGCTTTGTCCTAGAGGAGGGCAACCGAGGAGGAAAAAACTCACATGAATGCTTATTCATTGATTGTTCTGCCTACAAATTACAATTACCTATGCAGGATTTGTGTTGCTCCAAATGAATGATTCAACTTTGTACTTCTTGTGAAAATTCTTGTGAAATTCAAGTCATTGATTGATCGATCATTTGGACCAAGCTAAAGTAGCGAGCGGTAGGCCCGACGAACCAAAAGCCGATGGTGTTGAGACAACCTCGGGAAAGAATGCGTACATGAGCCTTCGGGAAAATGTTTCGTTCGGAGATGGGAGCATTCTAGGCACACAAGCCGGCATGTTAACACGCGTCGTTTGACCCCCAATCGTGGCTTCCAAGTATTTGGAGCCTCGACGTAGCTGTATGTGTTCATCGCCCTTTTCGCCAGTCACCACAGCGATGATGGTACCGTCTGCATGCAATATCATTGCCTCATAAATTACCAACTGCAATGTTTAAAAGACAGATAGCACCAGAAGTAAGTTATTATTCATTCCATTAAGTTATCATGATGCCGAGTGTCAAATGCAATATATGAGAATCATGTTTAAATTGTGATCAGTCTGTTGGGCTGGCGGCTCCAAAAGCAACATAAACAAATGTAATTCCGGATTGGGTATGATTACCAAATGTTCAAACCTCGCAAACAAGTAGCTCACTAGATTGACCAGCAGACAATTCCATTAGCTCGTGAAGAAGTTGATGGAACAGACATGCATGTTTAAGTTACTTGGACTGATACTTGGAAAATCTACAACCGTTAACGGAGGAGAAACCAGGAGGAAAGATGAAAGCTTATTGAGGTCCGCTTCAACACATAACAGTTACCTGTGTTGCCATACACTACGTCGGATTTCGATTTCCACCCTCTCATAAAGTACATTACAACAGGTTTCAAATACGTGATGAAGGGAGCATCCGGCACTGGAATGAGCTTGATCATCATTGCTAATGGCATGCTGCACCCAAGTTATATATACCACGAATGCCTGTGGTCAACAATCAGTAAATTTCCATGACTTTGCAATCACCATGGTGTAAATCTAGAAGTAGTATGTTGGGTAGTAGGCGAACCTGAACAAACCCAGGAAAATGGATACAAGCCACATCTTCCAATCTAACCCTACTGTGGAAGCAAACTCCCCTGCAAATTCCACGATGAGTGCCTGCAACCCACGGCGTACAGTTACTACATTTCTTCAAATTTTTATCGTGGTTCATCTAGAACCAATCAGTGTTTTATTAATGAATTTTTGTCTGTAGCCAAAGTGGCTATCGAATATAGGAAGAGGTAGAAAAAGTGACGATCATTCCTGGGAAATCAAATAAAAATCTTTAATCATCCTTCTATATCTTTTGCTACACAATGAGAACCAAATATATGAATGTGGCTGTTTTTCCTTTTTTTTTTCCCCCTCGCTTTTGGCGACGAAAAACCTCCAAAATCACTTCTTTTCCGAGTTTTTAATTTTTCGCCAGTGTAAAAAAAGGCTGGAACCAATGTCTGATTGCAAGCACCGGTCAGATAATCATATTTACGAAACTTGGTTACAGTGCTTAAATCTCATTTTAGCAGATCAGGAGTGTGGAGTATATCTGGACAACTATACCAAAGATAACTCTTGCAAAATTCAATTTTAAAGATATCATCATTTATATTATGCTGATCAAATATTAATTAGTGGGGGCTTCCTTTCAATTACAATTGTTTTTATGCCAATCACAAAAAGACTCTGAAACTTTTAAGACTCCCCAATGTAGAAATGTTTTCTTCAAATATAGAAACAGATAAGTCTAAATATTGGCTCACGTATATAGGTTCAAAGAGCACAACACTGGGCCAAGCATATAAGACAAAGTGAGTTGCCATTAAGAACATGTTGGTGATCATGTTGGGAACCCATTGGGAACTAGATGGAAACACAGTGAAAACTTGATGGGAACACATTGAGAACAAAAAAAATCTCAAAAATTCACAATGCCTCCTCCTCTCCCAAAAAGAAACTAATTGTGTTTGCCCCATACATGCTTGGTAAAACTTAAAATTATACATGCATGTCTATTATCTTAGGGCAATAGTAAATTTTTATAACATAAAAGAAAATAAAAATACAACAAAAATTCAATTAAAATTAATTTTATTGTGATTTTTGTTATTAAATCTTCATCAAAGACTTATTGAATTTTTGAATATAACATCAAATTAGTTTTTTAAAAAACTCTCAAAAATGAACTTTATTTAAAAATATGACATGTTTTGATTTCAATCAATTTTTGCATAATCTTTCAAATCAAAAATTTAAAATCTCATTTTAATAAGATTTAGAAGAATTGAAGCTAATTATTTGTATGTTTATCAAATAAATTTCATTTTAAAAACTAGTCATATGAATTGTTTTTATATTCATAGTGATATGAAACCTCGTGATACAAAAAGGCAAGTGACAACCCCAAAAATAAAAATGATGTAAAGGCATGATTAAATCAATTACCCCATATTTTAAGAAGTTCTAAACCCAACAAGTAAATGAGGAGAATCAAAACAACCCATCAATTGGATGGGTGCACCTAAAATCTACACATGTGCATCCATTAGCTTGGGGCAATAAAAAAAACTAGGTCTATTGGGTGCATGCTGCAATTACTAATTGGCTGCACAAAATTTATATTCCCAATTATGTTGATCACCTATTTTGGCCTAGGTTAATGGCACCAGTGTGAATTGTGAGGGAGGCCCCTTCACTCCATGGCCTGACTTCTCATTGGTTGCATGGAAATTGTATTCCTCAAATTGGCTGTCACTATTTTTGGCCTGGACTAATAGCCCTTCCTAAAAATACCCTATCTATTACTTCTTGTCTACTAAAACCTCAACTTGTGGTGGCCCCCTTTGACAAACCGAAGGATAAGCCCAGTGAAGGGAATAGTACGTGTTATATAAAGGCAAATTAATACCTATCGATTCGGAATTTCTATTTGTTGCTGTGTGGTAAGTGTGTGCACTTTTGCTGGGTGGTTCTTTTCAATATAGACTAAAAACGTCTCGTACATAACATTGTAGATTTCCAATCTATGCTATATCTTGTCAGTTAGTTACTGGGACAGGGACAAAAAAATTCTTCTTGTATTGGAGAATCAGGATTTGTATATCTTTCGGCAATGCTGTGCTAGGGAGGTAAGACTTCTAACCTGTACAACAACAGTGAAGGTAATGACAGCAAGAAAGATAGAATTGTCGAGCAAGCCCGTTAAGACATTCAGATCATCAGGCTTCCTTGAATTTATTTCATTGAAGACCTGCTCTAATGTCATGTGCCAAATGGCTGGGATAAGTCTTTGCGGTTGCAATAATCCTCAAATGAAAATTTTACACAACTCCAGAGTTGGTTAGGAGCACATCTGAATATGATATGTCAAGCATGCACAAGTTCAATATCAAAGATTATGTCAAGTGGAGAAAAGGACCTGGCAGAAGACAAAAACATTGAAAATAACAGTACCAAGCGTCAAATCGCGATTGGTTGTCACTCCATCTGCTGTCAACTATGACATGATCATGCCCCTTTTCTCAGTACAAAAACCTTTGGAATCACGTAAAATATTTCCCATTTTAAATACCCGGTCATTTCACAAACCGAAATTTTCCATGAATTACATGTGTGGATCTCTATATGCCATGTGTATAGATGTACACAGAAACGTACCGTTGTATCATGAAGGCCAAGAATAAGAAAGCCTTTGAAGTGCAGCACAAGCAACAGAGCCAATTGGTAACAAGCCTGCAGGCAACATTAATCATTCTTCTCATTTTGCAACAGGCGGCATTCTTCTGTGTCCAATTAGAGAATGTAAATCATTTTTTTAGAAAAATTTCCCCTTGGGACTTACACTTAAAAATGGGAAGTGTGCGGGGAATGTCAGGGAATTGGTGGTTTCTGGTCAGAGAACAAGGTTTGACACAGGCCTTCGCCAACAAGAAAGGTTTCCCTCATAGCTAATAACATATTTCTTGAGCTGGATAGCCTACATAAATGCAATGGAATAATAGATATTGAAAAATTGACTGCATATTGTGGGGTCTTCTACATGGAGAATAGTGGGAACTTGAAAGCAAGCAAAGAATAATGAATTATTTGAGCCGGGCTTCTGGCTTATGATGGATGTTCACATCGACTTATTCAATCTTCTCTGATGAACTTACAAAGAAGGGAAGGGCCTGGCATTCGCCATCAATATTGGCATTACGACAAGAACCTCAAGCTATAGTTGAGCACATGCATAAACCAAAAACGCACCTGACCAGCAATGTTGCGCCACATAACGTTTGTAATCAATGGCTCCCTATAGACGACCCGCCATGACACGATACCCAAACTCAATCAAGAAATAGTTCCTTTAACCAGCAGCGTTTCAGGATTCTTCAAGTTACATTGTCACCGCCTAGCAATTAATCGCCTTAATTCACCCTACCCAAGATGTCAAATCGTTTGGACTAACACAACTCTTGATCATTATATGGAACTAAAGGGCTGTCTTGTCGATAATTAGTTTTGAGACTTAGGGACCTTACTTCCCTCCTATGGGTGGTCTTTGCATGAGAGATTCTGTGGGTGCTTCTGTGGCCAATGCAAGAGCGCCCATTGTATCCATTATTAGATTGACCCAGAGCAACTGTATCATCAGACATCCAATCAGGCCTTCCCAGATAGTGAGTAATCGAACAATGGAGGCGACAATTGTGTCAAGGCAAGCAACCATTGCACTGGAACCCGACTAAGTGTAAACCAGATGCATAACAAACTTACAGTGCCTAATGCCTAGGCAATTTTGTCGTTGAGAATGGGATTGAACAGACCTGAACAGCTGTTAGAGGAGCAGAACCGCTGGAAACAGCAGTAATGAAGTTGAGACTAAGTGCCACTGCATTCACTGTTGTTTGAAATTGTATAAATTTTTGGATGTTACAGTACACAGCTCTTCCCCACCTTACGACCTGCAACAGACCAAGAAATAACTACATTTGGTATGATGCAGGGTAATTCAATGCTGCAAAAATTTATATAACTTCTATGAATGAGGTTTCTCAAAGCTCTAAATGTCGAATACAATCTGACTGTGTTCAAGCTGGGGTGGTTAATCCTGCATAAAATATAAGAATTTTTTTTTCCCCTAAACTCTGGCGTCCCATATCCTACGTACCTTGACAATAGAGGAAAAGTTGTCATCCAATATTATAATATCTGAGCTTTCCTTTGCCACCTCAGTGCCCGCAATTCCCATTGCCAGTCCAATTGAAGCCTATGTTTGACACATACACTCATGCATGTCAAACAATTTGAGCACATTAGAAATGGAGAGGGTCTCTAGAGCAATATGTCTTTTCCATGGGGCACATACACGTACTTCATGCAGAGCTGGGGCATCATTGGTTCCATCACCTGTTACACCCACAATCTCACCCATCTCCAACAGTCGCTTCACGAGTGTGTGCTTATCCATTGGAGAAGAGCGTGCCATCACCTATACCACACTTGAAGAGAACATTCATGGACACTCCATTGTACTGTATCCTTTGATAATTAGCAGATGATAGGCGCCTCACAACTCTTTTAACATCAGCATCAACATTCCAAAAGGCCTGTATTTCTCTACTCGATTTGCACTATCGTGTGCAATACACATGGGCAAGAGAGTGTGACGCTCAAAAGAGGAGTGCAGAGGTGAAATTGTACATCAATCGAGGGGATGACTTTGTATTGTTGCACGACAGTCATAGCCCGAAATTCTTTCCCTTCGATAGCACTTCCACCTTCAGTCAGTATGCCACATTCCGCTGCAATAGCTTTTGCAGTTTGTATGTTGTCTCCGGTCACCATCCGCACCTGCACAGGGATAACTTTGGACCACACAAACTTTGAGCACGCATACACATGTTGACATTACCATCTGCATGGTGCTGATTTCCTTTCATTTAGGCTGGGACAGCTATATAAGACGGCTCTAATATATGTAGTAGCTCCTCACTTGCACAATGTAGTCCTAACTTAGCATACAGAAATTGTCAGTGAGTGTGTATATACTTTAATGCCTGCTTGTTGACACCTTGCAACAGCCTCAGGCACGCCAGGCCGACAAGGATCTTTGATTCCTACTATGGCCACACAAATAAGATCTTTATCAGGCATTCCCACAGCTTTAATATATTCAGAAGACATATCTGCAGCCTCGATTGAAGAAAGTTCTCGATATGCAAAGCATAGTGTTCGTAGTGCAGCATTAGCAAAGCTGGATATTATCAATTGAAGTTCCTCAACCTGTGCAGGCCTCACCATTCCGCCTCTATGAGTACTAGAACAACCTCCTCGTGTTAATGGTCATTGAGAAAATAATCTTGACCTCAATTTATAAGTTGAATTTTATCATTGAGTCGATGAGCCATTATGTCAATCATCAACTTAAAAGTCCTGATTAAAAGTTTCTCTAAAGTTGTGCACGCAGATTCCTCTTGGTTATCATCTGTGAGGCAAGATATTAGTTATAAATGCAGACTACTGTACATAGGAATTGTTTTTGTTGTGTACTACAGATTGGTCGAGTCCCTGCCAATTATGTTGG
>Ga0209208_10002547_pt1 | contig 26173 bp, 18 predicted proteins | sample S1TSphfallax_3_FD_187694 | JGI IMG/M metagenome (GOLD analysis project Ga0209208, IMG submission 187694) | Host-associated microbial communities from peat moss isolated from Minnesota, USA - S1T2_Fd - Sphagnum fallax MG (SPAdes) (version 2) | ecosystem: Host-associated > Plants > Peat moss >...
GGCGGCCGAGGCGCGTATCGAGGCGTCACAGGTCGTCATAGCCCCACCCATGGTCACGACGGACATCGGCTTCTTTCGCGGCCTGACGTTATTGCCGGCGCTGTTGCGCGCGCGCAAGAGCCCCGACGGGATGACCCTCGAGCAGGCGCTACCGCATGAGCTCTACATGCGCTGGCTTGCGCTCCGGGTGAAGTATCTCGGCGGCAGCAGCGGTAGCGGCGACGAGCAGTTGCGGCCCATGCTGGCGGCACTCGATCTGTATCAGCACGCCTTGGACACCACGGGTTTGACCGACGACGACAGCGTCTGGGATACGGTGGAAAAGATCGCGCGCAAACAGCACGTGCCCATACTGCCGGTAACGATCAAGCTGTCGATCGCCGATCCTAAGACTTCGATCAAGCAATTGAGTGTCATCCCCCGCAACGCGGAAATCAGCTGTCTCGAGAAGACCATGGAGCGCCTGGAAACCGATCTGCAGCCGATGCGCCAACGCGCGAACATGTGGTCGCTGGGCGACGTTCAAGGTTTGCAGGCAGCGCATTATCCCGATGAACGGATTGCCTGCCTGAATGCGGTGTTCAGCGTCCCGGAACTGCGGGATCAGCTGTCCCGAGCCAAGCTCGAGGTCGATGAGGCGTGGCTTGCGGCGGCGGATGCTGCGATCGCGAAGAATGAGAGTAGCTTTGCGGTGTTGTCCATGGCCGAACTGCAGCAGCAGGGTGGCTGGCTAGACAAGCTGCGTGCACGCGGTTACTCGGTGCAAGATCCTTGAGCCGCAATCAACTCCGCCGCCGACTTGACGGTCACGCGCGCCGCTGTAGCGCAGCTTGACCACCCGCCCAGACCGGTCGACACTGTAAAATGTGATGGAAGCTGCACATTTCGGTACGCGTTGCAACACTTTTCGCAATTGAACTTATCATGGCGTCGTGAGCATACCCACCACACTTAATCGCGAGACATCGAGGCTGAAGCCGAGCATGGCGTCCCGGGAGTCGGAACGACTCGACGTGCTGCACCGCCTGGCGTTGCTCGACACCGCCCCGTCGGAGTCCTTCGACCGCATCACGGAACTCGCGGCGGAGGTTCTCGATGTGCCGATCACGCTGATCTCGCTGATCGACCAAAGCCGGCAATGGGTGAAGGCGCGGGTCGGACTCGATATCCGGGAGGCGCCGCGCGACATCTCATTTTGCGCCCATGCGGTCCGCTTGCGTCGGTCGCTCGCGATTCCGGATGCCACCAAGGATACGCGCTTCGCCGCAAACCCCCTGGTGCAGGGACAGCCTTTCATCCGCGCGTATCTCGGCATCCCCCTGTACAGCCGGGCGGGCCACGCCCTGGGGACGTTATGTGCGATCGACGTGCGGCCCAGAGAGTTTACGGCCAAGGAAGTCCAGACGCTCAACCGATTTGCCAAGATCGCGGAGGATCTCCTACACGAGCGCGAGATGGCTGCGGCGACGGCGGCGTTACAAACCCAGGCACTCAAGACCAAGAACCAGGAGTTGCAGGCACAGATCACCAAGGTGCTGAATTCGGAGCGCTCGTTGCGCGTCGTCGAACAGCGGCTGCGATCGATCACCAATAACATACCGGTGATGATCGGCTATTGGAACCGCGAGCTGCAATGTGAGTTCGCCAACAATGCATATCAGGAACTGTTCAGGGTGCGGGCGAAGTGGACCATCGGCACGAGCATGCGGGTACTGTTGGGTGACGGACATTTCAGCAGCATCGAGCCGCTGGCGCAGCTCGCGCTCGCCGGAGAACCGCAGCACTTCGTGCGCCGCACCGTCAAGGCGGATGGCACTGCCGCGTATATCGAAGTCCGCTTCATTCCAGATTTCGAGGAGACCGGGGACGTCAGGGGTTTCTACGTCCTCGCCGGCGACGTCACCGAGGCGCGTAATGCGCGCATCGCCCTCGAAGCGACCAACGAGAAGCTCGCCCGGGAAAGCGCCACCGATTACCTCACTGGATTGTCGAACCGCCGTGTCTTCAGCGAGCGCAGCGAGGCCGCAGCACGGCGGTTCAAGGAGGCGGGCGAGGCATACGGACTGATTCTTCTCGATCTCGATGACTTCAAGCAGGTCAACGATGTCTATGGGCACGATGTCGGGGATGACGTGCTGCGGGCCGTCGGCTGCGTGCTCAGGGATCAGCTGCGCTGTGATCGGGACATTGCCGCCCGGCTGGGCGGCGAAGAGTTCGCGATTCTGTGCTTTGGCGATCTTGATAAGGACTCATTGCGGGCGATTGCGGAGCGCGTTCGCGAACAGGTGGCGGCGGCCAGCGTGAACACGCCCCAGAGCGTGCTGCGCATCACCGGCAGCTTCGGGATCGCATTGTGCGACGCCAACGACGTTGGTTGGAAGAACATCTACGCGCGGGCCGATGCGGCGTTATACGAAGCCAAGGCGGCCGGTAAGAACCGGGTCGAGTTTGGCAAGGGATCTTCGCCGACTCAGAGCGAGCGGTTTCGGACTCGGAAAATCGTCGCGGCGAGATAACTCAGGTTTCTAGATATCCAGGTTCGATACCTGCAGCGCATTCTTTTCGATGAATTCGCGCCGCGGTTCCACGGCATCGCCCATCAAGGTCGTGAAGATATCGTCCGCCGCCACCGCGTCCTCGATGCGCACCTGCATCAGCCGCCGGGTATCAGGGTTGATGGTGGTGTCCCAGAGTTGGTCCGCGTTCATCTCACCGAGTCCCTTGTAGCGTTGTATGCTCTGGCCCTTCTTGGCTTGATCGAACAGCCAAGTCATCGCAACCTTGAAACTGGCGACGTCTTGCCGGCTGTCGCCGCGCATTATGTAGGCACCCGGGCCCATCAAGTCGCTCAACGTCCGCGCGAGTTCAGCGATCCGCAAATATTCCGCCGAATCGAAGAACTCCCGCGGGATGTGCTTCTCTGAACTCAAGCCGTGCTCAAAGCGCTCGAGATTGATGCGATGAGCGCCGCCGGCCAGCGATTCCACGGAAACGGCGTAACGTCGCGACACGTCGTCGAGGCCATTCAGTCTTTGTTCGAGACCGCGGCACCAATCGCGCAGGTCATCGATGCGATCGAACGAATCCGGCGTCAGCGTGGGAACGTAGAGCAGTTGCTCGAGGAAACGCTCATCGTAGCGGCGCGCCCAGCGATGCACGATGGCGCGAACTTCCTCGTACGTGCGCGCCAGCGATTCGAGTCCCAAACCCGACAAGGGCGGCGCGTCGGCATTGACGTGCAGTTCGGCGCCGTCGATGGCGGTGTTCAGCAACAAGGCGTTCAACTCCAGATCGTCCTTGACGTAGGTTTCCTGCTTGCCTTTTTTGACCTTGTACAGCGGCGGCTGCGCGATATAGATGTGGCCGCGTTCGATCAGAATCGGCATCTGTCGGTAAAAGAAGGTGAGCAGCAGGGTGCGGATGTGCGAGCCATCGACGTCCGCGTCCGTATTGTGGCAACACAGGCCCCCTATACCAGCGATGAAATTCTCGTCGCCCTCTACGGAGAAATCGTAGACATAGCCGTTGCTCGCCGGTACCTCTTTGATTTCGAGGATCGGCAGCGCCATGAGATCGCCGTCGATCATCTCGAAATCTCGCTTACCTCCCGTCCGAGGGGACAACAAGAACTCGACCAGTTCTAACGCATCTGCATGGTCTTGCCATACGCTCCGTAGAATTCGCAAGTCTTCCTTGGCGGTGACGCTGATGATCCAGTGTCGGTGCTTGGTCTCACAAGGCTGGCCCCTGATTTCACCGCTCGTACCATCGGGTTCCCGTTCCGATATCGACGCCACCACGCCCAACGAGCTCAGGCAGTAAATGAGACCGCTGGCGATGTCGTACGAGGAGGTGCCGAATGCGATGCGGTTCTTACAGACGGTGCCCTCGCCCAGCAGGTAGCCGCGCAGGAATGCAATCCGCAATTCCTCAGTCACATTGAAGACCAGATCTGGAATCTGCTTCAAGACCGAGTCTGCGTTGGCAAAGCCAAATATGTGTTGCCACGCGAGGGCCGCCACCCGATTAACGAGCTTCAGCTCGGTGCAGCGATCGGGTGATGAGTAGGTCATCGCCGGCAGCCCGAACACGTGCATGAACTTGGTGGACATCTCTTCGGCAAAGGCCTGATTGCCCTTGCCGATCGACAGACGGATTCCGTTTCGATCCGAGCAGGAGCCTTCTGCCAGGTAGAAGCCGAGCAGTCCCATGAGTTCCTCATCGACGGTGACGAATCGTCGAATTCCATTTCGCCCATGATGCTCGGGCGTTAGGACCAGATCTTCTCTGGATGAAAACCACTCCAGCGCTTCGGCATCAAGGTCGGACAAACGCACGTAGTCGCGAACGAGGTTTCGACCGGAGCCCGTGTATTGGTCATTCCAGATTCGCTCGAGGCGGCTCGGTGCGACCGATGTTCTGCCGAGTACGTCCGAGGCATTCGCACCAATCGCGTTCAGATAAGCGGCGAAATGCGGGAGCGTGGGTCGGGATGCGCCCTTCTCCCAGGCATAGAAGGTCACGGGCTGGGAAATACCAACCGTGGCGCAAAGAGCTCCATTGGACACGCCACTGGCGCGGCGAATCTCTGGCATTTCCACACGCGGATCCGTGAGTGCCGGGTGCTTGGCATTGCTGGCCCGGACCGCGGCCTTGAGCCAGTCTTCCACGGCAGGGCCGCGAAGCCAAATCTGTTGGGCAGCGGCGGAGACCGCATGCAGCGCGCGCAACAAGTCGATGCGCGCAGGGGCCGTAGCCGGGAAGCGGGTGCGAAATGGCGCCACGACCCGATCACTCAACCGAAGTTCATCACCTCGCTTGAGCTTCACCGTACCGTTGTCATGCACGAACACACTATGGCTGGAAGTCACCCGCACGCGTCGACCGTAGGATGTTCGCACCTGGAAAAGTTTTTCGTCCAGTGGATGGCGAAGGACGCTCTTGATCCGTCGAAAGCGGACAATGTGATCCTCAATTCCGAAACAGAGCACCTCCCCTAGCGACTGTCCGGTCAGTTTGTCGACACCGCCGCTGGTTGAATGCGAGGCCAGCGCATCATCGATGAATTTGCCGATACGAACCATCCGCGCGCCGCGCTGGTCATCGCGGACGAACACGTGTTCGTCGCCGTCTACGCTCATGATGATGATGCGGTGATAGCGCAACTTGTCGACGTTGAAGTCGTCACGTCCGATGCCACAGCCTAAGGCCGTGATGAGTGTCCCGACCTCGGCTGAGGCCAGCATTTTGTCGAATCGCGCCTTCTCGACATTGAGGATCTTGCCCTTCAAGGGCAGGATGGCTTGCGTGCGTCGGTCGCGCCCCTGTTTGGCGGAACCACCGGCGGAGTCACCCTCGACCAAAAACATTTCCGACAACGCCGGATCCTTCTCCTGGCAGTCGGCCAGCTTGCCCGGCAGTCCGGCGATATCGAGGGCACCCTTGCGGCGTGTCATTTCACGCGCCTTGCGTGCGGCCTCCCGCGCATACGCCGCTTCCAAAATCTTGTTGACGATCGCCCGGGCTTCCTGCGGATGCTCCATCAGGAATTCTTCCAGGCGCGCGGCCACCGCGGATTCGACCACGCCCTTCACTTCGGAGGACACCAGCTTGTCCTTGGTCTGCGAGGAAAATTTTGGATCGGGCAACTTGACCGACAAGATCGCAGTTAGGCCTTCGCGCGAATCATCGCCGGTGGTCGAAATCTTTTCTTTCTTTGCCGCGAGTTCCTTTTCGATGTAATTGTTGAGGGTGCGGGTGAGGGCGGCCCGGTAGCCCGCTAGGTGCGTGCCGCCGTCCTTCTGCGGAATATTGTTGGTGTAGCAGTACATGCTCTCGGTGTACGAATCATTCCACTGCATCGCGACTTCGACCTGGGTGTTGTTGTCGCGCGTCTGGAACCACAGCACTGAGGGATGCACCGCCGTCTTGCTGCGATTCAGATGGGTGACGAAGGCCTTCAAGCCGCCCTCGTGCTGGAAGATTTCGGATTTTTCGTCCCGTTCGTCGACGAGTTCGATGCGCACGCCGGAATTCAAGAAGGACAGCTCGCGGAGCCGCTTCGCCAGCGTCTCGTAGACGAAAGAGATATTCGTGAAGATCTGGGCGCTCGGCTTGAACCGGACCGTGGTACCGCGTTCGGTGGTGTCGCCCACGACCACCAGCGGCGCCTGAGGCTCACCCAGGCGATATTCCTGGCGGTGCAGCTTGCCGTCCCGTCGGATATGCAATTCGAGAAAGTCCGACAGGGCATTGACCACCGAAACGCCGACGCCATGCAGGCCGCCTGAGACCTTGTAGGAGGTGTCGTCGAACTTACCCCCGGCATGCAGCACCGTCATGATCACTTCGGCGGCTGACACGCCCTCTTCGCTGTGGATGTCGACTGGGATGCCGCGACCGTTATCGGACACCGTGACGGATTCGTCGGCGTGGATGATTACCCTGACGAGGTCGCAATAACCGGCCAACGCCTCATCGATGGCGTTGTCGACGACCTCAAACACCATATGGTGCAAGCCGCTGCCGTCGTCGGTGTCGCCGATGTACATTCCAGGCCGCTTACGGACCGCGTCGAGCCCACGTAACACTTTGATTTTGCTGGAATCGTATACATCGTTTTGAGCCATAGCGGATCCTACTTTGCGGCCTCGTATTCTAACAGTTTCCGAGGCGGAAAACGAATTGCGGCGGGTAATAAATATGATTCAAATCATGTGGTTATAGGGATTCGACTGCCACCTTATCGGGATACATGTGAATTTGAGCGGTTCGCATGGCCCGTGGCGAAGGCGAGATGCAATCGCTTTACCAACGGATCGATCATTCGATGTTCCACGTGGAACATTAAGGCCGGTCTCCACGGTTTTATGGTCAAGGTGATTAGATTTCCCGCACCACCCCACCATCGATCGCATAACGCCGTCCCGGTGATCCAAAGGCGCGGAAATCCGCGCTGAGCGAAGTAACGATGAGTTGCACGGACGAGTGGGCAACCTGCCCAATCAATCCCAACAGCCGTTCGGCGTCCAATTCGGCGGCCGGGTCGTCCAGCAAGAGCGTCGGACGAACGCTTGCCTCGGCCGGAAATAGATCGACTTGAGCCATGAGCAGCGCGGCAGCCAGCAGTTTCTGCTGCCCTCGAGAAATACGATCCTTCACCGCGCTGCCCGCCAGTCGAATGGCGAGTTCGCCCCGTTGGGGTCCCACCGAGGTAGCGCCCAATTCGACGTCGCGTGACCAACTTTGCCCCAACGCCTCCGCGAACGACATCTCTCGCGGCCAACCCGAGCGGTAGCTTAATGTCAGCTCCAAACCGAGCAACGCCTCAGCAATAATGCCTGCCGCCTCCCGCAGCCGATCCACGTAGCGCTTGCGTGCCAGATCGATTAACTCGCCGAGCCGCAACAATTCCCCATCCCAGGCAACCACCACCGCGCGGGGTTGTCGGCCCTTTAGCGCGGCATTTCGCTGGCGCAGTGCGACCTGGTATTGCTGCCAGTGGCCGACGAAACTATGTTCCACGTGGAACACACCCCAATCCAGGAATCGGCGCCGCCGGCTGGGACCTTCCTCAATGAGCCGGTGAACCTCAGGATCGATGATCTGAACCGGCAATACCGCGGCCAGTTCTGCCAGCGATCCCACCCGCTGTCCCCCGAGCTTCGCTCGCATTCCCTCCGCGGAGCCCTCGATTCCAAGCGCCACTCGCCGATCCTGCAGATCCGCCTCTCCAAACACTACAAACTGGCTTCGGCTGCTGCGAATCAGCGTATCTAAACTACGGGTTCGAAAGGACCGGCCACGCGCGAGGACATAAGCAGCCTCGAGCAAACTCGTCTTGCCCGAGGCATTAGGGCCGGTGATCAGAGTAAATCGAGAATCCAAATGCAACTCGGCGGACTGCACGCATCGGAAATCCGATACCTGCAGGCGCCGCAACGCCATGGGGCTACAGCCTCATCGGCATGACGACATACCGAGCGCTCGAATTTCCAGGCGAGCGGATCAAGCAACTGCTGTTACTGTCCGTCAGGCCCAATTCGACCTCCTGACCATCGATGGCGGCCAGTGCATCGAGGAGATAATTCACATTGAAGCCGACCTCGAGATCGTTCCCCGCGTAGGAAACTTCAATCTCCTCCTCGGCTTCTTCCTGCTCCGGATTATGCGCTTGCACGGTCAGCGCATTCGCCTTCACCGTAATGCGAATACCACGATACTTTTCATTCGAGAGGATCGCGGTGCGCTGTAATGCCTGCCGCAGCGTGTCCCGGTCCGCCCGGATCGCGTGCGCGGCGGCAGCCGGAATCACCCTTGAATATTCGGGAAATCGGCCATCAATCAACTTAGAAGTGAAGCGAATATCGCCGATTTGTGCACGAACGTGGTTAGTCCCAATTGCCACATCCGCAACGCCATCCTCCGTCAGCACCCGCTGAAGCTCCAGAACACCCTTACGTGGCACGATTACCTGCTGCGAGGCCTCGGCCTTGGCGGACAACGCCGCCTCGCATAACGCCAGTCGATGCCCGTCGGTGGCCACGGCGCGTAACGACAATCCGTCGATCTCCAGCAACATGCCGTTGAGATAATATCTCACGTCTTGCTGAGCCATCGAAAAATGCGTCTTTTCCAGCAGCCGCAGCAATTCTTTACGCGGCAGTTGCACCGTTTGCTGTGCATTGATGTCATCGATCACGGGAAATTCCACGGCCGGTAGTGTGGCTAAACTAAAGCGGCTGCGTCCCGCCCTGAGCACCACCTTTTCCCCCTCCAGCGTCAGCGCCACCACCACCTTCTCAGGCAAGGCGCGCAGGATATCCAAGAACTTTCTGCCCGGAACCGTGATATCGCCCGCTACCGCCACCGAGACATCAGTGGACGCCAGCAATTCCACCTCCAGATCGGTGGCAGTGATCGACAAATGCCCATCGCGCACGCTGAGCAACACGTTTGCGAGCACCGGCATGGTTTGACGTCGTTCGACCACGCCGATTACCGCCTGCAAGGGAGTTAACAATTTCTCACGTTCCGCCGTCAGCTTCATGGACTCACCCGTGTGCCCTTCTTAAATCTTAAATTCTTAGATAAAGACTATTACTATGATTATGAAGCCGTGCTCTTTTCTGTATAAGCCCATAATCTTCCACATATTCAAATATTTACAATCATCAAAAGCAGACCGGACTCCTGTCGGCCAACGGCTCGCAACCTGTCTTGAACCTGTGCATAAGCTTATCCACAGTTTCCTGCACAGCTTTTACCCCCCTATCCCGCCAAGGTTCTCAACAGGTTCATATAATCCTCGCCAATCCGGCGCTCGGACTCACGTAATTCCTTGACCCGCTTGCAAGCATGCAGCACGGTCGTGTGATCTCTACCGCCAAACGCATCGCCGATCTCGGGCAGGCTGTGGTTGGTCAATTCCTTCGCCAAAGCCATGGCCACTTGTCGTGGCCGGGCAATCGAGCGGCTGCGTCGCTTTGACAACAAATCCGCGATCCGGATTTTGTAGTATTCCGCCACCGTCTTTTGAATATTTTCGACGGTCACCAATCTTTCCTGGAGCGCCAAGAGGTCGCGCAGCGCCTCTTTCGCAAAATCCAAGGTGATCGGCCGGCCGGTGAAATGCGACGTCGCAACCACGCGCCGCAATGCGCCCTCCAACTCACGAACGTTCGAACGGATGCGTTTCGCCACGAAGAATGCAACTTCTTCCGGGAGATTCACGTTTGCCATCGCCGCCTTGCTCATCAAAATCGCGACGCAGGTTTCGAGTTCCGGCGGTTCTATGGCCACCGTCAAGCCCCAGCCAAACCGTGATTTCAACCGCTCCTCGAGACCGTCGACCTCCTTCGGATAGCGATCACAGGTGAGAATGACCTGTTGCTGGCTTTCGAGCAGCGCGTTGAAGGTGTGGAAAAACTCTTCCTGAGAGCGTTCTTTTCCCGCGAAAAACTGAATGTCGTCGATCATCAGCGCGTCGAGCGACCGATAGGCGGATTTAAAATCATTTATGGTGTTGTGCTGCAACGCCTTGACCATGTCGCCCACGAATCGCTCGCTGTGTACGTACGCCAGCCGAGCATCGGCGTTGTGTTCCTTGATTCTGTTGGCGACGGCGTGCATCAGGTGCGTTTTGCCCAAGCCGACGCCGCCGTAGATGAACAGCGGGTTGTATGCCTTGCCCGGGTTGCCGGCAACTTGAATGGCTGCAGCCTTGGCGAGCTGATTGCTTTTTCCTTCCACGAAGCTGGCGAACGTAAAATCCGAATTCAGACGGCCCCCGAGCACGATGGGTGCCATGCGCCGGGATCTCGCCGCCGCCTGCGCTAGTGCATCGCCACTGGCTTGAGCCGCGTTAGCCCCAACCGGGGCGCCGCTGCGCGTACCCACATCCAGCACCAGATCCGGCGCGGTGCCGTCGGCAAACGCAAGCACCAGCTCGCGGATCCGCGGCAGCGAATTCTCACCCAGCCATTCGATCACGTAGCGATTCGGCGCCAACAAGCGCAATTCACCGTCCCGCTCTATTGCCTGCAGCGGCCGCACCCAGGTGTTGAATTGCTGCATCGGAAGCTCGCTCTCGAGCACACGCAGACAGCGACTCCATAGCGACTCCGACAAGAGCGCTCTCCTATGATTGGGCAGTGGGGCAGAAAGAACGGAAGGGCAGGGAGTCTAGCTCCTCGTTGCGGGTGCGTCTATTGACACATCCGCGCTTGCTAAGTACCCTTCCCGGCTTTCGCAAATCCTTCATTTCGTTTGATTTGCCCCCTTAAAGCTTCCCTGAAGTTGCGCTATGAAACGTACTTTTAATCCCAGTAATCTACATCGGGCCAGAACTCACGGCTTTCGCGCCCGCATGGCCACCAAGAGTGGCCGTAATCTGCTGGCGCGCCGTCGCGCGAAGGGCCGCAAGCGACTTTGCCCGTAACGGCATACCCGGGACTTTCTAGCGATCCCCAACTCAAGCAAGAGGCTGATGTTCGAGCCGCGCAAGCGATTGCACCAGCCGGCCGAATTTCGAACCGTCCGGCAGCGCGGCAAGAAGCTCTCCGACGCCTATTTTAGTTTGTCGGTGCTGCCCAATGATGCGCAGTGTCCGCGGTTGGGACTGGCCATTGCGACACGCACTTTCGGCTCTGCCGTGGCACGAAACCGCATCAAACGGCTGACCCGCGAGTCCTTTCGAATGAATCAACACGATCTGCCGCCGGTGGATGTCATGGTCTCGGCGCGGGATGCGGCGCGCCTCGCGCGACCTATGGATTTGCGCTTAAGTCTCGCCAAACATTGGAAACACATCGCGCAGCGATGGTAGAGCTATGCGTCAACTATTGATGTGGACCATCCGCGCGTACCAACTGGTCGTGAGCCCCTTGCTGGGCCCTCGCTGCCGGTTTTATCCCAGCTGTTCCTGCTACACACATACAGCCATTGAGCGTCACGGGGCATTGCGCGGAACCTGGCTTGGGATTCGCCGTATCCTGCGCTGTCACCCATTCGCAGAGGGTGGCTATGACCCTGTGCCGGACAAGAGATTCTTCAATGCCTAATACCCGCGTCATGCTCTGGGTCGCGCTTGCCGCCATCCTGTTCCTCAACTACGAAGCGTGGATGCGTGATTATCCCGCGCCAAACATCGCGACAACCGGCGTGGGGGCGGCGGATGGGTCCCTTGCTGGCAACACATTGGGCAACAGCGTGCCGGGCGCCGTGCCTGATGTGTCTGGCGCCGCGGCGCCGGACACGACCCACGCGAATGCGGGATCGGCCGGCGCCCCGCCCGCGGGAGCTCCAGCGGCCAGCGACATCGCCACGGCCGACGCCGCGGCCGGCCGCGACACCGGTCCGCCATTGCACGTCGTGACCGACGTTCTCGACGTGGGCATCAACTTGAAAGGCGGCGAACTCGACCGCGCCGACATCATTAAATATCCGCTGCACAAGGATGCGCCCAACGTTCCGGTGCGACTGCTTAACGATGATCCGGCAGACCTGTATTTGTTGCAGACGGGCTTGACCGGCGGTCCCGGCGAGGCGGCGCCGACGCATCTGGCGATATGGAAGTCGGCTGAAACGTCCTATGTAATGCCCGCTGGTGCCGACGAATTGCGAGTGCCGCTGACGTGGACCGATGGACACGGCTTGACCGTAACCAAGACCTTCACGTTCAAGCGCGGCCAGTATGCGATCGGTCTCACCTATGACGTGGAAAACGACAGCCCCACACCGCGCAGCCTCGCTTACTACTCGCAGTTTCTCCGCCACTGGGTGCACGCGTCGCGTTCCTATTTCGACGTTGAGACTTATTCATTCAAAGGGCCGGCAGTATACGACGGCACCAAGACCGAGGATCTGAAGGTAGAGAATGAAGCGGACAGCAAATACTCAGAGACCGTGACCAACGGCTGGATCGCTTCTCTGCAACACCACTTCGTGGCAGCGATCGTGCCGGCGCCGGGCCAGCCCGACAAGATTCAACTGCAGGTGCAGGGACAGCGATACCTCCTGAGCACCACCGGTCCGATGGTGACGATACCCGCTGGCGGCAAGGTGGAATTCTCCGAAAAGCTCTTCATTGGTCCCAAGTTGCAGTCGCAGTTGGCCGCGACTGCGCCGAACCTGGAACGCACGGTGGACTACGGCAAGCTCACCGTGCTGGCGCATCCGGTCTTCAAGGTGCTCGTCTGGGTGCACGGGCTGGTTGGCAACTGGGGATGGTCCATCATCATCGTCACCGCCCTCATCAAATTGCTGTTCTATCCGTTGAGCCAGGCCAGCGGTCGTTCGATGGCGAAAATGCGCGCCGTCGCGCCGCGCATGAAGCAGATCCAAGAGTCGTACAAGGACGATCGCGAGAAGCTCGGCCGGGCGATGATGGAGTTGTACAAGAAGGAGAAAATCAATCCGCTGGCCGGTTGCCTGCCGATGGTGGTCCAGATTCCCTTTTTCATCTCGTTTTACTGGGTGCTGCTGGAGAGCGTGGAAATGCGCCAGGCACCTTTCATGTTGTGGATCAACGACCTGTCGTCTCGAGATCCGTATTTCGTGCTGCCGTTGCTGATGGGCGGCGCCATGTTCGCGCAGTTCAAGCTGAACCCGGCACCGCCGGATCCCATGCAGGCCAAGATCATGCAATTCATGCCATTGGTCATGACCGGCATGATGGCGTGGTTTCCGTCCGGTCTGGTGCTCTATTGGCTGACCAACACGGTGCTCTCGATCGTGCAGCAATGGCGGGTGAACAAGGTCGTCGGTGCCGAGGCCGGCAAGCAGCGATCGTAAGGTGGCCTCCGCGGCCGACACCATCGCCGCCGTCTCGACCCCGGCCGGGCGCGGTGGGGTTGGCGTGATCCGGGTGTCCGGCCCACTCGCGCCGCAGGTCGGCCTCACTCTGCTGGGCTCGCTGCCGGCGCCGCGCGTCGCGCAGCTCATGCGTTTTCGGGATGCCGACGGCGCCACGCTGGATCAGGGTCTGGTGCTTTATTTTCCTGCGCCCGCCTCGTTTACCGGCGAGCACGTGCTGGAGCTGCAAGGTCACGGTGGCGTATTGGTGCTGGACTTGTTGCTCAAGCGTCTGTTCTCGCTCGGCTGCCGACCGGCCCGCGCCGGAGAATTCAGCGAGCGGGCGTTTCTCAACGGCAAGATCGATGTGACGCAGGCAGAGGCCGTTGCCGATCTCATCGATGCCGGAAGCGCGGCGGCTGCCCGCGCCGCCGTGCGTTCGATGCAGGGTGACTTCTCCGCCCGGATTCATGCGCTGCAATTGCAGCTCACCGAGTTGCGCACCCGGGTCGAGGCGACCATCGACTTCCCGGACGAGGAGGTTGAGTCGTTGCCGGCGGAGGTGTTCCGCGCCAGATTGTCGCAAGTCTTCGCGGCCTTCGACGCGATCGAGGCGGCGGCTCGCCAGGGCGCGCTGTTGCGCGAGGGTCTGAATGTGGTGATCGCCGGTCGGCCGAATGCGGGCAAATCTAGCCTTCTTAATCGGCTGGTCGGAGATGACGTGGCCATCGTCACGGCATTGCCGGGTACCACCCGCGATCTCCTCCGCCAGCAGGTGCACTTGGACGGGATGCCGCTCAACCTGGTCGACACCGCCGGACTGCGGACCGCGGCCGATGTGGTGGAGGAAGAGGGCATACGGCGCGCCCGCGCGGAGATGCAACGCGCCGACCGGATCCTCTTCGTCGTCGACGCTAGCCTGCCCCCTGCCCCGGAGAGGGTGCCGCTCCCGGCCGACCTGGCCGGTCTGCCACGGGACATCCCGGTCACCCTGCTGTTCAACAAGATCGATGTGTGCGGAGAGGTCCCGCGGCTCGAGGAGAGCGCAGGGATGACCGTAGTTTACGTGAGCGCAGCAACGGGTGCGGGCGTCGATCTGCTGCGCCAGCACTTGAAGCACAGCGCCGGATTTGGCGAGTCCGACAGCGGGGCGCTGTCGGCGCGGCGGCGGCATCTACTCGCCCTCGAGCGGGCGCATCGGCTGGTACGCGGTGCTGCAGAAGCGCTTGAGCAGTTACGCGCCGCGGAACTGGTGGCGGAGGATTTGAGACTGGCCCAACAGGCGCTCGGTGAAATCACTGGCGAATTTTCCAGCGACGATCTCTTGGGAGAGATCTTCAGCAGCTTCTGTATCGGCAAATGAAGGCGCCAAGACGACGCCAAAATCCCCGGGACTTAGTGGAATCCGGCCCCGTTGCGCTGTTTCAGGTCTGTCATGTCGGTGTCGACCAGACGGGCGAGGCGCGCGGACAGTCCAAAGGCGGCAAGTACCAACAGAGTCACGATGGCGGTTTTGACCGGGTGATGCCAAAACAACCATAGCATGGAGCCGGCGGACAGCCCGATGACAACCAAAAATCCGACGACGTTAGTCGTGCGCGTTTGCGCCGAATGATTCATGCCAGCTCCCCGAATCCAGAATTCGCCCCGTGGCCATACTGTATACCTGGTTGGTGAAAAAACCGCCAGACGCCAACCCGACCTGTTCTTGTCAATTTGTGTCAGACATTGCCCAACTCAACCGAGCATCACTTCTCGGCGCCAATGTTTCGCCGTCATCACGAACAACATCATTGCGATGCACAACGACGATCCGGCAGACACCAGAACGTCCGCGGCCGCAATCGGTTCGTCCTTGAGCACGCTGGTCATCAACAGGTGCTGGCTCAGTGACGGGATGAACATCAACGAACTTCGAGTTTTCAGTGAATAGATGCTCGCAAAGGCGATCGGCAGCGTCGGCACCAGCAACACGCTGGTGAGATAGGTTTGGGCTTCCCGGTAGCTGCGGGTGAACGAGGCGACAAACGCCATCAAGGCGGCGCCCAACGGGACGAACGGTACGCAGATTGCAAAGAACTCGAGCGCCGTGCCAACACCCAAGTTGGCGCTCATCCCCAAGCGCTCGAGTGGCACGAAGCGGAACACGCACACGAATGCCGTCAGGCTAATCGCCAACGATGCACACATATAGGCGCAGGTCGCCAGAATCTTGCCGCCGACCAAACTGCCGCGGGCCACGGGCAGGCTGAGCAGCGCCTCGAGCGAACCGCGTTCCCGCTCGCCCGCCGTCGAGTCGATAGCGAGATACAGTCCGCCCATGAGCATGGCAAACAGCACGAAGTAGGTCATGAACCCGAGTACCACCACGGCCCGTCCGGTGGGCGTCGCGACATCGATGTCGTTGACGGCCACCGGCACCGCGAGCAACGGGCTGACGCCGCGAACCTGCAGCCTAAGTTGCGCGATGCCGCTGCCGTAGGCCGTCAGCAGCTGCCGGGCGCGGTCTGCCACCTTGCGGGTCTGCGAGTCTGCACTGTCGGCGACCAACAACAGCGGCGCCGGCAACGCCGCTGTGAAGCGCGCCGCATAGTCGACGGGCACGATCAAGATCACTTGTTCACGGCCGCTCTGCACGGCGGTCCGCGCATCGCCTTCGGACAGCGCCGCAAACACCAGTTTGACGTCCTGGGATTCGAGGTAGCGAATCAGGCCCGGCGCATGATCGGCGCCGGCCACGGTCAGGTGCAGCGGCTCGTCAGATTCGACCATGCTTTGGTTGAGCATCCTCGACACCATGGCACCGAACAACAGGGGACCAAATAGCGGCCCGAACAGCAGCGCGGAAACCAACGTGCGGCGATCGCGTAGATTTTCCAGGAATTCCTTGACGAACACGATCAACAACGCGCGCATCAGCCGACGCCCTCGGTGTCGCCCAGTACCCGCAGAAATGCTTCCTCCAGGGTCGCCGCGCTGCTCCCCTCGCGAATGGACTGCGGCGTGTCGTCGGCCAACACGCGGCCGCGTCCGATGATGACGACGCGGTCGCAGAGCGCGGCGACTTCCTGCATGACGTGGGACGAGAACAGGATGCAGCGACCCTGGTCGCGCAGCGCCAGCAGGATTTCGCGCAGATTGCGGATCGCCATCACGTCGAGACCATTGGTGGGTTCATCGAGAATCAGATTCTTGGGGTCGTGCACCAACGCCCGTGCCAGCGCCACCTTGATGCGCTGACCCTGCGAGAATCCCTTAACGCGCCGTTCGAGGAAGCTCTCCATCCCCAGCGAACGCGCCAGCCCGGCGGTTCGCTCGCGTAGTCGTTCCGGGTGCATCCCGTGCAGCGAACCGAAATAGGTGATGTTCTCGCGCGCGGTGAGATTGTTGTACAGCCCGGCCGCATGCGGCAGCACGCCCAAGTGCGCCCGCGCCGCGGAGGTCTCCCCGCGGATATCGATGCCGTCGATGCAAGCGCTACCGCTGTCGGGCGCCAATACGCCGTAGAGCATTCGCAGGCAGGTTGACTTGCCGGCGCCATTGGGCCCCAAGAGGCCCGTGATCTGCCCGTCTCTCGCGGTGAACGTGGCCTGCGTGACCGCATCGAGTGCGCCGAAGCGTTTGCTCAAGGCCCGCGCTTCGATCATGGTGCGGGTCCGGTTAAGCCGACGAAGAACGGTTGCGGGCGGTGGCGCTCGAGGCAACCGGTCTGGAGGGCTTCCGGGGAAGTCCCATCTAGAAATTCGGCCATCAGCTTCGGCATGCACCCGGTTGCCAGCTGACCGTGTCCCTCGCCGCGTAACACGACGTGCCGATGATGAGTCAACCCGGCCGCCGCGCGTTCGGCATCGGCCGGTGGCGTCACCGGATCGGCCTCGCCGGACAGCAGCAGCGTGGGGATGTCGCTGTGCAGAGCAGCGTTGAAGTCGGGGTCCACCGGACCTCGCGGCCAGACCTTGCAGATCACGGCGAGGGCGTCGAGTTGCTCCGCACCCTGGTAGGTCTGTGCGATGCGCTGCCGGGCTTCGTTGGACAAGTCGAAACGCGGCTCATCCTCGCTGCAAATCACGCTGTTTTGCATGCCGCTCGCGAGCTCGGCGCCGATCTGCCGCGCCATCATGATGGTCTGTCCGGCCAGCGGGGCCAGATTGCCGATCGCGCCCTGGTGCAGCAAGGTCGGCAGCAGCGACGCTTCGACGGCGTTGTACGACAGGAAACGCAGCGCCGCGTTCAACAGGCCACGATTGAAATCGAGGTGCAGTGGCAGACCGCTGCTGGGATCCATCAGGTCGATGGGTTGCCGCTCTGGACCGAAGCGCCGCCGCAGCAGGGCGAGTTCGCCACGCAGATCTGGATAGGCCGCTGCGCAATCTTGCGAGAGTTGGCAGCGCTCGATGATGAGATTCAAGGCACGCTCGCCGTCCGCAGGAGTGTCCAGACCGATGGCCTGTTCCGGGTAGGTCACGCCGTCGAGAATCACCGCGTGCACCGCGGCCGGAAACCGCCGCATGTACAGTTCGGCGACCCGGGTTCCGTAGGAGGACCCGTACAGATCGATGGTCGCATAGCCCAAGGCGGAGCGAACCCGTTCGAGGTCGCGCACCGCGATGCTGGTGGTGTAGTAGCGCACCCGCTCGCCAAACCTGGCGAGGCACGACTCGGTCGCCTCACGCAGCTGCGGCACAGGATCCGTGATGAGATTCCAGTCATCCGGATACGTGCACGTCAAGGCGGCGGAGCGCCCCGTGCCGCGCTGATCCACCAGGACGATGTCGTGGTTGCGATTGACGCGTGCGAACGCTCCGGCAGCGCTGGCGTACAAATCCGTGGCCGCCTGACCCGGACCGCCGGCGAGCAGGAACAGCGGCGCCGCCGTGGCGCGGCGATTCAGCGCCGGCACCACCGCGATGTGCAAATCGATGCTGGGGCCGCGGGGGGCCGCCGGGTTTTCCGCGACCGCGAGCACGCCGCAACGAGCCGCAACCGAACTCATCCGCAGCGGATGTTCGAGACGGCATTCGTGCAGCGGCAGCGTGGCTGCGGCCGACGCGCGGCCGCACCAGATCAAGGCGCCGCAAACAAGGGTCGTCCACACAAGCCGCATTCGATTCTCCGCTTCGCGATAGTGTAGCGATTCGCTACCCAGGGGAGCCCGCGACTTGGTAGATTTGCGGCCCAAGTCGCCTTTAGCCGCAGTGGTGAGAAAACATGACCGTAATCCGCGAAGCTGATGTCATCGCGAGCGTGGCCGACGCTCTGCAATACATTTCCTACTACCACACGCCCGATTTCATCCAGGCCATGGGCCGCGCCTATGCGATCGAACAGAGTCCCGCGGCGCGCGACGCCATTGCGCAGATTCTCACCAACTCGCGCATGTGCGCCGAAGGCCACCGGCCCATCTGCCAGGACACGGGTATCGTAGTGGTATTCGTCAAGGTCGGGATGGGCGTGACCTGGGAAGCGAGTATCGATCTTCCGGCCATGATCAACGAGGGTGTGCGCCGCGCGTACCTGAATCCCGACAACAAGCTGCGCGCCTCGATCGTCGCGGATCCGGCATTCAAACGCGCCAACACGCGCGACAACACGCCCGCCGTCATCCATTATGAATTCGGGCCCGGCAATACCGTGGAGATCACCGTGGCCGCGAAAGGTGGCGGCTCCGAAAACAAGTCTATGTTCGCCATGCTGAACCCTTCCGACTCGGTCGCCGACTGGGTGCTGGAAATGGTGCCGGAGATGGGCGCCGGCTGGTGTCCGCCCGGGATGCTGGGCGTGGGCATCGGCGGTAGCGCGGAGAAGGCCATGTTGCTTGCCAAGCAATCGTTGATGGAGCCCATCGACATCGGCGACCTCATCAAGCGCGGACCTCAATCTAAGCTCGAAGAGTTGCGGCTCGAGATCTACCGACGGGTGAACTCGCTGGGCATTGGCGCCCAAGGTCTCGGTGGGTTGACCACGGTATTGGACGTCAAGGTGCTAGATTATCCCACCCATGCGGCATCACTGCCGGTGGCCGTCATTCCCAATTGCGCGGCGACGCGCCACGTCCATTTCACCTTGGATGGCACGGGCCCCGCCGTGCTCGAACCACCCGATCTCGACCTGTGGCCGAAGGTCCAATGGGTCGCCGATGCCGGCGCGCGGCGGGTCACGCTGGAAGGATTGACCCGCGCGGACATCGAAAGCTGGCAGCCCGGCGAACGGCTGCTGCTCTCCGGAAAGCTGCTGACGGGTCGTGATGCCGCCCACAAACGCATCTGCGCCTTGCTCGACGCCGGTGAACCTCTCCCGGCGGGCCTCGATTTTACCGGCAGATTGATCTACTACGTTGGACCCGTCGATCCGGTCGGCACCGAGGTGGTGGGGCCTGCCGGTCCGACCACCGCCAACCGGATGGACCGGTTTACCGACACCATGCTCGGCAAGTCGGGCCTGCTCGCGATGGTCGGCAAGGCGGAGCGTGGCTCCGCAACCGTCGAGTCCATCGCGAAACATCGGTCGGCCTACTTGATCGCGGTGGGCGGAGCCGCGTTTTTGGTGTCGAATGCCATTCGCAGCAGCCGGGTGGTGGCGTTCCCCGAGCTTGGCATGGAAGCGGTGTATGAGTTCGAGGTGCGCGACATGCCGGTGACCGTTGCCGTGACTGCCCGGGGTGAGTCCGTCCATGAAACGGGACCCTCAGCCTGGGCGGGTAAATTCGCCGGCATTCCGCTGACCGTGGAGTAGGCGTTCCACCACCCATCCTGGTGCTTTGTCCGAGACCGGTCTAGAGTACCGGCCGTCATGTGTTGCAGCGACTCCTTCGACGTCATCGTAATCGGTGGTGGCCATGCCGGTACCGAGGCGGCCCTGGCGGCGGCGCGCATGGGTCGCAGCACGCTTTTGCTCACTCACAACATCGAGACGCTCGGGCAGATGAGCTGCAATCCGGCGATCGGCGGCATCGGCAAAGGTCATCTCGTCAAGGAGATCGACGCCCTGGGTGGGGCGATGGCGCTTGCCGCCGACATGGCCGGTATTCAGTTCCGCACCTTGAATGCCAGCAAGGGACCCGCGGTGCGCGCAACCCGCGTCCAGGCCGACCGCCAGCTCTACAAGCGTGCCATTCGCGGGCTGCTCGAAGGTCAGCCCAACCTCAAGATCTTTCAAGCCGAAGCCGCCGACCTCATCCTCGAGGGTGAGCGCATTGCCGGTGTCGTGACGCTGGGCGGCGTGGAATTTCGCGCGCTTGCCGTGGTGCTCACCGTCGGCACCTTTCTCGGCGGTAAAATCCACGTCGGATTGGCCAGCCACGCTGCAGGTCGTGCGGGCGATCCGCCGTCGAACCGCCTGGCGGCGCGCTTGCGCGAACTCAAGCTTCGGGTCGGGCGCCTGAAGACCGGCACGCCGCCGCGCATCGACGGCCGCAGCATCGATTTTTCCGGGCTCAAGGAACAGCACAGCGACCTGCCGCTGCCGGTGTTCTCGTATCTCGGAGTGCGTGCGGCGCATCCGCGCCAGCTGCCCTGTCACATCACCGCGACCAACGAGCGCACGCACGAACTCATTCGCGCCGCGAGCGCACGCTCGCCAATGTTCACCGGGTTGATCGAAGGCGTCGGTCCGCGCTATTGCCCGTCGGTCGAGGACAAAGTGGTGCGATTTTCCGAGCGCAGCTCGCATCAAATCTTCATCGAACCCGAGGGTCTCGATACTCATGAAATCTATCCGAACGGCATCTCCACCAGCCTGCCGTTCGACGTACAGCAGGCATTCGTGCGCACCATCAAGGGATTCGAGCGGGCGCACATCACCCGCCCGGGGTATGCCATCGAGTACGACTTCTTCGATCCGCGCGATCTGAAGTCGAGCCTCGAGACCAAGTCGATCGCCGGTCTGTTCTTCGCCGGACAGATCAACGGCACCACCGGCTATGAGGAAGCCGCGGCGCAAGGCCTGCTGGCCGGTGTCAATGCCGCGCTACTCGCCAAGGGCGAGGACGCGTGGTGTCCGAAACGGAGCGAGGCGTATGTCGGCGTGCTGGTGGACGACCTCATCACGCGTGGCGCCACCGAGCCCTATCGCATGTTCACGAGTCGGGCGGAATACCGGCTGTCGCTGCGCGAGGATAATGCCGATCTGCGTCTGACCGCGCAAGGCCGCAAGCTGGGGCTGGTCGACGATATTCGTTGGGCATTTTTCGAGCGCAAGCGCGCCGCCGTCGGCGCCGAAATCGAGCGGTTCACCGCCACCGTCGTGCATCCCATGGACGTCGACGCGACGCTGCTCGCCAAGCTTGGGCAGCCCCTGGCACGCGAGACGCGCGCAGTCGACTTGCTGTGTCGTCCGGAACTCTGTTACCACGACCTCGTCGGCGTCGTGCCGCGCGCTGCTGCCCTGGACGACTGGTCCGGCGATCCGCGTCTCGAGGAACAGATCGCGCTGCAGGTCGAGGTGCAGGCGAAATATTCGGGATACCTCAAGCGTCAAAACCAGGAGATCGATCGTCAGCTGCGACACGAGCAAATGCGGCTGCCGCCCGACATCGATTATGCGGCCGTCGGCGGTCTGTCGAACGAGGCGCGCCAGCGCCTCGGTGATGTCCGCCCCGAAACGTTGGGGCAGGCGGCCCGCATTCCGGGGTTGACTCCAGCCGCCGTGTCGCTGTTGTTGGTGCATCTCAAGAAACGCGAGCGCGCGGCCTGAACTTGGCGCACCTTGCTTGCCGTTCAAAGCGCGTCGGTGGCAATTTGCGCGCCCAATCTTTAACATCAGTGGCCTCGGTCGACCCCCGCAGCCCGGAGACGTAGATGCTTTCTCGATTGAATGGCCTGGCATGGTTCGCAGGCGCGGCGTTGAGTGCGATGTGTTCGCTGTCGGTTCACGCGGCGGACGCCGATCCTGCCACGCTCACGGGCGACCCGGTGCTTGGGCAGAAGAAATTTTACACTTGCGTCGGTTGCCATGGCATCGACGACTACAAGAATGCGTATCCCGATTACAGCGTGCCCCGGTTGCGGCATCAGCATGCGGCTTACATCGTCGCTGCCTTGCAGGAATACAAGTCCGGGCAGCGTCCCCACCCCACCATGCATGCACAGGCATCGTCGCTGTCCGATCAGGATATGCAGGACATCGCCGCCTATCTTCAAGGCGATGCGATTAAACCTACCGACAAGATCGTCGGCACGACTCCGGTTCAGGTTGCGGCATGCGGCGCATGTCACGGAGTGAACGGTCTTGGCGTGGACGCACCGATGACTCCCAAGCCGCCGATCCTGGCCGGGCAACACGTCGATTACCTCGAACAGGCGCTGACCACCTATCACAATGGTCGCCGCAAGAACGTGGTGATGGCCGGTATGGCGCAGCTCCTGACGACCGATGAGGACATCAAGATCGCCGCCGCCTATTTTGCCAGCCAACCGTCGGCACTCGCCACGGCCACGACTTCCAGCAAGTAGCCTTTTCAGGCGCTTCGCGCCGTAACTACGGGGTGGAGGCGACCCCGTCCGATGGTTCGCTTCGCGAAATCCGGAATATCACTTACCGAACTTCGCCAGGAATTGCGCGAACGCCAGATAATATGCGTCGCGATTCGGCTGCTTGCGAAAGTCGTGGCCCTCATCCCTGGCTTGGAGAAACCACACGTCGTCGCCGCGACTACGCAGGCGATTGACGATCTGGTCCGCCTCGCTCCAGGGAACCACCGGATCGTTCTTGCCCTGCACCACGAGAACGGGACGCAGAATCCGGTCCGCATCGGTCAGCGGTGATATCCGGCGCAGGTAAGCGCGCATATCCGGATCTCGCTCGTCACCGTATTCGGCACGTTGCTGGTCTTGCCGGTAGGCTGCGGTGTTGGTGAGAAAGCTGATGAAGTCGCTGATGCCGGCCACGTCGACGCCACCAACCAGGCGGTCGCTGTAATTCACGAGTGCGGCCAGCGCTAGATAGCCGCCGTACCCGCCGCCGGCGACCACCAGATGCTTTGCATCGAACTTGCTCTGCATGCCGACCCAGACGATGAGCGCACCCAAGTCCTTGATGACATCGTCGCGCAGCGTCCCCTGGTCGAGCGAGCGGAAAGCCTTGCCGTAGCCAGACGAGCCGCGCAGATTAGGCGCGACCACCGCGAAGCCAAGTTCGCCCACGACATACTGGATGAACGGATCGAAGCTCGGGCGGAACTGTGAATCGGCGCCGTCATGCAGCACGATCAGCACGGGATGCGGACCTGGGCTGCGCGGTTCATACACATAGGCGGGCATTCGCCGCTCATGACCCTCCTGGCGATCGAAAGTCGGGAACTGCACCTGGCTCGGCACGACAAATTTGCCGAGGTCGACCGCGCCGGCCTCGCTGTGCGTCCACGCCTCCACGCGGTTGGTCGGCAGATCGAGTACGTACACATCGCCGGGTTGATTGGCCGCGGAATAATCGAAGGCGAGCCGCTTGCCATCGGCGTCGAAGCTCAAGTGTTCGATGACGCCGGCATACGGCAGCTTGGGTGGCGTCAGATCCTGGCGCGACCGCAAATCCTGCACATTGAGTTTGCTCACTCCGCCTTCATTGCTGACGAACGCAAGGTAACGGCCATCGCGCGACAGGGCGAGTGCCTCGATGTCCCATGGATCGGTTCCGGAGATCGTCGACTTCTCGCCGGTGAACAGATTCACGTAGCGCACCCTCGCGAATTCGGCATCGCGATCCGACACGACATAAACGCCTTGTCCATCCCTCGAGAATTTCGCGGCCGTGATGCCGACCTTGTTCGGCGACGGATCGATCTCGCGCTTCTGGCCGCTGCTGAGATCGACGACGTACAGGTGTGCGTCGCCGCTCGTAACGGATTTCAAGACCAGCAGTTTGCTGTCATCCGGTGACCAATCGAGGGGGTACCAGGCGGCAACATCGCCGGCGACCGCCAGTCGCGGCAACGTGCCCGTCTGCGGATCCACGATATCGATGTCGTGGTTGACGCCGTCGCGCGCGGTCGAGAAGAAGGCGATCTCGCGTCCCGTGTTAGACCACACGGGAGCTCCGTTCAAGGATTTACCGTCCGTCAGCAGCTTAGGCGTCGCTTCACCCACGTGCTGGTAGTAGATCTGTGTCTTGCCGCTGCCGCCCACATCCTGCAGATAGAGATAGGCACTGCGGCCCGGGTCCGGCGAAAACGCCGCGACCGTGATCGGCTCGTCTCCGAAAGTGATCTGCAGGCGCTCTGCGCCCGGCTTCTCGACCAGGTGCAATTGTGTCACGGCGCCGAAGCGGGTAGACGCCAACAGCTGACCCTTCGGCGACCAGTTCAGCAGGCTCGCCTGCCGGCCGGCCAGATAGCCGCCGAGCCTGCCGGCGAATTCCGCGGAAGCGTCGGGAATATTGTCGAAAATCAGGTTGCCGCGTTCCGTGTGTGTGGCGGCGAGACTTACCGAATTTAGCAGGAGAGGCGCCAGAAACACGGCGCACAAATAATTTCGAGTCATTATTCCTATGTTCTCACACGACGCGGATAATGGGGCCCATGGCAGAATTCGAGCATCTCTTGAAATCCTATGACGTCGGTGATTTGCTCGACGACATCGCGAGTTCCGATCCGCCGGCCTACCTGCGCCGGTGTTTCGCCGAGGGCATCTCGACTCCGACCCTGTCGTTCGCCAGGGTGCAACAATTGGCGGTGTGCGGGATGGTACTCGACTCGATCCTGAATGATCGAGATTACCCCGCCTTGGAACCGGAGCTGATCGCCGATTGGCGGGCGCATTACAGCGCAAATTGCCTGCACATGAAGGAGACGGCCGTCACGGCCTTGCGGCGTGCCGCCGGGCAATTGCAGCCGCTCGACGGCGAGGCGGCCGACGAACTCGAAAACCTCCTGCAGCGGTTGACGGCCGCCTGAATGAGCACCCCGGCGACCGCTCGGATCTTCGAGCACGTGGGTGATGGCGTCATAGCCATCGACACCGAATATGTTCGGCCGCGGCTGGACGCCAGTCATTTGCTGGTATCGGAAGGCCACGCCGCCTTCGTCGACACAGGCACGTATTTTTCGGTGCCCAATCTGCTGGCCACGTTGGCCGCCCTCGATCTGCACGCCGATGCCGTCGAATTCATCATTCTGACGCATATTCATCTCGACCATGCCGGGGGTGCCGGACGACTCGCCGCGGCTTTGCCGCGGGCACGGGTCGTCGTGCATCCGCGCGGCGCGGCGCACCTGGTCGACCCGTCCATTCTGGTCGCCGCCACGAAGGCGGTCTATGGCGATGCCCGGTTCAGCAAAGACTATGGCGAGATCGTCGGCATTCCCGCGGCGCGCGTCGATGCGGTGGAGGACGGACGCCGTCTGCGGCTGGGGGCGCGCAACTTGGAGTTCATTCACACGCCGGGACATGCGCTGCATCACTTGTCCGTGCTCGATCGCGAGTCGGCGGAGGCCTTTACCGGAGACACCTTCGGGGTGAGCTACCGTGAATTCGACACCGCTGCCGGCGCCTTCATTTTTCCTACGACCACGCCCAGCCAGTTCGATCCGGCGCAATTGCATGCCTCGATCGACCGTATCCTCGAGTCCGGAGCGACGACGGCCTACTTGACGCACTACAGCCGCGTCGATGACCTCGCACGGCTCGGCCCCGTGCTGCATGCCGACATCGATGCCTTCGTCGGCATCGCCCGCCAAGTCGCCGGCGAAGACGATCGTGTCGCGCGCATGATCCCGCGATTATTCGATCACCTGTCATCCCGCCTCGACCGGCATGGCTATTCCGGCAGCGATGCCGAGCGCCATGCCGGCCTCGACGGCGACGTTGCATTGAACGCCGCCGGCTTGCATGCATGGCTGTCGCGGAGGAGCGCGTGAAGTTGCTCGCGCGACTGCCGTGGCTCGCGGGCA
>Ga0209208_10002548_pt1 | contig 26172 bp, 22 predicted proteins | sample S1TSphfallax_3_FD_187694 | JGI IMG/M metagenome (GOLD analysis project Ga0209208, IMG submission 187694) | Host-associated microbial communities from peat moss isolated from Minnesota, USA - S1T2_Fd - Sphagnum fallax MG (SPAdes) (version 2) | ecosystem: Host-associated > Plants > Peat moss >...
AAAAAAAAAAAAAAAAACCCCATTTTCAACGAATAGAATTGCGACACGTCGATCATAACTGGGCACCTTAAAACTCGTTCTCCCCTCGTACGCTACGCAACATCTAGACCGAAAATCTTAGGAACCAAGATCAGATCTGAGACGTTGAGAGGAAAAGACACAGGAGGTCGGTAAAAGAAATACGCGTGGTGTCCGCAACGCGGGCGCGCGCGCGAGCGAGCGTCGAGGGCGGTGTTCAGCAGCGACAGCCGCAGCGGCGTTTGCGATTTCGAGAATCCAGTACGAGTCAGGGAGAAAGATTTTTAGTGTCAGTTTCTCGAGCATCTTCGACCTTTGTATTTGCATCATTGCGTACTCCACGAGTGTAGCAGCTTGCGGAAATTTTCTTCTTTATTTCCGGTTTTTTTTGGAGTGCAAACGAGGCTGTGGAGGAGGAGGAGGAGGAGGAGGAGGAGGAGGAGACGGAACAGCAGCAGCAGCAGCAGCAGCAGCAGCTAGGTTTTTATTGTCGCGTGTTTTGTGAAGCAATCGGCTTCTGTCTGTGTACACAAGAACGGCTCATCGGCGGGGATTTCTTCTCTCAGTCTCAGAATCCAAGAAGAAGCTCCGGATCAGGTTTGGCAAAGATTACCTTTCAGATAGCTATGGAGGAGGTGCACTGGTTTCCGAGTTTGTGCTTTTGACAGGATTTGGATATGGCGTTCTTGCAAAACTTAGCCTAGTATTGACCAGGCTGTGTTTTCTTGAAGCTGTTTACAAGAGAATGCAGCAACAGCAGCAGGTGCTTTGTGGAAAAAGGGAACAAGAGGAAAACCTGATCCGTTTCTTCTGTAGGTAGGTTTTTTCCGAGAATAAGACGGTTGACGAAAAGCTTCAAGCGCGGCAAACTTTGTTTTGGAAGAAGTTTAGTCTCTCAAGGGTACAACATATAGCAATTTGTTAGGAGCTAAAGGGGAGGTTTCGGACGATATAGCAGCCATGGCAGAACGAGAGCCGCACTTTGCTGGGCAGCCACACCACAGTAGAGACTTTCACCCGTCGCACCACAGCCGTAGCCGGGGGGACGGTTTCGAGAGAGGAAGTCGCGACAGGGAGGCATACAACGAGCGAGACAGAGAGAAAGAAAGAGACAATAATAGGGACAGAGAGAGACTAGATCGCGAGAAAGAGCGAGACAGGGAGAAGGAGAAAGATCGGTCTCGGGATCGGGACAAGGAAAGAGAAAGGGAAAGAGAGCGAGAAAGAGAACTATCTTATGGTGATCGCAACGGCCACGGACATGTAGGGCCAGGCCGTGAGACCGGGCCTCCTCCTCCTCCTCCTCCTTTCCGCAGAGAGGGAGGTTTTGATCAGTTGGAAGGGGGTCGTGATGGTGGCAACTCTCGCTACGATCGTGAGGACAGATATGTCTCTGCAGGTTGGCCCTTTCCTACTACTCCAGAAGAATTGGAAACCCCGTCCATCACAAGTGTGGTCAAACCTTTACTCGTTGTGTCTATCCTTTGGTTGGTTCTTTCATCGCTTTGTGGGGGGGGCGGGGGATCTTGTCATGGGACGGAATAATCTTCATGGCAAGAAAATCATCTTCTGTGAAGCTTCTCTGCCAGAGAAAGAAAGAATCAGGGAGCATGCATGTTGCTCAGAGTTTTGTCATCAGCATTTGCAGGGCTTCATCTCTCTCAGATTTAGGCCTACCTTCACCATCCTTCTGTTTCCTCACATTTGCCCACCCTTGATGTTCTGGGGATGGACTGGTACCTGATCGTGGTCTACCTTGCCCCTTAAACCTTTTACTTGTAGAGATGGTAAGAATTTTGAGAGGCTTTTGTGACCCTTAAAATTGTAGTTTGTCCTCCATTCACTCCTCTGGGGATCTAGTGTGGGTATGAGTGGCAGTGGACCAAAACAGGCTATGAAATTCAGCATGTGAATTCAATCTGGGTATTTGATCTTTGGAGGAAACTCTTGGTGTGTGGCTGGCTGTTTGCTGTTTATGCTTGAGAAGGCAATACAGCAAACTGCCTCAAGATTTGGGAAGTGCAGGATGGATACTTTACCCATGTTAGTGACCATGTTCTTTTCACTTATAGAACATTCCAAATGTTTTGGTTATGTAGTTCATTCTTGTGCCTTGAGAAGCAAGCTTTACAACTGGATTGCCATCAATGGGCCTGGGTGGCCATGGAAAGGGACAATGTAAGGGAAAGAGATTTAACTTATCAGCAATGTCCACTTACTTATCTAGTATTTAGCAGCTCCTCTGGGGGCCCTAGTCTTGAACATTTTATGTCACTGGACAGGTTCACCATTTCTCACAGGTGAAAAGGTTGGTGTGAGTTCTCTCGGTAAGGATGGGAAAGGGGCTTTGTCACTGGATGACTGGGTCAACTGCCCTGGGGAGGTGGGGGCTTTGATGTGAGCCTCATAATGTGCTCGTCTTTAATATCTTGTGGCTTGCTGGTAAGAAGAAGGGGGTCTAATTGCGGTTGGTAGATATGGCTCAACAATCCTCGGAATGGCCAAGCTGACAAACATATGACATGGCTAGTATCTTCTTTCTTAATGGACATGGTTTTTTGGTCATGTTCTAGGGGGGTTCATTTTTCCAAGGGATTTATGTGGACAACCCTTTAAGATCTGGTGTCTTGAGGTTCCAAGGATCACAAGGGGTGGGACATTGAGAGATTTTATAGCTTCTGACATGAAGTTACTGGCAATCAACGTTTGACCCCGATTTTAGCATAAACTCATCTGGTTCAACTTCTTGTATAGATAGTGCCTTCTCTGCAGAAGCTGAGGATATGTTTACTTAAGGGTATGGCTAAAACCGTGATCTACGGAGAATAGCATCAATATTTTCAGTTTGGCTTAGCTTCTCATGAACAATTCCAAGACACATCATCCTTTCGCCTGTCTTGGAGCTTTGGGATATCTCAAGACCTTAGTGTACTTTTACTTAACCTTTTTCTTGATGGCATGGAATTGTAGTTCAAAATTTCAAATAGTATCACACAGGGCTTTTGAATGTTGATTGGTATGTGACCTAGTCATATATACTGTGGCTTGACATTGGATGTGATCAGCTGAGGGAGGTTGACACATTGCAATATGCTGTGCAGGTGCAAACGGGGGTCTTGTAGTGGATACCATATTCATATCAAACCTTCCAGAGAATGTTACAGAAGAAAGCCTTGCTGGCCTCCTCAGTGACACTGGTGCCATTAAGGTTAGTTCTTGTATTTGATATCAGCAACAAAAAGGTGGGTATTTGAGTTGCTAGGAGGTTTCAAACATGGATGCTGTTTGCTGCAGTTGGGTGTACAACCAGTACCTCTATTTTTATGTTGTATGTTGTGTTGTTGGAAAGTACCTGGAATTGTTCCAAAGGACTGGTTCTCTTATGTTCGAAATATATGCAGGTGGACAGAAAATCAGGTGCACCTATGGTGAAACTGTTTAGAGACAAAGAGACCGGAATACGGGAGGCAGAGGTGGTTCTGGATGATCCTCGATCTGCACCAGGCATTGTCAACTGGTTTAATGGTAGGTTCTGTGGCTTAATGAAGAGGTGTTAACCTTGCTTTGCTTTTTCTTAGTTGTGAGAATGGAGATTTCTCAATTCTTATGAGAGATATAGTTTTCTGCTATGGTTGAACTCATGTCTCATGGGTTCTGGAGAAATCAATTTGAATTGTTCTGCATGACAGGTTATGATTTCAAAGGAAGTAAGATCCAGGTCTCACTCAGCCATGTTCCTCGAGGTGCCAGCCCTAATCTTCGTGAAAGAAGGGGGGATCCATACACATCTGATTATGATAGAGATGCTTCTCCTTTTGGGGGCTATAGGGGGGGAAGAGGACGGGGACGGTATCCAGACCGTCTTCCTCCTATTCCAGTGTCAGGGCCTCCAGGAATGGGTCGTGGATTGCCTCCATTTGGAAGAGGTTTTAGTCCAAGTTTTGGAGGACCTGAAGAATTCCCACCAGGTGGAGAAAGCTTTGGGCGCAACAATCCGAATGTTACACCAAGGGAAGGGGACTGGATATGCCCAGAGCCAACGTAAGTCAGTTCAGACACCTTAGTATGAGATAAAATTATCATTGCCAGAATTGCAGGTCTCTTTGTGTTCTTCAGTACATGGTTTTCAGCTGGATTTTACTATCATGGAATTAATGGTTTTTCAAGCCTTCAGTGGTAATTTGTCTGGCATGTTCACCAAGACATGGGGTTTGCTCTATACAGATGATGTATCCACACAGCATGTTGAGTTTTCCAGGTGGTCTAACAGCTGTGTCGTATGTAGGTGTGGCAACCTCAATTTTGCAAGGCGAACTCATTGCAACAACTGCAATAAGCCACGGAGTGGCATGGGCGGAATGGGCATTGGAGTTGGAAGTGGGCCTGAAGGTGGCTTTCGTGGGGCACCACCTCATGGCCCCTTCATAGGGGCAGGTCCCCCAATGGGTGGGCGTGGGCTAGGCAGAGGGTTAAGTGGATTTGGTGGACCACCAGGGGTTTGGGGCAGAGGAGGCCCTCATGAATTTGACCATGGGCCACCACCTCGGATGGCAGATCGGCTGTCAGAATTCCGTCCAGGAAGGGACATGAGGGATCGTGATGATTATCATGAACGGGAGGGTTTCCGGGACAGAGATCGGTTTGAAGGCAGGACTCCATTGGATAGGGGGGGCATGTTAGATAGAGGGCCAATGGATCGTGGCTTCTTTGCACATAGAGAGAGAGAGAGAGAGGATCGATATCGGGACAGGAGAGGTTTGGATCATGGTGACCCGAGGGGTGGTGATCGGCGGCCACTCACTCCTCCTCTGCGATCACGGTGGGCAAGAGATGGGAGAGAGCGAAGTCGATCACCCATACGCAGTTCATCAAGAGAGTATTTGGATCGGAGAAGGGATGATATGCGGGATGGCAGAAGAGGTCAGAGGGAGGATCTTTATTAGGTTTGGGCTCATTCCAATTTGTATGATTTAAATTCCTGGTCATGGTGTTAAGAGGCTTGTTTACTTCCTCATCCCCCTTTATAGAACATTTTGTAATCGATATCAGATCTTGACCTGCAGCAAAGATGTCAAGGATACAACTTGGATTCAGCAACTTGATTGAAGGGGGAGGAAGGTTCTGGGAGAGTGTGTTTGGGTACAAGGGAGAGCATAGATAGTGGCCTCTACTGTTGATGTGCGAGGACATGCATCTAGTTGGTTTAGGAGGTGGGAATTGGCAGCTTCAATTACACATGGTGATTTACAAATCTGGGTGGTAGAAAAAAAAAGTTTACAGGCATTATTCAATATGTTGTGTTCGGCAGAAACATCAGGCAGTTAAATTCAATAGTCATTTCCCTAGTCAGTTTCAAGTAGTTTGCAATTTAGTCTTGCACTTTGGTTGATGTCAGGTTTTCCATCAGTTGTTGGGCCTTGTAAAGCACTCAGAGAAAATTCCTAGTGTATTTGGAGGGTACCTTTATATACACGAATATTCCCCTCCTAGAAACAAGGAAGGATCTCACACCAACTCCTTAAAGAGTGGGAGGGATTTTATGCCTACTTACAGACTTCTTATTCCTCCCACTCTCAAGGAGTAGGTGGAAGAACTAAGAACCCTACTCCTCGTCTGCGATCATGATAATGGTTGCCTCATGCTTTACCATGGGTAAAGCTCCCATACGACTGGGGGGATATTTACCAAATTAAGGGGCCAGATGAGGTGGGACTCAAGCCTTTGACAGTGAATAGTTTAATCTGCAGTATGTACAGCAGATTAATGTTTTGACTCAATGTGCACACCTTGTGGACTCTGGAGTGTCTCATTGGGGCCCATAAGGTCGACTCTTAATACTATGTTTTGGCAAGATTGTGGCAATTGACTTGGAGGAGAGTTTAGTAATCCACAAAACTCACAACTTTACACTTGTTCCATTACAGATCTCACATCTTACACGAAGAAAACTTGTGGGTCCTGAGTTCTGACCAATGTTGGGTGGTGGCGGTTATCTCATCTGTTTATAACTGGTTTTTAAAAGCTTTTTGAAAATGGAACAAGCTCTTTTGAAAAGGCACATGCTATTGTGCTTTTTCATGTTATTTTTGGAAAATATATTGAAATATTAATAATTTGAATTCCAACAATATATATATATACAAATTCGACCACTTGAAACCATAGACTTTGGATAAATCTAAAGAACGTATATTAATAATTGTTGGGTCTTTTCCTCCATTTTAATTGACTAGTTCTCATGGTGAATCAAGTATTGAGCATGAGTATCAATTCGGGAGACCTAATTGGCAGGCCTTGTCCATTTCATTCGACATACTCACAGACCTTTTAATGCTGGGGAGTGGGTAGTGTTTGGCCAATTCCGAGTTCTAGTGAGCCTATGGTCTGCCAGGCTTTGCTAGGACCTGGAAACGGCCAAACCTTGTCTGCTCTCTAGTACGGAACGGTTTTGTACCTATTGATAGGGTTGGGTGTGAGCCTTCTTAACATTGCAGAATTGGTCATGGTGACTGGAAATCATCTTCTCGTATTCTACCTACAGACCTTTACACTTTGGAATGCTCCCCGCAGATGCATTCTGCCCCGTATTCTATATCTAACTAAGGACAAGTCCAATATGAACCTACCACCCGGCACCGTGTATAGGTCTGTATTTGCTACTTAATAACTTGTTGATTGACTAGTCTACAATTGTGGTTAGCTTTAGGCCACCATGGTTATAGGACACATACACCACCAAAAAAATTTCTTCTATGTTTTCATTAGTGTTTTTTTCTTTCTTCATATTCCCCATGTTGTGCAGATGGCTACTTAGTCGGCCCTTTGGGTAGCAATTTGGCTATGTAAAGCAATTAAGCTCAGAGTTGTCAAAAATGGTTAGCTACTAAATGCTAACCCATCCCCTCTCCCCCCTTCCCCTTCATTAAGCTTAGCATTATTAGTGAGGTGACTTTAATTTTGGTAGATGTATGGGTGACAATGAGTAAGGAATAGTTCTTTCATTGGTGAGATTGTAGGCTTTTTTTAGATATATGGACGATTTGATTTTTAAAAATCTCAAATTATGAAAAACAACCATGTGAGAGAATTATGAACCTTGACCATATTGGTCTTGCCCATTGTAGTACATGGTGGATTTACACATACAAGCAACATTAATAGACAACACACACAAAAAGTTAGTATTGAGTAGTTTCTACAACTTTCCAAAGTCAAGATTCAAGACTTGTTGGAAGGATGTCCATTGTCAAGGGCCAAAGTTGTAACACTTAAGGTGAAAATCTCCAATTGAAGAATAGGGTTAAAAGTAGAGTGACCAAGATTAGGTAAACAAAAGTCACCATAAATTAAAAATGTCATTGAGACCTCAAAGTTCATCATCACACAAGTTACAACTTACAACAAAACAAGCTTAATAAGATTTCAAATGTGAACCAAAAACCTCAAAAATTTGCAACATATGACCAATAAAAAAAACTCAAGGGAAAATGGTATGTTACACGCCCATCGCCCAATTGCAAAATAAAAATGGTGTTTCCGAATATCAAAGTTAAGCGTCAATTGGATATAAGCTATGGGCAACCTTTCAGTCCCCAATAGCTCAATGATAAAGAGCATTTTCAAGAGCATAAAACTTTTGAACAAAGATCCAAATGACAACATCCAAATGAGTTGTCAATCAATTTTGAAGTTTGCTTTTCATAAAACTAAATGGACTAAAACATCACCCATCTTCCACAAAGTCAAAAACTTGCATAATTATTAGTTGTCACATTTTTTTGCCACACAATAAACATCTTCAATCACATTAAGGTCAAGGCACAACCAATATTGGTGATAAACCACCCTAAATGCATCCATTGATTCATGAGAAGGGAAATGGTTACCAAGTTCATAGATCAATTCTTCAACTATAGATGCACATTAAAATTTCACTTTTGCCATTGCCTTTGCATAAACAATTCAAATTACAAAAGAAAAATTAGAAGTGGCATGGTTTGTTCACATTGCCCAAATATTTTGCCCCCAATTCAAAAGCCAAGTCAATAATCTTCGTATTCAAATTTGTGGGTATCATCAATGCATTCCACTAACCCATTGAAATGTTTGAAAACATTTCTTTTGAACTTGGAAGATTGGTCACAATACATCTGAAACAAATTTGTTTTATAAAAAAAACTATAACAATGAAATTATGAAAACATCTCAAAATTGGGCAAATTTGATGAAGGAATGCATAATATTGTAGTGCTCAAATGGATTTTGCAACAAATTGCTAAATACTGAATTAAATATCAAATCTTAACTTCGACAATTGGTTTTTTAATTTTGAAAATTTTGGTAAGTAATGTTTATAAAAAAAAAAAACATGAATTTGTTGTTTTCGTGGGATAGTCTAAATGTGTATAGACTATCACCTTTTTAAATTCAAAGATTGGCAAGTTTGAAGTTTGAACCAAACAGTCAAATATTATAAAAAAAATTAAAATTTTGGGACAAGAATTAAATAAAATTCCAAAAAATTAAAAAAAAAAAAATTAATAAATAATTTAATCTATGCCAAGACCATTTGTGTATTACAATAGTCAATAAAAACAATAAACAAGCCAAGTTAAACATCACTTGAACATCATAAAAGTCAACCAAATTGCCTGTTGCCAAAGTCACAATTGTTGAATCAATTTCCATTTTCATCAACAAATGATAATATTTTTCAAGTACATGTTTCAACAAATTCAACACACCAATCCATTGAATTTTTATAGTACGAAGTAGCCTATTGCTTTTGCTTTACATGATTTGGGCCAATTTAATCAACTTTAGGTGACACTTTGGAGATTTGTAGAAAAATCTATAAATGGATTGGACCAAAACTTTGAGGCGTGCCACCATAAGCAAATTAAAAATAAATAAAAATAGCTAAGTTGGTATTGTGTGCCATATAGTGGATCCCCATTAAAAAAAAAAGCATGCAAATTTCAAAATAGAATTGTAACCTTACCTTAAGCACCCTGAAAGGTATCACACCATTTGCACAAAAGCATAACAACTGAAAGGGCTCTCAACCTCTATTAAGACTCCAACATTGAACACAAAATTCATTACAACCTTTGTCAAAATTTGAGCATTGGAACCTTCAAGAATGTGTGCAATTGGAAGCAAAACATGGATTTTGCACCAATCTTGAACACAATAGCTAGGATAAAAATCCAACTCCAATTATTTAAAGTAGTTAGTTCATCACAAGTCAATGCCACAAACCTAGTTACTTGACTAGTAGATTTGCTAGTTGAAAAACTTGGTTGTGAACATGTTCAATAGTCTCCCACTCGATTATGCCATTCCAATGTTTCTTGAGGTTGGTTTTCAACTTTAAAAAAAAAGAAGGTTTGTAATCTTCATAGTTAATCATTGGCTTTCCCTTGTTGAATACATAGAAATAAATAAAGATTGTATTATTTTCTTTTTATTGTCTTGTTCATCTTCACCTTGAACTTGTTAAAAAATAGAAGGTTGATTCATTAATACACACATTGTTTCATTTTTGGTATGAGCACACCACCTAGGATCCATAACCTTCAATCTTTGTTCATTTTTTCTTTCCCCTGCATGTTTATCAAACAAATCCCATTTGGGGACCAACAATTTTTCCTTGTGTTCAATTTTGTTACAAACCATGCATTGAATTGATATTAAATTCTCATCAAACATCAAACACAACTTCAACCCAAAGCATTTTCATGGACTAGACATCTTGGAACTTCCTCACATTATTTATTTAGGTTTAGGTGTTTTTTTGCCATGGCATGAGTGGCATTTGGATTTAAAGGGATAGATTCAAGTATGGATACATGAAAGCAAAAGATAGCAAACAAAACAGTAATATCCACATCGATCTCAATAGAAAAGGGTGTAGGTTCAACAATTTGTGCAAGACAATTTCAAATCTCCCCTTATTTGCTTAACTTTGGTTGAGGACGATTTCAAGTTTTAGATTGGTGTGAAGCTCTCTGAAAAAACATCCAAACCTAAAGATTGTAGGCATGATGATCACAAGTGCCATCTAGAAGCTTTAAAAAATGATGAATTTGGTGGACCTCAACTTCCAAGTTCCCATTCCATAGCAATTTCAATTGCAAAACTCAAAATACACCCAAAAAAAAAGAGTAAAATTGAAATATGTAGAGGTTTAGGGAAGAATTTAGTGAAAATTCAAGAACATACAAAAAAAAATAGGGTTACAAGTTGTTTACTTGTGATAGATTTGGGCTGTAAAGTCTATACTTTGAGCTTTGAAATAGCAAGCTTGAAGGTTTGATGTAAATTGTAACAAAATAAAATTTTGATGTTGGACGGAACTTGAAGATTTGAAGTAAGTTGTAAATTGTAATAGAACAAAACTTTGATATTGGGTGATGGGCCTAGAATGAACGACTTGAATGTTGAACAATGAAAAATCAAAACATGCAACACAAGAATCAAATCATCCAAAATCAAATTGTATTGTACAAATATTCCAATTCTCATTGCGACATAAAGGTTTAAGGGTTTAAAATTTTAACTTGTAAATAATAAGTAGTAAGCTATGAGCAACTTGAGCCAAGTTGAAAGTAATGAAGAACCACTAACCATGAAAGCAAAAAAGGGACCAAAAAAAAGGAGTCTTGCTCCAAAATGAATGGCCATATGTTCATAATTATAATGACTCTAAGATTAACTTGAGTTGTTAATGGCGATTTGAACAAGTTATCAAGGTGATCTTTGTGCGACAAATGACTACCCTAGATTGGCATGATGGCGAGATCTTGCCCTAATGCAAGGGGCCTTTACATCGAAAATGACTACCTTAAATTGGCATGATGGCGAGATCTTGCCCTAATGTAAGGGCCTGTACATAAAAAATGACTACCCTAAATTGGCATGATGGCGAGATCTTGCCCTAATGCAAGGGGCCTTTACATCGAAAATGACATAAAAAAAAACTACCCTAATTTACAGTATAATTAGGATTACCGACGCGAAGTTAAAGAAGTAGCGTCTGGTATGTACCTCGTTCGTTAGTAATTGTATATCGTCCGTTCATCGTTCGTTTTTTCGTTCGTTCGTGATTCGTTTGTCGTTGGTTTGTATTTCGTTCGGCGTTCGTTCGTATTTCGTTTGTCGCTGGTTCGTTCGTTCGTGGTTCGTGGTTCGTGCCGAAGGCTACGTAAAGCACGCGAGAGCAAACCCTGGTGGCGACGACAAAGAGGGCGAGGGCGATGTGCGAGAGCTCCAGCGAGCAAACCTTTGCAGCAGGTAGTTGCTTTCTTTGACGTCTTTTGTTTGCAGCCCTTGTCTCAGAGAAGACGCAGACTGCCGATTGATATCGAGATAGACAGAGAAAGACAGAGAGAGAGAGAAAAGCAGATTCGTCTGGAGAGGTGGTGTGGAGGAAGAGCACAGGGGAAGTGGAAAGAGATTTTTTTTATTCTTTGCTGTTTTCTCGAAAGGATCTCTGGCGATGGGAGAGGAGGCGGAGGGAGGAGTGGATGCCAGCGGCGGAAGTGTCACAGTGCATGTGCGATGCTCAAATGGTAACAAGTTTTCTCTGGCGGTGGATTTGGCGTCGACGGTGCGGGACTTGAAGATGATGTTAGTGGAGCGCTCGGAGATTCCGGCCGACCAACAGCGGCTCATCTATAAAGGACGTGTGCTGAAAGATGAAAGTTCCCTCGACAGCTATGGTGCGTTTTTTTTTCTTTTGGTCCTTGTGTTATTGGCTCCTTCCCGCCGTTGCCTATGGAGCTTTTATTTTGCGATTGTTGTACTTTTTTTATGGCTGTTGCTTCTCCCGTCGGGATTTCGGATACGCTACGTTTTTCCGGTGGGGAGAGACGCATGTGCCAGCTTTGTTTTATGAGATTTGGTTCCAGATGCGGATATATAGATGGCCGTATTGATGTGTGTCACTGTTGTTTTTGTTTGCCATGGAGTCGGATTCTGGCCCCTTTTTCCTCTCATGAGGTCTGGTTTCCGGACTAGGGCTTGTGGTGGAATGCTGATCTATTGTTGCCTGATATAGAATCGCATAAGGATGTCAATTTTGTATGGTTGTGTTGGCAAAGGACAGGAGTAGCATCCTCTCATCAAGCTTTGCAGACCTGGTGGTTTGTTGCAAAGCGGGGATTGATATCTGTTTTCTATGTGTTTGACCCCTGTGTTAGATCAGGACATGCTCTTGATTAATGGATGTGATGATGATGATCACATGCTTCATATGCTCAAGAAGTAGGCTTGTATGAAAGAAACATGTTGTCCTTTTAGAAAAGACAGTTTCATGAATCTGGTTGTTTTGAATATCAGTTAGTTGTGTTGGGATTTTGTTACCAGCTTGGTGCTCCTTTCTAGAGGGAGGAACCTGGTCCCTTTGTGGAGATGGTATTTGAGTAGCTTCCTCATTGTTTAGGAGTGATGGTGATTATAACATGCAGAGTTGAGTTGTCATCTGCAGCTCCATATCTGTGCACACTACTGGCCAATTGATAGGGTTAAGGTGCCATGTGATTTGGCACTCTTCACTTTCATTTCAATTGTGTATAATTGATTTCAGAGTCTTGGACATCACTTCTCCTACAGTTGGGATGTGACCTAGGTTCTGACCATTTCATTTTTCTTTGCACCAGGCCTGCAACACGATCACACAGTCCATCTGGTTCGTGGAGCTCCGGCATCAACTACACCTGCCTCCAGTGCAACAGCAGTACCTACTAGTCCAGCACAGGTCCCTGCAGCAGCAGCTCCAGCAGCCAACTCTGCAAGGCTAGGGGTCACTACTGGCCCAGGGGGCAATGGTCTTGGATTCCCTAATTTGGGTGGATTTGGTGCGGGCGGTGGTGCTGGATTCTCAGAGTTTCAGCAGGTGCAAGAACAGTTGATGCAGAATCCAAATCTGATGAGAGAGATGATGAACATGCCAGCAGTGCAGAATTTGATGAACAACCCTGATCTTATGCGCACCTTAATCATGAGTAATCCACAGATGAGGGATATTATTGACCGCAACCCTGACCTGGCACAAATACTCAATGACCCTGGGACACTGCGGCAGACGCTGGATGCTGCCAGGAATCCAGAACTCATGCGCGAAATGATGAGGAATACTGATCGGGCCATGAGCAACATTGAAGCGTCACCAGAAGGCTTCAACATGCTTAGGCGCATGTATGAAACAGTTCAAGAGCCTCTGTTGAATGCAGCAACGATGGGTGGAGAGGGAGGAAATGATTTGGCATCCAACCCTTTTGCAGCTTTTTTGGGCTCTCAGGGAGTTACACAAGGACGCAGCCAAACTCTGAGCACAAATAATAGTGCTGGAACACAACTGGGCACTGGAACTACTGTTCCAAACACGGCACCCCTTCCGAACCCCTGGAACCCTTCAGGTAAGTATTTCATTATATGTGACTTCTCTTTGTATGAAGCTTTTTGTTGATGCTCATGTAGCAATGTAGGGTTGCAGTGAGATACCATGATTAACTTGAGTGCAATTGTTGGTTAAAATTATCTTAAATTATCCTTTTGACATATTGATTGTAGAGTCTTAAAAGGAGTTTAGGAAGAAAACCATGGAATTGTGAATTTCTACTTTCTGCTACTTTGTTCCCTGTGGCAGCTTATACAAAGGGCTAGTTATGTGTTCCAATCTCTCTCTGGTTTCTCTCTTCTTCCAGCGATGAGCATAGGCAAAAGGCCACCACCTTCACGAGTGATCTTTTGTGGAGTGTTGGTTGATTTCATTTCTTCTGTTTGTTGATGTTGGTGGGTCAGCATCATGGCTGTGTCTCCAATAGTATGAATGTTGTTGCAGAAACTCTGTCTGTTGGTTAATGTAGGCCCCTCTATGCCTTAGGCTTAGATGCTTGGTTGTATAGGGACAAACTAAAATGAAACAAATCTGACCTCACAAGCTTGTTGCAGCTTGATTGAGTAGACTATTGAAACTTTTGCTTAGTGATGTCTCTTATGTGCTAGCCAACATCATGACTGGGTCTTGCTGTTGCCTCCAGAAATTTACACAAACATAAGATGAAGATGTCTGTGTAGTGGTTGGCCCAAAGTGTTGGGAGGATTATTGTACACTCATCCCCAGCCACCATCAGGAGCTGATGAAGTCAGTGTGTACTGATGGCATCTCATCACATCTATTCATGATGAAGCTGATGGTCTGATATCTTGTGAGTGACTCTCATAAGGTTATGACTGCCCTCATTCTTGTAGTGTTGGCTCCAAAGTTTTTTTGTGGAGATTTCTCTGCAATCTCATAGATATATGTATGACATTAACCTATATACACTGGCCAGAGCTGATGAAGTCAGTAGGGATGTTATGGTAGCTGGTTGTTACCATATATGTTGCTGTTAAAGGCCACTGAAGTTGCATGTGACTATTGCTGTTGTTCAAACTGGTTCTTACTCTTTCCCTGTTTTTATGTTTGGGGATTTTTTCGCCCTGTTCTTTCTTTCCACTGGTATATTATCAGATCTAAGATCTCTAGAACCTTATTATTGGGTCATCTATCATTTCTATCCAGATAAGGTATGGAGAAGGTCAATACTAATGAAGATACTTTATTCAATTGGTTGAGTTGGTGGGCCTTGTAGGCTGTGTCTGTAGACATAGGGTGAGGTTGGGTGAGGTTCCACTACTAGATGAGATTCAAATAGGGAGCAAGTCTTTGGAGCTGATCTACACCTGTAGCTCATGAGTTTTTGTATGATTGTGGTTCCAGCTACTGGAGCTGGGGCAGGTGGAGTGCCAACCAGTCAGCCACCAGCTGGAACTGCACCAACAGCTGTGCCAGGTGGAGGACTTCCCAACTTGGGAGGACTGCCTGGTCTCGGCTTGCCAGATCTTGGATCATTGGGTGCTGGGGGAATGCTGGATCCAAGCACAATGCAGCAGATGCTGCAGAACCCCCAAATCCAGCAGATGATGCAAGGCTTGCTATCCAACCCACAGTACATGAGTCAGGTACAGCCATAGTTTGAACCTCAAAGAGTTTGTTTGCTTCCTGGTCTATGATTTTTATCAGTACAGGTGCCATATCAAAGTGGTAGTTTGCAGTGCTGGAAAGATAGAGCATCAGTGGCCAGACCATCTTGGGGTTGTGTTTTCTGAAAATTAGGTTACTTTGTTCCCACTGGCAAGTGACAAATCATGCACTATTAAGTTTGATGTATCTACGGCACTTCTCCTTGTCAAAATGCTAAGATATGCACATGCTGGTCAGGAGTGTCAATGGAGTTGTATGATGGATAGGGATGCAATCAGTCATAAGGTCTTGACACAGCAGTGACTTCACAATTTTTTTTTTATTTGTTTTTGCAGATAATGCAAATGCAACCACACTTGCGGTCACTTTTGAATCAGAACCCTCATTTTAGGGAGATGCTGCAGAGCCCTGACTTCATTCGTCAAATCAGTAGTCCTGAAAGTTTGCAGGTATATTTTCATATGACAATATGCTGAAAGTGTTCTTCTCATATTGGCTATAAGTTTTGGTTTTCTGCCACTTTGTGTGTGGTTCTGCCATAATAAAAGGTGATGTCTTCTGCAAAGCAGAGAGGTTCCCACAGCTAGTGTCAGCTATGTCTAAATCAACTCCTGTCTCTTTTGAGTCACTTCAAAGTAATCACATCAGACAGTTGTGTTGATTTTTCTGCTCAAGTACGACATCTTGAAAGAGATCCCTACAAATCTCAACAGTGTGGTTTCAAAAGTTGTAGTTGAAGTACTTTGAGCCAGTGCAATACAGAAACTTACTGTCCAGTATGTGGGATTCAGGAACTGATGCAGCTACAGCAAGCTATGTCTGGCCAACGTCAGGGTCGAAATGTACCTGGACAGTAAGCACTGGACCCTCTTTGATTTCACATCCAATTCAGACATTTCTGTTTCATCTGAAAGTTAGAACTGATGCAAAAGCAATGTGGCCAGGTGTGTAGAGCATCCAGTGCCTCCCTGTTTGCTGTCTGCTGTAACCTCTTTCTCTATTCAAAGTCTCCAGTTAAAACTCACTTTGTTGTAATGCTATGGCAAGGAAGATTTCCAGTACATCATTGGAGAGCTTGTCTATCTTCTCAGTTCACTAGATCCAGATTTTTTCTGCTGGAACCCCTGCATAGGGTTGAAAAAGCATGCTGAGAAAATATGGCTTTTCTCTTGCTTTTTAGTCAATTTTTCTCACCTTCCAAGTGCCTTGCACACTAGTTAACTTAAATTTAAAGTGATCCAAAAGATGGTGATAAACACTTTGGCTTGACCTACATGTGTTCTTCTGTAGTGTATGATTTATCAGGAGCCGCTTAAGACTATTCTCTTGTTGTTGCAGAGTCCCAGGACAGACAGGAACTGGTATGGGTGGTAATCCTAATTTGGATATAAGCTCACTCCTAGGTATGTTTGGTGGCCTTGGCACCGTAATTGGAAACACTCCTGAAGGTAGGTAAACCAATGCATCTGTAAAAAAAGCTCTTTACTTTTTTTTGTTTTCCTGATTAGTTCAATACACACTGTGTTTGCAGTGGACTCTTGTAGTGTCTATTTGTGTGCATCGGTTTTTCTGATCCTCCTTCTCCAGTTAAAACTTGCCTGCTATCTGAAATTATGTTGCAGATTTGTGATTAGTGAAAATTGCCCATGAGACTGCATAACCTTTGGTTATTATATCTGGTTGCAGTCAATACTGTTGCCCCAGAGCAACTCTATGCATCACAACTGTCTCAGCTGCAAGAAATGGGGTTCTTAGACCCACAGGAAAATGTTCGAGCCCTGGTTGCTGTTGGTGGAAATGTGAATGCAGCAGTGGAGCGGCTGCTTGGCAATCTTCAATAAAATAACCACAATGACAGGATTTCAGTTGACCCTTTTCAATGGTGGTGTTGACTATACAATCTGGAGTCTGCTCATAAGTGGTTTCAGAGAGACTGCTCTGCTAATTGTACTGTTTCCCTAAAATCAGTAGTATGCTTGGAAGAGAGTTGGGAAATATATCTGGTGCTAGTTCTCCTGTAGAACTTAAGAGAATTTGACTACTTTTGAGATGTGTAGCACACTCCCGATTCTTAACTTCCAAAGAATTATAAGAACCTGGGGTCTATGTGCGGAGAGGAAAAAAGGTTTGCTTCAACTGACTGAGGTGATTTCTGGTGACAACAAAAATGTGGGGCAGGGTTGGGTGGCATAGTAGGCCTCTAGAGGTTCTGTACTCTATAGTTTTATCTAGAGTCTCTTTGTTTTTTTGCTTCAACATTTGAAGGTTTGGGAAAAGGGATGTGGCCATGCTCCCAGATCTAGCAGCTAATGCCTCTTGCAGGTAGTAGCTGTTTTTACTTTCAGTGTGTTCAGCCTTTAATAGAGTTTAGCAATTTTGAGTGTTAGGCTCCTGGATGTGGGGATGGAAAGCACAGGTCCAGGCCAGAGGTCCCACCATTTCTTTGTATCCTGGAGTTGGCCATGCCATTCTGAAATGCTATATAAGAGATGAACAAACAGTAAGACTTTGTCTGTGAGTCAGAATTGCACTTAGAGTGAAAAATTCAAGCAAAGTTTTTCCTCAAGTTTTTTTGATGTATCTGGTTTCATAATGCTCTTTAATTATGTGGGAAATTTTGATGCTTTTCAGTAATGGTATTTGTGATGCATCAGTTTAGGACTTGATGTTTTGAATTTAATGAATGAGGTTTGATGTTCATGGAGAGCATTTTGCCATTTATTTGTTTCTCTTAGCAATCAAGTGTCCAACTTCCTTGGATCCATCCACTATTCCAACTACCTTGGGTTCATCACCCAAATTTGGCTAAGAATCTCATATTCATCCATTGTCTCACTTTCTCAAAAAGTCCTAATTCGCAAAAATCCATCTATTACCATTTCAACTGCCTTGAGTTCCATCCATTGTCTCACTTCCTTCAATTGTACAAATTCCTTGAATCCATCCATTTCCAAAAAATTAAGAAAGTGATTTTTTGTTCACTTTTTGTAGCAATGATAGGGGGGCCTTGACACACATGCAACAAAGAAGCCCCTAATTGCATAACATCATGAATTATAGTTTGCTTTCAGAGTTTTTTGGCCTTGCCTACCAAGGCAAGGATATTGTGTTTAGATTTAGATTCATTATACAGTATAGGAGCTTAAGGGATTTTGGCCCCTAGGTAATAATAATAGGTCTATTTTTATATGAGGATTTTTGAAAGATGATACTTTGGCTTGTGTTGAAACTTGAGATTAGTTATAGAGTTCTCATATCTTGAAGGATTTTGGTTTCTTTTAGATGATTTTTTGAAGATTATATTTTTGCATGGTGAAATATTTGAGTTTTCATAATTCTTCTTTTGCCTTGAGATACTTTTTTTAATGTAAATGGCAAGGCCGCAGTGTGACACACCCCTTGTTAGACTATGGAAACAAGCATGGTACTCCATGTAGGAACTCTGCTGGCCAGCGTTCCCTCAGTGCAACCAGTTTTCCAAATTGTTGATTCAGATCTCAAACATGTTCTCAAAAAGTCAATTCACGAGTGAAACTGATCACACCAGAAATGTGGAACCAGCAAATGGTTTTGCCCATCCACCCCCAGTGATTTTGTATCCGACAAAATTTGTCATTTTTTGCACAAAATAATCAAGGAAATGTGTTTTTCTAGTGTAAACTCAACTAGTTTGGCTCCAATTTCTGATACCACAAAATTGAAGTAAAACACCCTGGTCTCTACCAGGAAACAGCCTGAAAAAATATGCCTGAACACCGCACCACAAGCCAATTATGAATTTACATACAATTGAACTGAATTACAAGTAGTGCAATAGAGAACGGTTCTGGTTCCTCAAAAAATAATAATAATTCTGGTTTTGGTTCTAAAAATCAAAGTGCCAAAAGCAAAAGACCATAGGAAAGTGGTTGGTTTTGGGGTTTTTTTTTGTGTGTGTGTGTGGATATGAGTGTGTTGGGTTGTCTTTTGCAAGTTAATGATGTTGGAGAAACTAATGGTGTTGCATTTGTGTAATATATGTCAAGGAGACGGAGGGGCTGGTGTTTGTTTTGAGTTCTTGATGATTTTTAGCAATGGTGGGTTCAATGGAAATGCTTTGGTGGTTGATTTTGAGGAGGGGTGTTGATGAAGAGCATAAGATGAGCTAAGTATCTTTGTTCTTGAAAGCTCGAATTGGCTAGGTGGTGAGATAATAGTTGTGATTTTACTTTTTTTGGGTGTTGTGGCTGTATGGGAGGAATGCCCACAGTCGGATGTTTAGTATTCTCTGACTCCAATCTTCTTTCTGTTGCATACTGGAGTGTTGAAACATAGCGTGTGCAAATCCATAAACATGAATAAAAGCATATAGATATGGTGGAAATGACAAATGCTGGTCTGAAAAAGGCATCAGCTTTGAAGTGGTGGGTGCTGATAGTGTGAGGTGAAACCTTGGGGAATTGCATTTGGGGATGAGACTCAATCTATTGGGAACTCTGGATATGGTGTTTACACCATTCTAATGGCTTGCAAAAAAGTGAAAATTCTGTTTGAGGTGTTTATGTCTGGTTTATTTTTGTCAAAATGCCTCAGTGTATTATTATGTGGGATATGGTTTGAGTTTTGAGAGAACAATATGTGAAGCTTTAAAAGTCAAGTGAGATCATGATAGCCTTAAGAGAGCTACTCCGGAGAGATTCGATCCACCAGATTTATAATTCTTCTCATGTCTCCGTGACTGGTTTTGATCGATCAATTACAATCATAGGTTAGCTGGAAGTTGTGATGGGTTGCAGGAAAGCAAGGAATGTGGATTAGGGTTTATAGTATCAGAATTTGATTCAGAATTATTTTCCATAATGGCATTGCACTGAACTTTTGCATGAAACAAATGTCATGACAAAATCAAATTCACAGCACCCTTTATAGGAAGAAATAAGAGCACTAACAAATGACCATTGTGGATGGATGGTAAAAATTTGGATGAGAAAATCAATTATTGTTACACTGACACAGCTCAACATTATTTGCTATAACCAAATACAAATTCACAACTTGATTGATTATTTTATTCATTTTCAACTAGAATACAATATTATTCATCCTAGTATGATAATACTAACTGAAATACACAATATTTTTAGCTTTCACAAATCATCTATTAACCACATTGGTTAGTGGACCTACAATTCAACTTCTTGTTGATTCAATACATGGTTTAATGTTTTGTCATCACTCCAATTTTTCAATCCCTAATTTTGCCATGTTAATCACCAAGGTTTCATGTCAAATCTCACCATGAAGAATGGTAGATATCACATCCAATGATACCCGCCATAATATTTTACTTTTTGTTTCTCTAGGGTGTGAGAATGATACAATTCACAGACCTAATGTTTAGGCCGGGTAAAATTAGGATACTAGGGCCTGGTTTTCAAGGCTAGGGGTCTAGGGGTTGACGTTAAGGTCTAGGGTCTAGAATGTAAAGTGGTAGGTAAGGTCTAGGAATAGGCTTTATGCTAAGGTTTCTAGTTTCTAAGCTAGGGTATAAAAAAATTAGGGTTTAAGGTGGCACCCAACCCTCATGCAGTAGTTGTGTTGCCTTGTTATCTTGTAAAGGCATTGCATAGTCCATGAGAATGAAAGGGCCCAAGCTCTTGCTTGCACCCAATTTGAATAGTTTCATGAATAACTCGTGAAGTTTTCTATCTTTACAAGTTTTCATTTGAGCTTTGTTTTGTTTAGAGTTTAGTCTGTTTTTGGGATTCCTTTCAATGTTTTTTTTGGGTTGTTGTGCTTGTAGGTTCATTGATGTCCAATGCCCTTTTTCTTCTTTTCTAGTTTTATTTTTATTTATTTGTGCCTTTTCTTTGGTTTTCTTTTTTTTCCTTCCAACTTTTGTTTTTTCATGTTCCTACATTGCTATTTAGCTTTTGTTCCTTTGTGGTACTATTTTGTCTTTTGGTGCTTGCTCTCCTTCACACTCCTGCTTCACATTTTAGCTCATCCTATTTTTATTTCTTCACCTCCGATTTCTAGTTTCTAGCTCTTGCTTTTGCTCTTTCTTGCATTTGTTCCTTTACACTCTTTCAAAAATAATTTTTTTTGGGGCTCTTTGTTATTGCTTTTATTTTGTGCATTTTAAGTATTTTCTCTTGCTCCTTCTCACTCTTACTTATTCTCCATGCTCGTTCCTTTGCATGTACCCCACACTCATGTCTTGCCCCCCATTCTCACCTTTGTGCAGGTGTATAAGCTTTTTGATTTTCAGCCATTGTGAAGCTCTGTGCTTAACTTTGAGTATTAGCAAGTTTTATTCTTCTTATTTTTTTTTCTTTGTTTGTTCGTTCCTTTGCTTAGCTTATTTGATTTATTGTGTTTTTGGTAGTTACTTTGTGTATGGCATGTGTTTTTTATATTCTTTGTTTCGTTTGGTTTGTTTTTGTCTATAGTTTTGTTCATTTGTTTTGTTGTTGTTTATTTATGTAAAATACATGTTGTTTTGTTTATTGTGGTTTCATTTCTTTTGTTTGTAAGTTGAGATGTATGTGGGGTGATGTGTTCACAATAATAGGAGACACAAGATGTGTAACTAGTTTTTATATTTTCATGTTTTTCTCAAGAATTATACTAATCTTGCAAAATTTTAATTCGAGACGTTATAATGTTTCTAATTTATTATGAAAACATGTGTTATAATTTAAAATGAAATTAATGAAGATAAAATATGCAAAAGCACTCATTAAATATTATAATCATTTTTATTTTTAGCAAAATTCTTTAAACATGACATATTTTGAGGGAATTTCTTAAACAAATATTTACACAACAATATATTGTAACATCTTATTAAGTCATATTTGATTTTTTTCAACTTTCAAACAAAAGTTTCTTAAATATTTAAAGAATATTCTGGGATAAGTAGTCACCTAAGTGAGTAGGGTTGGCTCTTATTAACATGGAAACACCTGTGGGAAATGTATAATAATATTATATATATATATATATATATAGTGTGTGTGTGTGTGTGTGTGTGTGTTTGTTGGGTGTAAGATTTGTAATTATTAACATTTGAATCATTTTGCATAACTTTGCATTTGACTTCCATTACATTTGCACATAGTTTCTTATTTTTAAGAAGTAAGAATGCAATGAATGATTTTTGCGTTTTCTTTTTTAAGTGTTTCTAAATCCTTACATTTTTTTCTTTTACAATTTAAATAAATTTTTTGTGAGAAAAAATAAAACTTGTTAAAACTTACACTTTTTTGGGTTTCTACAATCTTCATTAGATAATATTGTCTTGTGAAAAATGTAACAAATTTAAAATGCTATGGGAGCTTTATCTCAAGCTCTACAAGTCATCTTTGAAGTACAAATGAAAAGGAATAACAAACAAATAACAAGAAGAAAAATAAGCTTTCCACCTCACAAAACACGTTTTTTTTTTTTTCTTCTCTTTGCTACTTTCAAAGCTTTTAACTTTCTCATTTTTTATTCATTAAAAATAATTCAAAGGACCAGCACCTTTAGTTTTACAAATCATCTTTGAATTCTAGTAGCAACATAGCAACATACAAAGAATTTTTTGAGTGATTGGGAACCGGCTTTGTAGTGTCGATGGTTCGTTTTTTTTTGAGTTTTTGACTCCCTCTACTTTGGAGGGTTGTAATTTTCTCAATTTTAATCCATTTTTGACAATATTTAGTGTGCCAAATGTGCCAAATAAAAAAATTTAAATTTTGTTTGGACACCAGAAACATTGGAACTTTCCCCTTGAATTTGGCCTGCCCTGACAGTTGAAGTGATCGCTCATGGGCTGTTCTACCCTACTGCAACATATATTGTCATTGCTCCTATTTGTACAAATACTATGAATGTTCTCGAACCTTGTGCATTGCTGAGTTTCAGCATTTCATACTGAGATTTAATAAAATTTCCCTACTTTGCAGATACCACTGAAAGACAGGATAGGGATGAAAGAGAGAGAGGGTGACTTTATGGATAACTTAAAAATATGAACCTACATTGGCATTACAAGCATTGAAAATCCATTAGACTACAAATTTGTACTAGTTAGTCACTGCTGTACTGCATTCACCAAAAAAAAGCAAAATAGTGTTCATACTGCACAGGGACAGATGGAAAGTATGTCACCTATTGTAAACAAGCAGCTCAGCTGTGAAATGGGTCTCAACTTTTATTGCAAGTTCAAGCAAAATCAGGAGACGACAAAAATTGCTTTTGTTTCTTTTCAATTTTTAAAACTTTTCCAAGCGAAAAGTGCACCCTAATAATTTTTACCCTAAAATCTTTACATGGATGCAAAACTACCTTCCTTTTGGGCATAAGCCAATAAAGACTGATGCAAAAGAAACATACTTCCTTCTTGCCCCGGACAAAAGACAAAAAGAAAATAAAAGATGATGCAAACTATCACCCCTTTGGGTGACTGATGCTAAAAGAAACGTGGTTTCCTTTTTGCCCTAGATAAAAGACAAAACCCAAAAGAAAAATGATGTTTGAAAAGAAAAACCATATTTGTCCTCCAATGTGGTAAAATTTTGTGGATCCTTTCTTTTTCACCCCAGCCTCAAGTTATATGACAGAACCAGGGTTGTCAGCCGGGTTTAGGGTTTAGGGCTTAGGTCTTGACACGAGGTCCTATCCGGGCATGTTGGTAAAACGTTTTGGATTGGAATGGGCATTCTGGTTCAGGAGCAACTTAGTTTGGCTCAAATCATGATACGAGAATGGCAATGAAGAAAAATGGGCTAATTGTGAGGAATGGTGTGGATGGGAATCGAGCATGATGGGAATGATGAGTGATTGGCAGCCAATGGCGGGCTCATGACTGAAAATGATGATGGGCAAATGGTGGTGAATGGTGGGCTCATGACTGAAAATGATGATGGGCGAATGGTGGCAAATGGTGGGCTCATGACTGAAAATGATGATGGGCAAATGGTGGCGAATGGTGGCGAATGGTGGGCTCGTGACTGAAAATGATGATGGGTGAATGGCGATGAATGGTGGGCTCATGACCGAAAATGATGATGGGCGAATGGTGGTGGATAGTGGGCTCATGATGGAAAATGACCCGATGCATTATACAAAATGATGGGTTGCCAAGTGGGAATAGTCAACTAATGGTGGGTTGATGATGGGGAATGCTAGAAGAATGATGGGCTAATGGTGGAGGATGGTGACAAATGATGGGCAAATGATAGGGATTGATAAGGGACAACAAGGAGCAAACAATGACTGACTAACGAAGGGGAATGATGGGGGTGGACAATTTTTTTCAATTTAATTTATTATTTAAATTTTATTGTATTTTTTTCTAGGTGACATACAAGCAATAGGGGATGATGGGGATGCCATGAGGGACAATAGGGGCATTGAGGTGGATGCCATGGCCATTTGAACCAGCCCCCCAGAGGTTCTTGAATTTGATAAAAATGTGTTAGGATGAGAATCGCCTGATTTTAAAATGGGAAGAACCCCGGGCTTGAACCCACACCCGAAGAACCTCCAATTCTTTTTGAAAAATTGAAACCGGAGTACACCGGAGGTTCTCTTTAAAATGAAGAACTGCACAACACTTGTAGACACCACCAACCAAAAAAAATTTAGGTAAAGAGAAATAAGGATTTTTATTAAAAAAAAATCCTTTTTGGATGGATGTACCCAAACTGAGGGACCCAGTTAAAGTGCATTCACACTTTGTGGCATTGCTTGGGTGTATTTCATTTTAGGTACCATCCTTGCCCTCTTTAGTGCTTTAGGTACCACCATTGCCCTCTTTTGTGGTGATGGTCTTACATCATCATTGCCCTCTTTTGTGGTCATGGTCGTATTTCATTATTGCCTTCTTTTGTGCGTTAGGTACTAAACCCTATTTTGTGCTCATGGTGTTGCTTGTGATGTTACTTTGTACTCTTCCCTCCTTTATGTGATTGGTATTTCTCATTCTTTTTGCTGTACAAGTTATGAGGTGTGAACACTAGTGCGTTTTGGTGTCATTATGGTTTGCAAATCAACAACCTTTTCACTTCAAAAAGTACGGTTTTCAACTTTTTTTTTTTTTTTTTTTTGTCTTTTTTTTTTTTTGGTTGTATGTTTTTTATTGAATGATTATTTTTGGTTATGTTTGTATGTTTGTTTTGTCTTTTAGTTAATGCTTAATGTTTTGTTTGTTTGTTTTGTTTGTGTAAGACCAACTATTGCAAATTGCAAATGTGCATGTTTTGAAATGAAAGGGATTTGCTTTCATTTTGACTTGTGTTGTTTCATTCACATACATTTTGTGTTATGCATATTGTGAACAATGAGTCTTTATATGTTTGTAATATTTTGCATTGTTTACATATTTCAAGTTTACAAAAATAACGATACTATAATATATAAATATATATATACACATAAATAAAATCTGAAATTTTTAGAAAAACGTATATTTGTTTGGCTTCCCAATCTTAGTCCCTTCATAAATCTTATAAAGAATGGAGTCAATTCCTATTAATGAAAATAGATACATGTATGGTTGAGGGTTGTGAAATTTTCATGAATGAAAATGAAATTTCAATGGAGGAGATGAATGGGAATTAGACATTTGAAACAAAGCCAAGTTTGTACTCAAAAATTGATGTTTCATTGGAATTAATCTTGAAATAATTACATGAACAAATAATTCATTGGAAACCTCATTACAATTTTTTTAACTTAGGTTTTCTATTGTGTCAATGATGATTCAAAAATAAATGTGAACATTCCACAAATTATGTATTTTATTGTTTATTATAAAATTGTAATAAGTTATGCAATTTTCAATTAATGAATAAGGTGTAAGAAAAGTTTGGTATCATATTTCAAAAGTAATGGTATAATTAGATTGAAAAAGGATGTCAATTGTTCCTTTTTAGAAAAATATTTTGTTAAGAATGTGGAATTGAGAAGACAACAAACATATGTCCTACTAATTTTTACAGATTATGTCTTTGCCATTAATAGCTTTGATCTTTGGTACATCATGTTTTTCAGAATAGATTGGGAGACACAATTTGGCTTGTTTGAGGTATATGAAACTTCATGGCAAACATTGGCAAGAAATTGATAAAAATATCATTGCTTATGTCAACAAT
>Ga0209208_10002549_pt1 | contig 26171 bp, 10 predicted proteins | sample S1TSphfallax_3_FD_187694 | JGI IMG/M metagenome (GOLD analysis project Ga0209208, IMG submission 187694) | Host-associated microbial communities from peat moss isolated from Minnesota, USA - S1T2_Fd - Sphagnum fallax MG (SPAdes) (version 2) | ecosystem: Host-associated > Plants > Peat moss >...
TAAAATTGAGACCCATTGGAATTGAAATACAAAAAAACCAAGTCCATGCAATTCCAATATAATTTTTACTATCAATTATATTTCATTTATGTAATTTTTTTAATATGCCGGTATTGCAAATACTTGTCCCTCCATCACTTAGGTTAGGGTTACTAAAAAGTCCAGAAAACTACAATGGATGTGAAGCCTGGCAAAGGCACAGCAAAGCCTAACACCTCCTGTTCATTGGGTGTATGGCTTGATTGGTCCAGTTGGGTTGCTATTAGTAGCTGTCTCTGAGCTTTTGGAGTCCTAGTTTCAGTTTTATGGGTCAAGATTAGTTGGGGGAAAAAAAACAAAAACAAATCTTGGATGTGAAAAAAAAACTCTTGCAAGACTCCCTAGTAAGGAGTCAGCATGCGTGGAACTGCTCTTAATAGAGGCTATATTTGTCCTGGGAGATGTTAAATTTGGACTGAGAGACCCTGATTTTGTCTAAGGTGCAAAATATCTATAATGTTTAGAAGGTGCCCAGAAAGCATTGGGATTTTCACCATGCCACCACTGTAGGTGCTGGTTCACTCACGGTCACTTTGGGTAGAAGGCCAACCCAGACCAACCCACTTGTTTTTTTTCAATGAAAACAAAACTTTTGTTTCTTATTGAAAATTTAGCCAGCCCCACACCCCCACCCCCCTCCTCCCCCTACTACCACAAAGAAAAAAAAACTAGGGCAATTGTGTGCATGCTGCAATTCCTCGTTGGCTGAGCAGAATATCTAATCCCAACACTATTAATCACCTATTTTGGCCTAGTCTAATGCCAGGGACATGACTATGGATGTATATATTAATCATATTAATTAGTTGTAGGACCACTCCCAACGTTCAAATTTATTTTTTTTGGTGATGGGCATATTTGGTTGACCCATAACAAAAAAATTTACTCAAGCTTTGGATAGTAGTCCCAAAATAGATGTATTGAAATCTTGCCTTGTGAGCTGGTTATATGCGTTACAAGAGTAGAACTTAGTGCAAAGGATATGGGATAGAGTTAGGTGCTATTGGGAACATGTTGGGATTCTACACCTCCGAGAAGAAAAACTGGGCCCCTTGGGTGCATGCTGTCTCACCTCATTGGCAGCCAACAATTCCAGCGCCTACCTTTATTCTTTACTGTTTGCTATTTTTTTGAAACATTGGGCAGCCCGCAATAGAAGCAAAGAGGTGCTTCCCTTTGGTTGCCCGCCTGCCCACACCCTCACCCCCAGCCTCCCCCCTTTATTGTTAGGATACATGAATGTTCAACTTTGGCCAAAGAATATGGAATAAAAGTGTGGTTCTATTGGGAACATCTTAGGGAACATGTGGAAAACTAAGGAACTTGATAGGAACACATTGAGAATATGAGAAAACAAAAATATCCCTCCCGCCCCCCGTTGGAACCCAAAAGAAAAAAACTGGGCCCACCTGAGTATATATCAAGCCTTCACATTGGTGGCATGAAAATTATGGTCTTCAAACTATCAATCACCATTTTGTACCTAGGCTAATGGAAGGAAAGTGGAGTACGGGTGTATATTCCAGCTTTGTGTTAAAAAAGCTTGGAGAGCTCTGTACATATGTGGGGAGCCACGTGAATGTCAAGAGCACATGAAATGACACGAAAATGGTTACAAGTCTTTGGTTTGGGTCCCAAGCTAGGGAGAGTACAAGTCCAACGAATCCTCATAAAATATTGTTTGTTCAAACCTTCCTTCCTTCCCGTGCTTGCATCTCACACAACTTTACTTTGTTGTGTGCTTCAATTTTCGAAACACTCATTTTGGGGAGAGAGGGGGGAGGGGGGGGCGGTGTCGGGTGGGGGCCATAATAATATTTGAGATCTTTTTTGCATGCTTGACATGTTGCACAGCAACTTCTTTCAAAGTTGGCAAGTCCTTGGCGTGCAAGTGCGGATCTTCTTTCCTTTTATACAGACCTTTCTAGGAAAACAAAAATTTAATCTCTTTTGTGCACAAACAACAAACAAGTCAATCTTCAAACAAGTGGGGAAAGGGGCAAAGGGAGCGGAGGGGGTGGCATGGGCCAATGTAGCGAAGAAATTGTAGGCTACAAATGCCTTGTACGACCAAACCCATAGATAGAAACTCATCCAGCAATGGATAGAAAGATAAAAAATCATCCCAGTTGAGAAAACCTAAATTCATTCTGTCTCATATTCCTTATGTCCCCTCACTTAGCTACAAGCATAAACAGTGGGCTTCACATGGTGGGTGCTTAATCAACCAGGGACAACAAACACTATGGAGCCTATAGGTATTCATTTTTAGGTTTCACATTTTCATTGCTAATGGAATCTGCACAACTTAAGGAATAACTAAGTTTCAACCCAAAGATATACATAAATGCTTTCAAGTTTTTTGTTTTTTAAGAAAATAATGGATTTCTTGAAGCAAGAGAAGCTGATCATGACAAGTAATTCATTGACCTTACATTAGAAGCTAAGAGGTGCTTTCCAAGCTTTGATTAGTAGATACTGTATAGCACCTGCTAGGCTTCCTAGAATGGCAATCTTTTTTATTAAAAAAACATTAAATTCTTTCAACTTTGACTAAGCTCCTCTAGCACCCACTATTTAAGCTACCTGGTCAAATGTGCTATAGGGAGTTTAAACTGGACTTTGAATAGTGCCTATTAATATTAATGTGGCACCAAATGGAATGGCTAAACAACTACATGAGTTATGTGAGAGTTTAATAATAGCCAGGTAAACCACCAAGAGATCCAAAAGTATAATATAGCCCTTCTCTCATTGGTGAGACCGATGGGAAAAAACCATAACCAGATTTAGGTGCATGTTTCTTCTTCATTGGACAGCCATTTATAGCGGATATCAATAAGCTGCCAGCTGAAAGTTTAGGGTTTACGGTTTAGGAAAGCTTTGATGTACTAGACTTTACAGCCATGATGTGCTCACACATGGATGCATCCCAAAATGTATCTGGATATGGATCACTCACATAAGTTTACATCCATAACCTGCTGAGCAAGTGGATGTATCATGGCCCTAATAGGCTGGTTATGTCCCATAACAAGCCAGCTCTCCAAAGTTATGGGTAGTCCATATTAACCCTTCTTGCACAACACTCTATTGAATCCTTTGAGTGGCTATGTAATCTGGAGCACCACAAAAGTGACATTATATAGTCTGAAAAAATGTTTTTTAAAGCCTCAAAAGCGATTGGACCAAGTGTGAATCAATCCACTAGGATTCACAGCTAAAGTCTTGAACTGTAGGTAAAGCCCAAGTCTGCAGGCTGGCTTTAGGCATCGGGCTTTACCAAACATGCCCCCCAAACATGCCCTCCGGTTAGACTAAATAAATCAGAGCATGTCTCGACAATTATGCCCAGTGTGATCTGGCCGTTGTCCACCCACCCTATCTCACACAAAAGACCCACTCTACATGGTGAATTTTATTTTGTGATTTTGGTATAGAGATCTGAACTGGATTTGGATTCACCATATCTACACCCACCTTCTCTTCCCTTACTTCATAGCTCAAATAATGTAAGTGATTGCGGTATATTAGGCCAAATTGGCCAACCAATGCTTGACTCATCCCAAGAGCCTTGGTTTGTGTGCTCGAAGCACTATGGTCTTCGACACTCAAGACTCATCAAACGCGCTTGCAAGAAAGAGCGTTTCACAGGATCAATTGTAGATCGATCATGCTATAGTAGTCATGTGGCAAATGCGTAGAACAATCATACAACAATACAATGGCCTATTTTGAACATTAATTGTGAAAGGCAAACCACACATTATCCACCAAAAGCTAGAGAAAGGACCATTTACAACTCCTTCATAATTTTGGCACAAATTCCACATCTATTACAGTCAAGCCTAACATTCTTTCAAAGGAGTAAAAGTGAGGGATTGCAATAACATGTGAGCCTTGTAATATTTTGCCTCACCCCTGATGTCACGATGTAAAAGACGTACTTCATGATCTTCGTGTTTCAATGATATAAGATTACATAATAAAATTGCAAGCAAGTGCATACCTACTAGTTGCATAAAATAAAATCACAAGTGAGTGTGTACCTACTAGTTGCGTAAAGGTCCAAACAAAATCTTCTTCAACAAAGGCCAATTAGGTTCTCTCCCATGACCATATAGGTATGTAACTTTGGATCTTATCAAGTTGATCCACTTGGTGGCCCACCTCCCCCCAACCCAACCCAAATTTTGTTTTCTTTCAGGGAAGTAGTTCACTTTTGAGAAGGCACAAAAGAGAGTAAAATGTACTCCATCAGTCTCTCCTTCCTTACTAGGGCATCCACCACAAAAGAAAAAAGGGAAGATAAGAAGATGAGTGGGTGGTGGGATGGGCCTACCTACTATTGCCTACGCACAAAGGAGAGAAATAAAAAGAGTATCCAATTGGGTGGCTTGCAACTCTTGTCTAATTGGAATATGACTCGGACCCAATCCTTCTGACAATGGGATGATGACCAATGGTGGAACTAGAGGTAAAGTATTGCAGTGGTATTGGTGCTAGCAAAGCAAAGAAAACTATGGCAAAGAAAGTCCACAAAAGATGGCATGCAAAATTGGTGTTGTGATAAATTTGAACACCAAAAACGTGTGGTCCCCTTCTCCTCTTGTGAGGGTTGGCAATCACTTGACTTCCACACCTTCCACTCATCCTCATCTCACACATCTCATAATTTGTTGGGTAGTTGGCTTTTTGGAAATTGAGTTAGAATTTTTAGGTCCTTTCATCTTTTGGGGGGGGGGGGGGGGGGGGGTTTTTTTCCTTTTTAGTTTTCTTTTTACAATAAGGTTTGACACGTTTACATCCATAAAAGAATCATAGCAAGTGGGGGATCAAATGAGGAAAATAATATGTTAAAAAAAAGAAAACTTAACCGTATGTATATACAGTATATATATATGTCATACCCAAAAGAAGCAAAATCCACCATCCAAATGTTAGCAAGGTGAAGGAGGTGGGGAGGAATCATGGAGGAATTTTTAGTAGTTTTTGTCATACTTGCCCTATTTGTCTGGAGCTCGTGCTTTTTAGAGAAAAGTGGAGGAAGGGACACACATGCCGTTGCCACCACTTCCACTTGTTGTGGGAAAGGAAAGGAAAAGGGGGGGGCGTGGGGGGGGGGGGGGGGTTTGCTGTGGTCCCTCCACCACCACCATACACATTACACACCTTATCTATATTCACAGGGTCTTTTTTTCATACATGCCTTTTTCCATGGATGGGTTATGGGTTAAGAATTAGGACACTAAACACCCCCATACAAGGAAGACCCAAGAGTGCGTAGGTCGAACGAAGAGTCAAGCCACTCATATTTGCACAAATAATCAAAGAATGGGTAGGTCGGCATGCCTAATTAATTTTGTAAGAGCTCCGGGGTTTGAGAGAGTAAAAGGATGATGAAACCCTGGCAAAAAGAGCTGTCTTCCTTATTGAAGCTGGCCCACAACCCGGTCCAATAAAACATGATATTGGTCCAGATTGGCTCCATAGCCTTCATTGGTTTGTTCCTTCCTTCGAGTGTGACTATGCATGTGGCTTTGTACATAGTTTGTGGATAGGCTACTATTGTGTGAGGTTTTGCAAATATTTCAGAGTGTGTTGTCCAGTAAGCATCAGGGAAGTTGAGCTTTTTCAGTTACTGATTGGTTGATATCGAACCTAGAACTCATTGGATGTCAATAAAATCATACTCGGAGACTTTGTCATTTTCTTATTGCTGGGTTGTAGGGACACAGGTCAATACAGACCACTGACTTTTAAGTGTGTAAGTAGTATGGGATCGATTGCCCTGGCCATCGAGGATCAATGACTTTTCCGTATGGCAAGTAGAACTCGGCACTGAGTGGGCCCATCCATGTATTAAATGTTCTTTCATCGTCACCATGGGGTTAAGTAAGTGGCAGAGCTATGTGGAGGGGCCCTGGTATGTATGATTGATAACTTCATGTGGAATCATCTGATCCAAAACCTTCACGAATATTGTCATGAAATTTATGTTCAAGGAGGGGTGGCTCTCACAAAGTGTGCATGAAAATTAGGTGTTGCTCTGTGAATTTGTATTTTGAACCCTTATTATGATGATGTAAATTATCACTTATTATTCGATCAACAGCCAACACTATTTAGCCTAATGGAATTGAAGTGAACACATTCAACACATAAATTCAAACCCAACTCATTTACAAAAAAAAGAAAAATTGAATGTAGGAAAGACATTCTTGCATTGTTGAAATTCTTTGAAAAGTTGGTGTAAAGCAGCCTGTATATCATCATCCTCAACACAACTCATTTACAAACTATATAAATCCAAACCTAGAGAAGCCATTCCTTGAGGTTGATATATTTTCAAAAGTAAGGTTTAATTTGGCTTCAGAGTTTGAGTTTTAGGTAAAAGTAGCCCATAGTATGTCATTATCCTTTCAAACATTTGTACCCATACCAAAATGGTGGTAATTACACCTCATGTCTATCCATGCAACATGCAACATAAACCTATTTTGAACTCTTGCCAATGAAGGTCTACTCGGCCATTCCCATGTTGAAGGTGACTTGGAACACAATTGCACATGTGGTCTTTGTGTATTTGAATATATTTTTGGCCTTCCAACAACAAATCCATCAAAAATCTTTGGAAAGGGCCATCTGCTATTTTATCATAGTCGAGTTGTCACATCCAATGGCATGGGGATTCTTTTGGCATTCTCAAAAGAATGCGCACACCATTGGATGTTTGTAGGTAAGTATGGACCTTGACAAATGGTGGCATAACATAATGTCTCTTGGTGGGGATTGGGATAAACATATTTTGAGAAAAAGTTGTGCAATGGTTGACCCCACACGTTGGAGTCATCAAGATTGACCACTTTTTGCCCCCATTTTTGTGAATGGATGTCAATAATTTAGGGTCACACCCATCATAAAATATTCATAAAATATTTTGTATAGCAAACTTATATGTATGATGGCCAACCATGGTAATTGTAGGCTACAAAAACATATGTATTTCTGTTGTGGAATTCATACTTGCGGTTTCTTTTTTCTATCATTTAGGACTTTCTTTTCAAACCATCAACCCAATTGATTATCAAACATAGTTCATACAACACAACCCATATGTGGAGGTGGTGAATGTCATGCATAATTTTAAATGTTGCAAGTCCTATGACAAATATTATGTTACATGTGCGAATCCCAAAATATCTAAATGCGGTACTTCAGGTTAACAAGAAGGTTTTGTGACAACCATTCACCAGCATGAAATGCTATGAAGTGGCATGCTTGCATCTACCTCCAAAAGTCTATCATCATTTTGATGTATTCTAATGGTGTCCCATACATTGCAATATGGATTTTTAGTCAACCCTTGAACATCCCTGTCCATCAATTTACCTTAAATTTATGACAAGAAAGTCATTGGGAAAGGAAAAGTTCAGTTTGCAAGATCCCCCATGAGTGCATATGGCCTAACGGGCCACACTACATGCTATTGGCTGGTTGCCAAAATGAATGGGCTATCAAACAAATAACATTAAAATGTGAAAATTGAACTAGTTTGCATAAACCACAACAATTTTCATTCTTCATCAGTCAAGTATGTGAAGGTTACGCTAGTCCCAAAACATCTCCTTGATAAGGTATATGAAAGGGATGTACTTCGAAATGTCATTATTTATTTAGATGTGTGTGTACCTTCATATTTCTATTAAGTATGTATTCCCCTAATTTAGCCTTAATAACTTTAAATAAACTCAAAGGCTTGACAATATGAATAAATCTTTTAACAAATGATTATATGTAATTGGTAGAATACATAATTATTGTTGACTAGCTACACTTTAATTTTTATTAGTAATTAGGAGTGGTGGGGACACAATGTCAATCTTGGCCTTCTAAATAATAAACCTTTTAATCATCAAAACCTTGTAAAGCTTTATTTATAAAACACATCGTATATTTGGAAAATGTACATAGGTATTAAAAACAAGGGATAATTTAAAGGGCATCAAGTTAATACAAACTAGATGTCAAAAACTCTCCATCTCAACAACAAATGGCTTGTAATAAGTCAATCGTGGCAATGGAAGGTGTGTCCCGAAAGGGTGGAAGTTGGAAAGTTGTTAGGCCTATTACTATTGCCCATTTTAAGATGGAGGATGCTTACATCCTTTGCAATGTAATTGAAATTTTTTAATAGAAAAAAATAACCAAGATAGAAAGAGAAAGGCCTTTTGGCCTTTTTAGGCTCCAAATAGCACTGGCACACTCATGTAAAACACATCGGCTTGTTTGTGTAAACATTTGAATACTTCAATTGTTGGAGGGATGAATTGATCAGTGGGGTGTCAATCAGGGTAGCTCCTTTCTTTGGCTTGAACTGCATTGGGGCCAACAAATCCTTGAGTTGTGCAAGATCAGAGAAGTAGATCTACATATAACTAGATGTCTAATGAAAAAGAAACATGCACTTAAATCTAGTTATGGTTTCTTCCATCTATCTCACCAGTGATAAAATAAAAAGTTATATTATACTTTTGGATTTCTTGGTAGTTTACATGCCCATTATTAAACTCTCACATAACCCATGTAGTAGTTAACCCATTCCATTTGGTGCCACATTAATATAAATAGGCACTATTCAAAGTTCAGTTTAAACTCCTTACAACACATTTGACTAGCTAACTTAAATAGTGAGTGCTAGAAGAGTTGAATCAAAGTTGAATTTTAAAATTTTTTTTAATAAAAAAGTTGTAATTCTAAAGCCAATAACTCATGTAATGGCAACAAAAATGTCAAGAACTATATCATGGGTCCCCATGCGTTCATTGCCATGGGCGTAATGTAAGAGGTGGATATCTATAATGTTAATGGGATGTGTGCACACACATTGGAAGAGACCTACAATTGAAGGATGTGATAGTTTGAACCACATCCAAAACATTGTGGATAAAATTGGGGAAAATAATCAAAAGGTTGAAAAGTTTGGTCAAGTTATAAGCCAAGCGCTCGGCCCAGGGCTAAAACATGATAAAATTCGAGCACAATGGGTCTCAAATACCCTATCATATATCATGTTAAAGAGGGTATGATGGTCCAAACACTCCAAAATGAAATCTTGAAAATGAACCATTTGTTGTCCTAATGAGTTGTTAAAAAAGAAAGAAACATGCATGTGTTGTGGCAGTAAAAGATCACATGTTGCTTTGAGGTGTTGTCGGAAAGGGATGATGTTGGATTACCCATCTAATGCCATGGATTATTGGTACACATCTACCTTGGTTGCTACTTTGAATTGGTGCGAGAAGAAAAGTGTTGCAAAGGCATCACAAAAGTGAAGGCATAAAATGTGACTTATGAATCGATATAATGTTTCCCCTACAACAATGGGACAAACATTTAAAAACTTGGTCATGGCCAAGAAATGAGCTGCCCTAAGGATATGTGCAATTTGACATGAAATGCGACCTTGTGTGATACGAAAGCAAAGTGGAAACAATTGTGAGAATCCATTCGTGCAATCTTATAAGTGAAAGTAATTTCATAGGTGTTTGAAAACCATCCCAAAAGGACCACTTGTAAAGAAATTTGGCATCTGTTGGAATGTTAATTTGAAGGAATCAAATGAAAGTTCAAGGTCTTGGTTTGGTTCATAGTCTTCCAAAAAAAGTGGGAAAAAGTTATTTGATTTAAAATACAAAGTGGTGAAAGTTGAAATCATTTCAGAAGACGTGGGTGTAGAAAAAAATGGTGCCAAAACACATGTTGCTTGAAAGTATTCTCTTGCACATCCAAGGATTAAATTACAGATAATGTGTTTATGAGTTAAAGGATCATGTTGGGCAAGAGGCATTGAACTTGAACTTGAACTTGTTACTAAAACTTGGGCCCATAAAAAAAATTCTTCCCACAAGTTTTCCTAATCACTTGTTAGAAAATGTTTCAATCATATTTTCATTTCCCTATATCCATTAACCCCCCCTCGAAAGTGCAAAACAAAACACCAGTGGGGTAATAAAAGGAACAAATGCCAAGTTACCACATCATAGGGGTCTTGTGTCAACTTATCAAGTGGAAAAAAAATGCCACTTGTACATCACATCGTAAAACAATAGGGATGCAGTTGTAATCAAGGATGATGAAAACCAAGATGGAAAGACCCAAGGACATCTGATGCCAAAACCCAAGCCCAGGTTGATGTAAGTGGGTTGGGAATAAGGGGTGGTATTGGGCTAGGATGGTCATGTAGGTTTACATTAAATGGATTGGATGTTTGACAAGAATGTTAGTGACGAGTTAACCCTCAAAAGGTAAATTAACCCCCACAAGTGGGGCATATAGGTTCTAAATGGAGGTTGTAGGCATGTTGGGAGGATGGGGGTAGGTTGGGGGGTTTGATCATGGGCAATTATAAGGGCTAATAGAGTGGAAGGGGGAAAACTCTTACATGTGCATTATTGAGGGGGACTGGGAGAATGTTGGGTTGGGGCTCCACATTTACCCAAAAGGGTTAGAGGTTGATAGGGGGAATTCATGGGTAGTGCGTGGTTTGTTAAAATGGTATAGGGAGTTGGTGGGTGGTGCACGATGTAGGAAAGGGGGTGGAGAATGGGGTTGTGGTGGGGTGTGAAAGGACAAATGGGCAAAGTGAACTATGAGATCTAATGAGACATGATGAATTAAGGGACATAAGACATTAAGTGCCCATGAAGGAAAAGGTTTATTATGAGCAAGCCCCACTTTTTAAAGACTGCCTATTTCAACATGACAAACCTAAACCTATAGAGCCCACCACACAAAACAAAACAAATCAAAAGGAAAATATATAAAAAAATTGTTACAAACAAAAAAATCTTATTTCAAAAGATAATTGAACCTTAACTTTGCCATAACTTTGGACACTATCATCCCTACTTTACTATGTTTAACATAATCTGTACACTTTTGAAAACTATTGTGCGAAGATTAGGGGCCCAAAAACTTCTAGTCTTTTAACCTTTAGAATGCCCAACTAAAGTAACACCCAAGTTATTTTTGATAAATATAATGATGGCCTTAGTTTATATGATATTATCCAACTTGGGGTTTTGTGTAGATGCACATCATTGGTGATGACCAATTGATTAAAAAAATTGAATTGATTTTATGAAAATTAAGTTCCATTCCAATGAAAATATGGAATGATATTTGAATTTCATTTAAATTGAATTTAGTTCAATTCAATTTAGATAAATTTAATTTAATTTTTAAAAAAGAAAATAAAGTAAAATAAAATAAAAATTCCATTAATAAGAAGTGGGATGCAATTTGAAGCAAAAGGTATTGAAAATTTATTGAATATGATGTTGGAAAAAAAAACTTTAGAAAGACATAGATATGAAAAACACCTTTCCATTACTCTTACTTGAGAATCAAGTAAATAAGTTCCATTTTGAAACTATCTAAAGGACACATTATGAAATTTAAAGGAGTCTTGCTTTAACCAATTCCAATGAATCATCATCATTAGAATTTGGAAGATTCATATGTATTTTAAACCCAAATGTTCATTCCATTTATTCCATATTATTCTTTAACATAATATACTTCTTTGAAAATTAAAACATCACAACCCAATATGGGGTGCACCACTTGCCACATAACTTGGCTGAAATATTTTAATTAAAAAGTGCAATAATCTCGAAAAATGATATAAAATTACATTTTTATCATGCATGCTTCATCTTCCTAATATTGTTCTATTAATAAACTTGTCCTATTAATGTATTATGCATGCATTGGTACCTATGGCTACTTTTTATGCATGAGTGTAAATACTTGATTATAATCACTACAAGTCTTGTGACTGGATTTTTTGGACCATTGCATCCCAAGAAATCCAAAGTAAAAAATAACTATTTTATGTTGAAACCATTTCAATCCCAAATTCTAAATAGAGTTCTATTCACCCAATTTATTCCATTGGCAATGTTGTGTTACACAACAAGCATGATCTTAAAAAAGAGGAATGGGGGATCACATATACCTAGTGTGCATTAATTCCAATTCATAAGTTAATGACTTTTGACTTACTATTATAGAAAGGAAAACAATATGATATGATTGTTCAAATACATTTAATGATCTTCATTCCCTTGAGCTTTTGGGTTCAAGCAAATGATGCTTTGCACTATAGGTAAATTTCTAACACACATTATGCAACCATTTGCCATAAACCTTATTTTGGTCATCAATTTAACCTTCCATGCTCATTTAAAAGAAAGTGGTTGATGATTAGTGTGGATAAAATGTGCATCCATCAAACAAATAAATGAATAATGGGATTATCCTTAAAATGGTCTTTAGTTTAAACTTTAATCTCACTTTTAATTCTTGGTGTCATCCTAAATTGTTGGGTATTTTAAAATAATTAAATTTTGTGAAAGTTAATATGCAATATTAAAATTAAATATCAAATATCATAGTTTTGAAGGTCAAGGATGAATTCACAAGTTTATGGATAAAAAGTTAAGTGAAAATATCAAATTGGTCATTTATTCATTATATTTAGGTTATTCAATGTATTTGGCCCACATATTTTTCCTTTTTCAATTTCTTTTCTAAATGGCATCCTTTACTTTCCAAAATGGGTGGAAAGTTATAATCAACTTCATATTATGTCTGAAGACGTATCTTGAAAATATTTAAAGAGGAAAATAAAAAAGAAATGAAGTAAAAGAAAAAGGTGAGAGAGTTTTGAGAAACCTGATTTGCCTTGCAGGCGGGCAGGCGGGCGGGCGGTTTTATTTTCACCGCCAAAGTGGACTCTCAAAATCCAGGTGGCCACACGCCAACTTGTCCCGGAGATAGCGGGACTGAAAAACCCCACGTGACGCCACAACACGCCAATCAGAGAAATTCCATGTCCCGGTTTCTTCGCAGGAGGGCTAACCAGGCCCACCCGTGGCAGCAGAGCGTCGTCCCTATTCGCCTCCCAACCGGGCCCACTCCACCGCTTCCGGTACCCGCGCCACGCCATAGGCACCTAGGAAGCTACACACTTACTGAATTTACCCCAAAGAAACTTACACACCTAAATTTACCCGACGAACGTACACAGCTACCACATTTACCCAAGCAACCTAGACACCTACATTTGCCACAAGAAACCTACACAAGTGACAAAACCATTTACCCTAAGAACCTACACAAAACCATTTACCTAGGAACTTACACACCTACACATCTACATTTTTTACCCAAGGAACCTACCTACCTACCTACATTTTTACCCTGGGACCCTACCTACACGCCTCCCTACTTTTATCGCCCTTGGTTAAAACGTACGTATACTATTTGTTACCTATTTTCTAGGGTTTACTGATGCTCGTAGAAGCCGGGTGGATGAACAAACGATGGGGCTCGTGATGTCATTAGTCCAAATGGATGAAAACCGGGCGCCTCTTTCTGTCTTTGGATTCGTGGTGCGGGTGTGCCTGCGCGGCGAGGGCGTGAGCGAGAGGCGACGACGATGGCGACGAAGACTGCGGTAGTTTAGGGGAGCGTCGGTCGGTCGGCGACCATGGCGACATCATCGTCGTCGTCGAGCAGCAGCAGCGGTAGCTTCGATTCTCGTCGTCGTCGTTGAAGAAGGCTTGGGTAATGAGGACAGACAGCAGGTGGAGGAGGAGGAGGACGACGGCGATTGTTGTTGTGTGGGTCTTATAGACACTTGTGTCTTGCTTTGTGTGTGTGTGTGTGTGTGTGTTTGGTTGGTGGGAGTTTCGTTTGTTTTGGGCTTTCGTCTTTTCATAACAGTTCTTTTCCATTGCTGCTGCAGATCTGATTTTTCACGTTTGTTGTGCTGCCGCTGGTTGGTTGGGTAGTAGTTGAGAGAGAGAGAGAGAGAGAGCGAGAGAGAGAGAGAGAGAGAGAGAGAGAGAGAGAGAGAGAGTTCTGCGTCTGGTGTCTTTGTTTCTTGTTCTTGTCGTCGTAGTTGGGTTTGTTGTGCGGTTTCAAGCTTTCTGTTGCTAGGAGAGGCAGGAAAACGAAATTGCTATTGCCGATCATCTGGAGTCGTATCGCAACGCAACGCGCGGCATCATCGACGATTTGTGGAATTGCCGTAGCAGCAGCAGCATCGGGTGACAGACGGGGAGAGTACAACAAGGGGATCGTATCAGATATTCTTTTCTCGACAGAATTTCGGGGCATAAGAATTTCGCGCACCGCATCATCATGATGTTGTTGGTGTTGTCGTTGTGATCATCCTCTCACCACGAGACCGATCTCTCTCCGATGCAATCTAGCTTGGGGAAGACGGAGGGATGATTTTCCAGTGACAACTGAAGAAGTGCGAATGAAAGTAGGGTGAGAGAGACAAAAGAGAGGCAGAGAGAGAGACACAGAGACTAAGACTGAGAAAGACTGAGAGACAGAGGGTGGCGATGGCGGAGGAGGGGCAGTGGAGTGCATCGCCTCCCACGTTGCATCGGTGGTGCTTGACGCCGGAGCAAGGAGGGGATGTAGAGGAAGATGGTGGTGGTGGGGCACGCCAGCAGCAACAAGAGGAGCAACAGCTGTTGAGGTCGTCGTCCAGAGACAGGAACATGGAGAAGTTGGAGATTTGGAAGCGGAAGGCCGCCGAGAGGTCGTCTGTTGTGCATGACGATGATGATGGGGACGACGACGACGATGACAGTGGGTTGGAGCTTTGTCTGGGTTTGTCTTTGGGGGGGAGCAAGAGCAATAGCAAGGGCAGCAACAACAAGAGCAACAGCAACAAGGAGAAGGAGAAGGAGAAGTTTGTTGTGGACAGAGATCGTCATGGGTTTGGAGGGAAAGAGGATTTCAAGGATTCCCACGGGGGAGGAGGGGAACATGCATCCGGAGGTAGCAGTGGTGACAAGAAAAGGGATGGTGGGATGGAAGGGATGGTGTCCGGGGAAACTGCGTCCCTGGAGGGAGGAGGGATGCACTCAAACCCTGGGAGCAATGGGGAGCAGAAAGGAGGAGGAGGGGGAGGGAGGATGCAAGCCTTTTGGCAGCAGGAGTTCTCAAGGTCACCAGCAGTGGTGGCAACACCCGAGAAGATGGTTTCTGCATCTCTTTCGACACGGATGGTCGTTCCTTCCCCTCCCCCCCAAGACACTGCTGCTGAAGACTCGCGGCGGTCAGTGGAAAATGCAGTGGCTGAAGACTCCAAGTCCTTTGCTCGCAACATCTGGCATGCACTGCAGGAGAAGGCGGCACAACCTGAGCATCAGCGGTTGCCCCTGACTGTGCAGGATGAGGTGAGCTTGATCAAGGAGCTTCAGGGTTTGCCACCACATGCTGTAGCCACTGCTGCTGCATGGGCACGCTTTGCAGCTCAGGGTGCCATACCCGCACAGCTGTTGGAGGCTTACAAGGATAGGAGCGATCCCATGTCACAGCTTCTTGGGGTACAGAATGCACCCTCCATCAATTCTCTTTCCTCTGGATTGAATTGTGAGGTCGGCCTTCCTGTAGCAGCTGTGCCTGCTGCTCCTCCACAAGCAGCAGCAGCAACTTCAGTGCCTCCTTCCAATGGGGATCTTGCTCGGAGTGACTCAGATCTGAGCAAGAACGTAACCATGGCAGACCAGCAGCAGCGGCAGGCAGCCATGCTGCAGCAGAAGCAGCAGGAGTTGGTGGAGCAGCAGAGGAAGCACGCGCAGACACAGAAGCGACAGGAGGCAAGGAAGAAGAGGAAGATGCTGCTTGAGGGGCAAAAACAGATGAAGAAGGCCAAGAAAGAAGATGAGAGGCCAATGTTGTCAGGAGCATTGCCACCAGGATCCACAAATGGGAAGCCACCACCTTCCGGCAATCCACCCAACCAACTGAGACGAGCAAATTCCTCACAACCACCTTCCCCTCCTGTCTCCTCCCCACTGGACAGCCAGGATGCGGTGGGTGGATCTTCAAGTCTTGCAGCTTTCTCTAGGCCTGGCAGCAGTTCATGGTCATCTCACAATTGGGGAGAGGCCCCTGCAGTCGAAGCTTCTGCTCCATCGGGCAGTGGTCCTGCTCCATCTTCTTTTACTGGGAAGCTTGAAAAGCACACAGTGGCAGATGATGAAGGAGGCAATCGGCTGCTTGAAATTCGTCGAGCTTTCCAACAGCAGGAGAGAGATAGGTCTACCAAGGACAGGGCTCCTGATAGTGAGACTGCTGCAGCTCCTACTGAGTCAGCAGATTCAGATCCGAGGAAAGCTAATGTTGTCCCTGACCTTACATATCCCCACAAGTTGAAGAATGAGGACGGTGCAGCCACTGTCACTTCTGCCAGCGGTGGGAAAATGGGAGGATTGAATGCATCATTTTCTGCACCTCTGACTGCAGGAATGACAATTGCAGGCATGACATACCCACACAATCCGGCATTTCCTCTCATGCATGTTCCCTATCCTTTCCCCATAACCGTTCCAGCAGCCGCAGCAGCAGGAGGTGTACCTTTCAGTCTCCCCTTTCCTTTCCCTTACGTAATGCAGTTTGCACCTGCAGCTACTTCTGCAAATGGAGATGGGAGTCAAGAACAGCAGCGACCTAATAACTCGAGCATGCCAAATCCGTTTCAAATTGCGGTTCCTCCTATGTATTCACCATTCCAGATCCAGACACCTGAGGGAGCTGCTGCAGCATGGACTCCTGCTGTCGTAAGGCCACCACCTCACCTGACACCTCCTCATTCTCCACCTCGGAATGCTGCTTCAACTTTGACCAGAACCAAGTCTGGAACTCCTCATGAGGATGAAAGCCTCAGTTCTCAAGGTATGTTTTTCCATGTACTTTCTGCTTCCCATGTATCTTCTCAGCAGCTTGGCATGTATGTCTTATAATCTGTGCATGATTGTGAATAACAGTGATTTTGGCCTGATTTTATGGCCATCACTAAGTCGTTGCCGACCTTGGTGTTGGGTTCCAGATAAAGGCAATGATCATGTCAAGAGCCGAGACATGTCACCTGTTCAGGAGCAATCCAGTGCAGGTGTGCGCTCTTTGTTGAGAGCTGGATCTTTGGGCAGTGGTGCCTTCAACAGACTGGGCACACCACCAAGTGCAAACCCAGTCCCCCCTGCTCCCCAATCTGTGCTCTCGAGAACAAAATCCGATGCAGTGCCAGATCGTCTTCTGAGAAGAGAAGCTTCGACTGGGAGTGCCTTTGCTAGTGTGGTGGATGCGTCTCAGGGAGGGGCACATATCCAAGGCAGTCGGCTGGTGTCAAATAATGGATTGAAAGTTCCAGTATCTCAGGGAGGAGGTACAATGACTCGGTTGGAAAGAGCTGGATCTCGAGTTCCAGCAATGTCGGCAGATGAGGCAGGCACTTTGGTTTCAGGTCGTCCAGGCACCCCTGGTGATTCTGCACAATCTGGTATTACAGCAACTACTCGAAGTGCTTCATCAATGGATGAAGACAAAGCTTTTCATCCCACTGGTGTCTGGCAGCAAGGCTCTCTACCAAGTCTTGATGGTCTGGCAGGGGAAGAGGCTTCCAGCCTGCAGCCAGGTTTTGCTGCTGGGCAGCACTTTGGTGGCACAGGGTCACCACCTGATTTGCCATGGGTTACATGCAATGGGACTGGACCCAGCGGGAAGACAATATCTGGTGTCCTTTACAGGGTTGAAAAGGGGCAGGTCAAAATTGTATGTGCATGCCATGGCCGTCACATGTCCCCGGCAGAGTTTGTTCAACATGCAGGAGGTGGTGAGATGTCCAATCCTGAAAAGGCCATTGTCGTTGGTCCATTCACAATTCCAACACAGACAGCAGCATCTGCACAGGCGTAGTTTGTATAGTGTTTTTTTAATCGCTTTCAGGGTCAGTTGTAGTATATCAAGTCACGGCAGTGGGGGAGGTGAAATTGTAACACGTCCATTGAGCATATGATAGAGAAGAGTGTTACAGAGTTTACAATACTTGTGTCACAAAGCCCATTTCCAGCAGAAGCATGCTTTTGCTGAAGTTTCAAAAGCGGAGGACTCCCAAAAGGAGCCAGCCAGTCATGTGAAGAGTGATTTTCTTGCATCGGGTGCACAGGGAAAGATTCGGGAATTGTGTTTGGCAAAGTGAAAATTGATATAGGAAATCTGCCGGGTCTTTGATCAGTGGCTTCCTTGCTGAAGCAACAAGATTATAAATCATAAATATGGTTTTTTCATTGCCTACACAAGAGAGGCTGTGGCTCAGCACACAGACCTTAGATTAGATGTGTCTTGGCTACAGCTGAAAATTCCATGTCTGCATCTCTTTTTGAGCTCAAGCTGTTTGCATGGGTTGAGGGTGGCCTTTGTTTAGGGTAAAGCCCCCCCGGGTGGGGCCTCCTCAAAAGAAGGGACCAAGGAGAGCGCAGAGTCCAGCCCCACATTTTGGGAATGTCCTCCACCTGTGGGCTTTACCCATTGTAAAGCATGAGGCAAAGTTTATGATGAACCTAAACATGTGGAGATCATGCGGCATAGGGGGGAGAGTGTTCTGACACCTATTCCTTAAGAGTGGGAGGGACTTCACCACCTATAAGTAGGTGTAATTTCTCTCAACTTCTCTTTCTCTCAAGGTGGGTAGGCATTCCTTGGAGGGGATATTCATGGATATAATGTATATCCTAGGGATTTTCTTTGTGTGGAAGATAGGAGATTGTTAATTGATTCATGCTGGGTCATCAATAGTGATCACTTTATGATCTGCTCGAGCCTTTTGGGACAGCTGTGAAGAGAAAGAAAGCTTGCAATGGGAGGATATGGGAAACCACGAACAAGAGCAACACATGCATGTAATTCTCATTGGCGGTGGCTTATTGCTTCATCCTGGATATGCCTTGGCACCACCCACATCATTTTCTCAGCTTGTTTTGCATTTGCATACTCACAAGTTAGTAGCTCATCAAACAGGCTCACAAGTTGGCCCAACATAATGGTCTATTGAATTGCCAATACTTTCTTTGTCAATGTCCATAGGTCAACAGCCCTTGTCCTAATAGGTTGGTAGCTCATCAAACAGACTCTCAAATAGGCCACGAGCTATGGTCTATTGAATTGTCAATACTTCCTTTTTCAATGTACATAGGTCACCAGCCCTGCACTCTAATGAACTCTAAAAAGGTTACACCACAGCTATTGATATCTCTCTACCCATCCTCCTAGGTTCACATTTTTTTGAACTCAGGGGTTTTACTGTTTTAGATCAAGCAATCTCATGTTTAGTTTTGCAATCCCTACAATTTTCATGTATTTGATGGCACAAGCCTCATTAACCAAAAAAATGTAAACACAGTTGTCCAATTGAGCAATTGTTGCACTTACATATTTGAGTTCTTCAACAAATACTTCTCAAGGGAGCCAATGCACATCAACTCTATTATTGTGTAATAAAAAGGTTGAAATGAAAAGCCCCACAAATTTTTCAAGTGAGCTATTCTTGGTGCACGAGCTTTGAATTTTTTTTTGGGATGAAGAGATGCAAAGTCATACATAAATGCACTCTATCATTCTTCCTCTTCTTTCTTGGAATTGACACATCCTTCATTGCTTTCGTGTCTTTGATAGTAGTAATGATCCTTCCTTCATGTAAGATCAATGACATCTCTATTGAAACCTTAAATAGCACGATTGGAAATAATGACTATTGGTGCAAAGGAACCTTGAAATGATTTCAAAGACATTTATTAATTGTAGCACCTCCATGTGAAACGTTTTGCCTTGCAAGTTAAGTATGCCCAAAGCAGGTCGATTTACATGTTAGAAGTTTGTCTTGTGAAACCCTTTGCAAGTTCATTGGTAACATGTGAAAATCCAAACTTTAGAATTGAGGTATCTACAACCTAAGATCCATTGTCTAATTTGTATGTACAATGTACAACTACATGCTCCAAATTGGATTTGATCTTTTGCTCTATGTCAAACTCCTTTGAAAGTAAAAGTTATCTTCAATCATCTTGATATATTTAAAACAAGTTGTAAAAAGTTTTTTCCATTTGAAATAGTATGAGAATCTTCAAATTCTTAAGTATTATTAATTAAAAATGTTCAATGTGGCATACACCAAGTGGAATGCCCTTTGTAGCAATGTACTTGTGCATGTGGCTATGCTATCTTGAATAAAGACTTTTTCTAAGCCATAGAACAAAATAAAACCTCAAAGAATTTGCCAACGTATATGGTGATGATTGTTCCAAGGAATGATTTACACTTGGCTACATAGGAACCTTCTATTGAAAATGTCGATTGGTCCATTGCATGTTGAGGATCTAAACTTTTGGGGGCAACATCTTAGGAATGGGCATGTTTTTGGCCACCATGTTTGACATCATCCTTAGACTCCACCAAAGTTTGTGGTGCATGGGATTCAAATTGGAATTTTCAAATACGATTTTTTTGTCATGTAGATGTTAAGCATTGGACACACATACATGTGAGGAAATGTCCCCCAAAGCCAAACTTCCCTCCAATCTAAATGGATCAATGCCAAGAGGTTATTTTATCTAGTCATATTAAATTATCAAGGTTTGGGCTAGTAGAATATGTTTATACTGTTTGGGTATTATGCTATTTCATATTTTCAATACAATGTTGGGTGGTTGGCTCAATCTATGTTTTGATTTCTAACATTAATTTATATAAATTTGGCTTCCATCTACATGTCCTTGGATGTCACCAAAATGAAACCACCTTCCAATAATAATATCAAACTCTAATAGCTTTTATAGATTTCAATGTTCTTTTGTGACCTATAACCTACTTGTATCCATTTGCATTGTATCTCAACAAGTTATTGAATTGTAGAATTTACCTAAAAGATGTTAGTTGCCAATTTGGATACATTTGTTCACTTTCATCTTGATTTTGACAAGTTTTGCTTTCAAATTTGATAGTGACCAAATTTATTTCAATCTAATTTTCTTGTTTGAGTTTAAATTGGTAAATATATTTGAGATTGACAAACTACTTATTTGATGAGCCTCCTTTCATACATGAATGCTAGGCATCAATTGAAGCTTCTACTAGTGATGAATATCTTTATCCAGGAAAATATTGACATTCATTTTCTTTTGTTGTTTTTTTTGGCATGCTACATTTAACATCTTTTGGACTTTGGATAATAGTTCAATGCAATCTTTGTCATTGTGTGTTTCTATCAACATTTGGCAGTATGTTAGTAGTGAACTTGATAGTTGTGATCTTTTGCTAGCATTTAACAACACCTATTGAACTTTGTACAAATGCAAAATTTGTGTGATGACCTATGATGTGCTTATGTTGGCATTTGACACATTTCAAATTTGGTTTTGTAAAAATATGAACTTTTTGTCGAGTGTTGCTTTTTGTGTTCGACATTTTTTACATTATGGCATTCCATGACTTTTGATGTTGTGTGCTTAATGTGTTGACATTTGGCACGTTGTGAATTCTTAACATGTGATCATTTTGTTTTTTTGTTGTGTGGGTTGATATCATGCTAAAAGGAATAATTGCCAACTCTAAATTATGCAATGCTTATAAGTAATAGGTTAGTTAGTCAAGATGATTTGACAACATTGGGTTGACTATTCATTGGGAATATTCTTAGAATTAAATTTACAAGATGGCATAAAAGTCTTATGACCCTCAAAGACATTGCACTATATAATAGTATGTAAAGATATATTAAAATGATCTTCCATATATATCTCATTTTCAAATCATTTTAAGTCACTTAAAATGTACATTAAATAATAAAACATTTGTTCCACTATTGGGTGTGATCATAGTCAAATGAGCCAAAAAGCTCATCGTGCAATTTTGTTACAAATATTTATGTGGTGCCACTTTAATATCATGTCAAGCATGGGAAGTTGTGTTAATGAGTAATATGAATGTGCAAGAATTCAAATGAAAAATTCATTTAATTTATTTTTGGGTTTCAATTTAATATAGGATTTGACCTTGAAAATAGTTACATCAAAAGCAATACATTTTACAAAGGACTATGCCAAGGACTTTCCTAATAAAAAAAAATTGATGATAAAAAAATTTCCATGATAGTAACCTATTACCCACACTCAAAAAGCACTCATAATTTAAAATTTATGAAATTCGACATTAAAAAAAATTCAATGTATGTTTTTATAATGTCAAAAGTTCAAAAGTATTTTCCAACATGCAAATGGTGTGTAATACACATTACATACAAAAAAATGTTATAGCTTATGATAAAAAAACTAAAACCCAAAGACTTTAACATCTATTGGAAGGAATTGATATTATGATAAATTTTCAAGACGAAATGTAGAATTTAACAAAAATTTTACACTTTAATAAAATCATAGTTATTTGAAAAATATTAACATAAAAAATGTGATGTATTAGAGAAACTATAAGTGTTTTTGTAACAAGTTATAAAAGCTTTCATTTAAAAATTCCTTTATGTGCAAAAATCATGAGGATTAAAAAAAGGGCCATAGTCCTTTTGCAAAGTAATCATGTTGGCTCATTTGATTGTGATCATATCCTATTTTTAAATGCTTTTAGGTGTTCTATAATCATTTTATTCATTTCAAACTTATTCAAATTGGTGCAAGTACGTAGATAGGAATCAACATGATTACTTTATAAAATGACTACATTGAATTGTTTTGTAGTTTTTTTTTTTTTCCATATGAATTTTTTTTCTGAATGAAATCTTTTGCAACTTGTTATTAAAAATACATATAGTTGCTTCAATAGATCACATGTTTTTTTTGTTAATCATTGTTGAATAAATATGAATTTTCAAAGTGTGTAGATTTTGCCAAATTTGGGATTTCATCCTAAAAATTTATCATAATTTTAAATCATACCAACATATGCTAACTAATTTAGGGTTTTGTTTCATGTGTCATAAACTATAATTTTGGTTTATATGTTATGCACACTACACTGCATTTACATGTGGTAAAAGATTCTTAAAATTTTGAAAATTTGAAACATATTTAAATGAAACCATGGTCAAAGGAGCCATGGGCACCAAGGTAAAAGTCCTTTTCCAAGGACTACACATGACACGTGTCATTTTTTAATTGATTTATAATTTATAATTTAATATTATGGGTACCCCATTTAACATTGCATTTTAAATATAAATATATTTTGTCTACAAATTGATTTTATATCATGTATATTATGCATTCATGCCTTCGATCACATAAATATGATCAATTTTTGTTAAAGGAACATTTTCAAAATCAAAAGCACTTTTGAACCAAATGTGTTCGAATGGGTTATAAAAACAATTTTCATTCATTCAAGTCCTTTTTCCTTTCTAATCATCAATGTTAAAATCCTCTCCAATTTTCAAAAGGAATGGTGAACATTTAGTAAATAAAAACATTTGAGAAAAATGAGGACTGTCCATTCTTGAAGTTTGAGTGCTTTGAACATGTAAAAACATTTTTTATTTGTGTCAAACTTTGAGCATGTAAATTTTGCAGTCAATGGAAAATATTCCTAAAACAAATATGACAATCCAAACTATATACTTCATTTGTGATATTTCAAACATACAAAAATGTAATTTTAAGGAATGTTCATTCACTTGGGTGGCTCCTTTGACTATGTTTTTACCCATTCTAAATTTTACAAAATTTCAAATCCCATAACTTTAAAAATTTGAATGTTTTTTGAATGTGGCTAGAAGGTTATTATCATTTTCTTTTTACCATTAAAATTATTTTATTAAAAGAATTTTTTGCCTAGTCCTTTGCAATATTGATTACATTTGATGTAACTACTATTCAAATTCAAATGTCCTTACTAAAACCAAAATCCAAAATTGAATCTAATGAATTTTTAATTTGAATTCTTGAACATCCATATTAGTCATTTAGCACAACCTTAAATGATGAACATAACTTTAAAATGTCAAAACAAAAACATGTGTAAAAAAATTCACAGTTTTCACAATTATTTGACATAGTTTTTGGCTCTTAGATATGTATTTGCACCCAAATGTTTCCATAATATATTATAAATGTTATTGTATAAGTGCATCGAAAATTTTCAACATTGATTTGAAGTACCATTTAAAAACATGCAAAATTAAGTAACAGTTACACATTCCATGGTTCATTTAAGCGTGGACCCACACCTATGATTATGTTTTGTTAACATGCTAGATATGGAAAGTGCACACAAATGTGATGAATTTTTTCTTTTTGCAAATGATTTTAAGAATAAGAACATGAAAGGTGCAAAACAAATGTGAAAATGAATATTTATTATGCTAACATATGCAAACATAAAAATAACATGACAACGTTATGGTGCAAGATCATGCCTAACATTGGTGTTGAACAAATTAAAGGAAATGAAAGGTCTTATTTTTGTTTATACCCCTTTGGGGACCTAGTTCAAGGAAGTTTTTAATGAAGCTTCTATGTGTGCATTGAATAAAGAAGCTTCTTGAGAACCTTCCTAACTAAGAGTCAACTATGAGTTAATTAAAATTTAACTAAGATTAATTAGGACTTAATTGTGAGTTAACTTTGAGTTAACAAGGAGACAACTGAGACTTAATTTGAAGTTGATTGGGAGTTAACTGGGAGTTAACTTAGAGTGAACTAAAAGTGAACTAGAAGTGGACTATGAATTAAGTGGAAGTGAATTAAAATTTAATTAAAAGTGAACTGAAACTAAACAAAAAGTTAAGTGCATGGATGGACATTCAAATGAAGGAACTCGATTGATGCACCCTCAAGCTCCTCAATGGACTTAACTGTGAGCCCAAAGGTGAAAACAATGGAAGGAGAAGGAGTTGGGGTGCGCTCCCTAGCTTGTAGCACTTTGGGGGTAGAGGGGCATGCTGGAGCTCCGAAATCAAACTAGGAAGATTGACAAGCAATTCAACCACTCACATGGACCTACACAAAACCGAACATCAAGTTGGTTTGTGCATAGCTAGAGCACTTTTGGTGCTAGTACGAACCATGGGCAAATTTAGATTCACAAGATTCACCACGACCCGGACTTGGGGAAGCCAACAACTTCCCCCTTATAGTATACTCTATGTGTGGCCACGGGACCATCACCCAAATGTCATTTTGTCCCAGGACTCCCAAGTGGGAGTCCCAAAATTCCCACAACTAGGACTCCCACAACTTTGGGGGCGCATAACTTTGCGTGTAGACCTCCGATTGAGATGAGGTCTAAATCAAAGTTGTAGCCCTTGTTAAGAACTTTTCAATGGTGTGTTGCACTCCACCTGCATACAAGAAAATCGGGGTCATTCCAGACTTTTAGTGGTCGGGAGTCAAATTGCCAATTTGATTCCCAACCCTTCTTTTGGCCATAACTTGTGTTTAAAGTGTCCAAATGGGTCATATGAGCCCATTTTAGACATCTAAGTTCCAAGAGCTTTTCAATTATATAAAGAACTTTTCAATACAATGGGTTTTGACCCCTGCAATCACACTCTGAAAATTTGGGAGTCCATCAGGACTGTAACTCCCAAAGTGGCCGCTCCCTTGGGAGTGTGAGGGTTCATTCCCTCACACTCTCCTACACTCCCGAGAGCATGAGATTTGACTCTTGGGCTTCACTTTTGGCTCGCACCTTTGCAAGCCCTTGCCTTAGTCACAAGCCTAAGGCTAGGGTTGTGACATCCATGGCATTGACATCTATGACATCACCTCCCTTTCTAGCAATGAGTTCCATGAGGAGTATATTTGGGTTTGTTTGGATATTGTCAATTAAATTCATGCACCTTTTCCGTGGCATTTGATAGGTTTTTGATTGGTTCCCAAATGCGTTCATTCACATCATACCCATGCCAATGAACAAGATATTGGAATTGACAATTAAAGATTTTTGAATTTAAAATGTCCTCCACTTCATATTCCTACTCACCATCAATTTCAATAGGTGGAAGGGGATCATAAACTCTTTTTAGAATGGTAGTCACGTGGTAAGGTTCCAACAAAAAAACATGAAACATAAGATGGATTTTCATAGAACCTATAAACTTGAATTGGAAAACCAAGGCATTGATTTGTTTCATAATGAAAAATGGACCTAGTCACTACTGATCCAAGTTTTCTGATGACCTTGTTATCTTGATATGTTGTTGAAGCAAAACTTGGTCCTTGACCTTGAAGTTGGGTTGTGCCTTCCAATGTTCATTA
>Ga0209208_10002550_pt1 | contig 26170 bp, 22 predicted proteins | sample S1TSphfallax_3_FD_187694 | JGI IMG/M metagenome (GOLD analysis project Ga0209208, IMG submission 187694) | Host-associated microbial communities from peat moss isolated from Minnesota, USA - S1T2_Fd - Sphagnum fallax MG (SPAdes) (version 2) | ecosystem: Host-associated > Plants > Peat moss >...
CCTTGCCGACAAGGAGTGCCCCCCGGCTTGCAGTCCGTCGGTGACTGAAAGTTCGCTCACCAAGAGGAAACACGCATGAAACGCTTTCACATCCATGTCTCCGTGGAGAATCTTGATCGGAGCATCGGGGTCAAGTACTGGGTGACGGATCCGACCGGCATCGCCTGGGAGACCTTCCATACCCTTGCCCGCATTCCTGTGTACCGAACGGACACCCCCGTATTCAACCACGGCGAATCCGTCATTCCCACTGAGCGCGCTACCGAGAAGCCGCAGTGCTGCGTTCCGGCTGCGAAGGCAGCAGCCATCGACGCTGGTGCTACGTGCTGTGGCCCCTGATTCCGCGCGCATAAGGCCGGGCAGTCCAGCAGAACTTGCGCTCGAACGATCCTCAGGGAACGAGGCGCTCCTTCGTTCGCTTGTAATAGGTGCGGCAAGCCGCGGTCGCGGCTTTGGTCAGCAGCTCGTCGCCCGGGTGGAAAAGGACTCACGACAGGCCGGCATCGACCGCCTGATATTGCTGACGGAGACCGCCAGGTCTTTTTTCGAACGCTTGGGGTACGAAGTCATTGATCGGTAATCCATCAGCGGTGCCGTGAAGGAGGGCGCAGAGTTTCGTTCATTGTGTCCAGCCTCTGCGGTGTGCATGGCCAAGTCTCTGAATCGACCAATCGACCGAAGGAAACCAGATGTCCGAGCGAGCTTATAACGTCCTTTTCCTGTGCACGGGTAACTCCGCTCGCAGCATTCTGGCCGAGTCGATCATGAACCGGCTCGGTAAAGGGCAATTTCACGGCTACAGTGCCGGAAGCCATCCGAACGGTCGGGTTAATCCCGTCGCGCTGAGTCTGCTCACGCAGCTGGACTTTCCCGTCGATGGATTGCGCAGCAAGAGCTGGGACGAGTTCGCAACTCCCGGATCCCCGCACTTCGATTTCGTGATCACGGTCTGTGACAACGCAGCCGGTGAGGTTTGCCCCGTGTGGCCCGGGCAGCCGATGACCGCGCATTGGGGCATCCCGGATCCCGCCGCTGTCGAGGGAAGCGATGTTGAGAAGATGACCGCGTTTCGCCAGGCTTTCCGCGCCATGGAGACTCGGATCAAGCTGTTCACGAGCCTGCCTCTCGCGAGCCTCGGTAAACCGGTCCTGAAAGAGCGCTTGGACGCGATCGGCAGGACGCCAGACAGTGACAGCAATGCACAATGATTTAATTGCCCGTCGATCGCTGGCCGAGGGGTTGGGATCTACTCTTCTCGCCGCAACGGTGGTCGGTTCTGGCGTCATGGCCGAGCGCCTTAGCGGGGGAAACACGGGCATTGCGCTGCTGGCAAACACGGCAGCAACGGTAGCCGTATTGGCTACCCTGATCGCGCTATTGGGTCCTGTCAGCGGCGCTCATTTCAACCCGGCAGTTTCTCTGATCGAGGCCAAGCGTGGTCGCCTGTCATGGGTGGACGCGGGCCTTTATTCTGCTATCCAGACACTCGGATGCTGTGCTGGAGCGTGGCTGGCGCACTTGATGTTTGAACTACCACTCTGGCAGCTGTCCGCGCACGTACGAACTGGACCGGCACAATGGGTGGCTGAGGGTGTGGCGACGTTCGGCTTGCTGCTTGTCGTGATCGGTCACCGCCGATCCGAGGATGCGCCGTGGATGGTGGCGGCCTGGATTGGCGCCGCGTACTGGTTCACCGCTTCCACGTCGTTTGCAAATCCGGCTATTACGGTCGCCCGGTCGCTGACCAACACGTTCTCTGGAATCCGGCCCGTCGATGTACCATTTTTCGTTCTGGCTCAATTCGTCGGCGCACTTGCGGCGCTGGTCGTCGCCCGCGTGCTGTTTCCGGCCAGCGAAGCCAAACCTGAGGTGCTGCATGCCTGAATCGGTCGCCGTCACGATCTACCACAATCCGTCCTGCGGGACGTCACGTAACGTAACGTACTGGCGTTGATCCGGAATCCAGGCGTTGATCCCACGGTGATCGAATACCTCAAGACTCCCCCGAATCGGGCGACACTCGAGCGGCTGATCGAGCGCATGGGCACTCGACCGCGAGACCTGCTTCGACAAAAGGGAACCCCCTACGAGGAACTCGGCCGTGCAGCGGAGCATTGGACTGACGCGCAGCTTATTGACCAGATGCTGGCGCATCCCATCCTGATAAAAAATCCTCCGAAGAGTCGACTACCGCGCCGCGCAGAGTTAGCGGCGCGAAAATCCGTGCCGCTAACTGTTCTGCTCTTGGATATGTTGGTGTGCCGTTAGAGATCGTTCGAACTCCGGCCGTGAACACGGGCGATGAACGACAAGAGCTTTGGTGCCACCAGATCGGGCATTTCGGTGTGGGGATAGTGGCCGGCTCCATCTACGATCAGGCTTTCAGCGCCGAGTTGCTCGGCGAGCCGGTGCGCTTCGGCCGCAGGATCCGGGAAGTCGGGATCGCGAGTACCCATGACGATGAGGGTCGACACCCGAGTCTTCGGAATGATAGCTGCCGTATCTGCCTTGGATAGATTGATCATAGCCTCGAGCGCGGCCATGCGGCCGGGCTCGCGCAGATTGCTTAACAAAGCCCGTTTGATCTGGAGGTGGTCCGCGGGTTTGGCACTCGGAAACAAGCTGTCCCAGAAGGTGGTCCAGAACCAGACACGCCATGGCCAGGCAAACCCGATGTTCAATGCGATGCGGGAAAACGCCGACGGTTTCTGGTCACGGACAATCGGGCCGAGCAACACCGCGCCGCGCACTCGTTCCGGCGCATCATGGGCAGCCCAAAGTGCCGAACCTGCGGCAAACGAATTGCCGAGGATGACGGCTGCGCCGGCGTTGAGATGGTTAATCACGGCAAGGGCATCGCGACCCACTGCGTGCGCCGAGTAATCGTTCCACCGCGCTGATGTCTCGCCGAATCCGCGAACATCCATCGTCACCACGCGGTATCCGGCGCGCAACAAGGCGGGGCACAGCAGGCGGTACTCCGACCGCAGATCACCCATTCCAGGAAGAGCCAGGATCAGCGGGCCACTGCCGCCCGTGTCGTCATACGCGATGCGGCCACCGTCAAGTTCTAGGAATCGCGTCTGCGTGGGGGGTCCTAAAGCAGGACTTGGGCGCAGATCAGCGCCAAAGGTGACTGCGGACACGAGTTGCGTGGTCATCTAAATCTCCGGTTGTGGCAATTGACTATCCGCATGTTAAGGCTGCTGCGCCTACACGCCAATTGCCTAATATCTAATGTTGTCCATACAATAATGCATGGGAAAGAACGCACCGGATTGGCATCTATTCAAGGCGTTTCTAGCCGTCGTTCGCGAGGGCAGTCTATCGAGCGCAGCGCGCGTCCTTGGGACGACTCAGCCGACCATGGGCCGCCAGGTGGCTGCACTCGAATCGGCTTTGGGCGTCAAACTTTTTATTCGATCACTCGATGGCCTCACGCCGACAGAAGCGGGCGCCCGATTGATCCCGTCGGCCGAGATGATGGCCGCGGCCGTTCAAGCAGCGCTTCGGTCGGCTTCCGGTGACATCGAAGAGGAACGTGGCACAGTGCGCGTTACGGCGAGCGAAGTCATCGGGGGCGAGGTGCTTCCGCCGTTCCTCGCCGCTTTTCAGTCTCGCAATCCACGAATCTCAGTGGAACTCTCGCTATCGAACCGTAATGAAGATCTCTTGCGTGGGGACGCGGACATCGCGGTCCGAATGGCCCGGCCCACGCAGGGCGCCCTGGTGGCCAAACGAATCGGCCGAGTCGATATCGGACTTTACGCCCACCGGCGCTACTTGAAGGCACGCACGAGGCCTCGAAAACTGGAGGACCTTCGCCAGCACGCCTTGATCGGATTTGACCGCGACCAGGCGTACGCACGAGTTCTGGAGCGCATGGGTTTGACGGTCACCCGCGACACCTTCGCGTTTCGCTCGGACAGCGATCTCGCTCAACTTGCGGCCCTGCGCGCAGGACTTGGCATAGGCGTTTGCCAACTGGGGATCGCGAGGCGACAAAAGAATCTCGTACGCCTTCTTCACTCCGAGTTCTGCTTTCCGATGGAGGTCTGGCTGGTGATGCACCGCGACTTGCGGAGCAGTCGACGCATCCGGCTGACTTTCGATCACTTGGAGGCGGAATTGGCAGGATACGCGGCGACTAGTCTCAACGAGCCATAACGGGCGTTGCCGCTTGGAGTGCGAATGGCTTACCGGCTACCCCGGGGGTGATCGAATGGCGGGTAGCCATTGGGCAGCCTCAAGATGATCGCGTTGATCACCAGCCAGTCGGCGACGGCTGCGCTGATGACGCGTGCCTCCGAACAAGTGAGTGAAAGGAATTGAAATACGATTCAGCTTGCCACGGAACGTCCCTGGTAGTTTGACGACAAAGCGGACGGTGTCTTAGAGAACGGGGGGGTTGGCGCGTACTCCGAGGCGAGATGCCTCGGAACGCGTCGTCGGTTAGCGCGATTCCCACAGGGCAGGCCCGGCGGGTGGCACTGGGGCAATCAATAACGCCGTCGCCTCATTAGAATCGATAGGCAACGCCGGCACGTACAAGACTCGTGTAGCCATTGACGTGGTTTATGATCGGAATTACGGCCGCATTGGCCGCAAGACTGTAGCGTTCATCGATTGACCCATAGCCGGCGTAAAGATATTCGACGCGGCCGATGAGTCTTTTGAATGGAGTGGCGATGCCGTTACGATGTGTGCCCCCCTCATGCGCCCCCGAGCGAAATTCTTAGTAGATCGACGGCGCGTTCTTTAGCCCGTCCACGGGGCGTCGGGGTCTATCTGTCGCGACGTGCCCGACGCCAGGCCTTGCACGCTCACTCTCCCGATCGCGGCGCGTATCAGGCGCAGCGTCGGAAACCCAACTCTGGCGGTCATGCGCCGTACCTGGCGATTTTTTCCTTCGCGCAGGGTGAGCTCTATCCACGTCGTCGGAATCTTGGCGCGATAGCGGATCGGCGGCTGCCTCGGCCAAAGTTCGTGCGGTTCCTCGATGACCTGCGCCGTCGCGGGCTGGGTCGTGAAATCGCCCAGATCCACGCCCGTTTGCAGTTCGTCCAGAGCCGCCCGCGATGGAACACCCTCCACCTGCGCCCAATACTGCTTCGCCATCTTGTGCTTCGGCTCGGCAATGCGGGCTTGTAGCACGCCGTCGTCGGTAAGCAATAACAGCCCCTCGCTGTCGGTATCGAGGCGCCCGGCGGGATAGACGCTGCTGACGGTGATGTAATCCGCGAGGGTCTTGCGGCCGGGCTCGGGGCTGAATTTGCAGGCAACGCCGAATGGCTTGTTGAAGGCGATCAGCATCAGGCGGCTTTACGCCAGGGCCCGCTCGATGAGATTCGGCGGCACCGTCGTGCGGGGCACGGCGGGGGCGGCACGGCGCTGCCGTTTGCCGGTAGTCGGGGGCGCCCCGGCTTCCTCGAACCACTCGTGCACGTCGAGATCGAGCCCGACGCCATGCATGTAGTTGTACAAGGCTTTCTTGAGTGCCGGCCCGAATGCATCGTGGTCGATGCCGGTACCGTCCGTAAAATTGATGTCGTTGTTGGCGAACGTGCTCCGTGCCGGCAAGGACAAGGTCACGCCGTAGTCCTGCGGGCGCTTGCCGACGGGTGAATGCACGGTGCACGTGAAGCGATGGAAAAAGCCCGATTGTATGCAGCCGGCCACGAACAACTGACGAACGTACTCCAGGGAGTCGACGGTATCCTGGACGGTTTGCGTGGGGAAGCCGTACATCAGGTAGGCGTGTACGAGGATGCCCGCATCGGAGAAGGCGCGGGTGACTCGGGCAACTTGCTCGACCGACACGCCCTTCTTCATGAGTTTCAGCAGGCGATCCGATGCCACTTCGAGTCCTCCGGTCACCGCGATGCAACCGCTGTCGGCCAACAGCCGGCAAAGAGCGCCATCGAAGGACTTCTCGAAACGGATATTGCCCCACCATGAGATATCCAGTTCCCGCTCCAGCAGCCCTCTCGCAAGCGATTTGAGCGCCTTGGGTGGTGCTGCCTCGTCGACGAGGTGAAAGCCGGTCTGGCCGGTCTCGCGAATCAAAGATTCGATGCGCCCGATAAGCACGTCGGTTGTTGCGAGGTCGTAGCGTGAGATGTAATCGAGGCTGACATCGCAGAAGCTGCATTGCTTCCAGTAACAGCCATGGGCGACCGTCAACTTGTTCCACCTGCCGTCCGACCAGAGACGGTGGACGGGGTTCAACATGTCCATCAGCGACAGATAGTCGTCGAGCGGCAGGCCCGTGTACGTGGGGGTGCCGCTGTCGGAGAACGCGATCTCCGGTTCCTGGAAGTCGATGTAATGATGCTCGCGGGTATACGTGCGCACCAACCGCTCGATCGGACGCTTTTTCTGCAGATGTTCGATCAAGGCAAGCAAGGGGCGCTCGCCGGCATCGAGGCTGATGAAATCGAAGTAGTCGAAAACGCGCGGCTCGTTCAAGGACCGAAGTTCGGTATTGCAATAGCCGCCGCCCAACACCGTGACGATCGACGGATGGGCTTTCTTGATGGTTTGCGCGATGCGAAACGCCCCGTAGACGTTGCCCGGAAACGGCGCGGTCAAGAGCACGAGTTTCGGTTCATGATGCTTCAGCGCACGAAGCGTCAGTGCGCACAAGAACTCATCCACCAAGTTGGGCGCCGCTTCGAGCGCGGCTTGCAACGCATCGAATGAGGGCTGGCTTGCGGCCAGAGATTCTGCATAACGCACGAACTCGAAGCGCGGGTCTATGGCGTCACGGATGACGTCGGCAAGGTCATTGAGGTACAGGGTGGCGATGTGTTTGGCGCGATCTTGCAGTCCAAGGGTGCCGAATGCCCAATCTAGCGCATCGCCGTCGACGTAGTGTTCCAGCGATGCGAAGCGTGGGCCTTCGGGCAGATATTTTCTCGTCGCGATTCTATGCGCCAGGCTGGGATCACGGCCTTGCAGAAATCGAATCACCGACGAGATCGTGCTCCGGTAGGACTCGAAGTGATCGTCAAAGCAGCGCGTCGCTGCCGAATGCCGTTTGCGCGCCAGTCCATGCACATGCCCGTGCATCGCCGTGAGGCCCTTGACCGAGAGTAACTCGAGCGCGAGGGCGATGGAGAGATCGACTTGAGCCGCTTTGAAACCGCGCGACAGTAGAAACCCGGTAAGGTAGGCCGTCGACGGATATGGCGTGTTGAGCTGCGTCATCGGCGGAATGATCGACAAAATACGCAATTCGCTCATGGGATCAGTATAGCGCGGTGGGTCGTCGGGCAGGATTAGGTTTAAGATCGCGCCAATGGAATTCATCCTCGATATCGCCCTCGTTCGCGACATCCTAAAGAAGGAGCGCGAGCGCGCACTCGACGAGATCCGAGACCTTGGCATGCTCCGCGCACTGGAGAGTTCTCAGCCGCGTCATGAGGCAGCGATTGCCGCTGCGCCAGATTTCGGTGCGCTCGCCTGTCGGGCGGGTTGCACCTGGTGTTGCTACTTCACCGTGGATGTTCGCGCCGTGGAGGTCTTCAGCATCTTGCGGTTCGTCGAAGAGTCTTTTACGCCCGAGGAGAAGGTCCGCGTTCATGCGCAGGTGCGTGCGAACAGCTCGGCGCTCCAAGGCGTGGGGGAGTCCGAACGCGTTACTCGCAACCTCAAGTGCCCATTCTTGAGCGAAGGGCGCTGTACGGTCTATCCGGTCCGTCCTCAGACTTGTCGCAATTATCATGCGACGAATGCCGCCGGCTGCCGTCAATCCTACGAAGAGCCAGAGAACCTGGAGATCGATCCCGAATTCGCCCCCGGCGTCTACGCCGCCGGCAGCGCGCACGTCGAGGCCTTCAGCGCGGCCATGGGCGGCGCGGGTTACGACGTGCATGCGTACGAACTCAACGGCGCACTCGACGCCGCACTTTCCGATCCGGGCGCGCGCGGGCGTTTCGAAGCCGGGCTGAAACCTTTTGCCGACCTCGACGGCGAAGAGGTCGGCGCCGAGTTCGATGATCTCGAGTCCTGACGGATCGGCAGCAGCCTATGCTAACTTTGCGGCAATGAACGCCGGCGAACCCACGGGCAGCATAGACACCGCGCTCGCCCACGCTCGCCGCCTGCTGCAGACCGATCCGCGACTCGCGGCGGAACAAACCGCCGAGATTCTCAAGGTGGCCCCGCAATACCCGCCGGCGCAGCTGCTGCACGGGATCGCATTGCGCAGCGGTGGCGACTGGCAAGCGGCGCTGCAGGTCTTGCAGCCGCTTGCGGCCGCCCAACCGAACTGGGCAGCGGCGCATTACGAACTCGGCGTCTGCTTCGCCGATGGCGCACAAGCGGGCGCCGCCGTGGCCGCTTGGCGTCGCGCTGTCGCGCTCAAACCGACCATGCCCGATGCTTGGCGCTTGATCGCCGATCATCTGACCTTGATCGGCGATCTGGACGGAGCGGACGCCGCCTATGCCCAACACATCAAAGCTTCGACCCAGGATCCGCGTCTGCTGATCGCCGCCGCCGCGCTCGTCGAGGGGCGGATCGGCCAGGCGGAGCTGCACCTGCGCCAACACCTGAAGCAATACCCGACGGACGTGCCGGCATTGCGCATGCTCGCCGAAGTCGCGGCGCGGCTGGGGCGCAACGCCGATGCGGAGGCCATGCTCGAGCGCTGTCTCGAGCTAGCGCCGAGCTTCGCCGCCGCGAGACAGCAGTACGCGATCATTCTCCAGCGCCAAAACAAGATCGCCGCGGCGCTGGCGCAAGTCGATCGCCTGGCGCAGGAGGGCCAGGGCAACACCGCGTGTCGTAATCTGCGTGCCGTGATCCTCGTCAAGATGGGCGAATACGAACAATCGATCGAACTCTACGAGCAGGTGCTCGCCGCTCACCCCGTGGATGCGAAGATTTGGATGAGTTACGGACACACGCTCGCAACTTCGGGTCGCGAGGCCGACTCGATCGCTGCGTACCGCCGTAGCATCGCGTTGGCGCCTCGACTCGGCGAAGCCTACTGGAGTCTCGCAAATCTGAAAACCTTCCGCTTCACCGACGCCGAGGTCGCGGCCATGCGGGCGCAACTCGTGCGCGACGATCTTGCGTCGGTGGACCGCTCGCATTTGCATTTTGCGCTCGGCAAGGCACTCGAGGACCGGCACTCCTTCGAGGAATCCTTCGAGCACTACGCAGCGGCAAACCGGCTGCGGCGCCAGACCATCGACTATTCGGCGGACGAAACCACGCACTTCGTGTCGCGATCGAAAGAGTTGTTTTCGAGCGAGTTTTTCGCAAGCCGCGCGGGACATGGCTGCGCCGCGCCGGACCCGATCTTCATCGTCGGGTTGCCGCGTGCCGGTTCTACTTTGATAGAGCAGATCCTGGCCAGTCACTCGAGCGTCGAGGGCACGATGGAATTGCCGGATGTTCTGATGTTGGCGGGGGAACTCGCGGGAACGCGCAAGACCTCGGAGGAGCTGCGCTACCCCGCGATTCTCGCGCGCTTGGACACTGCGGCCTGCCGGGCGCTCGGTGAGCGCTATCTGGCGCAGACGCGGATTCAACGCAAGACCGACAAGCCTTACTTCATCGACAAGATGCCGAACAATTTCCTGCATCTGGGCTTGATCCTGCTGGCTTTGCCAAAGGCGAAGATCATCGATGCGCGACGGCATCCGATGGCCTGCTGCTTTTCGGCCTTCAAGCAGGAATTTGCCCAAGGTCAACATTACACTTACAGCCTCGAGGACATCGGCCTCTATTACCGCGACTACGTCGATTTCATGGCGCATTTCGACCGGGTCTTGCCCGGCCGGATCCATCGGGTGATTTACGAGTCCATGATCGACGACACCGAGGCGGAAATTCGACGACTGCTCGACTATTGCCAACTGCCGTTCGAAGAAGCGTGCCTGCGATTTCACGAAAATTCGCGCCCCGTGCGCACCCCGAGCGCGCAGCAGGTGCGCAAACCGATTTTTCGCGACTCCATCGAACAGTGGCGTCACTACGACAAATGGCTGGGACCCATGCAGGCCGCTCTGGGCGACGTGTTGGAGAGTTATCCGGAGGTGCCGAGACTTTCAAAACGACCGGAGATATGAGATATATCAATTGGGGAGGGGGCAAAGCAACAATCTGGGGATTCGTGCATGACTCGTAGCCGTAAGAGAAAGCTCGCCCGCAACCGTAGCAATTGGGCAACAGTTCCGTTGGCATCAGCCCTGGTCGCCGGTGGAGCGGCGCACGGCGCCGATGCAAGCGATGCCGGCGACAGCGCCACGCTCGGCGAGATCGTCGTCACCGCGCAAAAGCGGGCCGAGGACCTGCAGAAGGTCCCGATCAGCATGGAGGTACTCGGAGCCGCCACCCTCGAACAGCACCAAGTCGCGAGCTTCGACGATTACGCCAAGCTGCTCACCAGCGTAAGCTTTCAGTCCCTCGGTCCAGGCCAGGCACAAATTTATTTTCGCGGCATCGCCAGCGGTGCGGACGGCCTGCACGCCGGATCCTTGCCGGCGACCGGCGTGTATCTCGACGAGATTCCGGTCACGACGATCGGCAATACGCTCGATATTCACATGTATGACATCTCGCGCGTCGAGGCGCTCGCGGGTCCGCAAGGCACCTTGTACGGCGCGAGTTCCCTGTCCGGGACGCTACGTATCATCACGAACAAGCCCGATCCGACGGCGTTCTCGGCGAGCTACGATCTCCAAGCCGATAAGTACGGTCATGGCGGCGACGGTGGGGGAGAATTCGAGGGCTATGTCAACGTGCCACTCGCCGAGAATCTCGCGGTGCGCCTCGTGGGCTACTACGATCACGAGGGCGGCTACATCAATAACGTGTCTACGCCGATCACCTTGCAGCGGGGTAATCCCACCTATGGCGTCCCGAACGACCCGGCCACTTACATCACCCCGTCCGACCCTAACGCCAACGACGTGACCACCTATGGCGGCCGCGCTGCCCTTCGCTACGATATCAACGACCAATGGTCGATCACGCCACAAGTGCTCGCCCAAAGCCAAAGGGCTAACGGAGATTTTCTCTACAACCCCGCCTTGGGCCAACAAAACATCGGGGACTACTTCCTTGGTGTCAACAATGACAACTGGTATCAATCGGCGCTCACGATCGAGGGCAAGGTCTCGAATTTCGACCTGATTTACTCGGGCGGCTGGTTCCAGCGCACCGTGCAGAATTTCGTCGATTATTCCGGTTACACGATCGGTTACGATCATCTTCAGCAGATCCCGGGCAACTACTACGCGACCTACGACCACTTCGTCACGCCCTCCGGACAGCTGACGAATCCGCTGCAGTTCGTTTCGAACCACGATGAATATACGAAAATGAGCCACGAATTGCGTGTTACCTCGCCCGCGGATCAACGCCTGCGCGGCACCGCCGGTTTGTTCTATCAACGCCAGACCGACAACATCCGTGCACAGTTCGGCGCCAACGATTTACCCAGCTACTATTCGGTCGACGGTTCTCCGGACACGGTCTACCTGTCGCAACAAACACGCGTCGACCGCGACTATGCTGCGTTCACGGAAATGACCTTCGACATCACGGATCAGCTCAAGCTCAATGCTGGCATTCGCAAATTCTGGGTCGAAAACACGCTCTATGGGTTTTTCGGGTTCAACGATGTGCTGAGTTCGCACGGCGAGCAACTGTGTAATCCACCGGTGAGCGCGGCGACGATCATTCCGAACTACTGGCCCTGCGTGAACACGAATAAAGAGGTCACCGAGAACGGCGAGACCCACAAGATCAATCTCACCTACCAGGTCGACCCGGACGTCATGGTCTATGGCACATATTCCACCGGCTTCCGGCCCGGCGGCCCGAATCGTCTGCCAACGGTGGCTGCTTATGGCGCGGATACCCTCACCAATTTCGAGGCCGGGTGGAAGACGAGTTGGTTCGACAAGCGCGTGACCTTCAACGGCGCCTTGTTCTATGAGCGCTGGAAAGGCGTGCAGCTATCGGTCACGGGTCAAAACGGGATCACCTCGATCGTCAATGTCGGTGAGGCCGTCGTCAAGGGCGTCGAAAGCGAGCTGCATTGGCTGCCGATCCAAGGCCTGGAACTCGTGGCCTCGGGTACGTATGTGAACGCCCGTACGACCACCGAATTCTGTGATCTGAGTTCGGTGACCGAGCAAGTCACCAATAGCTGTGCCAGCCCCACGGCGCCGGTTGGCACTCCCTTGCCCGTCACGCCGCGCATGAAGGGAACCTTGACCGCCCGATACAGCTTCGACGTGGACGGCTACGAGACCTTCGTCCAAGGCGACGCGATTCACCAAAGCTCGGCACCGTCCTACCTCGAGACTAATTACGAGGATGCCGCAGGTGAATTACCGCAATTCACGACGTTCGATTTTTCAACCGGATTCGGCAAAGCCAACTGGAAGCTGCAGGCGTTCATCAACAACGCTTTCGACGAGCTCGGCCAGCTGAATCGCACGGCGGCCTGTGCCAACGTGTACTGCTACCAAAATTATCACGTCTACACGATCAAGCCGCAGATGTTCGGCATCAAGTTCGGTCAGAAATTCTGACGTGACATAAAAGGGGGCAGGGGGCTGCGTGCCCTCGCCCCTGTTCTTTGCCGTTTCTTCCGGCACTTCTCCAGTCTCCGTTTCACACTTTTCCCGCTCGTTGTCGCGTTATGTGCGATTTCGCAACGCCTGAGCGAAATAGCTGGTTTTTCATGCTCGAGCCGTGTCGCGTGAATGGCTTGCATTTGCATGCACTGCGGCTCTCGGCTAGAATCAAGCGCTATTACGAAAAAAATTGCGCCATAGCGCAATGATGAAATGAAGGATGTCTTGGCGGGGGGCGATGCAATCCGATAGTACGCAAATCAGAGAAAGCCCGACTGTGAAGCAGTCCCGCGTTCGCGTATCCCTCGTCTCGTCGATCGACGGGAACGCCCTTGCATGCGTTCTTGCACCACATAAGAGCAAAGCTTAGGAGTTGAACAATGAAGAAGCGAAAGAGTAAGCGTCTAGCGAGAGTCCTCGGGCCCGCCGGAACGACGGCATTCGGACTCGCCGCGCTGATCGGTGCGCATCCGGCGTCGGCGCAGCAGTCCGCGGTCGCCGCTCCGAGCGGCGATGACACCATCCCTGAAATCGTCGTCACGGCGCAAAAGCGCGCACAGAACGAACAGAACGTGCCGATCGCGATCACCACGTTCACGGCGGCGGCACTGCAAGAGAAGAACATCGTCGACGTGCAGGGACTCGCGCGACTCACTCCGAACGTCAACCTGGACACCGCATCGCCGTTCGGCGGCTCGAACCAGGTCTTGTCCGCCTCGATCCGCGGCATCGGCCAGGACGACTTCGGCATCAACCTCGATCCCGGCGTCGGCGTCTATGTCGACGGGATCTACTTCGCCCGTACGACCGGTGCGAACGTGAACCTGCTCGACGTCGATCAGGTCGAAATCCTCAAAGGGCCCCAAGGCACTTTGTTCGGTCGTAACACCATCGGCGGTGCGATCAACATCGTAACGCGGACCCCCGGCGATGAATTTTCGATCAAGGCCGAGGCGACCGGCGGCAGCTACAACCGCCGCGACTTTCAGGCGACGATGGACGTGCCGTTCAGCGACACCGTGCTCTCAACCTTTACGTTCTCCTCGCTGAACCGCGACGGCTACCAGCAGCGCGTTCCCTATCCGTCGTCGACTCCGTACGTCACGGATCCCTCGACGGCCTTCGGCAACAACGGCACTGAAACCTTCAGCACCGAGGGTGGCCAGGGCGAGGACGTCATGCGGACTAAGTTCCTGTGGAAAGCCGCCGAGAAGGTCAACGTGACCGTCACCGGCGACTGGACACATGTCGACGAGTCGTCCGTACCCGAAACCTTGCTCGCGACGATTACCGCCCCGCAGGCGGGCGTCGCACCGACGACGGCCTTGTTCGGCGAGTTCTACAACCTCTGTCTGCTCGGCGTGTTCCCCGCGCCGCAGGCGCCGAGTTGCGGCAATCCGAACCTCAAGGGCGCGAACAACAATCCGCAGTCCTACCGCCTGCCGTTCGGCAGCCAGTACATCACCGGCAACCCCGATCTCAGCTATGGCGTCGGTCCCGACTACGACAAGATGGACCAATTCGGCACGTCCGCGACCATCGATTGGGAGGTCGCCGACGAGACACACCTCAAGTCGATCACCGGGTACCGCAAACTGGAGTGGAACGTGGCGCTCGAGCCGTCCGCTTCGCCCGTCTTGATGAACCAAGGTTCGTTCGCACAGACCCAGCACCAGGTGTCCGAGGAGCTGCAGTTGACCGGCGCCGCACTGAACGATTCTTTGAAGTATTCCGCGGGACTTTACTACTTCGACGAGCAGGGACGGGAAGCGGATTACGTCACGATCGGCGAAGGCTTGCTGCAGATCCAGGGATACGAGGGCATCGAGACCGCGTCCTATGCCGGTTATTTCCACGTCGACTACAACGTCGTCGACCAGCTCAGCCTGATCCTGGGCGGACGCTATTCGCATGATCACAAGACCTTGTTCGAGAGCCAGCCGGTGTTCGCCGTTGCGGGCCCCCCGTTCGCGACGACGCCGCCGGGCACGAACACGCAGAACTTCTCGGAATTCACGCCGACCGCCGGCCTGCAATACCAGTTCACCAAGGACCTGATGACGTACTTCACCTACTCGCAGGGCTACAAGGATGGCGGTTGGACGACGCGCCTCACCGCGCCGCTCGATCCGCTGCACGTGCCGACGTTCGGTCCGGAAAAGGCCGATACCTACGAGTTGGGCGTGAAGTCCGACTGGTTCGATCGCACCTTGCAGGCGAATGCGGACGTTTTCTACACGAAGTACGACAGCATTCAGCTGAACTTCCAGGAAGGCCTCTCCCCCACGATCGAGAACGCCGGCGATGCCGACATCAAGGGTGTGGAGTTCGAGGGTACCTGGATCATCGGCGGCGGATTCGCGCTGTCGGCGACGGGCGGCTTCATGGACGCGTACTACACGTTCCTGGCGCCCGGCATCAACGCCGGCCAGTCCTGCGTGCAGCCCTTCGAAGCCTGCATCACGACCTCGAGTCTCTTGCCGAAGACCCCGCGCTGGAAGTATAGCGTCAGCCCCACGTACAAGACGGGCCTTCCGAACGGTGCCTCGTTGCGTCTCGGAGTCGATCTCACTCACGAGTCCGAGATGGCGAACGACGCGATCAACACGTCTTTGCTGATGCGTCCGACGAGCAACATCGTCAACACGTCAGTGACCTATGCGTCGTCCGACGACAAGTACGAGCTCGTGGTCGGTGGAACCAACCTCACGAAGGATCGGTTCCTCACGACGGGGAACCAGGATACGGTGGCAAGCATCATTTACGGCACCTATAACGCGCCTGCCGAGTGGTATGCGACGGTTAGAGTGAAATTCTAGACTGCTTGGTCGATGTTCAGGCCGGTGCTCGGGTGCAATCCCGATCACCGGCTTTTTATTGTCCGCGGATCGGACGTTGCGAGCGCAGGAACGTGGCGAGCGCCAGAAGGAGTCGTTCTCCTCAGTCTTGCCTCAGGTCTGCGACTGCTCGGGCTTGTGCATGACTTTGGCCGGATCCTCGCCGTACGGCGGAGAATAGATCACGAGCAGCTTGATGCGCTCGGTCAGGACCCGGATATCGTGAAAGACCTTGGCGGGAAAGAACATCATGTCGCCGGCTTTGACGTGATGCTCGACACCGTCGACTCCGGCTATCGCTTCACCTTCGAGTATGTACACCGCCTGTTCGAGATCGGGGTGTGCATGGGCAGGGGAGCCTGCATGGCGCTCGATGTCGCCGAGCGCAATTTCCATGTACTTCGCGCCATTGTGCTTGCCGATCAGGCGGTAATTCTTCGTGCCGGTGTGATTCGCAGGGCTGTAGCTCGGCGTCTCGCCGGCTCGAATGATGTAAGGGGATTTTTCTGTCATGTCGTCGTTTCCATGAGGGTTAGGCGCGTGGGCGCCGGAAATAGAGGGCGGTTGCGAAGACCATCGCGAGCACGGCGATCGCTCCCAGGCCGACCCGGAAGTCACCGGTCGTGTCTTTCATGAAGCCGATGAACCAGGGTGAGACGATCCCACCGGTAACCCCGAGCGCGCTGATTGCACCGATTCCTCCCGCGGCCGCACCGCCCGTGAGGAAAGTCCCGGGGATCGACCAGAACGGCGCGGTAAAGGCGAGCGTGAAAGCGAAGGCGAGCGCGATCAGGGCGATGCGCACGGTCGGATCGGCGGTCAGCACCGACGCCAGCAGCGCGGCACCGCCGACCAGGTTCGCGAATGCGGCGTGGCCATAGCGTTCCCCGCGCCGGTCGGAGCGACGACCCCAGAGGATCAAGGTGAACAGGGCGAGTACGCTGGGTATCGCGACGACAAAGCCAGTCTGCGTGTTGCTGAGCCCGAAACTCTTGACGATCTGCGGCAGGAAGAAGGTGATGCTGTTGAGCAGACACACGTTGCTGAAATAAATCGCCGCGAGAAACAGCACGCGCGGGTTCGTCAGGCATTGCAGGATGGTGAACACGCGCTTGTGTTCGACTTCGGAGCGCTCCGAACCCAAGCGGCCGACGAGCCAGTCACGCTCGGCCGACGGCAGCCAGTGCGCTTGCGTGGGGCTGTCTTGCAACCATTTGATCACCAAAGGTGCGAGCAAGAGTGTCGGCGCTCCTTCGAGCAGAAACAGCCACTGCCAGCCTTGCAACCCGCCGACCCCACCCATTCCGAGCAAGTGCAGCGAGATCGGTGCGCCGATGATGCCGCTGATCGGAATCGAGGCGATGAAATAGCCCATGATGCGGGCGCGGTAGGCTACCGGAAACCAGACCGTGAGGAAGAACAGGATGCCCGGATAGAATCCCGCCTCCGCCGCTCCCAGCAGCAGCCGCACCACGTAAAAACTCGTTTGGCCCTGAATGAAGGCCATCGCCACCGCAATGACTCCCATAGAGGCCACGATTCGCGCGATCCAACGCGTCGCACCAAAGCGATACAGCAGCAGATTCGACGGAATCTCACAGATGCAGTACGTGACGAAAAACAAGCCGGCACCGAAGCCGTATTCGGCAGAGGAGAGTCCCAGCGCCTTGTTCATCTGCAAGGAGGCGTAACTCAGGTTGACGCGATTCAGATACGCGAAGAAATAACAAACGATCAGTAGCGGCAGGACATGCCACATGGTGCGTGCAATTGCACTGCGCTCCAGATCTGGAGAAAATGTGGGAGATGTGCCGGCACGCGCGGCATCCGCAGGCTCGATGTTGTGCATCACGATTCCAACTGCCTCCAGGACGGCGCGTACCCGTGGGCTGCGCTCTTTGATTTCAACTGTAGTGTAAAAAAACTATAGCAAACATTTGCGAGATGGCGAATGTTATTTCGCTATCGCGAAATTATGGTGGTCATTATGTCGAACGGCGCACGATTCTGCTTCCAGGGTATCCTTGCCTTGACTAAATTTCGGCCGTATAATTTTCGCTATATCGAATAAAATTTCGCTATAGCGAATACTCTGATCATAAAAAGCGAGGCCTAATGGGAGTTGCTAGCGAATCGCGAGAGGTCGTCTGGGACGTCGATCCGGACGTTACCGGTCCGCTCGCCGGAGTACGCATCCTCGATTTGACGACCGTCGTCATGGGTCCTTTTGCGACTCAGATTCTCGGCGACCTTGGCGCCGATGTCATCAAGGTTGAATCGACGCACGGAGATTCGATGCGTTTGATCGGACCGTGGCGCCATTTCGGCATGGGGCCGATGTTTCTGCAGGCCAACCGCAACAAACGTGGGGTCGTTCTCGATCTGAAGACCGCCGAAGGCAAAGCTCGCGCCTTTGCCCTGGCGGAGCGCGCCGATGTGTTCGTCTCCAATGTGCGTCCCCAGGGCATGCAGCGCTTGGGGCTCGACTACGAGAGCATTCGTGCGGTCAACCCGCGGATCATCTATTGTTCGGCGGTCGGCTACGGAGCGGGCGGCCCGGATGCCGGGAAGGCGGTTTACGACGACTTGATGCAGGCAGCGTCGGGGATCGCGGGATTGTTCAAGAGCGTCGACGGCGCGCCGCGTTATGCGCCAGTCAATCTGTGCGATCGCGTCGTCGGTCTCTACCTCGTCAACGCGCTCACGAGCGCTCTCTATTATCGGGAGAAGACGCAGCGCGGCCAGGTCATCGAGGTCCCGATGTTCGAGACCATGACGCAATTCGTCCTCGCCGACCATATCGGCGGCGGCGCTTTCGTTCCTCCCGAGGGCCCGATGGGCTACCGACGGCTCCTCTCGCGTACTCGCGGGCCTTATGCGACGCGCGATGGGCATTTGTCGCTGGTCGTCTACACCGACAAGCACTGGCGTGCCTTCACGGCCTTTGTCGGCTGTCCCGCCTTGCTCGACACCAATCCGCTGTTTGCTTCACAGGAATCGCGCACGATCAATGCGGAGGAGGTCGGTCGGTTTCTCGAGAGCCATCTGACCACGAAGTCGAACGCTGAATGGTTGGAGGCTCTGCATCGTATCGATATCCCGGCTTGTCCGGTCAACTCGATCCAGGACTTGTTCGAGGATCCGCATCTCAAGGCCGTCGATTTCTTTTCCGAGGTTCAGCATCCTACCGAGGGGGAGTTGAAGACCTGCCGTTTCCCGGTCCGCTTCAGTGCCTCGCCCGCCTCGGTACAGCGGCTTGCGCCGACGCTGGGCGAACACAACGCGCAGATCTTCGGCCGCCCGCACTCGCCGGAGAAGGGTAATGACTGAAGTTGCACCGGGCGACGTGCGCCTCGAGCGCAAGGGCGATGCACTCTGGGTCTGGATCGACCGCGAGTCGCGCCGCAACGCGCTGAATGGGGCGGTGCTCGCCGGCATCTCGAACGCGATCGAGACCGCGTCTGGCGATGGCGGAATTCGCGCGATCGTGCTCACCGGCGTCGGCGAGAAAGCGTTCTGCGCGGGTGCCGATCTCAGCCAGGGAACCGGGACGTTTCAAGCCGGACCCGATGAGCCGACCACCGATTTCGGACGGCTGGCACGCAAGGTGCGGCTTGGCGGTGTACCTTTGATCGCACGCGTCAACGGGGCCTGTGTCGCCGGGGGCATGGGCCTCATGGGTCTCTGCGACCTCGCGATCGCGGCCGATCATGCGCGCTTCGGTTTGCCGGAAGCCAAGGTCGGTGTGTTTCCGATGCAGGTCCTGGTGTTCCTAAGATCCATGATGCACGCCCGGCATATCAATGAGCTGTGTCTGACCGGCGAGCTGATTCCGGCGCAGAGAGCCCTCGAGATGGGAATCGTCAACGAGATCGTGCCCTATGCCGAGTTGGACGCGCGCATCGAGGCCTTGCTCGCGAAGATTCGTGCGGGTTCGCCGGCCGCACTACGGCGTGGCAAACAGGCGATCTTCGCGATGGAAATGATGGCGTTCCCTGAAGCCCTGGCGTTCGCCGAGGCGCAGATTGCCTTGTGTTCGGCGGGTGCCGATGCGAAAGAGGGTCTCGCCGCCTTCAGCGAAAAACGCAAGCCGCGGTGGCTCGCCGACGAGCCCCAGCAATGAACGTTCGCAAACCCGTGCTGATCGGCGGCGCCTCGGGTGCATGGGGCGACAGCCCGCGCGCAATCCCCCAATTGCTGCGCTGCCCCGTCGATTACCTGATGATGGACTACCTCGCCGAAGTGAGTATGTCCTTGCTCGCGCGTGCGCGCTTGAAGGCCCCCGAGTCCGGGTTTCCGCCGGATTTCGTGCATTATTTGCGTCCCTGGCTCGCGGAGATCGCGCGACGGGGCATCAAGGTCGTTTCGAATGCGGGTGGCGTCAATCCAGAGGGCTGCAGAGCTGCGCTACAGGCGGTTTGTGCCGAGCTCGGCTTGACGCTGCGCATTGCAACCGTGTCGGGCGACGACATTCTGCCGTTAGTCGAACGGTTGCGCGCCGACGGCATTCGCGAGGCGGTCTCGGGCGACCCCTTGCCGGCGCGCTTGTTGACCGCGAATGCCTATCTCGGAGCAATACCGATCCAGGCCGCTCTCGAGCATGGCGCCGACATCGTCATCACCGGCCGCTGCGCCGATAGCGCGCTCGCGCTCGGCGTCTTGATGCATGAGTTCGGCTGGGGCGCCGACGACTACGACAAGCTCGCTGCCGGTAGTCTGGTCGGGCATTTGCTCGAATGCGGCGCGCAGGGTGTAGGCGGACTTCATACGGACTGGGAGCGTGTGCCCAATTGGGAGAACATTGGCTATCCGCTCGCCGAGTGCGACGCCGATGGCGGCTTCGTGATCACGAAGCCGCCCGACACTGGGGGACTCGTCATCCCGGGGTCGGTCGCCGAACAGGCTCTCTATGAAATAGGAGACCCGGCCGCCTACATCCTGCCGGATCTGATCGCGGATTTCTCCCAGGTGCGGCTCGAGCAGGAAGGCCCAGATCGGGTGCGCGTCACGGGCGCGCGCGGTCGACCGCCGACTAAACAATACAAGGTGTCGGCGACTTATCAAGACGGCTATCGCGCTGTCGCCACCGTCTCGATCGTCGGCCCCGATGCGGCGGCGAAAGCGGAACGCACCGGAGCGGCCTTGATCGCGCGTGCCCGCCTCGCGTTCCAGGAACGTGGCCTGCCGGATTTTACGGCGACGCACATCGAGGCACTCGGGGCCGAGGCCTCCTATGGCCCGCTGTCGCGAGCGCGCGCGTCGCGCGAGGTGCTGTTGCGCCTCGTCGTCGTCCATGCCGACGCAAAGTGCCTGGACTTATTCGCACGCGAGTTGGGTTCGGTGGGGATCTCCTTCGCGCCGGGTACCACCGGCATTTACACCGGTCGGCCGAAGCCCACGCCACAAATTCGCCTGTTCACGTTCTTCGTCGACAAGACCGCCACCGAACCGCCGGTGGTCTCGCTCGGCGAGGAGCGCTATCGTCTCGACATCCCCGCCGGCGTATCGCCGCCCGCGGTGGGGCCGGACTCACCTGCTCCGGCTCGGCCGGCGACGGATTTGCCCGAGGCCGGAAGCGAACCGACTATCGAGGTGCCGCTCCTGCGTCTCGCGCTCGCTCGCTCCGGCGACAAAGGGGATTCGGCCAACATCGCGATCATCGCCCGCGACCCTGTCTATGTGGAGGTGATCCGCCGCGAGGTCACCGCTGCGCGCATGGCCGAGCATTTCCAGCATCTCGTCTCGGGACCCGTGCAACGCTTCGAAGCGCCGGGTCTGCATGCATTCAATTTTCTGTTGCTGCAGGCGCTCGGCGGTGGTGGCATGGCGTCGCTGCGCATCGATCCGCAAGGCAAGGCGTATGCCTCGATGGCCTTGGAAATGTTGGTGCGTGTGCCGGCGCCGCTACTGCGGCGCGTCGAGGGCAGCTGAGAGCGCGAGTCTCAGCTCTCGAGCCGTGCCGGACTTTCGAGCAGTTTGCACACGTTCGTGAGCAAATCGGCGGCCTTGTCGAGCTTCGGCAAAACACGCGACGTCGGTCCGGCCACGGTCACGATGTACACTGCCGACGTCCACACGAAACGTGAGGAAATGGTCGTGACGCCCTCCTGGCTCTCCTCCCGATTCAGGAACCAACCGCGCTGGTTGCCGGCCTCGATCTCCTTGCGCAGCGCCTGCTTGGAGGTGATGGTGTGAGGGGTCAATGCGGGCAGCTGTGCACTCTTCAAATAGTCGCGCAGCGCGTAATCGGCGAGGCTGCCAAGTAGGGCTTTGCCCGCCGACGTGGCATGCAGGCTGCGCACCTGATCGCCGACCGCGGCGAGGAAGCGCAAGGGGTGCGACGGCTCGAACGAGAGCAAGTAAGCAGCGGACAGCCCATGCACCTTCGCAAGCAGCACTGACTCATCCATCGTGTCGCGCAGCGACCGCAGCAGGATATCGGTACGCGCGACCACCGGGTCGTGATCCGCGATTGTCTTGGCGATTTCGTACAGTCGCAGCGTCGGGTAATAACCGCCGCGCGCGGTCAACTCGTAGATGTAGCCGCGTTCCTGCAGTGCCTGGATCACGTCGTGGCAACTAGAGGGCGGAATTTCGAGTAACCGGGCGATTTCCGACGCCGACAGAGGCCGCTTCTGATCCGCGAAGATTTCGAGGAAATCGAGTGTTCGACTGACGATCTTGGACATCTTGCCGCAATTTTAATATTTCTCGACTCGGATCATAGCAGTTGGCGCTCCGGCTTGGTCGCCCGCAGACGATTCCGAATTTCGACTATTGTAAAAGCCGCCGCGCCCGAGCCAGCGATGCTGACATCAGCTATCGTTTGCTGGTCGCGGTGCGTCGTATACGGAGCGTGATTTGAGCGAAGATTCCACGGACCAGCGCTACATGCGCAGCGCGCTCGCACTCGCACTGCGTGCCGAGCGTTCCGGCGAGGTGCCGGTCGGCGCGGTGGTCGTGCACCGGCAGGCCATCATCGGCGAAGGCTGGAATCAACCGATTGCGCGGCACGATCCCTGCGCCCATGCCGAGATCCTCGCCCTGCGAGCGGCGGCGGCGGCGCTCGGCAATTACCGGCTCGAGTCCGCGACTTTGTACGTCACGCTCGAACCATGTGCGATGTGCACCGGAGCTCTCGTCAATGCGCGGGTCGCGCGCGTCGTGTTCGGCGCCTGGGATCCCAAAGCGGGCGCCTGCGGCAGCGTGTTCGATTTGCCGCGGGAGCCGAAGCTCACGCACCGACTGGATGTGTTCGGAGGCGTGCTGCGCGATGAGTGCAGCGAAGTACTGCAGCGATTCTTCCGGGCGCGCCGCGGGATCTGAACCTCGGCGCTTTCAGTTCAGCGTCGCACCCGCTCCCCAGACCCACTCGAGCAGATCACGGTAGCCGCGCACGTTGTCGACATAGCGCACGGGCTCCCAGCCGCGCGCATAACCGTTCTCGGTTTGCGTATACCAGTGTTCCTGTTCGAGCAACGGCAGGAACTCGCGCACGTCCTGCCACGAATCGGGGTCCCGACCCGCTTTTTGGGTGAGTACGCGTGCGTCCTCGAGATGACCATAGCCGATGTTGTAGGCAGCCAAGGCGAACCACGTGCGATCCGGCTCTGGCACGTGCGCAGGGATCTTCTCGAATACCTGTTTGAAGTAGCGCGCTCCGCCGAAGATGCTTTGCCGCGCGTCCGCGGGGTCGTTCACTTTTGCCTCGCTCGCCGATATCCCGGTCAATTGCATCAATCCCTTCGCGCCCGACGGCGATGCCGCGGTCGGATTCCATTTTGATTCTTGGTAGCCGATTGCCGCGAGTAACCGCCAGTCCTGGCTGCTCTGCGCGCCGGCCTCCTCGAACCACTTCTTGTAAAGCGGCAGGCGGCTTTGCATGTCGCGCATGAATCCCCGCGGTCCGACGAATTCCAAATTCTCCGAGCGCCCGTAGTAGCGTTGTACGATCGCGGCCAATTCCCCGTTGGAATTGACCCGGGCGAAGTAGCCGTTGATCTCGCGCAGGAATTCGGGATCTCGTGACGTCACCGCCCAGGCGAGCGACTGGCTGCCGGGGAAGTCGAATGCAATCCGCAATTCCGGATTGACGTCGTGAGCCAGTGCGAATTCGGTCGAGTCGGCGATGGTGTAGTCGACTGCGCCGCTCGCGACCGCGTCGAGCAGCGCTTGTGTATCGGTGCTCGTATTCTCCACCCAAACGAGGTCCGGAATCGACTCGCGTGCCGCATGCAGGGTCATCGCGTGCGAGCTGTCCGCGGCGATTTCCAAATCTCCGCCGCCGATGTCCATCAGTGAATTCGGTCGATCAGCGCCATGTCGGTAGACGAGATGCTCGCGCACGCGTTGATAGGCCGGCCCGAACGCGATGCCGGCAATCGGCGCTGCGGGGATCTTCAGCCCCGCCGCGGCGAGATGCGCATGCCCCGAGGTAATTGCCGCATAAATCTCCGTATAGCTGTTGACCGGAGTGATCTTCAGGCGCACGCCCAACTCGCTCGCGAATCTCCGCGCAAGCTCGTACTCAGGGCCTTCAGGCATGTCGTCCGCGCCGCGATAGTAGGCGAGGGGTCCGTTGCGCGTGACGACCCGCAGCTCACCCAAGGCCTTGATCTGATCGATCATGCCTGGCACCGGCGTGCAGGTTCCCAGCAAGCCAACGGCCGAGACGGCAAAAGCCAATTTCGCCCATCCCAACCTAGTTTTCGTCTGAATTTGATTTCGCACGGTCTTGGTCAGCTTTGATTCCCGTGCGGCAAGGTAGTTCCAGGGGGAGACGCACCCGATGCCAATAGGATAGAATAACGGTTTAGCGACGGCGGCAGGCTCTTGACAAACGCGTTAATCGCCCGACCGCGAACCGCGTCACGATGTCGCCGACAATAAGATTTCAATAAGTTAACCGGAGAGGTACCGAAGTGGTCATAACGGCGCCGACTCGAAATCGGATGGTCGGGTAATTCCGGCACGTGGGTTCGAATCCCACCCTCTCCGCCACTATCGACGAAACCTAACTTCGCACTGAAGCCGCGAATCGCTTCCGCAGCGAAGCGGGCATGATGCCCGCAGGGGCGGCCAGCGGCGCCGATCGGTCCCGTCGCGCGGTCTCAGGCGAAAACGTCGAGCAGGGTGCCGAGCATTTCGTTCGAGGTGCTGATCACCGCGGCACCGGCCTCGTTCAGCACGTTCGATTGGCTTGCACTCATTAGCGGGGCCGTCGGATTCTGGGTGTCGGGGTTGGCGAGCGCCTGCGCGTCCTGGCTTAGTTGCTGGGCACTGGTGACAAGCGCGGCCTGACCGGCGTTGATGGCGCCAAGAACGCTGTTCGGGGAGTAGCCGCTCGCGACACCGGTCATGTGCACGGTATCGGCCGCCGGATCGAGATCTTTAGAATCTTTTTTGTTCCACGTGCCCGGGGTGGCAATTCGGGCGTGAGGAGCGCAAGCGCTGCGCTCGTCATTGGGAACCGGAACCGAACCTCATGGGACTAACGAAACACTCAGCTCGGCTCCGGTGTCTCAATGTAGACGACGCTAGTTTGATGCGTTTTCAATGATTTGCAAGTGCCACGTCACGATTCACGCCGAAAATCCTTGCGGCATGCTGAATGTCTGGTCGCGCATGCCGGCAATTCGTCCCCGCGATGCGCCTCAAATGAATCGATTTGTTCACACTTATTACCCACAGGCTTCCTAAACCTTCAGTGGCGAGCGCCGATAAGTTTGAACATGACAATGAACCGAGCACGCCGGCTTGCGCGCGTTGGTTGAATGAACGTACAGGAACAGGGACTCTCATGGCAGTGACCATACTCGCGGTTGACGACTCAGCATCCATGCGGCAAATGGTGAGTTTCACGCTTAAGCACGCCGGATATACGGTCGTCGAAGCCACCGATGGGGTCGAGGCGCTCGAATATGCACGCTCGAATACGGTGAATCTCGTGTTGACCGACGTCAACATGCCCCGCATGGACGGGATCACACTGGTGCGCGAATTGCGGCAGCTGGACCCTTACAAGTTCGTGCCCATGCTCGTGCTGACCACAGAAGCCGGGCAGGACAAGAAAATGCAGGGCAAGCAGGCTGGGGCGACCGGATGGCTGGTCAAACCCTTCAATCCTGAGAAGCTCTTAGCGACCATCGCCAAGGTGTTGTGACTCTATGACGCTCGACCTCGAAATGGAAGAGATCATCAAGGTGTTCTTCGAAGAGAGCTTCGAGGGCCTCGATGCCATGGAGTCCGGCTTGCTGACGCTGGATGCCACCGCGGATCGTGAGACGATCAACACGATCTTCCGCGCGGCACATTCGATCAAAGGTGGAGCCGGAACCTTCGGCTTCATGGAAATCGCGGAATTTACCCATTCCGTGGAGACGCTGCTCGACGAGATGCGCAACGGCATGCGTGCCGTGACACCCGACGCAGTGCAGGTTCTTCTGCAGTCCGTCGACGTGATCCGTGAAATGACGCAGTCGGCCCAGGCCAAACAGCCGATCGTCACGGTTGGGGCGGATGCGCTGAGCGGCGAACTCGCCCGCATACTTGCGCAAAAGGGTCCGGTTGCGGCTGCACCCGTAGCGAGCGCCGCGGCTCCGGCTCCCGCGATCGCCGCCGCACCGGTGGTGGCCAAAACGACGCCGCAGGCGCCGATCGTCGTTGCGTTGGCGAATATCTCCGGCTGGCGCATCGAGTTCGTTCCGGATCTGACACTGTTCAAGACCTGCA